>Ga0208566_1000044_pt1 | contig 91707 bp, 103 predicted proteins | sample PL_2010_150m_FD_184159 | JGI IMG/M metagenome (GOLD analysis project Ga0208566, IMG submission 184159) | Freshwater microbial communities from Powell Lake, British Columbia, Canada to study Microbial Dark Matter (Phase II) - PL_2010_150m... | ecosystem: Environmental > Aquatic > Freshwater >...
GGTTAGGAGGGGGATGGGGTTGGGGTGAAGGAGCGGGGGTGCATCAAGTTCCTCCCCCTTCAAGGGGCTTCTATAAACACCCCCGTCGTAATGAAGGCGTAGGCCGGAATCCAGTAAATTCGAGTAACTGGATTCCGGGTCAAGCCCGGAATGACGATTTATAGAAGTAGGCTTTAAAGGGTGGGGTAGATTGGAGTGGGAGCTGGGGTTGAGCCAAGCGCGAAAGCCGTAGCGTTCGAACAGGGTGGCGAGGTGGGCCGGGTCTTCGGCGCGCCAAGTGAGTTCGTCGGGGCGTTCGGCGAGGGGGCAATCGATCTTGACGGTGACGAGGCGGCGCGCCATGGGCAGCCAGTCTAGGCTGGCGCGGAGGTTGTCGCCGACCACGCCTTTGACCTCGGCGGCGCGGGCGATGAGGTTGTCCAAATCGCCGTATTCGCTCAGCCATTTGGTCGCTGTCTTGGGGCCGACCTTGGGCACGCCGGGGACATTGTCTACGGCGTCGCCGACCAAGGTGAGCCAGTCGATGATGCGCTCGGGCGGCACGCCAAACTTGGCGATCACGCCGTCACGATCGTAGGTCTTGTTGGCCATGGTGTCGATGACGGTGATCTGCGCGGAGACGAGTTGCGCGAGGTCTTTGTCGCCGCTGGAGATGATGACACGCAACCCGGCGGCCTCGGCTTGGCGGGCCAAGGTGCCGATGACATCGTCGGCCTCGACGCCGGTCTCGGCGATGAGTGGCCAGCCCATGGCGCGGATGGCATCGTGTAAGGGCGCGACCTGCGGGCGTAGATCATCTGGCATCGGCGGGCGATTGGCTTTATAGTCGGGATACCATGCGTCGCGAAAGGTTGGCCCTTTGGTGTCGAAGACGCAGGCGGCCAGATCGGCAGGCATCTCGCGGCGCAGACGGCGTAGCATGTTGAGGACGCCATAGAGTGCGCCGGTCGGCTCGCCCTGCGGACTCTTGAGGTCGGGCATGCCGTGATAGGCGCGGTAGAGATAGGACGAACCGTCCACCAGTAACAAGGTTTGCATGGAGTGTGTAGCGATCATGAATAAGATTCCTAAGCAGGACTGTCTCAGCGGGGTGTGTGAACGGCAACAATCGCCGAAAGAGTCTTGGCGTATGTTCGAGATTATGGCCGAATTTGTGCAGGCCACGGAGAAACTCGATCGCATCCAGCCAGCGGTGACCATCTTTGGCAGCGCGCGCGTGCAACCCGGAACGCCGTATTATCAACTGACCGAAGACCTCGCACGACGCTTGTCGGACGCGGGCTTCTCGGTTATCTCGGGCGGTGGGCCGGGCATTATGGAGGCGGCGAACAAGGGCGCGTTTGCTGGAAAATCGCCTAGCGTGGGGCTGAACATCGAGTTGCCGCACGAGCAAAACGCGAATACCTATCAGGACATCAGCCAGACCTTTCGCCACTTTTTTGCGCGCAAGGTGATGTTTGTGCGCTTTACCACGGCGTTTGTGATCATGCCTGGCGGCTATGGCACGCTGGACGAGTTGCTGGAGGTCTTGACCTTGGTGCAGACCGGTAAGGTGCGTCGCATGCCCATCATCTTGATGCAGAGCGCGTTCTGGCAAGGCCTGCTGGTGTGGTTGAAGGAACGCTTGGTCGGCGAGGGAATGATGGCGGCGGCGGATCTGGACCTGATCCAGATCATCGACGAGCCGCAGGCGGTGGTCGAGGCGATCTTTAAACATTATGAGCACGGCGGTTTTGCGCCGTCGTTGCACGAGCAGGAGATTTTGCTCAATCTGTAGCGCGGCTTTGTTAGAATGAGCAGACTTTTATTGCGGGAGATCGTTATGCGCCTTACCACTCTTTTTTTGTTGCTGGCTGCCACGCTGACGGCACAGGCCGCGCCGGTGCAACTCGAACCCTTGCCGGTCATCTTGCCACCGCCGGGGATGGTGGATGCCGCCTCGGAGCCGCAGGTCTCTATCGTGCAACGCGGCCCGGATCGGACGGAGGAGTTTCGCGTGCGCGGTAAGTTGTACATGATCAAGGTGACGCCGCCGCACGGCACGCCGTATTTTTTGATCGACCCAATTGGCAACGGCCAGTTTCAGCGCATGAACGAGATCACGCCTAATCTGATGGTCCCGCTCTGGGTCTTGTTCTCTTTTTAAGCGCTTAAGATGATACAACGCTTGCAGGTGACGCGCCCCGCCTTGGGCGCGGGTTTGGCGTGGATACAAAGTGCTATCGTCTTGCTACGGCAGGGGTTTATCGCTTGGGTCGGTCTGGCCTCGGCGGTCTTGTTGGCCTTGTTGCTCGTGGGCTTGGCGGGGGCGGGGGCCGCCTTGGCCTCGTTCGCGGGGCCTTTCGTGGTGGCCTTGTTTATGCTGGCGGCGGATCAGACGCGGCAGGGTGAGCGCTTCTCTTTTTTGACCCTACCCGCACAGTTGCGCCCCGTACTGTCGCCCTTGTTATGGCTGGCGGGGGCGAATGCCGTGGCGACCGCACTGGCGAGTCTGTTGATTCAAAAGTTGGCGGGCAGCGATCTTGAAACGATCATGCGTTTGGCCGAGGGTGCCGCCGTCGCGGGTGCGGATACACCGGCGGCGATGCAGCGACACCTCGACGCTATCCTGCCGGCGCTGTGGTGGGCTATGCTCATCGTCTTGCCGATCTCGATGGCCTCGTGGTTTGCGCCGGCCTTGATCCTCTTTGATGGCTTTCCGGTGGGGCGGGCGATGTGGTGGAGCCTGTGGGTGTCCGTGGTCAATCCGCTGTCCATGCTGTTCTTTGCCCTGTTGTTGGGTGGATTATGGATCGTGGCGATGCTCTTGCCCTATGGCATCGGCTTGATGTTGGTCTTGCCGTTGTTTATGGCGGCGACCTATGCGAGTTACCGTGCGATCTTCCATGCGGACGCGGATGTGAAGGGGTGAACGAGACACTGTTCATGGCGGCCTTAGCGGGTTTGATGGGCGGCGTGCATTGCGTGGGGATGTGCGGTGGCATCGTCGCAGCGACGGCGATGCAGGGACAGCGGCCCTCGATCAGACTGTTGGCGGGTTATAACCTGGGCCGTATCGCCAGCTATACGGCGGCCGGCGCCTTGGCCGGTTTGGTCGGCTCGGCGGCGTTCCTAGCTGAGGACATCCTGCCGGTGCAACGCATCTTGTATGTCTTGGCGCAGGTCATGTTGATCTTGGTTGGCCTCTATCTGGCCGGGCTAAATCGTAGCGTGGTGTTGATCGAACGGGCGGGTGCGCGTCTCTGGCGCACGGTGCAGCCGTGGCTGGGACGCGTCTTGCCGGTGCAGACGCCGACGCAGGCGGTGCTGGCGGGCGCGCTGTGGGGCTGGTTGCCGTGCGGTCTGGTGTATAGCGTGTTGATCAGCGCCTTGGCGAGCGGCAGCGTGGCGAGTGGGGCCTTGATCCTGCTGGCGTTCGGCCTCGGCACCTTGCCGAATCTGCTCGCAATGGGCTGGGCGGCAGGGCGTATGCGGCAGTTTTTTGCGCACGCGCAGGTTCGTCTGGTGGCGGGTCTGAGCGTGGCGGCCTTTGGCGTGTGGGGATTATTACCGTTGTTGCGATAATTTTTTATCGCCCGATAAAAAAGCCCTAGCCCATAAGCGGGTGTTTACCGTTATATGTGGGGGGGATTACCCAATGTTGCCGGAATTGGCCGTCAGAATCTTGGATTATGTTCGAGATCATGGCCGAGTCACCACACGCGACATGGTCCGCGAGTTCGGTGCCAGTCCAAACACCCTTAAAACGACATTCGGCAATCTCGTTAAAAAGGGGCTTCTGGTGCGACATGGCGGTGGTCGCTCAATATGGTACGGACTGCCGTGATGGTTGGATCTTAGAGGTCGTCGGTTCATGGCGTGGCGATCTCCCAGCACAGGGCGGCCTCAAATCCGTGTGGATTGCGATTGGCGAGCTGTAGTTGCGCGCCGTGTCGTTCGGCTATACGGCGAACGATGGCCAGCCCCAGACCGCTGCCGGTCGTTGTGGCGTTGCGGCCTCGGCGAAAACGCGCCCCGAGTTGGGCGATCTCATCGGCCGCGACACCCGGGCCGTCATCGTGTACGGTGAGACAGCAGCGCTGGCCGTTTAGGTGTGCACCGAGGTAGATGGTGCATCCTGAGGGGGTGTGGTGACAGGCGTTATGCACTAAATTGGCTAGCGCGGTGTGCAATAGATCGACATCGCCTTGTAGCGGCGGAAGGTCGGTGGGGAGCGGGCTTAAATAGAGGTGGTGGCCATGCGCTAGCACCATGCCTTCGCTGGACTCAAAGACCTCGTGCAGTAGCGCCGCAGGCTCTATGACCGCGGTGGGAAGGGGGGCTGCGGGGTCGAGTCGGGCGAGGCGCAACATTTGGTCGATCAATCGTTCGGTACGCTGAATGCCGTGTAAGAGTTGCGCGAGGGCGTGGGTGCGATCTTCGGGTACTGTGCTGGCGGCCGCGACTTGGGCTTGAATCTTGATCGCCGCAATGGGGGTTCGTAGTTCGTGTGCGGCCTCTGCGGTGAAACGGCGTTCGCGCTCCATCGCGTCGTCGATTTGTGCAAATAGCCGATTGATGGCGTCGAGCAGGGGGAGCGCCTCGTCGGGCGTGTTGGATCGCTCGAGGGGCTCTAAGTGGTCGGCAGAGCGGTGGGCAACGGTGCTGGCGAGGGTGTTGAGTGGTTGTAGCCCGCGCCGTACGGCAAGATAGACCAATAGCAGGAGGATGGGTAAGGCGACCAGCGGGGGCAGAGCGACTTGCTGCGCTACTTCTAGCGCGGCCTTTTCGCGGCTGTCCCGTCGATGCGCGACTTGGATGCGTAGGTCTTGATGGCGGCGATCGTATAGCACGGTGAGTACGCGCCAATGATGACCGGAAAGGTAGATGTCGGTGATGCCTGCTGCAAGGTCGGTGGGGATGTCGGGTGCGTTGTCTGAATGCAACACCATGCCATGGTGGTCGGTGATTTGGAAGGCTAGATTTTGTCCGTATTGGTCGGATGGGTCGTGTCGAAGGCCTTCGGTTATCCAGTGCTCCTCGTCCTCTTCCCGCCCTTCTGCGGTGCTTTTGTGGCGTGCGCGGGTATGTTTCAGAAGGTCGTTTTCGTGGTCGATTTGTGCGCGTAGAAGCTCGGCTGTTTGGGTGAGTTGGCTGTCGAGTAATTCGTCTGTCTCATGCAATGCCTTGCCATAGCTGACCCAGACGGAGGCAGCCCAGACAGCGATGGACACGAGTGAGACGGTGACGAGCAGGCGGGTGCGGAGTGATCTCATGTGTCGTGACCCAATCGGTAACCTAGTCCGCGCACGGTCTCGATGAAGGAGGCGCCGAGTTTTTTGCGTAAATGGTGGATGTAGACCTCAATGGTGTTGCTGGCGGTTTCTTCTCCCCACGCATAAAGGCCTTGCTCTAGTTCGTCGCGGGGGCGGATGGCGTTGGGATGGCTGAGAAAATCATGCAATAAGGCGTATTCTTTGCCGGATAGGTTGATGGCGTGGTCGTGGAGTGTGACCTGGCGTGCGGCGGGATCTAGGCTGACGCCACGGTGGTGTAAACAGGCCGCACCGGTATGACTGGCACGCCGTAGCAAGGCGCGTAGTCGGGCTTGGAGTTCGTTTAGGTCGAAAGGTTTGATGAGGTAGTCGTCTGCACCCGCGTCGAGGCCGGCGATCTTGTCGGCCACGGTGTCGCGTGCGGTGAGGATGAGGACGGGGGTGTGGTTGCCGTGGGCGCGTAGGTCGCGCAATAGGTGGATCCCGTTGCGACGCGGTAGGCCCAGATCGAGTACGCAGGCGGCGTAGGGTTCGGTGGTGAGTGCTAAATAGCCCTGCTCGCCATCGCGTAGCCAGTCTACCGCGTATCCCGCCAGCTTGAGCCCGGCACGGATGCCGTCGCCTAATAGGGCATCGTCTTCTACGAGTAAGATACGCATCAGGGTTCGAGCTCCTTTCTGATTTTGGTGATCAATGTTTGTATCTCTTGCCGGCGACCGTTATCAGCAAGTTCTCGGCCGGGGCGCGCGGGCGCACGCAGGGCGGTCTCTAGGTGTTTGAGCGCCTCATTGTGGCGCTCGTGTTCATGCAGATATTCGCCACGGAAGAAGTTGCTGTCAATCCCGTCAGGGTTAATGGCTACGGCCTTTTGGAGCAGGGCATCGGCCTTTTTGTTGTCGCCAAACCCGATGGGCCAGCCGGGAACCTTAGCGTAGAGGGTGCCTAAGCTGGTTAACGCCGAGCCTTTGAGGGCGCGTTCATCGCGTTGGATGGCGTGTTCTAAGCGTTCGCGGGCGACCTTGGCGAGGGCGAGCGCACCGAGGCCGCCTTTGGCTCCGGCCTCGCTGGACAAAACAATGCCTTCCCAGATGAGCGGTGCGGCGGCATCAGGATGGGCGAGTGTGAGTTTATGGGCCTGTTGTGCGAGGGCGTGGTAACGCGCTTCGTGTTGCTTTTCGGGGGTGCGGTATTTGATGATGGCCCATTCGTCTTGGATGGGGCGTAGGGCGTCTTCTATGGGGTCGGCAAGGGTTATGCCGCTGAGGGTGAAAAGGAGGGTGACGAGGAGGGCGTGGCGGTTCATGTGGGTTCCTTTCGTGAGCTTACAGGGCATGGCGTTTGATGAGGGCGAGTTTTTTGCGTAGCGCGAGGTCGATGAGCTTAGGCATGCAGCCGTTCATCCACGCAAAGAGGCGTTCGGGGAAGCCCAGGTGGGTTTCCAGACGGCTGTTGGCGATGGCGATGACGATCTGGCGGGCGACGGAGGCAGGGCTATCGCTGTGATTGCCCATGGCGTGGTTGAGCGCGTTAACCGCCGACGAGTTGAGCGCGGTGGTGATGGTGCGTGGGGCGATATAAATAACCTCGATAGGCGTATCAGAGAGTTCTCTGCGTAGGGCCTGCGAGAAGCCTTTGACCCCCGCCTTGGCCGTGGAATAGGCGGTAAAACAGGGAAACGGCAGGCTGCCAAAAGTGGAACCTATATTGACGATGGCGGCCTGCGGGTAGGCTTTGAGCTGCGGCAAGAGGGTGTGGGTGAGGCGCATCGGCGCGATCAGATTGGTCTCGAGTACGCGGGCGGCATCCGCCCAGTCGTGCTGTTCAAAGAGGCCGAAGGCGTTGATGCCTGCGTTATTGATTAGGATAGTTACCTTGAAACGGGCCGCCTCGGCGCTTAATCGTGAGATGGCGGCGGCGTGCGTGAGATCAACGGCGATGGTGGCTATATCCGTTTTAGTGTCATGCGTGCGCAGCGCTATTTGGAGGTTGGCGAGTTTGACGGGGTCGCGTCCAGCCAAGAGCAAGGAGGCCCCCGCCAGGGTCAAGGCGTGGGCCAGCGCCTGGCCAAGACCACCGCTGGCGCCGGTGAGGAGGATGCGGGCACCGTTTAGCTGCATGGCGCGTCTCCCATGGGGATGGCGCGGAAGATGGCGCCATAGAGGGTGTAGAAAACCTTGGCACAGCGGATAACCTCGGCCTGATCGACCGCTTCCATCTGTTCGAGTAGGTCGGCGAGGTGACGCGTGTGCTCTTGGTCTAGCGTGCCGTGCGAGCGTAGGTAGGTGAAGGCGTGGTCGGGTAGCGTGAGGGCTTGTTGTATCTGATCGGCGGCGTGTAGGGCGAGTGCTACGCTAGTGCCTTCGAGGACAAAGACCATGCCGAAGAAGCCAGCTGGGTTGCCCCTGTTCGCTAAGTCATAGGCATAGGCCACCATGACCTCGGCGGGCAGATCGGGATGACTGCGCTGTACGGCTGCGGCATCTCCACCGGCGGCCGTGATGTCGTTGAGTATCCAGATTTCGTGGCCGATCTCCTCTTGGATGTAGTTTGCGATGGGGCCTTGTAGCCAGGCGAGTCGCGCGGGTAAACGGCTGCCGATGGCCATCAGCAAGGGGGTCGTGTGGCGCACATGGTGGTAGGCTTGACCGAGGAAGGTGAGATACGCGCTAGGCGTAACCTGACCGCGTAGGCAATCGACAATGATAGGGGCGGCGAATAACTGTGTACGCTCCGTGGTAGTGGCTTCGATGAGGTGTTCATAGAACGACATGGGGTGGCTCCGTATGGGCGTAGAGGTTAGTAATGGCGGCGGCGTGGTGCGTGAGGATGGCGCTTCGTATGGGACGACCGTTGCCCGTGGCACATCCGTTTTGGGGCGTGAAGGGGGCGCCGGGTATCCAGGCTCGGATACGGGCGTAATCGGGAAAATCGTGCTGGCTACGCTCGATGGCAGCGGCCAGCGCATGGGCATCGACCCCGGCGTGCGCGACGATGATGGCGGCGAGCCAAGGACGCGCCTCACCCAGACAGAGGGCTTGAGCAATTTCGGGTTGTGCGGTGAGGGCTGCCTCGATCCATTCGGGCGCGATATTGCGACCGAAGCCGGTGATGAGCAGGTTTTTTTTGCGCCCAGAGAGGTGTAAATAACCTTCAAGGTCGAGTTCACCGAGATCGCCGGTGGCAAAACATTCGGTCACCGCTCCGTCACTGAGATAGCCTAGAAACCCAGGGGCGTGGATGTGGATCTCGTGTCCGGCATCGACGCGGATGTGGACATGGGCGAGCGTGCGCCCAACGCCGCCGAGTCGGTCGGCAGCAGGGTGATTGAGGCTGACGACAGAACCACATTCGGTTAGGCCATAGCCTTCATACACCGGTAGGCCGCGTTGTCGTGCGGTCGCCAGCATACGGGTGTCGCAACGGGCGCCGCCCATGGCGATAAAGCGCAGGCTATCGACGCCCGGGGTGGGCGTCGTTAGCCAAGTCTTGAGCAGCTCGGGCACGAGGATCATGCTGTGCGGTCGCGTGTGTGCCACGGTGTCTTGCAAGGCCTGCGCATCGAAGCCGGTCATGCCGCGCCAACCTAGATCGGCGAGGCGTGGCAGGATGATCGTCGCGCCGCGCAGCAGCGGTGCATAGACCCCGGCAACATTCTCTAGCAAGAGCGCTAACGGCAAGACCGCGAGGTGACGGGTGATGGGGAGATAGCCCAGGGTGTCTACCAACGCCTCGGCGGTGCCTAGCAAACCGTGGGCGCTTAAGCACACGCCTTTTGGGGTTACTGTGCTGCCCGAGGTGTATGAGATCTTGGCGGTTCCTGTGGGTAGCGTAACCGCCGCGCAGGGGCGTCGCATGTAGATTAGGCCGTGCCAGTGATCGACACGGGTGTAGCCTAGGCCGAGTGCCTCGAGGCGCTCTGGTTGGTCGGTTAGCAGGGCATCTGCGCCGGTTTGGACTAGGGCATGGGCCAGTTGTTTTTGCGTAAAGAAGGTGGGGAGCGGCAGGTGTGCGCGCTCGGCGCGTAAGGCTGCGAGGTCGGCCATGACCCATGCGGGGCTGTTGTCCGCGAGCACCGCGAGGACGCGGCAATCGGCGAGTTGGCGGGCGAAGCACTCAACCTCGCTGAGTAGGGTGGCTGCATCCCACGCGGTGGTGGCATTGCGCAAGACCACCCCCGTATGGGCGGCGATGGCCGAAAATAAACGATCCATCGTTATCTCTGGGTTCTCCGCGCGCGCGCGAGATGAATGCGGCCGGCGACCACGATAGGGCTAGTGTCATAGTAGTGGCCCCATTCGTGGGCCGCTTGGCCTAGACGGGCGGGGTCGGCTATGGCCAAGGCGAGTGGCGGTAGGCCGAGTTTGGTGAAGATGCCGATGAGTTCGCGGGTGGCTGTAAACATGACCCATTCATACCCCAGTTGATCCAGATGCGCGGCTAGGCTAAGGATCATGCGTACCCCACTGCCCGCCTGGCACGAGGCTAGATGGCCAACCTCTACGATCTGGCTGCGTGCAACAGGGTGTCCGGCTAGACGGGAGATCAGAACCTCGGCGTCTTGATCGAGATAGTTCTCCAAAAATAGAGGGGTGTGGGCTGCGCCCCGCCAGCCCGCCGCCGAGATAAGCGTGCCGTCGTGCTCTAGCCCCATGATCGTGGGCGCGAAGGTGCTTATGCGGGCATCGTAGTGCGCGTCGAATATGGCACGGATAAACGCCTCAGCCTCGGCGCGGCGCGGCGAGGTCTGCTCGATGATTACGGGGGCGATGCGTGCGGACGCGTGTGACGACGGCGTAGGGTTTGTGTGGCGGCTGGCAGACATGGACTTGATCCACAGGTTAGGCGTAGGGCCGTAGTGTGCAAGCGGGAGATTAACGCACGCTTAACGCACGGGGGTGTGTATCGCCTCATCTTCAAAACGGTGGGTGTGGGCATCACGATGGCAGGCGGCGCAATGGCTGCGGCTGTTCACGGGGGCGGTGCGCCAGAGGTCGGCTGGAATGGCGCGGTGTTTTTTGATCCAGTACGGGGTCAAGGTGATGCGTAGTGGGGCGTCTTTTGGGGGGATGGAACGGTTGATCTTCCTCGCCGCCTCGGTGACGCCGTGTTCGGCCGCGTTGGGGATGGCGTAGGCGAGGAGTGCGCGTGCGGTTTGGGTGTCGAGGCCGAGATCGTCTCCAAAGTGGCGGTCGTGTTGGGTGATGATGGCTTGCCATGAGCGCGCGGGTAACAGGCTGGGGTGGAAGGCCTGATGACAGCTGCCGCATTCTTCTTGCCAGAGGGCGTTCTCGGGCAATGGCTTTTTAATGAGGGCGATATTCGACGCGTGGTCTGGGGATTGAAACCACCACCCCGCGAATAGCATGACGGCCAACACCAGCAGGAGGCCCGTGAAGTAATGGGGACGCGCTGCGGGGGCGGTGGGCGTGGTGGCCTTTTTGCCTGTGATCATGGCACGCGATAGGTTTTCGTGATGACGCCAACTTTCTAGCGCAACGCCGGCCAAGTGGCCAGCGACCACGAGTAACATGATTTGAGCGAGTATTTCATGCGATATTTTTATTATCGTGCCTAATACAGGGCTTATCAGGCCAGCCGCTACGCCGTGTTGTTCTTCGCCACCTTGCACGAATAGGCCAGAAACCCCGGTTAGAAGGCCGAGACCTAAGAGCAGAAACACGGCTTGGCTGCCCGCTGGGTTATGGCCTAGGTGACGCACCGCCGTGCCCTTAATGGTTTGTTTTAGGTAGGCTAGACCGGCGCGTGGTGCGTAGAGAAAGGAAGAGAACCGTGCGTAATGGCTGCCGGTCACGCCCCAGATCAAGCGAAAACCGATGAGGGCTAACATGAGGTAGCCGAGAAAAGTGTGCAGCGATAGCCATGTGTCTGATTCGGCGGTTAGCCACGCGCCGGTGAAGCTGGCGGCAAATAGCCAGTGAAACAGGCGTAGGGGCAGATCCCAGACGAGGCGGGTGTGCATGGCTGGTTAGCGTGGAATGCGCACGCGGTGTTCCTCGAAGTCGCCCTGATCCGCACCCGTGTGGCAGGCGGCGCAGTTGGCCGGGCTTTTTATGGCGGGGCGTTTCCAGAGCGTGGGGGCTATTTCGTGGTGTTTGCGTTTGAATCCGTAGGTCTCGGTGATGCGTAGCGGGGCGCTAGGGGCACGCCAGCGAGTTGAGGCGTTGTTCACTAAAAACGCGGTGATTTCACCGTTCTCTTGTGTGGTGAGCGCGGCGTCGGTGCCAAAGTGCTCGCCTAGTCCGTCCATGATCTTGCGCCAAGAGGCTGAAGGCAGGAGACCAGGAGCGAAGGCTAAGTGGCAGGAACCGCATTCTTGTTTCCAGCGCGCGTTAGAGGGGCTGGGAAGCGTGGGTTTGCCGCGATTTTCACCGTTATCTTTGTCGGAATCGGCAATGACGGTCGTGCTGCTAATGGCAAAAATAAGGATAGAACTGAATAGTTTTTTCATGGGGGATCGCCTTATTTGATGGACATTAACCACAGGACAAAGTCGCCTTTTTCTAGGGCGGTGCAGGGCCGTTGCAGGACCTCGTTGCAATTGCGTTTGAACCATTTTTCGACCTTGGCCGGGTCGGTGAGGCGTTGTGCGTGGGCGACGGGGGCGAGGGGCTCGATGGCCTTGCCCGTTTTAGGGTGTTGGCCGATGGCCTTGGGGTTTTTGGTATGGCAGGTGGCGCAACTCAGGTCGCCGTGTTGGGCGTGAAAGAGGCGCTCACCGCGTACGCTGGAGAAGTCGATAAAACGGGGGTCCGCCTTGAGGGCGATGGCTCGGTAGGTATCGAGTAAGGTGGGCTGCGCTACGGCGGGGGTGATGAGGCAGGTGAGGAGGAGGGCGAGGAGGCGCATGGTCGTTTCCGCAGGAGTGAGGAGACGCTCATTGTGCAGGTGCAGATTAATGGGAGATTAAGGCGCGCCTTAGCGTAGGTGTCGCGTCCCGCTAGATTACTACTCGGAATTCAAGAGAGGCCAAAAATTAGACCCAGCATCACTGCCGGGCTGGACAAATCAACCTCAGTTGCACAGAACCGGAAGCCGACATACACTGAAGCTACTTTTGTAGCAAAACCGTGAAGGACGACTATCGTGGGCATGCCCGTACGCATTGACGATCAGCTTTATCAACTCGCGCGCAGCGAAGCTGTGATTGAGCACCGCACCATTGCCGGCCAGATTGAGTACTGGGCCTTGCTCGGTCGCGCGGCCTTGGACAATCCGGATTTGCCGGTGTCCTTTATCGCCCAATCCCTGGGCGCAATGGCAGAGCCACGCGACCAGGCCACGCCTTTCGTGCCGCGTAGCAAAAAAGCTTGATGGCCTACGAGGCACGCCAAACCCGGCGTTTTGCGCGCCAGTACAAAAAACTCCATGACAATGTCGCCAGCGATGTCGATGAAGCCGTCGTCGATATCGTCAAAAAACCCACGCTGGGTGAGAGAAAAAAAGGCGACTTGTCAGCGCTACGGGTTCACAAATTCAAAAGCCAAGGCCAGCTTTATTTGCTCGGGTACACCATCGACGACTCAATCAGCTTGGTCTACCTAGAGGCTATCGGGTCGCACGAAAATTTCTACCGCGATTTCAAACATTAATCGAATCATAATTATTGGGTTATGAATTATGATTATTTAATCGGTTGTGCAAACAGTGCCGGGCGTTTTTCCGGCTATGCGTCTTAGCGTAGTGCGATGGGGATGGGGAAGTGGACGGATTCTTCTGCGCCGGGCAGGGTTTCGATGTGTTTGATGCCGAGTTCGCGCAGGCGTAGGGTGACGCCTTCGACTAAGACTTCGGGGGCGGAGGCGCCGGCGGTGATGCCGACACAGCGCGCACCGATGAGCCAGGCGGGGTCGATCTGGCGGGCATCGTCGATCAGCCAGGCGCGGCTGCCGATGCGTTCGGCGACTTCGCGCAGACGGTTGGAGTTGGAGCTGTTGGGGGAACCGACGACGAGGATGGCGTCGCAGTGTCGGGCGAGGGCCTTGACCGCGTCTTGACGGTTTTGTGTGGCGTAGCAGATGTCGTCTTTTTTGGGCCCGACGATGGCGGGGAAGTGGGTTTTTAGGGCAGCCACGACCTGTGCCGCGTCATCGACCGAGAGCGTGGTTTGGGTGACATAGGCGAGGCGGGTGTCGGGCGCGAGTTCGTTGGCTAAGAGGCTGACATCGATCACCGTTTCGACCAGCCAGGTCGGGCCGTTGACTTGGCCTAGCGTGCCTTCAACCTCGGGGTGGCCGGGGTGGCCGATCATGACGATGGCGTAGCCTTGTTCGACCAGGCGCTTGACCTCTAAATGGACCTTGGTGACGAGCGGGCAGGTGGCATCGAATAATTGAAATCCGCGTGCGGCGGCGGCATCGCGCACGGCGAGGGATACGCCGTGCGCGCTGAAGATGAGCGTGGCGCCGGCGGGGACTTCGGCTAGGTCTTCGATGAAGATAGCGCCTTTGGCCTTGAGTTCATCGACGACGAAACGGTTGTGGACGACCTCGTGGCGGACATAGATGGGCGCGCCGTATTTTTCGAGTGCGCGTTCGACGATGAGGATGGCGCGTTCGACCCCGGCGCAAAAGCCGCGTGGATTGGCGAGGAAGGCGTGTTCAGTCATGGTGGGTATCGTCGATGGCTAAGATGTGGACCTCAAACGCGACCGCGCAGCCGGCGAGTGGGTGATTGAAGTCGAGTGTAGCGGTGGTTTCGTTCATAGACAACACTACGCCATGTAGGGTCTGGTCGTTGGGGAGTTGGAATTGGATCATGTGATTGATGGCGATCGGTTCTGTCGTCGTCAGGTCGGTCAACGGCATGGTTTGTACGCGTGCCTCGTCGCGTTCACCAAAGGCCTGGCTGGGGTCTAGGTGCAAGGTGGTGTGGGTGCCGACGGTGAGGTCTTTGAGGGCGTATTCTAGGTGCGGGGCGATCTCGCCTTGTCCGAGTTGGAAGGTCTCGGGTGCGCCGCCGAAGGTGTTGACCAGTTCTTCGCTGCCACTGGTTAGGCGATAGTGCAGGGTGACGCGGTCGTTAAGGCCGATTGTTTTGGTCATGATGTTTGAAGCTGCTTAAGAGGATCAAGACCGCGCCGACGGTGATGGCAGAGTCGGCGACATTGAAGGCGGGCCAATGCCAACCGGCGGCGTGGAGGTCGATGAAGTCGATGACATTGCCGTGCAGGATGCGGTCGATGACATTGCCGATCGCGCCGCCGAGGATCAAGGTCAAGGCCCATTTCTGTGCGGTGGGCGCGGGTTTACGGAGCCAGTAGATGATGAGGGCGGAGATGAGGGTGCCGAGGGTGATGAAGAACCAGCGTTGCCAGCCGGCTTGATCGGCGAGGAAGGAAAAGGCCGCGCCTTCGTTGCGGACATGGACGAGGTTAAAAAAGCCGGTGATCTCCCAATAGGCGTGCAAGGGCAGGGTCTTTAAGATGGCGAGTTTGCTGAGCTGGTCGAGGATGATGACGAGGGCGGCGATGCCTAGCCAGTAGGCCATGCGCTTAGGCATAGGTACGCACCTCGCCTGCGCCGTGCAGGTTGCTGACGCAGCGGCCACAGAGGCCGTCGGCGTTGATATCGGTACGCACATGCCAGCAGCGTTCGCACTTGGCGTGCGGCAGGGCTTCGGCGGAGGCCGAGGTCTCGCCCTCGGTGCTTACGACGGCGGTCTCGGAGGTGATCATCACAAAGCGCAGGTCGTCGCCTAGGGATTGCAACAGGGCGCGGTCGCTGTCGTTGGCGTGAAAGGTCAGTCGCGATTGTAAGGCAGAGCCGATGGTACCGGCGATGCGCAAGGCTTCGAGCTGTTTGGTGCCTAGGGTGCGCAGTTCGCGCAGGCGTGTCCAACGGCCAATGAGTGCGTCGGCATCAGCCACGCGAGGCAGCGTGTGCCATGCGTCGAGGAAGACGCTACGGCTGTCGGCGTGGGTGATGGCCCAGATCTCTTCGGCGGTGAACGATAGGACCGGGGCGATGAGACGCGTGAGGGTTTCCCTGATGTGCCAGAGGGCGGTCTGCGCGGCGCGTCGTGCGGGGCTGTGGGCGACGCAGGTGTAGAGCCGATCTTTGAGGATGTCGAGGTAGAACGCGCCGAGGTCTTCGGAGCAGAAATGGTGCAAGCGTTGTACCGCGCTGTGGAAGTTGTAGGCCGCATAGTCGGCTAGTACGGCGGTCTGCAAGGCGGTGCATTGCGCGACGGCATAGCGGTCAATCTCGACCAGGGCCGCGACCGGTAGGGCATCACAGGCGGGGTCGAAGTCGGCGGTGTTGGCGAGTAGAAAACGCAAGGTGTTACGCATCCGGCGGTAGCTTTCGACCACCCGTTTTAAGATCTCGTCGGAGATGGACAGTTCGCCAGAATAGTCGGTGGAGGCGACCCAGAGACGCAGGATCTCCGCGCCCATGGTGTCGTTGATCTTTTGCGGCGCGATGACATTGCCCTTGGACTTGGACATCTTCATGCCTTTGCCATCGACGACGAAACCGTGCGTGAGCAGGGCCTTGTAGGGCGCGTGGCCGTCGCTGGCGCAGCCGGTCAAGAGCGAGCTTTGGAACCAGCCGCGATGTTGGTCGGAGCCTTCGAGATAGAGGTCGGCGGGATGGGCGAGTTCGGGGCGTTGTTTGAGCACGGCGGCATGGGTCGCGCCGGAGTCGAACCAGACATCAAGGGTATCTTTGATCTTGACATAGGTGTCGGAATCCGCGCCGAGCAGGTCGCGGGCGTCTAGGTCGAACCAGGCCTCGATGCCTGTTTTTTCGACGCGTTGCGCGATGATCTCGAGGAGCTCGACGCTGCGCGGGTGCGGTGTGCCGGTGACTTTGTGGATGAAGAGGCACATCGGCACGCCCCAGTTGCGTTGCCGTGAGACGCACCAGTCGGGGCGGCCTTTGATCATGGCGTTGAGCCGTTCACGGCCCCAACTGGGGTAGAACGCGGTCTGTTCGACGGCGGTGAGGGCGGCATCGCGCAGGCGCAGGTGGTCCATGCTGATGAACCATTGTGGCGTCGCGCGGTAGATGATCGGGGTTTTGTGCCGCCAGCAATGGGGGTAGCTGTGGCGCAGGCTGTCCTGTTTGAGGAGGTGGCCGCGCTCGGTGAGGATCTCCAACACGCGCGTGTTGCCCTTCCAGATGTTCAGGCCTTCTAGTCCTAACGGCGTGCCGGGCAGGAAACAGCCATCGCCGCCGACGGGGTTGTCCACGGTGAGGCCATATTTAAGGCCGGCAAGGTAGTCGTCGTGACCGTGACCGGGGGCGATGTGGACGAGGCCGACACCGGCGTCGGTGGTGACGAAGTCGGCGAGGATGATGGGGACTTGCCGTTCAAAGAAGGGGTGGTTGAGCAGCAGGCCTTCGAGGGCGCGACCGGGGGCGTGGGCTATGCGTTCGCCGTGTGCAAACCCATAACGGGTGAGGGCCGCGTCGACGAGATCTTCGGCGAGGATCAACACGCCTTTAGGGGTTTTTACGAGCGCGTAGTTGACCTCGGCATGGCAGGCGACGGCTTGGTTGGCGGGTAGCGTCCACGGTGTGGTGGTCCAGATGACGGCGGCGCAGGTCGTGTCGAGCGTCTTGATACCAAAGCGTTGCGCGAGATCGGCCGGGTCGGCGATCGGGAAGGCAACATCCATCGCGGGCGAGGTCTTGTCTTCGTATTCGACCTCGGCCTCGGCCAAGGCGGAGCCGCAATCGACGCACCAGTGCACGGGTTTTGCGCCTTGCACGAGGTGGCCTTGGTGCATGACTTCGGCCAAGAGACGGATGATCTCGGCCTCGGTCTTAAAATCCATGGTGCGGTAGGGGTTTTGCCAGTCGCCCAAGACACCCAAGCGGATGAAATCGGCCTTTTGTCGTTCGACTTGGCTGGCGGCGTATTCGCGGCAGAGGCGACGAAATTGGGCGGGTTCGATGTGTTTGCCGTGTGCCTTTTCGACCACGAGTTCGATGGGCAGGCCGTGGCAGTCCCAGCCGGGGACGAAGGGCGCGTCGAAGCCATCTAGTGTCTTGGCCTTGACGATAATGTCTTTTAATATCTTGTTGACGGCGTGACCGATGTGGATGTCGCCGTTGGCGTAGGGCGGGCCGTCGTGGAGGATGAATTTGGGGCGACCGGCGACGGCGGCGCGGATCTGGCCGTAGAGGTCGTCGTCCTGCCATGCGGCGACCCAACCGGGCTCGCGCTTGGGCAGGTCGCCGCGCATGGGGAACGGGGTGTCGGGGAGGTTGAGGGTGTCTTTGTTTGCCATGTTAGTTCACATTGAGTAGGGCGCGTGCTTGATCGGCATCGCGGCCGATCTGCGCGATGAGTGCGTCTAGCGAGGCGAATTTTTGTTCGTCGCGTAGTTTGTGGAGGAACTCGACGCGCAGGTGGGTGCGGTAGATGTCGCGATTAAAATTAAAGAGGTGGACTTCCAGCGTCGGGCGGCCGTTGGCGTGGAGGGTCGGACGCGTGCCGAGGCTGGCGACGGCGGGGAGGCTGGGTTGATCGAGGCCGTGTACGCGGACCGCGAAGATGCCTTTGAGTGGCGGGCGATTGTGTTTGAGTTGCACATTGGCGGTCGGATAGCCGATGGTGCGGCCGATCTTGTCGCCATCGACGACGCGACCAGAGATGCTGTAGGGGTGACCTAAGAGTTGTGCCGCCATGGCCATGTCGCCCTCGGCGAGTGCGGTGCGCACGGCGGTGCTGGAGGCGCGTTGGCCCGCCGCTTCGACGGTGTGCAGGGACTCGGTGATGAAACCGGCCTCGTTTTTGATCCCATCTCCGAGGCGGGTGAGGAGACCGACATCGCCGGCGCGTTTAGCGCCAAAACGGAAATCGTCACCGACTAAGACATAGCGGGTCTTGAGACCTTCGACCAAGATGCGTTGCACAAAGGCTTCGGGCGAGAGCGCGGCGAAGGCGCGATCGAAGGTGCAGACATGGCAATGTGCAACCCCAAGTTCGCGCAGGCGTTCGAGTTTCTCTCGCATCGACGACAGGCGAGTAGGCGCGTCTTGTGGCGAGAATAGTTCGCGTGGGTGCGGCTCAAAGGTGAGTACGGTCGGCAGGGCGCCGAGTGCAACGGCGCGCGCGGTCAGCCGTGCCAACATCGCTTGATGGCCAAGGTGGACACCGTCAAAGTTGCCAATGGTGACTGCGTTAGGGTGTGCCGAGTGCGGCCAGCCGTGGGTGATGAGCATGAGGAAAGGTGGGCTATAAAAGCTAAGCTGCGGATTCTACTGTTTAGGGGGCGTTCCGACCATCTTTATGCGCTGCCGTTAAGCGGCAGCGCTACGGCGGAACTGTGCGCTGCGCATCCCCATCAGCCAGAGGCTGGCGAAATAGACGGTGGCACCGGCGGGAACGAGCCAGGCGAGATGGAGGAGGCGCGTTTGCAGATCGGCCTGTAGCCACGCGGCCTCTGTCCCCATGGCGAACCAGAGAAACCCGCCCATGGTGATGAGGGCGAGGGTGAGGCGGAGCAAGTAGAGAGGCCAGCCTGTTTGCGGTTGGAAGATGTCTTGTGTGCGTAGTTTGCGATAGAGGATGGCGGCGTTGAGGCACGCGCCTAGGCCGATCGCTAAGGCGAGGCCGGCATGACCTAAGGGGCCGATGAAGGCGAGGTTCATGATCTGTGTGGCGACGAGGGTGATGAGGGCGATCTTGACCGGGGTTTTGATGTTTTGTCGGGCGTAAAAACCCGGGGCGAGTACCTTGATGAGGATGAGACCGACTAGACCGACGCTGTAGGCGGTGAGTGCTTGCCGGGTCATCTCGACATCGTGGCTAGAGAACGCGCCATAGTGGAACAAGGTGGCGATGAGCGGGATGGCCAGTACCGCCAGCGCGACGGCGGCGGGGGCGGCCAACAGCAAACTCAGACGCAGGCCCCAATCGAGCAGACGGGAATATTCGCCGGTGTCGCCATCGGCATGGTGTTTGGCGAGCGAGGGGAGAAGGAGGGTGCCTAAGGCGACCCCTAACATGCCGGTGGGGAACTCCATCAGACGGTCGGCGTAATAGAGCCAGGAGATGCTGCCGCTGACCAAAAACGAGGCGAAGATGGTGTTGATGATGAGGGAGACCTGCGCGACGGAGACGCCGATGGCGGCCGGGCCCATGAGGAAGAGGATGCGGCGTACGGCGGGGTCGTTGGGGGCGAATTCCCAACGCGGCAGGAGGCCGAGGCGTTTCAAGGCGACATATTGTAGGGAGAGCTGCAAGACGCCGCCCAAGAGCGCGCCCCACGCCAAGGCGATGACGGGTGGGTCAAACCACGGTGCGGCGACGGCGGCGGCGAAGATCATGGCGACATTGAGCAAGACGGGGGTGAAGGCCGGCACCATGAAGCGGCTCCAGGTGTTGAGCACGCCGGCGGCCAGCGCGGTGAGCGACATGAAGACGATGTAGGGGAAGACGATGCGGGTCATCAGGACCGTGAGGTCAAACTTTGCGCTGTCGCTGCTAAAGCCGGGCGCGGAGATCATGACGATGAGTGGCGCGGCGAGGATGGCGAGCGCGGCGGTGGCGCTGACGATGATGAGCAATAAGGTGTGAACCCGGTGGATGATCTGTTGTGCGGCCGCCTCGCCTTCGCGGTTCTTGATTTCGGCCAAGATGGGCACAAAGGCTTGTGAGAAGGCGCCTTCGGCAAACAGGCGTCGTAGCAGGTTGGGGAGCTTGAAGGCGACAAAGAAGGCGTCGGTCATCATCCCTGCGCCGAAGGCCCGTGCGATGACCATGTCGCGCACGAAGCCCAAGATGCGGGAAAGAAAGGTCATGGCACTGATGGAGGCGAGGGCGCGGAGCAGGTTCATAAGGGCGATTTTAACCTTGCCAAATAGAAAACGGGTGGGTATAATGCGCGACTTTCTTGTTACGAATTTTTAGGAGTCTTCATTATGGCAAACAGTGCACAGGCCCGTAAGCGCGCCCGTCAGGCAGACCGTACCCGTCTGCAAAACATGGCACAGCGCTCGGCTTACCGCACCGCTGTCAAGAAGGTTCGCGCTGCGATTGCGGCCGGCGACAAGGCCGCTGCTGCGGTGATCTTCCAAGCGTCTATGTCCACTATGGATAGCTTGGCTGACAAGCGTATCGTCCACAAAAACAAGTCCTCGCGCCAGAAGAGCCGTCTGTCGGCGGCGGTGAAGGCGATGGCGTAACGATGGCGTAAGTTATGCCTTGCTGTGTTATAAACCCCTCTGCGGAGGGGTTTTTTATTGTCCCCTTTGTTGCCCCAATTTGTTGCCCCCATTATCCCTTTATCGAGGTTGTTTATGAATCTAGACCGTGTGACTTCCGGCCGTGATGTACCTAATGATATCAATGTCATCATCGAGATCCCCTCGCATGGCGAGCCGATTAAATATGAGGTGGACAAGGAGACCGGCGCGATGTTCGTCGATCGTTTTATGTCCACCGCCATGCATTATCCGTGTAACTATGGTTATGTGCCGCACACCTTGTCCGAGGACGGTGACCCGGTCGATGTGCTGGTGATTACGCCGATCCCGCTGATTACCGGTGTCGTCGTGCGTTGCCGTCCGATCGGGGTGCTGCAGATGGAGGACGAGGCGGGGATGGATGCTAAGGTCTTGGCCGTGCCGGTGGATAAGCTCTGCACGATGTATTGCGGCGTGCAAAAACCTGAGGATATCCCCGCCTTGATGCTCAACCAGATCGCACATTTCTTTGCGCATTACAAGGACTTGGAAGTGGGCAAGTGGGTCAAGGTGTTGGGCTGGGCGGGCGTGGATGAGGCGCGGGCGGAGATCGTCTCGGGCGTCGATCGTTATAACGCGGCCACTGATAAGCCGATGTTCTGATGAAGATCTGTATCGTTTCAGATTCGCACGACAATCGCCGCCTGCTCGATCGTGCGGTGGAGGATGCCGTGGCGCGCGGCGCGGAGGCGATCCTGCATTGCGGCGATATCGTCGCGCCCACGACGCTGCGGGTGTTGAAGAAATATGGACTGCCGGTGCATGCCATCCATGGCAATAACACCGGTGACCTGTACGCCATGTCGCATCTGGCGCATGAGCCGGATAGCACGGTGCGCTATCACGGTCAAGACGCGGTCTTGCATCTGGCGGGGCGTTCCGTGTTTATGGTGCATTACCCGCATTACGCCGAAGCGATGGCCTTGACCGGGGATTACGACATCGTCTGTTGTGGGCATGATCATAAGGTGAGTGCGCGCGTGGTGCAGGGCATCAAGGGTACGCCGACTTGGATTGTCAACCCCGGCACGGTGGGCGGCGTGGGCAAGCCACCGACCTATATCTTGGCTGATCTGGCGACGCTGGCGTTTTTAACGGTCGATGTGCCGACTGAACCGGGTGAGGCATGCAATGTGCGCCCGGCGAGCGAACACGCCTGATCCTCGCTAAACCCCTGCATTAGGCCGGGTTAATTTAGCGCGTCTTGTGCTAGAATCTTGCCGGTTTGGGTGGGCTGGTTGCGTTGCTGCCGCACCTGCGTTTTGATTTATCTGCAAGGAATCCCGATGGAAAGCATACTTGAAATCCGCGAGGGCTGTGTGACGCCCGCGCAACTGCTAAAAAGCCTGCCGTTTACGCGTTTTTTAGAGCGTTACAAGCGGGAATATCTCGAAGACTTAGTGCATCGCGATGAGCGCTATCGCAACGAGTGGGAGCATCGGAGTGCCTTTGTTAAGTCGATCCGGGCGCGGGATTTCTTGGCGTTGCTGCATGCGGGCAAGATTGCCGAGGGCGATGCGCTCGATCGTGCGCGTGAGTTGGCCTCGTTCTTCGATGGCGGTTTCCATCATTTCCGCACCCGTTCGTACTCGCGCTTGGTGCGCCTGCAGAATGAGGTGATCACGCAAGAGGATGTTACTTCGGCCGTGGTGAAGGGGCGGGTGACGGAAAAGGCGCGTGATTTGTCTGAGTTGCTGTTGGAGACGCGTCGTGCCTTGTTGGATGGTGTGGGTCTGGAAGAGGGTACGCGCCGCACGCCGGGTCTCAACGCCTTTCCGAATGTGACAGCGGGCGAGGTCTCCGGCCATTATTTTAATCTGCCGCCCGATTACATGGCCTTGTCGCATGTGCCGTTGACCATCGCGGCGGATATCCAGACCGGTGTGGATTACACCACGCCGTCGAATAAACGCGCTAAACCGTTTTACGAGCTGGGCCACAACCCCTTCCGTAGCGAGACCTTCAACGCCGAGGAGTGGGTGGCCGTGCCGTTGACGGTCGGTGCGTGGCTGATCGTGGCCTATATCCATAAATCGCGTGGCTGTATCGAGATGGAACCGGGGCTGTTGAATCTGTTCCCGTTTGCCAATGTGGACGAGATCAGCGCTGGCCGTAAGCCGGACGGCATCTTCTTGTTTGGCGATCCGAACGCGGCCGACGAGGACTTGGGTTACTGGTGGGATGCTGAGAATGAGGTCCTCGTCGGTCTGGTGCCCAATCGCGATGAGTTGAAGTATTTTGGCTATTGCAAGAAGCCGGTGCTGACCTTGCACAATGTGTTGGCGATCCGCGCCGGTGATATCCCGCTGCATTGCGGTTGCACCCGTTACAAGATGCGTTTTGATGAGGCCGGTGCGCCGTATATCGCCGAGATGCGCGTCAAGTCGGATGATATGGGGCGTATCCGTCTGGAGCGCGGTGACGATGCGCAGCAGCGACCTATCTTTTATGGCACGGAGACGGGCGCGTTTGCCTGTCTGGATGGTTTTTCGGAGCGCGCCAAGATGCAGATGCAGGGGCGCGAGGTGGGTTATAACCGTACGACCGGCTCGAATGCGCGGCAGATCGTCCCAGTGAGCGCGGATACTGAGGTCAGGGCCGGGCATCAACTCGATGTCTTGCTCTATGCGAACAACTTCCGCCTCAAGTCGCCGAGCGAGATGACGGTGGATGTGGATATGTCGGTGATGGATGCGGTCGCGCATTTCCGCCTGGGTGAGCGGGTGGCGGCGGGCAGTACGCAGACCTTCCGGGGGGCGCGTGAGTCTAGCTATTGGGCCAATCCATTCCCCTTATTGCAGGACCCGCAAGGTCAAATATTGCACCCTGAGTTACATGCCATCTTTCAAGATAGCGAGGATCGCTTTATCAAGGTTTTTGACAAGTTGTCCGCCAAGGGAGAGATGTTGCTGGGCGTGGCGCACAGCCAGTTGATGGCGGGCGCGGCAGCGGATAACAGCGATGCCGATATCGCTGCGGCGGGTTTTACCGATCGTGAATCGGTGGAGATGCAAGGCCCGGAACATCTGGCGCGTGACCTGATTGTCCTGATTAAACGGGTGGCATTGGAAAAACGGGCGCGTTTAGGCGATGACGCAAAATCGCTTAGTGTGACCGTGGCGATCGTCGGTGACAGCCGTACAGGCAAGTCGGAGACGGCGGAGAAGATGGAAGGCGTGCTTGATCTGACTTTGGTGTAATAACGCCGCAGTGTTTTTTGTAGCGGAGCGCTACGAGGGCTTGATGTGAGCTAAGGGCGGCCACTGTTTTTTGGCCACCCACGATCAAGGCCGCACGGCTGGTGGACGTTGATTTCAACGTGCGGGTGTGTTGGCGGATAGGCAGGCTAGATGGGCGTTGTGATCACTATAAGAGCACTTTATACAGACCGAGAGAACATTGATTTGATTAACCCGTACAGATACGACACACTAGTACTTGTATTTTGATACCCAAGGAGAGATTGACCCATGATACAGACCAACCCTTTTGCCGAACTCGCTACTGTCATTTCGCCGGTCGCAATGCAGGCGTATATCATACTCATGCTGTTGCTAGTGGTCGGGGGAACGATACTCGACATGCTGCACAAGAAGAGTGCCCAGTACTTTTTCGAAAACGCAAAGAAAGCCAAGAAAAGCGCAAAACGCACCGTAGGTGTGGGTGAGAAGGGCGCGCTCGCTGTAAAGACGATTGCCAATGAGGTTTTAACTTCGGGTGAGTTCGCTAATCCGCGGCGCCGTATTTCGCACCTCTTTACTATGTACGGATTTATCCTCTTTGTGGTGACTACGGCAACGCTAATCTTTGCCTACCCGGGCACGACTGAAGTGCCTGCGATGCTGCCGCAACTGTGGCACTTGGGTGCGGCCATGCTGTGCTTTGGTGGTTACTGGTTCTGGTTCTTTATCCGTGTTGATGTGTCTGCCGAAGGTCATCCGTGGTATCGCGTAGTACGCGCTGACTTGTTTATCGTTTCGCTGCTGACAACCGCGACATTCGCGCTCTTGTGGTCAGGAAACCAGGGATCTACTATTGGTTGGGTGTTTTTTGCTCTGTTCATCGTTTCCAGTACTACGCTGTTTGGTTCGGTCATGTGGTCTAAGTTTGCGCACATGTTCTTCAAGCCGGCGGCTGCTTTTCAAAAGCGGGTCACCAAGGCAGATGGCTCAAGAGAGAACCTGCCTGCTGATTATGATCTGACCGATCCTGCGGTTCAAGCAAAATTCCCTGATATCCCAACATACATGGGCAAAGTGCCGCCCAATATGGGCCTGGGTATTAAGCGTGAAGGCTCGAGCCATTACTAATCGCTAATAGCGCAATTAGTCCAATTAACTGAACGAAACAAGAAGGAATACTATGCCTACTTTTGTGTATATGACTCGCTGTGATGGTTGCGGGCATTGCGTTGATATCTGTCCGTCAGATATCATGCATATTGATACAGTCCTGCGTCGCGCTTACAACATTGAACCTAACATGTGCTGGGAGTGTTTCTCCTGTGTTAAGGCGTGTCCGCATCATGCGATTGATGTGCGTGGATACGCTGACTTTGCGCCGCTCGGAAGTTCCGTGCGTGTGCATCGTGATGAGGAAAAGGGCACCATCGCTTGGCGCATCAAGTTCCGTAACGGTCAACAAGACATGGAGCTGTTGGCGCCGATTACGACTAAGCCTTGGGGTAAGCACATTCCCAAGCTAGCCGATGTGCCTGCGCCGAGCAAAGAGATGCGTAACAGCCAGTTATTGTTCAATGAGCCTAAATACATTCGCATGGATGACGGTGGTCTGCACACGCTGCAATCTAACGGGCTTAAATTAAAAATAGGAGTGTATTACTAATGACTTACAATACTATCGTCGAAGACAATATCGACATCCTGGTTGCAGGCGCTGGCTTGGGTGGAACGGGCGCCGCGTGGGAGGCTCGCTTTTGGGGTCAAGACAAGAAGATTATTATTGCCGAAAAGGCGAATATTGATCGTTCCGGCGCAGTGGCGCAGGGTCTGTATGCGATTAACTGCTACATGGGTACGCGTTTTGGTGAAAACAATCCTGAAGACCATGTGCGCTATGCGCGTATGGACCTGATGGGCATGTTGCGCGAGGACTTGCTGTTTGATATGGCGCGTCACGTTGACTCGGCTGTTCACCAGTTCGAGGAGTGGGGCCTGCCGCTGATGCGCGACCCCAAGACTGGCGCGTATCAGCGCGAAGGTCGTTGGCAGATCATGATTCACGGTGAGTCCTATAAGCCTATCGTGGCTGAGGCGGCTAAGAAATCTGCGGATAAGGTTTACAATCGCGTGTGCGTTACCCATCTGCTGATGGATGATGCCAAGGAAAACCGGGTCGCGGGTGCCGTTGGCTTCAATGTGCGGACAGGTGACTACCATGTGTTCAAAGCCAAGACCGTGATTGTGGGTGCCGGTGGTGCATCTAATATCTTTAAACCGCGCTCGGTGGGCGAAGGTTCTGGCCGTGTTTGGTACGCGCCGTGGTCATCCGGTTCGGCCTATGGTCTGATGATTGATGCGGGTGCAAAAATGACCCAAATGGAAAATCGTATCGTGCTGGCTCGTTTCAAAGACGGTTACGGTCCGGTGGGCGCTTACTTCCTGCACCTTAAGACCTATACGCAGAACTGTAACGGTGAAGAATATGAATCAAAGTGGTTCCCGGCACTGACGGAAATGGTTGGTAAGGAATATCTGGATACCGAAGGTCAGCATTTGTCGCATAAGCCGATTCCAACCTGTTTGCGTAACCACGCCTTTATCTCTGAGGTCAATGCAGGTCGCGGTCCTATCCAAATGGTGACTATGGAAGCATTCCAAGATCCGCACCTTGAGGAAATCGGCTGGCACAACTTCTTAGGCATGACCGTGGGTCAGGCTGTGTTGTGGGCGGCAACGGATGTGAATCCGAAGTACGAGAATCCGGAACTGACGACCTCTGAGCCGTATGTGATGGGTTCACATGCAACGGGTTGTGGCGCATGGTGTTCTGGTCCTGAAGATCTTTCTCCGCCGGAATATTTCTGGGGCTACAACCGCATGACCACCGTTGAAGGTTTGTTCGGTGCGGGTGATGCGGTGGGCGGTACGCCTCACGCATTCTCATCTGGTTCGTTTACCGAAGGTCGTCTTGCTGCTAAGGCTGCCTGTAAGTACATCGACGATGGTAAGGCTGAGGGCATCCGTGTTTCTGATGAGCAGATCAATCGTCGTAAGGAGCAGATTTACAAGCCGATGGAACATTACCGGGTCAACCGCAATGAGATCACGGCTGGTTCGGTTAACCCGAACTATATCAATCCTAGACAAGGCCTGGATCGTTTGCAGAAGTTGATGGACGAGTACTGTGCGGGTGTGACGGTTAACTACATGACCAACGATAAGTTGTTGAATATCGGCCTGAAGAAACTCAAGATCCTAGAAGAAGATCTTGAGAAGATTGCTGCCGAAGATATTCATGAGTTGTTACGCGCATGGGAGCTTAAGCATCGCTACCTGACCTCAGAGTCTGTCATGCAGCACACCTTGTTCCGTAAAGAAACGCGTTGGCCTGGTTATTATTACCGCGGTGATGCGATGAAGTTGGATGACAAGGACTGGCACGTGTTGACTGTTTCTCGTCGTGATCCAAAGACGGGTGAGTACACCATGGAAAAGGCGCCGTGTTATCACCTGGTTGGTGAGAACGAGTAACGCATAGCCCGGCGGTAGACCTTTTTGGTTCCGTCGGAATCAATCAAGACCAACGCATCTCTGCGTTGGTCTTCCACTTTTCGCCATAGAAGAATGGAACAATCATTCCGAAAGTGGCATTTAAGCGACAGCATAGACATTAATGAACATCATCGAACATACCGAAGAGGAAATACTGGCATTAGCCCACCCGATGTGGAATGACTTGATCCTGTACTCCAACAAGGGGCAATATGGTCAATTTGTCCGCAAGTTTTCCTACAATCTGTTGTTTGGCCTGAATGAAATTGAGGTTGGAAAGCAGTTTGCCAATAGCGAACTGACTCGAAGTCTGCGTGAAGAATGGGACTATCTTGGCACCATCCGCAGGGGTGAACATGTCACAGTGCTATACCGAGTCAGAAGCACTAAGAAGGAAGGCGAATGGCTGGGTCGTTTAGTCCTCGGTTACGAAGAGGGCGATGTGCGGATCTTTGCCGCGTCCATTTTCTGATGTATTGGGGATCGCGATGAACGAGATTGTCAAAGACAATAAATATGTAGAACTGACCTATAAGGTCATTGATCAAAAATCAGGCCAAGTATTGACACTGGTCGAATTTCCTTTGGGTTACGTGCATGGCGTTAATGAAATATTATCGCCACGGGTTACGGCTGAGCTTGAAGGCAAAGCGGTTGGCGATACCATCAAGGTGCCGATAGACTGTAATGCCATTTACGGGCCGAGGGATGAGTCGTTGGTCATTGTCGATGCCATCGAGAATGTGCCTAAGGAATACCGCGAAGTCGGCATGGCCATTCTGATGGAAAACGACCAGGGCAAAACCAAGAGTTTTTTGGTGACTAGAGTGGATGCTAAAACCATAACGATTGATGGTAATAACCCGTTGTGCGGCCGTGAGGTGATTTTTGTGCTTGATATTCTCATGGTTCGTGATGCAACGGACGAGGAAATCCAGTTTGGGGGCAAGGTAGAAGAAGTGCCTCAACTGGATAACTATCGGACTGTTCCCATATAAGTGACCGGCAACGCGCTATAAAAAATCGAGTATTGAAATTACGCTCGCATGAGGTAGAATAACCCGATCTGTCAGCAAGTTGGGGGGCTGACATCGGTGCTTCCAAACCCCCATTATTTAAGACAAGGCATATCATGAGCGAACCAAAAAAAACCAGGCTTCCTGTTCCAGAAGGTAAATCACGCTTCCTGACAACTCGTCAAAAAGCGCCCACCGCGACAGGTTATATTGGATATGACACGATCTGGGAACCGTTCCAGAAAGAAGTTAAATACACCACACCGAAGCAGCCATAACGACAACGCTCATGCGATCCGAGTCAGAGATCGCACGAGCGCTGTGAATGGCTCTGTGTTATGTGTACGCATCTCCGTTTTGCGGGATTGCTGGTCCTCCCTATTTATGGAGGACCTTTTTTTTGCCACGAACCCTATAGCGCCATGATCATTAACGATACAGATAGAAACGGACTCGACCTTGGGTAAGATACTCTTTTGGGCCTTATTGGCCTTGGGCGTTTATCTGCTCTTTCGGGCGATGAAACGGCGTAACCAACGCCATGCCGAAGATCAACGCGCCAGCACCCCCGAGGTCGAAGATATGGTGCGTTGCGAGGTGTGCCAAGTGAACCTGCCGCGTTCCGAGGCCATCCTCACGCACGGGCATTTTTATTGCTGCGAGGCGCACCGCGCCAAGGGCGAGGAAGGCTAGACCCATCCCGGGGATGGGGGGTGTGGCTTAGGGATGCGCGTTAGACCAATACGATCAGCAGGTGGGTGACATAGAGTCCGCCATTGACGGCGAGGTGCCAGACGCGCAGTTGGCCTCGGGTGAGTAGGATGCGTAACCAGAGCGCGGCCAAGAGGGTGATGACGACGCCGGCCAAGACCTCGCGTTGTGGGTTCCACGGGGTGAGCAGGATGCCGATGGCGGGTAATAGCGTGCCCTGGAAGACCATCGCGCCGGTGATGTTGCCGAAGGCCAGCGTGTCTTTGTGACGGCGGATCCAGAGGATGGAGTTGACCTTTTCGGGCAGCTCGGTGGCGATGGGGACGATCAGCAAGGACAAGATGAGGGCGGAGATGCCGAGCAACGGTGCGGCCTGTTCGATACCGTGGATGAAGCCTTTGGCTCCCAAGACCAGCAAGAGCAGACCGGCGCCGAGTTGGAGCAGGATGGTCGGCCAGTTGGTCGGCAGGCCGAGGCGGGCGAGGAACATCGGCGATTCGGCCTCGGTGCCGTGGCCGTCCTTGACCAGTTGTGCGGAGGCGCGCAGGGTGACTAGGATGTAGACGAAGTAGATCAGCACCATGACGAAGGCGAAGGTGGTGCGCACTTCGGGCATCTCGTGCGGGATGAAGAGGGCCATGCCGGAGAGGCCGAAGGCGAAGAGGAAGAAGTTGAGGTCGCGGGTGAGGCCGCCGTGTTCGGGGTTAAAATGACCCTGTGCGCCGCGTTTTTTCCACGCGAAGGCGGCCATCAGGAAGAGCGACAAGGTGGACAGCATCAAGGGTGCGCCCAAGATGGCGCCGACGCCGATCTCTTTATTGAGTTGTTGGTTTTGGGTGCCGGCGAAGATGGCTAAGAGTGGCACAATGGTCTCGGGCAAGGCGGTGCCGACGGCGGCAAAGAGGGAGCCGGTGACGCCTTCGGAGATCTTGAGTTTTTCTCCGAGGTGCTCCAAGGCATTGACGAAAACCTCGGCAGCGACGAGGATGAGCAGCAAGAAAAACAGCATTTCAGCGAGCAACATGGAAAACTCCAAAGAAGACAGCCCCGATTCTAACCTGAACTCCGCGTGGCGGGTGGATGAGCAGGGTTGGTGCGTGGCCGCACGGCGCGTGCCGTCACCCAATCAGGATGCGCGTCCGCAGGGCGAATCGCCTAGCCTGTTGGTGATCCATAACATCAGCCTGCCGCCGGGCGAGTTCGGCGGGCCGGGGGTCGAGGCCTTATTTACGAATACGCTAGACCCGAGCGCGCACCCGTATTTTGCCGAGATCCGTGGCCGGCAGGTGTCGGCGCATTTCTTTATCCGCCGCACGGGGGCGTTGATCCAGTTTGTGCCGTGTCGGCAGCGGGCGTGGCATGCGGGCGTGTCAAGCTGGCAGGGGCGCGAACGGTGCAACGATTTTTCGTTGGGGGTCGAGCTGGAAGGGACAGACGATCTGCCCTTTACCGACGCGCAATATGCGACGCTGAACGCGTTGTGGGTGGCTTTGCGGGCGGCTTATCCCGCGTTGACGGCGATTGTCGGACATAGCGATATCGCCCCAGGGCGCAAGACTGACCCCGGGCCGTGCTTTGACTGGGGACGGGTGTTACCGATCTAGGCTGCTTGGGTGGCGATGGCCGCGCCGATGCGTTTGATGTGGTTTTGGGTATCCACATAGACCAGTGTCGGCTCGAAGTGCGCCAGTTCCCTCTCGTCGTATTGGCTGTAGGTGGCGATGATGAGGATGTCGCCAACGGCGGCCTTTCTCGCAGCCGCGCCGTTGACGGAGATCATGCCGCTGCCGCGTTGACCGCGGATGGCGTAGGTGGCGAAGCGCTCACCGTTGTTGACATTGTAGATCTCGATGCGCTCGTACTCGCGGATGTCGGCCGCGTCGAGGAGGTCTTCGTCGATCGCACACGAGCCCTCGTATTCGAGTTCCGATGCGGTGACTCGAACGCGGTGGAGCTTGGATTTTAAGAGCGTGCGTTGCATGTTGAGGATAAAAACGAAGAGATCGTGATTATAGCGCGTGTGGGGGGGATGTCACTTCTAGGTTGTCGATCAGCCGGGTGTTACCGAGGCGAGCAGCGCCTAATACCACAAGGGCCGTGTCGGTCGGCGCGGCGGCCGTGAGGGTGGCTAGTGCGCAGATGCGGATGTAATCGACCTGCCAGCCGTGCTCGCTGAGTCGTGTCTCGGCCTCTCGTTCTAGGCGGGCGTGGTCGCGTGCGCCTGCCACGATGGCGGCGGCAACCGTGTTTAGGGTTTGATACAGGCGCGCGGCCTTGGCGCGTTCGGGCGCGGAGAGGTAGCCGTTGCGCGAGGACAAGGCTAGGCCATCTTCGGCGCGTACCGTGTCGATGCCGATGACCTCGATGGGTAGATTGAATTGCCGCACTAGGCCGCGCAGGATGAAGAGTTGTTGGTAATCTTTTTTGCCGAACAGGGCGAGCCTCGGTTGCACCATGTTGAAGAGTTTTAAGACCACGGTGGCGACGCCGGCGAAGTGGCCGGGGCGCGATGCGCCGCACAGCGTGTCGGCCAAGGGCGGGATGATGCTGAAGGTCTGTGCCTCGGGATACATCTCGGCGACGCTGGGGGCAAAGAGTAGGTCGCAGCCGGCCGCCAGCAGTTGCTCCGTATCGGCGTCTAGGCTGCGCGGATAGGCGGCAAGGTCTTCGCTGGGGCCAAATTGTAAGGGGTTGACGAAGACGCTGGCGACAATGGGCAGGCCGCGGTGTCGGGCGGCGTGAACAAGCGCGATATGGCCGGCGTGTAGGTTACCCATGGTCGGCACGAAGGCCACTGCGCCTAGGCGTTGCACGGCGGCGCGGAGTTCGGCGACGGTGTGTAGCGTGTGCATGGGGCGAATTTAGCGGCTGTGTTCGGGGCCGGGGAAGTGCCCGGTCTTGACCGCTTCGGCATAGGCACGCACGGCGGCGGCTAGGCTGTCGTGGCCGATGAGGAAGTTTTTGGTGAAGCTGGGCGGCGTGGCGGTGAGGCCGACGAGGTCGTGATAGACCAAGACCTGTCCGCCACAGGCCGCGCCCGCGCCGATGCCGATGGTGGGGATGGTCAGGGCGGCGGTGACGCGGGCGGCCACGGCGGCGGGGATGGCCTCGAGGACGAGGAGACTGGCGCCGGCGGCTTGCAGGGCGAGGGCATCATCAAGGAGGCGCTGGGCATCGGTCTCGCTGCGGGCTTGCAGCGAATAACCGGTGCTGTTGACGGATTGTGGCAAGAGGCCAAGATGGGCGCAGACCGGGATGCCGCGTTGTACGAGGAATTGCACGGTCTCCACGAACACCGCGCCGCCTTCGAGTTTGACCATATTGGCGCCAACCGCCATGAGTTGCGCCGCGCTGGCAAAGGCCTGGGCGGGCGAGGCTTGGTAACTGCCAAAGTTGAGGTCGGCGAGGATGAAGCCTTGCCCTGCCGCGCCACGGGCGACGGCGGCGGTGTGATAGACCATGTCGGCCAGGCTGACGGGTAGGGTGCTGTCATGACCTTGGAGGGTCATGCCGAGCGAGTCGCCGACCAAGAGGATGTCCACGCCGTTGGCACAGAGGAGGCGGGCGGTGGTCGCGTCGTAACAGGTGAGGGCGACTAATCGCTCACCGCGCTGGGCCTGCTCAAGCAGCTTGGGTAGAAACATCGTGTCGCTCCGTGTTTGGGTGGATAGAGTGTACTTGGTCTCGATGCTGGGGGTGAATCAGGGCGCGGAGCGCGCCGTGACCGGGGAGGCTGAGGTGGGGGGCGATCTCCAGCAGAGGGATGAGGACAAAGGGACGGCTGTGCATGCGCGGGTGCGGCAGGGTGAGGCCGGGTTCGTGCAGGCAGTGTTCGCCGTGCAGGAGCAGGTCGAGGTCGAGGGTGCGCGGAGCGTTGCGAAATAGACGCTGGCGACCAAAGCGGAGTTCGATCTTGAGCAGCTCGCGTAACAGGACCTGCGGGCCAAGGTGGGTGCGTAGTTCGGCGACGGCGTTGATGAAATCAGGTTGCTCGGTGTAGCCATCGGGCGGGCTTTTATAGAGGCTAGATTGACGCACGAGGCGGGTCTGCGGCAGGTCGTGCAGGGCGAGTAGGGCGCGTGCGATCTGCTCTGCGGGGCCGTCGTCGTTATGGCCTAGATTGCTACCGAGGGCGATGTAGGCGGTGACACTGATTTCATGCACACTCATGCACCTTCATCCCCTGTCGCCTCGGGGGTGTTCGTGCGTTTACGCCGTCGCCGGGGTTTGCGTTCGCCGCTGGCGTGGGTGACTAATAAGGTGTCGCGTTCGGCATCGTCAGCGGCTTCAAAGCGCGTCCACCAGTCGGCCAGTTCGGTGGCGGCGACCTCGTCCGGGTCGGTGCTGTGGCCGCGCAGGCAGAGGAAGTCGTAGCCCGCCCGCCAGCGCGGGTGATCGAGGAGACGGAAGGGGCGCGCGCCGTTACGGAATTCAAAACGCGGCTGCAAGGCCCAGATCTCTTTGATCATGGGGTCGAGGCGGCGCGGGAAGGCCAGCCATTTTCGTTGCTGTTCGAGGATGATGTCCATGGCCTCATACGCGGCGGCGCTGTCGGGCAGGCCCGCGGCTTTTTGCGCCTGCCATTCGACCTTGAAGGCGAACCATAAGAGGCCAGCCAACATGAAGGCGGGCGAGGCGGAGCGGCCGTCTTGGATGCGTCGATCGGTGTCGTGCAGGATGGCGTGGATGAAGGGTTTGTGATCGGGGTTGTCGAGGACGCTGTCGAGGATGGGGAGGATGCCGTGATGCAGGCCTTCGGCGCGCAGTTGGTGCACCCCGCGTTCGGCGTGGCCGGAGAGGAGGAGTTTCATCATCTCGTCATAGATGCGTGCGGACGGGATGCGTTCGAGCATGGGGGCGAGTTGGGCGATGGGCGCACGGGTGGCGGCCTCGATGTGAAAACCGAGTTTGGCGGAGAAACGCGCGGCGCGGAGCATACGCACGGGGTCTTCGCGGAAACGGGTGGCGGGGTCGCCGATCATGCGTAGGACGCGTTTTTTGGCATCGGCTACGCCCTCGTGATAGTCCCAGATGGTCTCGTCGTGCGGGTCGTAATAGAGGGCGTTGACGGTGAAGTCGCGGCGGGCGGCGTCTTCGACTTGGTTGCCGAAGACATTGTCGCGCAGGAGCATGCCGTCGGCGGCTTGTTGATGCAGTGCGTCTGCGTCGGCCTCGGGAGGGGCGCGGAAGGTGGTGACCTCGATGGTGTCGGCGCCGCAATAGACATGGACGATCTGAAAGCGACGACCGATGGCACGGGCACGGCGGAATAGGGCGCGCACTTGGTCTGGCGTGGCATCGGTGGCGATGTCAAAATCTTTGGGTTCGCGTTTGAGTAAAAGATCGCGTACCGCGCCGCCGACGACGAAGGCGGCATAACCCTCGGCGCGCAGGGTACGGGTGACCTTGAGGGCGCAGGGGTGGATGTCGTCGCGGCTAATCCCGTGCTGGGCGTGCGGGATGATGCGCGGCTCGTGCTGCGGGTGGCGGGTGCCGTCAAAGCCGCCAAAGCCGGTGCGGCCTAATACTTTGCGTATAAAACGGCGGATCATGCGCGTGCGTTCGCGCACGGCGGGCGCTGGCAGGAGGTCTGGCGGGAGGTGGGGGTAGGTAATCTAGTCATAAGGCCGCGTGATTATACAGGCTTGTGACCGTACTTGCTCCTTTGTCTGCTGGAGGCTAAAGTAACGGCTGTTAAATTTTTTGTGTTAGGACTTCTCGTGATTGAACTTATTCAAGCGGCTGGCTGGCCGATTTGGCCGCTGATCATTGCTTCGGTCATCGCGTTGGCCATTATCTTTGAACGGGCGTGGTCGTTGCGTTTGGAGCGGGTCTTGCCGACGGGGTTGTTGCAACGCAGCGTCGATACCCTGAAGGCGGGCGCGCCAGTGACCGATGATGGTTCGCCCTTGGGCCGTCTCTTGGCGACCGGGGCGAGCATGGTGGGCCGCAGTCGTGAGGTGATGAAGGAGTCGCTAGAAGAGACCGGCCGCGCCGTGGCGCACGATCTGTCACGCTATCTGACCACCTTAGGCACGATCGCCTCGGTCGCGCCGCTCTTAGGTCTGTTGGGGACGGTGATTGGCATGGTGGAGATCTTCGGCGCACAGACGCCCACTGGCGGCAACCCGGCGGCCTTGGCGCATGGCATCTCGGTGGCGCTGTATAACACCGCCTTTGGTCTCATCGTCGCGATCCCCAGCATGATTGCCTATCGGCATTTTCGTGGCCAGGTCGAGAGTCTGTTGGTGGAGATGGAACAACAGGCGGTGAAGTTGGTCGAGATCATCCACGGGGAGCGGCCGTGAACTTTCGCCGTGGCGGGGCGAGCAATGATCCGGAGATCAACCTGATCCCGTTGATCGATGTCTTGCTCGTCATCCTGATCTTTTTGATGGTGACGACGACCTATTCGCGTTTTTCGGAGTTGCAGATCAACCTGCCGGAGGCCAAGGGCGCGGCGGCATCGCAGCTCCCCAAGCGTCTGGATATCAGCATCGATGCCCACGGGGCGTATAGCTTGAACAATAGCCGCATTACGGCGGCGGGGGCGTCAGACCTCGCCGTGACTTTGCAGCGTGCGGCGGTAGGTATGGTCGATCCGGTGGTGATGATCAATGCCGATGCCGAGGCGACGCACCAGTCGGTGATTCGGGTGATGGACGCGGCGCGGCGGGCCGGGCTGACGCGGGTGACCTTTGTGACTACGACCGATACCGAGTGATCGCACGGCGACTCCTCGCGTGTTGGTATGTGCACCCTGCGCGTCCTGCGGGCGGGGGCTGTGGGCTGTGGCCTGTCGTGCTGGCCCCGTTGGCCGGGGTGTTTTGGGCGCTGTCTGCCGCGCGGGCGGCGCTCTATTGGGTCGGTCTGTTGCGCCCCGTGCGTTTGCCCGTGCCGGTAATCGTGATCGGCAATATCACGGCGGGCGGGACGGGTAAGACGCCGTTGGCGATCTGGTTGGCGCAGACCTTGCTGGCGGCGGGGTGGCGGCCGGGCATCGTCAGTCGCGGCTATGGTGGCGTGGGGGGGCAGCAGCTAGTTTTGAGCGACAGCGATCCGGCGCAGGTGGGCGATGAGCCGCTGTTGCTGGCGCGGCAGACGGGCTGTCCGGTGTGGGTGGGGTCGCGGCGTGCTGAGGCGGGCGCGGCCTTGCTGGCGGCGCATCCTGAGGTGGATGTGGTGCTGTGTGATGATGGTCTGCAACATCTAGCCTTGGCGCGTGACATCGAGATCGCAGTGGTCGATGGTGCGCGCGGCGTAGGCAATGGCCATCGCCTGCCGTGGGGGCCATTGCGTGAGGGCGTGGGGCGTTTGAAAACGGTGACGGCGGTGGTGGTGAATGGGCCGTTGCGTGAATCTTTGCCCGAGGGCGTTAAAGCGTATGTCATGCAGTTGCAACCTGGCGTATTACATAATGTGTGTGATCCGTTATTGACGCGTACGGTGGCAGATTTTGTGATGCGCCCCATCCATGCGGTGGCCGGGATTGGCAATCCGCAACGCTTTTTTGAACAGTTGACGGGGTTAGGGCTGACGATTACCGCGCACGCATTTCCTGACCATCATCGGTTTGTGGCTAGCGATTTGCCTGCAGAGACGGTTATCATGACGAGCAAGGATGCCGTCAAATGCGCGTCCTTTGCCCATACGAATTGCTGGGCCTTGGCGGTTGAGGCTGAGGTCGATGATGCGTTAATAGACACTATTTTGAATAGACTAAAGGAGATCCATTATGGATAAAAAACTGCTCGATATTTTGGTCTGCCCCTTATGTAAAGGGCCGCTACACTATGATGTGGCGGCTTTGGAGCTCATCTGCCGCGCGGATCGTTTGGCCTTTGCCATCAAAGACGGCATCCCCGTGATGTTGATTGATGAGGCGCGGCCGTTGTCGCATGTCCCCGACGAGGCTGAGATCGTCTAGAATGTGCAGGTTTTGTCAGATAGCGCGTTGATTATGATTACCGGTAGCCTAGTCGCCCTTATTACCCCCATGTCACCTGACGGTGGGCTGGACTTGCCGCGCTTGCGCGCCTTGATTGATTGGCATATCGCCGAAGGCACGGATGGCCTGGTGATCGTCGGGACGACGGGTGAGTCGCCGACGGTGACCACGGAAGAACATTGTTTGTTGATCCGCACGGCGGTGGAACAGGCCGCGGGGCGGGTGCCTATCGTCGCTGGGACGGGGGCGAACGCGACGGTCGAGGCGATTGCCTTGACCGAGTGCGCTAAAAAGGCGGGCGCGGCGGCGGGTCTGTCGGTCGCGCCGTATTACAACAAGCCGGGCCAAGAGGGTTTGTATCAACACTTTAAGGCCATCGCTGAGGCGGTCGATCTGCCGCTCATCCTCTACAATGTGCCGGGCCGCACGGTGGCGGACATCAGCAATGACACGGCCTTGCGCTTGGCGCAGGTTCCCGGCGTGGTCGGGATCAAGGACGCGACCGGCAATCTAGAGCGCGGTTCTGATTTATTGAAGCGCGCACCCGCCTCGTTTGCGGTCTATAGCGGTGACGACGCCAGCGGCGTGGCTTTGATGCTGTTGGGCGGCCACGGCGTGATCTCGGTGACGGCCAATTGCGCGCCGCGGCTGATGCATCAGATGTGTGTCGCGGCGATGGCGGGCGATGCGGTGGCCGCGCGGGCGATCCATTTCCGTTTGTTGGCCTTGCATAGCACGCTCTTTGTTGAGGCCAATCCTATCCCCGTGAAATGGGCGATGCAGGCCATGGGTCATTGCGACGGCGGCATCCGCCTGCCGTTAACGGCCCTGGCTGAGACCCATCACGAAACCATTCGTGCCGCGCTGCGTGCAGCGGGCATACCGGCATTTTGAGGAGAATAGTAGATGCGTAAGTTTGTATTGATTTCAACCGCCGTCGCCACTGTTGCCATAACCGCGGGCTGCGGCATGATGGAAGAAAAGAAGATCGACTATAAGACGCAGGGCGGCGGCAATCTACCGTCTCTGACCGTCCCGCCCGATTTGGTCTTGCCTTCGGCCGATACGCGTTACATCGTGCCCGGCGCGGCGGGACGCGGCTCGGCGACGGCCTCGGAATATGACCGCACACGCGATGCTGCGCCGGCTTCGGAAGGGGCGCGCGCCCTGTTGCCCAAGGTCGCGGTGGGCAAAAGCGAGGTGCGGATCGAACGCGCCGGCTCCCAGCGTTGGCTCGTGGTGCAGATGCCGGCCGTCGAGGCGTGGCAGACGGCCAAGGACTTCTGGCAAGAATTGGGTTTCATCATTAATGTCGAGACCCCCGAGGCGGGCGTGATGGAGACCGATTGGGCGGAGAACCGTGCCAAGATCCCACAAGAAGGCATCCGTAAATGGTTGGGCCGCGCGATGGATATGGCCTATTCGACCGGCGATCGGGACAAGTTCCGCACCCGTATCGAAAACGGTAGCGTGCCGGGCACGGTGGAGATCTACATCAGCCATCGCGGCATGCGCGAGATCTATGAAGGCACACAATCAGGCGGCGACGATGGCCGTGGCCGCACGCTGTGGCAGCCGCGCGAGGCGGATCCCGAGGTCGAGGCCGAGATGTTGCGCCGCTTGATGGTGCGTCTGGGGACGGAAGAAAAGGTCGCGCAGGCGCGGGTCGCCGAGAAGGCCGCCGCGCCGATGGCCACGCTGGTCAAGCCGGGCGATGGTTCGGCCAGCTTGAAGATGCCGGAGGCCTTTGATCGCGCCTGGCGTCGTGTCGGTCTGGCCTTAGATCGTATCGGTTTTGTGGTTGAAGACCGGGACCGCGCAGCGGGCGTGTACTTTGTCCGTTATGCCGACCCTGAGGCCGATGGCGCGACCCGGAAGAAGGGCTTCTTGGACAAGATGGCCTTCTGGCAGTCGGAAGAGAAGAAGGGCGTGGCGAAGAAGTATCGCGTGCGGATTCTGGCTCAGGGTGATGCAACCGTCGTGACGGTGCTGAATGAACAGGGTGAGGCCTTGCGCACGGAGACCGCGACGCGCATCGTAACCTTGTTGTTTGAACAACTGAAATAAACGCGTGTGACCTGCCGTGACTGATAACGCCCCCGTCCTCGAACAGGCGACCTGCTTCGCCGACCTGCATCTCGCGCCGGAGATCCTGGCCGCGATCGACGCGATGGGCTACGCTCAACCTACGCCGATCCAGAGTCAGGCGATCCCCTTGATGTTGGCGGGGCGCGACCTCTTGGCGCAGGCGCAGACCGGCACGGGCAAGACGGCGGCCTTTGCCTTACCGTTGTTGCATCGTCTGCGCGGCTTTGCCAACACCAGCACCTCGCCGGCGCGGCATCCGGTGCGCGCCTTGGTGCTTGCGCCGACGCGCGAGTTGGCCATCCAAGTGCATGACAGCATCGTCAGCTACAGCACGCAATTGCCGTTAAAAAGCACCGTGGTCTATGGCGGTGCGGGGATGAAGGAGCAGACCGTTGCCTTGCGCGGCGGGGTCGAGATCGTGGTTGCGACCCCGGGTCGCCTGCTCGATCACGCCGAAGGTAAGGTCGTCAACCTGTCGCAGGTGCAGTTTTTGGTGCTGGACGAGGCCGATCGTATGCTCGACATGGGTTTTTTGCCGGACCTCAAACGCATCTTGGCCTTGTTGCCAACGACGCGCCAAACTGTGTTGTTCTCGGCGACCTTTAGCGACGACATCCTGCGCCTGTCGGGGCAGTTTTTGCATGATCCGCAGCGGGTCGAGGTGGCGCGGCGCAATACGGCGGCCGAGAATGTCGAGCAAGTGGCGTACCGCGTGGCGGGGGCTGATAAATTGGACGCCCTGCTACGCATCGTCAAGGCGCGCGCACTCACGCAGGCGATCGTCTTTACCCGCACCAAGGTGTCGGCCGACACGCTGGGGCGACAGTTGCAAAAGCGCGGCGTATCGGCGGCCATTATCCACGGCGACAAGATGCAGATCGAACGCATCGCAGCCTTGGACGGCTTCAAAAAGGGTGAGGTCCAGTTATTGGTGGCGACTGACATTGCCGCGCGCGGCCTCGATATCGTTGAATTGCCCGCGGTGTTTAATTATGAGTTGCCCTATCACGCCGAGGATTATGTGCATCGCATCGGTCGCACCGGACGCGCAGGGGCCTCGGGTTTGGCCGTTTCGCTGATCGGACCGGATGAGGAAAGGTTGCTCGCCGGGGTTGAACGCTTTATTAACCGCCCGTTGACGATCCTGGACCTGCCGGACACGGCACCGCGGCCGCAGATGTCAACTCCCGCCCCCCGTGCGCCGGTCAGTACGCCGGCCAGCGTTGAGCCCGTGAAGCCCGCCGTTAGGGATGTTGCGGTGGATGTTGCGGTGGAATCGGTGCAAGCCATCAGTCAACCCGATGCCGCACCCAATCTGGCTTATCAGCGGGGTCAAAAACAGGCCGTCTGCGCATTGTTTAGGCCCTTACCGGAAACAACCCCGTGAAACGATTTTTAGTCTTTATCGCCCCTATCGTGCTGGCGATGCCCGCCCACGCGGTCAATCTTGGTCTCGAAAATTGGGGCCGTTTTGAGTCTGATTTTGAAGAAGAGGCCGTGACTTGGCAGGAGATGCAGGCGCAACTGCCCGCCTACCCCAAGGCCGAGCACCTGGTGGCGTTTGCCATTGACGGGCGCGCGGGGTATCGCTTTGCGGTCGATACGAAATCTCTCTCGGTCGGTGCGGATGGCGTGACCCGTTATAGCGTCGTCATCGACGCGCCAGCGGGGGCGCGCACGGTCAACTTTGAGGCGCTGCGCTGCCCGACCGGCGAGCGCAAGATCTACGCCTTTGGCCGTCCGGACGGCACTTGGTCGAGGAACCGCGCCGCGCGTTGGGAGATTATCAAGGCGCGGGTCAACACCGATTATCACCGCGTGTTGTTCTACGAATACCTCTGCGCGGGTGGCGAAGGGGTCGCTAGCGTCCCCCAGATCCTTGAGCGTTTGAGGCGCGGTGGTTATCGCACTGATTAATCTGTATCGATAGATTTTGCGGCCTAATCTTGGTAGAATCCGCCCTGCTTCTGGTGCCTTCTAACGAAGGTGAAACGGGAATGCGGTGCGAGGGTTTTGACGACCTCTATGCCGCAGCTGCCCCCGCAACGGTAAGCGCTCAACGGTGTTCCAATCGCCACTGTCTTCGGATGGGAAGGTGGAACGCTTTACGCGCAAGCCCGGAGACCGGCCCGAAGCTTAGTTGCGCGGGTCACGGGGAGGTGATTTAGATGAACAGCATGCGTCTATCGCGTTTATCGCGCCGATAGACTGGATAGCCTTTTCTGACTCGCGTTTTTGAGTTGGCCTTGCGGGGACGCCGGGCCGGATGAAAAGGAAATACCATGCAACACTTTCAACGCAACACCCTCGCGATAGCGATACTCGCCGCCTGCTCTACTTTCTCCGCCAGCACGCACGCGGCCACCTTGCCCGCCGCAGAATTCACCCTCGACGAGATTGTGGTGACGGCGACACGCACCGCGCAAACGGCTGACGAAACCTTGGCCGCCGTGACGGTCATTACCCGCAAAGACATCGAACGCATGCAGGCGCAGTCGGTGCAAGAGGTTTTGGCCGGGCAAGCGGGCATTAGCATTGACAATAGCGGTGGCGCAGGCAAAGCGACTAATGTTTATTTGCGCGGCACCAATTCAGGTCATACCCTAGTCTTGATCGACGGGGTCAAGATAGGCTCAGCCACCCTCGGCGCTGTCGCGTTTCAAGATATTCCGCTCGACGCGGTTGAGCGCATCGAGATTGTGCGCGGCCCGCTGTCTAGTCTCTATGGCTCTGAGGCCATTGGCGGCGTGATCCATCTATTTACGCGCAAGGGCGGCGGTGAGACCACGCCTTCGGCCAGCGTTGGTTTGGGTAGTTATGGCACCGTCAACGCGTCGGCCGGAATCACGGGCGGCGGTACGGATAGCTGGTACAACGCACGCGTGTCGCACGCCAAGACAGATGGGTTTAACGCGCAACCTGCGGCGCAGCTAGATGCAGACGGCTATGAAAATACCGCGTTTTCTATCCGAGGTGGCCATCGCTTCAACCAAAGCACGGAAATTGATGCTCATTTTCTACGGGCGAAAGGGGACAATGAGTACGACAACGCGTGGGACGCGCTTAGCGATAAGAACACCAACACATCAGTGCAACTAGCGGCGGGAGTGCGGATGAAGCATCGCGTCAACGAGCAATGGCGTACTGAACTCTCGGCGGGCCAAAGCCGCGATGAGTCCGATGATTTTAATAATGGCATAAGCACGGGCGTTTTTAATACTCGCCGCAACACAGCTACTTGGCAGAACGACCTTGACCTAGGCGCGCGCCGGCAACTCACCTTGGGTGTGGATTACCAAGAGGACAAAGTGACAAGCAGCACCGCCTACGCTGTAAAGAGCCGCGATAACACCGGTGTCTTCACGCAGTGGATGGCCGGGGTGGGCGCACACGATTTCAAGCTATCTCTGCGCCGCGACGACAATAGCCAATTCGGTACTCACGACACAGGCAATGCGGCTTGGGGGATGGATATGGGAAATGAGTTACGCGCCCGCTTGAGTTATGGAACGGCATTCAAGGCGCCTACTTTTAACGATCTGTATTATCCAGGTTTGGGAAACCCAGCGATACGGCCAGAGAAATCGGAAAGCTATGAAATCGGACTTGCCGGCAAGACGGGCAGGGTGGCATGGACGGCTAACGCGTTTTCAACTCAGGTTGATAGTCTAATTGCATGGGTGAATGTGTCAGGTCCATCATGGACTCCCATGAATGTCGACAAGGCGCGTATGCAGGGCGTTGAAACTTCAGTGACCACGGCGTTGGCTGGGTGGGATGTGCGCAGCTCACTCACGCTACAGGACACAAAACAACTGGGTGGCACAAACGATGGAAAATCGCTGCATCGGCGTCCTGATCAGGTGATGCGCGTGGATCTTGACCGTGCCGTCGGCTCATGGAAGATCGGCAGTACCCTGCGTGCCGAAGGCAAACGCTACAATGAGCTAGCCAATACGACTAAGTTAGGCGGTTACGGTTTAATCGATCTGCGTGCAGAGACGAAATTATCCAAAGACTGGCAGTTCCAAGCCAAGTTGGAGAATCTCGCTGACAAGACCTATCAAACAGTGGCAGGCTATAACCAAGCCGGGCGGGGCCTCTATTTGACCTTGCGTTATCAACCGAAGAAGTAATGCGCCTTAACGCCTCGAAGCCTAAACTTCGGGGCATCTCTTTTTTAGGAGTGACACATGAATCCCGTTTTTAACTTCACGCCCCGGACGCAGATTTTTATGGGCCTTTTCTTGATGGCCTTGATGATGGCCACCCGGTTTCACCATTTTGGCGATGCTTTGCATCTCCCTGATGCGTCGTGGGCGATCTTTTTTGTCGCGGGTTTTTATCTTTCCCCGCTGTGGTTGCTTGCCCTGCTGGCAGAGGCCGTTGCGGTGGACGCGGTCGCTATTGGTTGGTTAGGCGTTTCTGACTATTGTGTGACTCAGGCCTACGCCATTTTGCAATTGGCGCATGGCGCACTTTGGCTGGGCGGGCGTGGTTTGCGTCGTTATGTCATGCCGGATTGGCGTGGTGCTGTGGCACTCGTGGGCTTTGGCGTGGCCGCGTGGTTTGTCGCCTTTGCCGTGTCAAACGGTTCGTTCTATTGGTTGGGTGGGCGCCTCCCTGAGCCAAATTGGACGGAGTTTATGCAAACTTGGGCAGATTACTCGCTTAAGTTTTTGGGTACGATGAGCGTCTATCTCTCTGCGGCGGCGGTTGTGCAATGGCTGGCGCATCGCTGGGTGAGTGGCGCGTCTACAACGCATGCCGCGTGACGCGATGACCGAAAAAACTGAACGCCACGCCGCGCGGATGGCGAAGAAGAAGGCGGTTATCGACGCCCATATTGCCGAGGCCGATCAAGAGAAAGGACTCTTGCTGGTGCTTACCGGCAATGGCAAGGGAAAGTCGTCTTCGGCCTTTGGGATGGTGGCGCGCGCCATCGGCCACGGTATGAAGGTGGGCGTGGCGCAGTTCATCAAGGGCCGTTCGGATACCGGCGAGGAGGCCTTTTTGGGTCGCCAAGCCGGCGTTGAATGGCGGGTTTTGGGCGAAGGTTTTACTTGGGAGACGCAAAACTTGGAGCGCGACATCGCGACGGCTAAGCAAGGCTGGGCTATCGCGCAAACGATGCTGGCCGATCCGACGCTTCAACTCGTCGTCTTGGACGAGCTGACCTACCTGCTTAAATACGGCTGGCTCGATACGGCGACGGTGTTGCAAGACATCGCCGCTAGGCCGCCTATGCAGCATGTCGTCGTCACCGGCCGTGCCGCGCCGCAAGCGCTGTTGGATGCTGCCGATACGGTGAGCGAGATCATGGATGTGAAACACGCCTATCGCGCCGGGGTGAAGGCGCAACGGGGCGTGGACTTGTGACGCAATGCCTGCGCCTAAATAATCGAGGTAATCTATGTTGTCTTTGAGTGCGATTCACCAAGGTCCACAGCGGATCATTTGTCTCACGGAAGAGACCACAGAAACGCTTTATTTGTTGGGCGAGCAAGACCGTATTGTGGGGATCTCTGGATTCACCGTACGCCCGCCACAGGCGCGTAAAGAGAAACCTAAGGTGTCGGCCTTCACTAGCGCGAAGATAGAGAAGATCTTGGAACTGGAACCCGATCTTGTCCTAGGGTTTTCAGATCTGCAAGCGGATATCATGGCACAACTCGTCCGCGCCCATGTACCGGTTTATGTGTTCAATCAGCGTAGGGTGGCGGGTATTTTTGAGATGATCCGCACCGTGGGGTGTTTGGTGAATGCCACGGAAAAAACTCAAGAACTGCTGACTCGATTGCACGCTCATCTGGAGGGCGTTGCGGCGGCGGCCAAGAAACTTCCGCGCAAGCCACGGGTCTATTTTGAGGAGTGGGATGACCCTATGATCTCCGGTTTGGGGTGGGTGTCTGAATTGATTGAGATCGCTGGGGGAGAGGATTGTTTCCCTGAGTTGTCTCACCATAAGGGGGCTAAAGGGCGCATCATCGCGGACCCTAGCGAGGTGGTTCGACGCGCCCCGGACATTATTATTGGCTCGTGGTGTGGCAAGAAGTTCAAATCAGAGGCGGTCAAGGCGCGTGCGGGATGGGCGGCTATCCCTGCCGTCAGGGATGACCAACTCTACGAGATTAAATCGTGCGATATCTTGCAACCAGGGCCTGCCGCACTTACGGACGGCGTGGATAAATTGCACCATATCATCGTGCAATGGAATCGAGCCTTTGCATGACGCATCGTTGCCCGGCCCTGTTGGTTTCTGCGCCGGCCTCGGGTCAGGGCAAGACCAGCATTACGGCGGCCTTGGCGCGTAAACATCGCGATCTGGGACGACGGGTGCGGGTGTTTAAGACGGGGCCGGATTTTCTCGACCCGATGATCTTGGCGCAGGCCAGCGGCCATCCGGTGTATCAGCTTGATCTCTTTATGGCGGGCGAGGCGGAGTGTCGTCAGCGTCTGTATGCGGCGGCGGGGGAGGCCGATCTCATCCTTATCGAGGGCGTGATGGGCCTGTTCGACGGTGCGCCGTCGAGTGCCGATCTGGCCGCGTTGTTTGATATCCCGGTGTTGGCGGTCATCGATGCCGGGGCGATGGCGCAGACCTTTGGCGCGCTGGCGCATGGCTTGGCATCGTATCGTGACGATATTCGCGTGACGGGGATGTTGGCCAATCGGGTCGGCAGTGCGCGTCATGCCGAGATGCTTCGGGATAGCCTGCCCGCTACTATGGATTGGTACGGGCATCTGCCGCGCACCGCTGCGCAGGCCTTGCCGGAGCGGCATCTGGGTCTGGTGCAGGCCGATGAGGTGATGGATTTGGATGCGCGCATCCAGGCCTTGGCCGATGCCTTGCCGCCGGAGGCTTGCCGTTTGCCTGCGCCGGTTGCGTTTGCGGAGGTGACGACCGAGGCCCCGCCCACCTTGTTGCAGGGGCGACGGATGGCTATTGCGCGGGATGCCGCGTTCTCGTTTGTCTATCCGGCGAACCTCGATCTGCTTGCGGCGATGGGTGCGGAGCTGGCGTTTTTCTCGCCGCTGGCGGGCGATGCCCTGCCGGCGTGTGATGCGCTGTGGTTGCCGGGTGGGTATCCCGAATTGCATCTGGCGGCGTTATCTGGCAACACGGCATTGCGGCAGGCGTTGCATGAACATACGGCGGCCGCTAAACCCATCGTGGCGGAGTGTGGTGGGATGTTGTACCTCGCCGAGTCGCTGACCGATGCGGCGGGCACGCGGGCCTCGATGGTGGGGCTGTTGCCTGCGCACGCGGTCATGCAGACGCGGTTTGCGGGGTTGGGACTACAGGGCATAGACCTGCCAGAAGGTTATTTGCGTGGACACACCTTTCATCATGCGCGCCTAGAAACAGCCCTCGTGCCGCTGACCCATGCCAGCAACCCCAACGGCGGCGCAGGCGAGGCGGTCTATCGCCTAGATCGGCTGACGGCGAGTTTCGTGCATCTCTATTTCCCATCTAACCCCGAGGCGACGGCAAGATTGTTTTTGTCATGACCTGTTCGTACCCCCATCCCCACCTCAGCCATCCCCTTGAAGGGGAGGGGGCAAAAACTGCGCTGCGCATCGTCAGTCAATCGCCGTATATCACCTTGCAGTTGGAGTGGTTGGGCCTGAAGGCGTGCATCGTGGGGGCGAGTCGAGACGATACGGGGGTGCAGGCGGCGGATACGGGCGGGGTGATGGACCCGGATGGTGCGGCGATTGCCGCGTTGCGTCCTGATTTGATGATTACCTCGGTGTGGACGAAGGCCGCACGCTGGGCGGCGCTGACCCCGCCGGGGACGCGGGCGCTGCGCTTGGAGAGCTTTCAGTCTATGGCGCAGATCGAGGCCAATCTGCGCGAGATCGGTCAGGCGGCGGCTCATGTGGTGGACTTGGCGAATATTGAGGCACGGGTGCAGGCCTTCGCGCAGGGGTGGCGAGATGCGGCGGCGGCCATCAACGCGACTATGAACGCGGCCGTCAACGCGACCATCAACGCGCAGGGGCGGCGGGTCGTGTTGCTGTCGCACTGTAGTGGCCGCTATTACGCCTATGGCCGCGATACTTGGCTGCATGATCTCTTTAGCACGGCGGGTTTTGTCGTGGTGGAAACGCATACGGGCGTGCGTCTCGTGCCCTTGGATGATAGCCCGGAGGGTCTGTCTGCGCTGCTGACGGTGGGGCGTGCGGCGACGGTGTTTTATCTGCGCCGCTGTTCGACGGTGGCTTGCGAGCGACCGTTGCCAGAGGGCGTGCCTGTGGCGGTCTTGAATGGCGACCTCTTTTTGCATCCGGCCCCGTGTTTGATCGCGGCGTTAGATAGTCTGCTGGAGGATAGATCATGGTAGTAACGATGGCCCCTGCACGCAAACGCGCCTTCCTCGTCTTGGCGTTGTTGGCCGCTGCGGCCTTGGCCAGCGTGTGGCTGGCGTTGGCGGTGGGCAGTCTGGCTTTGTCGCCCGCAGAGGTGTGGGCGGTATTGTGGGGTGAGGCGGATGGGATTGCCTATGAGGTGGTGATAAATCTGCGTCTGCCACGCGCCTTGGCGGCCTTTGCCTGCGGTGGCCTGCTGGCCTTGGCGGGCGCGTTGATGCAGGTGTTGTTGCGTAATCCGCTGGCCGATCCGTATGTGTTGGGCATCTCCGGCGGGGCGGCGGTGGGCGCGTTGGCGGCGATGCTGTTGGGGGCGACGGCGGTGTTGAATATCGAGCTGGCGGCGTTTGTCGGCGCGCTGGCGGCGATGGCGTTGGTGTTTGGCCTGGCGCGGGGCGATGGCTCGTGGACGCAGACGCGCTTGTTGCTCACCGGCGTGATCGTCGCGGCGGGCTGTGGCGCGGCGGTGGCCTTGATGTTGTCCTTGGCGCCCGATCACAAGTTGCGCGGCATGTTGTTTTGGTTGATGGGCGATGCCTCGCAGGCGGGCGATCCGCTGGCGGTGTTGGCCGTGCTCGCGTTGGGGCTGGTGTTGGCCTTGTTTTTTGCCCGCGACCTGAATGTCCTGACGCGCGGTCCGTTGTTGGCGGCGACCTTGGGTGTGCCCGTGGCGCGCGTGCGTGGGGTGCTGTATCTCGTGGCCTCGTTGTTGACGGCGGCGGCGGTGACCAGCGTGGGTAGCGTCGGTTTTGTGGGGCTCGTGGTGCCGCATTTGGTGCGTCTGGTGCTGGGCAATGATCAGCGCGTGTTGTTGCCAGCGGCGACCTTGGCGGGCGGCGCGTTGTTGACCGTGGCCGATACCTTGGCGCGCACGGTCATCGCCCCGCAACAACTGCCGGTGGGGGTGTTGACCGCGTTGATCGGCGTGCCGGTGTTTTTGTTCTTGTTGGCGCGCGCGCCTCGGCAGGGCTAGGTCATGAGCGCGCTGTTGACGACGCATGCGCTGACGGTCTCTATCGCCGGTCAGTCGGTGGTGCAGGGTTTATCCATGACCGTGCGAGCGGGCGAACGGCTGGTGATCTTGGGGCGCAACGGGGTTGGCAAGACCACCTTGTTGCACACCTTGGCGGGGTTGCGCGCGCCGGATGCGGGCGAGGTCTTGTTGGCCGGGCAGGGCTATGCGGCCCTAGGCGCACGCGCGGCGGCGCGGCAGCGTGGATTATTGACACAACATCAGGGTGATGCGTTTGCGGCGACGGTGTTGGATACGGTCTTGATCGGCCGTCATCCGCATCTGGCGCGCTGGGCGTGGGACGACGCGGCCGAGGTGGCCTTGGCGCAGGAGGCCTTGGCGGCGGTGGGGCTGGCCGATCTGGCCGGGCGCGAGATCCACACGCTGTCCGGGGGCGAGCGACAGCGCGTCGCCTTGGCGACCTTGCTGGCGCAGCAACCGCGCGTCTATCTGCTCGACGAACCGCTGGCGCACCTCGACCTCAATCATCAGGTGGCGGTGTTGGATATCATTAGTCGCCGTGTGCGTGATGAGGCGGCCGCGCTGGTCATGGTTCTGCACGATGTCAATCTGGCGGCGCGCTTTAGCGATCAGGCCTTGCTGCTGTACGGTGCGGGCGAATATGAATTGGGCGAGTGCGCGGCGGTGCTGGACGCGCCGCGCCTATCGCGGCTCTATGGCCACCCCTTGCGTGTCTTGGGTGAAGGCGAGACGCGCTGGTTTGTGCCGGAGCTACCCGAATGAGGGGCTTAGCGGCGTCCGCGCGCGGTGTTGAGATGGTTGCACAGCAGATCTGTGCCATCGAGCAGGCGTGGGGTGGGGCGTTGCATGAGGTCGGAGGGGACGAAGAACAGGTTGCCACGCGCGACGGCCTTGATGCGTGTCCATGTGCGCCAACGATCCAACCCGATGGGCGCATCGCGGCCCATACCACTGGCGACGATGGCCTCGGGGTCGGCGGCAATGACGGCCTCGGTGCTGATAGCAGGTGCCTTGCCGGCCAAATGAGCGAAGACATTCGTTCCGCCACAGAGGCTGATGACATCGCTGATGATCTGGGTGCCGCCTGCGGTCATCAGGGGTTGATGCCAGACTTGATAGAAGACCGGCACGCTGGGGCGGCCAGCGTAGCGGGTGCGCAGACTATTCAGCCGCTGCCGAAATTGCATGGCCGCCGCGTTCGCCACGGCCTCCGTGCCGGCCATGCGGCCCAAGGTCTCGATGCTGCTGGGGATGTCGTCCAAGTGATCGGGTTGCGATTGATGTACGGTCAGCCCCAAGGCCTTGAGTTTGGCGACGACGGCCGTGCTGTTGCCGCTTTGCCAGGTCAAAACGAGGTCAGGTTTCTTGGCGAGGATGGCCTCCAGGTCCGGCCGCGAATAGCCGCCGACGCGCGCCACCGTGTTGGCTGCCGCAGGAAAGTCGCTATACTCGACCGCGCCGACCAGCAAATGGCCCGCGCCTGCCGCAAAGAGGTTTTCGGTGATGTGCGGGGCTAGGCTGATGATGCGTTGCGCGGGCTGGGCCAAACGAATCGTCGCGCCAGTGCTGTCGTGGACGACGATCTCGGCCTGGGCAATATGAGCGAGTGGAAACGCTAGGGTGACAAAGGTTATGAATAGGCGGTGCGGGAGGGTCATCAGTGTCTCGTGTCGTGTGTGTGATTTACCGCTATTTTATAGGTAATTTTAGGTGTGGTTATGACGGTTGATGCTTACCCTGATCCTGAGATCGCCGCCCTGTGGCGGGTTATGCGTGAGCGCCGCGATATGCGCCATTTTTTGCCTGATCCGTTGCCAGAAGGGGCGTTGCAGCGTCTGATCGAGGCCGCGCACCTTGCGCCTTCGGTGGGCTATATGCAGCCGTGGCGATTTATTCGCATCACCGATGCGGCCTTGCGTGCGCGCCTGCATACGCAAGTAGAGGCGGAACGCGTGGCGACGGCGGCGGCCTTGCCGTCCCGCAATGACGAATTTCTCAAGGTGAAGATCGAGGGTATTCAGGCCTGTGCGGAGGTCTTGGTCGCCGTGTTGATGCCGGAGCGGGAGCGACATATTGTCGGCCGGCGTACCTTGCCAGAGATGGATATCGCTTCGATGGGCTGTGCCATTCAGAACATGTGGTTGGCGGCACGGGCGGAGGGGATAGGTCTGGGGTGGGTCTCGTTTTTCGAGCCGGATGCGTTGGCGGTGTTGTTGGGCCTGCCTGCGGGCGCGCGGCCTTTGGCGATCTTGTGCATCGGTCAGGTCGAGGCGTTTTACCCGCGTCCGATGTTTGAGGATGCGGGCTGGGGGACACGGCTGACCTTGGATGAGGTCTTGTTTGAGAACCAGTGGCCTTCTGGCGCGGGTGGCACGGTGCCGGCGTATTGATGACGGCGTTTTGGATTATGGTGGCGGCGTTGGCCTTGGATTGGCTGCTGGGCGAGCCGCGCCGTTGGCATCCCTTGGTGGGCTTTGGGCGCATGGCGGCGGCCGTGGAGCGGCGCGTGTATGGCCCGACGCGTTGGCGTGGGGTGGTGGCGTGGCTCGTGGCTGTCGTGCCGTTGACGGTGTTGGCGGCGTGGTTGGCGCAGCTTTCTGGTTGGGGCGTGGCCTTTTCGATCTGGGCCGTGTATTTCGCCGTGGGACACAAGAGTCTGCATGACCATCTGCGGCCGGTGGCGACGGCCTTGGCGGCGGGCGATGCGGCGCAGGCGCGTGAGCTTGTGGCGCGCGTGGTGAGCCGTGATTCGGCCGCCCTGGACATCGCGGCGGCGGCGACGGAGACGACCTTGGAAAATGGTAATGATGGGGTGTTCGGCGCCTTGTTTTGGTTTGCGGTGGCGGGTGCGCCAGGGGCGATTTTATATCGCTTGGCGAACACGCTGGATGCGTCGTGGGGCTATCGGAGCGCGCGCTATCTTCAGTTTGGCTGGGCGGCGGCGCGGCTGGATGATGTGCTGAATTATGTGCCGGCGCGTTTGACGGCATTGACCTATGCGTTGTTGGGGCAGACCCGCGTGGCGTTGCGTTGTTGGCGTCTGCAAGCCCCGACTTGGGATAGCCCCAACGCGGGGCCGGTGATGGCGGCGGGGGCGGGGGCTTTGGGCGTGCGCTTGGGCGGCCCGGCGCGTTATCAAGGCGAGTGGCATGAACGGCCACCGCTGGGTGAGGGCGCGGCGGCGACCGGCGCGGATATCGAACGGGCCTTGGGCTTGGTGCGCCACGGCGTGCTGTTGTGGTTGGCGGTGGCGTTTGTGCTGGGGTTTAGTCATGCTTGAACACGGTGGCCGGCTACGGCGCGCGGCGGCGATCTATGACATCCCGTTGGCCGATTGGTTAGATCTTTCGACCGGCATTAACCCGAACGGTTGGCCGGTTCCTCCGTTACCCGCGGCGGTGTGGCAACGCTTGCCGGAGGAGGACGACGGTTTGACGGCGGTGGCGTGTGCCTATTATGGGGCGCAGGGGTGTCTGCCGATGGCCGGTTCGCAGGCAGCGATTCAGGCCTTGCCGCGTCTCTTTGCGCCGTGTCGCGTCGCTGTGGTTCAGCCGGGTTATGCCGAGCACGCCGAGGCGTGGCGCGCGGCGGGGCATACGGTGGTGGCGGTGGATGCGCGCGCGCCCTTGCAGGATGCGAGCGTGTCTGTCCTCGTGTTGATCCATCCGAACAACCCTACCGGTCAGGTTTACACGCTGGCTGACCTGCGGGCATGGCACGCGATCTTGGCGGCGCGCGGGGGTTGGCTGGTGGTGGATGAGGCGTTCATGGATGCGACGCCGGCGTTTAGTTTGGCTGCGGATACGCATCTGCCGGGCCTGATCGTGTTGCGTTCCTTGGGTAAGTTTTTTGGTTTGGCGGGGGCGCGGGTGGGCTTTGTGTTGGCGGAGGCCGCGTTGTTGGCGCGTCTTGCCGATCTGCTGGGGCCGTGGACGCTGAGCGGTCCGGCGCGTGCGGTGGCGCAGGCGGCGTTGCACGATCGTGACTGGCAGGCGATGGCGCGGACGCAGTTGCACGCTGCGGGGGTGCGGCTGGCGACGCTTTTGACCGCGCATGGCCTGCCGCCGACGGGGGGAACGGCGTTGTTTCAATGGGTGGAGCGCGCGCGGGCGGAGGTGCTGCAGCGTGGTTTGGCCGAGCAGGGCATCTTGACGCGCGTGTTCGCCGCGCCGGCGAGTGTGCGCTTCGGTCTGCCCGCGAACGAAGGCGATTGGGCGCGTCTGGATGATGCGTTGGTGGCGTTGGCGTTATGAAAACGCCGACTGTGATGGTGCAAGGCTGCACCTCGGACGCGGGCAAGAGTGCGTTGGTGACGGCGTTGTGTCGTTGGCTTAAACGGCGCGGCGTGCAGGTGGCACCGTTTAAGCCGCAGAATATGGCGCTCAATAGCGCGGTGACTCTGGATGGCGGCGAGATCGGGCGGGCGCAGGCGGTGCAGGCGCAGGCCTGTGGCGTGGCGCCGCATACGGATATGAATCCGATCTTGTTGAAGCCGAATTCGGATACGGGCTGTCAGGTGATCGTGCAGGGGCGCGCCTTGACGAATATGGAGGCCACGGCGTATCACGCCTATAAGCCGACGGCGCGGGCGGCGGTGTTGCAGTCCTACACGCGGCTGGCGGCGCAGTATGCGGCGATCGTGGTCGAGGGCGCGGGTAGTCCGGCGGAGATCAATCTGCGTGCGGGTGATATTGCGAATATGGGCTTTGCCGAGGCGGTCGATTGTCCGGTGATCTTGATCGCGGACATCGACCGGGGCGGCGTGTTTGCACACATGGTCGGCACGCTGGCGCTGTTAACGGAGACCGAACGGGCGCGGGTTCAGGGTCTTGTTATCAATCGTTTTCGCGGCGATATCGCCTTGTTGCAACCGGGGCTGGCATGGCTGGAACGGGAGACGGGCAAGCCGGTGCTGGGGGTGTTGCCGTATCTGCATGGCCTGGATCTGGAGGCGGAGGATGCCGTGCCGCGTGCCTCGGCGGCGGTGACGGGCGGGTTTCGTGTTGTCGTCCCGGTGTTGCCGCGCATCTCGAATCACACGGATTTTGATGCCTTGCGCCGCCATCCCGGTGTGGATTTCCATTTTGCGCCCTTGACTGAGCCCCCGGCGGCGGCCGATCTGATCATCTTGCCTGGCTCTAAATCGGTGCAGGCCGATCTGCAGGCCTTGCGCGCACATGGGTGGGAGGCACATCTGCAACGGCATCTGCGTTATGGTGGGCGGGTGCTGGGGATTTGCGGCGGTTTTCAGATGTTGGGGCAGGCCTTGCACGATCCGTTGGGGATCGAAGGTGCGCCGGGGTCGGTGGCAGGTTTGGGTTGGTTGGAGGCTTCGACGACGCTGGCGGCTGAGAAGCAGTTACGCACGGTGAGTGGGCGTTTGAGTTGGGACGCTGCGGCGGTGAGCGGTTATGAGATCCACGCCGGGGTGACTTTGGGGCCGGCCTTGGCGCGGCCGTTTGCACATTTGGATGGCCGTGATGATGGCGCGTGTTCGGCGGATGGGCAGGTCGCCGGGACTTATCTGCACGGTCTGTTTGATACCCGGCTTGCTGCGGATGCGATACTGGCGTGGGCGGGTTTGTCTGTGGCGGCGGCGCCGGATATGCAGGCCTTGCGCGAGGCGGCGATTGATCGGCTGGCGGACGCGGTCGAGACTCATCTGGATACGGCGCGTTTATTAATGATCTTGGAGGGGGTATGACGGCGTTAATCATCGGTGGGGCGCGTTCGGGTAAGAGCCGTTATGCACAGGGCTGGGCCGAGCGCGGTGGGGCTGCGGTGGCGTTGATCGCGACGGGACAGGCGCGGGACGCGGAGATGGCGGCGCGCATCGCCCGGCATCAGGCGGAGCGCCCAGCGGCGTGGCAGACGGTGGAGGAGCCGATACATTTGGCGGCGGTCTTGCAGCGGGCGGCAGGCGCGGGGCGTTGTGTGGTGGTCGATTGTTTGACGCTGTGGGTGTTGAACCTACTTGAGGCGGGGGAGTCGGTGTTTGTCGAGGAACGCGCTGCGTTGTTAGCGCTTGTGCCTCAGCTTGCGGGTGAGGTGATTTTTGTCTCTAATGAGGTGGGCTTGGGTGTGATCCCAATGGGGAGTCTGAGTCGTCGTTTCGTCGATGAGGCGGGTTGGTTGAATCAGGATCTAGCGGCCATCGTTGATACGGTGGTGTTTGTGGCGGCGGGTTTGCCGCTGGTGATGAAGGGTGTGGTCGATGTTTAAGGTTAAAACTCAAGACGAGGCGATGCGGGCAGCGGCGGTGGCGCGGCAGGGACAGTTGACCAAGCCGCCGGGTGCCTTGGGCGCGTTGGAGGGGGTGGCGATTCGCTTGGCGGCGATGCAGGGCGTTGCGCGGCCGCAGGTGGATAGGGTGTGGATTGCGGTCTTTGCCGGCGATCATGGCGTGGCGGCGGAGGGCGTGTCGGCCTTTCCGCAGGCGGTGACGGCAGAGATGGTGAAGAACTTTGCTCGTGGCGGGGCGGCGATTAGTGTCGCGGCGCGGGCCATCGGCGCGTCGTTGGAGGTGGTGAATCTGGGGACGGTGGTGGATATTTCGTCTGTGCCCGGGGTGCTGCATCTGAGGCTGGGCGCGGGGACGGCTAACTTTACGCAGACGGCGGCGATGACCGATGCACAGTGCGCGGCGGCGATGGCGGCGGGGTGTGAGAGTGTGGTGCGGGCGCAGGCGGCGGGGATGCAGTTGTATATCGGTGGCGAGATGGGGATCGCCAATACGACCAGCGCGGCGGCCGTGGCCTGTGCCCTGTTGCAGGAACGGCCTGAACGATTGGCTGGGCCGGGGACGGGCTTGGATGCGGCGGGTGTGACGCACAAGGCTGAGGTGATTGCGCGCGCCTTGGCCTTGCATCAGGCGTCGGCGGCTGTGCCGCTGGAGATCTTGCGGCGTTTGGGCGGTTTTGAGATCGCCGCCCTGACGGGGGCGTATCTGGCCTGCGCGGAACAGGGTCTGTCAGTCTTGATCGATGGCTTTATCAGCACGGTCGCGGCCTTGGCGGCGGAGCGGCTTGCCCCGGGCGCGGCGGCGTGGTTTATCTACGCGCATACCTCGGCCGAGCCGGGCCATGCGCGGGTGTTGGCGGCCTTGGCGGCACAGCCCTTGTTGGGCTTGGGGATGCGTCTGGGCGAGGCGAGTGGGGCGGCGGTGGCCGTGCCGTTGTTGCGTCTAGCGTGTGCTTTACATAACGAGATGGCGACCTTTGCGGAGGCGGGGGTGAGTGATGGCCATTGACGGCGCGGTGGTAGTGACCGTTTTGCGGCACGGGGTGTGCGAGGGGCGTAATCATGTGTTTCGCGGCGTGACGGATGACCCCTTGTCGGCTGAGGGGTGGGCGCAGATGCGGGCGGTGCGCTTGGGCGCGTTTGAGAGCGTGACGACCTCGCCCTTGCAGCGTTGCGCGGCCTTTGCGACGGAGTTTGCGGCGCAACGCGGTCTGCCTTTACAGGTTGAGGCGGGCTTTCGTGAGCGCGATTTTGGCGCGTGGGAAGGGCTGACGGCCGACGAGGTGGCGACGCGTTTTCCGACCCACGGCGATCCGCGCCAGAACCCGTATGACAATGCGCCGGAGGGCGGTGAGGCGTATCCGCTCTTTCGCGCGCGGGTGGAGACGGTGTGGGCTTTGTTCTCGGCGCAGTTGTCGCCCGGCTCGCATCTGTTGGTCGCGCACGCGGGGATTATGCGGGCGTTGTTGGTGCATCTCTTGGGGCTGCCGGCGGAAAATCTGTACCGCCTTAACCTGCCCAATGCGGGGCATTTTACGGTGTCCTTGTTGGCCGGCCACGCGCCGGTGTTGTTGGCGTTGAATGGTCATGCGTGAGTTGATCTTTGCCTTTCAGTTTATGACGCGCCTGCCGATGCCGCGCGTGGCGGGCTTTACGCCGTTGCGCCAAGCGCGGGCGGCGGGCTGGTTTCCCGTGGTGGGTTTGGTGGTGGGCGCGTTGGTGGCCGTGCCGTTGCTGCTCGTGCCCGACCCGCGTCTGGCGGCCTTGCTGGCGCTCGTGGTGTGGGTCGGGGTGACGGGCGGCTTGCATCTCGATGGTCTGGCCGATTTGGCCGATGCGCTGGGTGCAACACACAGCGCGGCGCAGGGTGATCGTGAACGATTCTTGGCGGTGTTGGCGGATCCGCATATCGGCAGTTTTGGTGTGATCGCCGTGCTGTTGCAACTGCTGGCCAAGTTTGTGTTGCTGTGGCTGTTGGCTGAGACGCCGGCGGCGTGGTGGACTGTGCCCGTGATTGCGGCGTGGGCGCGTTTTGGCGCCTTGTTTTGGGGGCGTTTTTTGCCGCCCCTTAAGGCATCTGGTTTGGGCGTGGCATGGCGTGGCGGGCGGCGGGTGACGCTTGTTTGGGGCGTGACCTTGTTGGCGCTCTGTGCGGTCGTTAGCCCGGTGTTGCTGATCGCCCCGTTGGGGGTGGTGGCGTGGTGGGCATTTTTGCGGGTGCGCGTGGGCGGGATGACGGGCGATTGTTTGGGTGCGGGGATAGAGCTGATTGAGGTAGGATTGCTCTTTGGCGTGTTATCCATCGTTGCGTAAGTGCTGTTCGCCAGCACGCTGGCTCCTACAATGGTGGTTGCTATGCACGCTGTGGGGCGGGCTTTAGCCCGCCAACGACGCACCACCGCTATGGCGGGCTAAAGCCCGCCCCACAGGGCGAGGCCGCAAAAACTGCATTTCAGCCTGTTCATCTGCGGTTTCTAGGTTAATAATGGTGGCGTGTTAATGGTGGCGTATTTATGAGCGATTTTTATGTGGTGATCCCGGCGCGTTTTGCGTCTACCCGGTTGCCCGGCAAGCCTTTGGCGGATATCGCCGGCAAACCGATGGTGGTGCGCGTGGCGGAGCAGGCAGCGTTGAGCGGCGCGGCGGCCATCGTGGTGGCGACCGATCATGAGGGCGTGGCGGCGGCGGTGCGGGCGGCAGGTTTTGAGGCGGTGATGACTGCGCCCGACTGCGCCTCGGGCACCGATCGCTTGGCGGAGGTGGTGGCCTTGAAGGGCTGGGCCGATGCCGCCATCGTCGTCAATGTGCAGGGCGATGAGCCGTTGATAGCACCGGCGTTAATCCGCGCCACGGCGGCGCGTTTGGCAGAGCGACCGGAAGTGGCCATGGCGACGGTGTGTCATCCTTTGACGGATCCCGCCGAGGTGTTTAACCCCAATGTGGTGAAGGTGGTCTTGGATGCGCGGGACGATGCCTTATTGTTTTCGCGCGCGCCTATCCCGTGGGCGCGGGATGCGTGGATGGCGGGTGATCGGTCGTTACCCGATGATCTGCCGGTGTTTCGCCATGTCGGGTTGTATGCCTACCGCGTGGCGTTTTTGCGCGCCTATCCAGGCCTGAGCCAGCCGGCCTTGGAGCGCATGGAATCGTTGGAGCAACTGCGCGCCCTGTGGCACGGCTATCGCATCAGCGTGGTGCAGACCGCCGCCGCCAGCGCCCCGGGGGTGGACACGCCGGAGGATTTGGAGCGGGTGCGGGGGCTTTTTGGCCGGGCGTGTTAGGATAGTCTTGTGTCCTTTGAGGAGAATAATCATGAGTCGAATGACGTTTATTAAGGTGTGGGGCGTGTTGGCGCTTACTACGGTGTTGGTCTCAGGGGTGTATGCCCACCAATATGGTGCGGCGGCGACCTCTACGGTGGCTACACCGCCGGCAACGCAGAACGAGGCGGCGGTGATTGCGCGTATGCAAGCTCGTATGGGTGATCTGTTGCGTGAGAAGGATAGGGCGCGACGCATGCAGCTGATGGAGATGCAGATGCGTGATATGGATGCTTTGGATGGCGGTGCGTGTCGCATGAAGGATATGGCGGGTGGTAAACCCATGCACAGTATGCCCGCGATGGGCCAGCACGGGGTGATGATGGCTGGAGCGCATGGGTCTTGCCCGATGCATAGTGGCGCGATGGGGGCGATGGGTTGTGAAGCCTGTCCGAAGCATGATGCGTTGGACCAACGGTTGAAGGCTGTTGAGAGGCGTTTAGATCTACTAGACGGTGCAGATAAGAAAAATAACCGCTAGGTGGCCGGGTTAAAAGGCCGGGATGGATCCATCGGGATGCGTGGAATGCGGCGCATCTGACTGATAAATAGGTGGGGATAACCTCGGTTTATGTCCTAATTCAAAATATTGACTGTCATTGCGGGGGCGGTATGAATATCCTACACGCTGGCAAAAGATCGTTTTGTCCTGTCTTTTTGATGATTTCTGTTCCGTCTTGGAACACATTTTTGAGGTTTTTTATGCGCATAATTCTTCTCGGCGGCCCCGGTGCGGGCAAAGGTACTCAGGCTAACTATATCAAGGAAAAGTACGGCATCCCGCAGATCTCCACCGGCGACATGCTGCGTGCGCATGTGAAGGCAGGCAGCGAGCTGGGCGTGGCGGCGAAGAAGATCATGGATGCGGGTGGCTTGGTGTCCGACGAGATCATCATCGGCATGGTCAAAGAGCGTCTGACGCAGGACGACTGCAAGAACGGTTATCTGTTCGACGGTTTCCCGCGCACCATCCCCCAGGCTGAAGCCTTGCGCGCCGCGGGCGTGCCGCTTGACGGCGTGGTTGAGATCGATGTGCCGGATGCTGAGATACTCAAGCGTATGTCAGGTCGCCGCGTCCATGTGGCCTCTGGCCGCACCTACCATGTCGTGTTTAACCCGCCGAAAGTGGCTGGCAAGGATGATGTGACTGGCGAGGACCTGATCCAGCGCGACGATGACAAGGAAGAGACCGTCATGAAGCGTCTCGACATCTATCACGCACAGACCGAGCCGCTGGTGGCCTTTTATGGCGACTGGGGCAAGACGGGTGCGGCGGACGCTCCGGCCTACATCAAGGTCAGCGGCGTGGGTTCGGTCGATGGCATCACCAGCGCGGTGTTTGCGGGTCTGGATGCGTTGAAGAAATAATCGTGGCCGAGGCTCATGCTGTAGCCTTTATTTTGGAGAATGTAGAATGGAAAAGAAGAATGCCTTTTACGCCCAGTCGGGCGGGGTGACTGCGGTGATTAACGCCTCGGCCTGTGGCGTGATCGAGACGGCGCGTAAGCACGCCGACAAGATCGGTACGGTCTATGCCGGCCGTAACGGCATCATCGGTGCCTTGACCGAAGACCTGATCGATACCGCGCTGGAAAGCGCGGAGGACATCGCGGCGCTGCGTCATACCCCGTCGGGTGGCATGGGTTCGTGCCGCTTCAAGCTGAAGTCGCTAGAGGCAAACAAGCGCGAATATGAACGCCTGATCGAGGTCTTCAAGGCGCACAACATTGGTTATTTCTTCTACAACGGCGGCGGCGATTCGGCCGATACCTGCTTCAAGGTGTCGCAGTTGTCCGAGTCCATGGGCTACCCGATCCAGGCCATCCATGTGCCGAAGACCGTCGATAACGACCTGCCGATCACCGATAACTGCCCGGGCTTTGGCTCGGTGGCCAAATACATCGCCATCTCTACCCTAGAGGCCTCGTTCGATGTGCGGTCGATGGCCAAGACCTCGACCAAGTTGTTCGTCATCGAGGTGATGGGTCGTCATGCGGGCTGGATCGCCGCTGCCGGTGCGCTGGTCGCCGATCAGGGTATCCCGGTCGTGACCTTGTTCCCTGAGATCGAGTTCGACGAAGAGAAGTTCATCGATAAGGTACAGTTGATGGTGCAAAAGCACGGTTTCTGCACTGTGGTGGTGTCGGAAGGCTGTCATTATCCGGACGGTCGTTTCCTCGCCGAGCAGGGCACGCGCGATGCCTTCGGTCACGCCCAACTGGGTGGCGCGGCGCCGGTGGTGGCGAATATGGTCAAGGCTCGTCTGGGGCTGAAGTTCCACTGGGCGGTGGCCGATTATCTGCAACGCTCCGCCCGTCATATCGCTTCCAAGTCCGATGTCGAACAGGCCTACGCCTTGGGTCAGTCGGCGGTGGAGTTGGCCTTGGCCGGTCACAACTCGGTGATGCCGACCGTGGTGCGTAAATCGTCTTCCCCGTATGTGTGGGAGATTGGCTATGCGCCGTTGTCGCAGGTCGCCAATGTCGAAAAATTCATGCCGCGTGACTTCATCAGCGACGATGGTTTTGGTATCACCGATAAGTGCCGCGAGTATCTCTATCCGCTGATTCAGGGCGAAGATTACCCGCCGTATGAAAACGGCTTGCCGAAGTATGTGACCCTGAAGAACCAGTCGGTGGCCAAGAAATTGCCGATTTTTGAGCTGTAACTTTTTACTACAAGGAGTTGTGCGATGAGTGATTACCTGTTGTTCTCCCTAGCGGCGGCGGTCTTGGCCTTGCTATACGGAGCCATGTCCATTAAATGGATTGTTGGTTTGCCTACGGGTAATGACCGTATGCGGGCCATCGCGGCCGCTATTCAAGAAGGTGCACAGGCCTACTTGAATCGTCAATACGCCACCATTGGCGTGGTGGGGGCGGTGTTGTTTGTCCTCATCGCCGCGTTCCTCGATAGGTATACCGCGATTGGTTTTGCGATCGGTGCGATCCTGTCGGGCGCGACCGGTTATATCGGTATGAACATCTCGGTGCGTGCCAATGTGCGTACCGCCCAGGCGGCCACACAAGGCCTGAACGCGGCGCTCAATGTCGCCTTCAAGGGCGGCGCCATCACCGGTATGTTGGTGGTTGGTCTGGGTCTGTTGGGTGTGGCCGGTTATTACGCCTTCCTGACCAGCCTGGGCATGGACACCGCAGCGGCGACGCACGCGCTGATCGGTTTGGCCTTCGGTAGCTCGCTGATCTCCATCTTCGCCCGTCTGGGCGGCGGTATCTTCACCAAGGGCGCCGATGTGGGCGCGGACTTGGTCGGCAAGGTTGAGGCCGGCATCCCTGAGGATGACCCGCGTAACCCGGCCGTGATTGCCGACAATGTGGGCGACAATGTGGGCGACTGTGCCGGCATGGCGGCTGACTTGTTTGAGACCTATGCGGTGACCATCATCGCCACCATGCTGCTCGGCGGCCTGATGGTGACCGGTGCGGACGCGGCCAATGTGGTCCTCCTGCCGCTGGTTTTGGGTGGGGTGTCCATCGTTGCGTCGATCGCGGGTACCTTCTTCGTCTCCGCTCGTGAGGGTGGCAAGATCATGAACGCGCTTTATCGTGGCCTCGCGGTCGCGGGTGGCATCGCCTTGGTGGCCTTCTATCCGGTCATCACGATGATGTTCCCAGAAGGCGTGACTCTGGCCGACGGCAGCAATATCTCGGCGATGAATCTCTATCTGACGACCATTATCGGCCTCGTGCTGACGGGCGCGATGGTGGTGATCACCGAGTATTACACCGCGACCGAATACGCCCCCGTGCGGCACATTGCGCAAGCCTCGACCACCGGTCACGGCACCAATGTCATCGCCGGTATCGGCGTGTCGATGAAGTCCACCGCCTTGCCGGTGCTGGCCGTGTGCGCCTCGATCTGGGCAGCGTTTGATCTGGGTGGCCTCTACGGTATCGCCGTCGCTGCGACCTCGATGTTGTCGATGGCCGGTATCATCGTCGCCCTCGACGCGTATGGCCCGATCACCGACAACGCCGGTGGTATCGCCGAGATGGCCGAGTTGCCGGACACGATCCGCAACATCACCGACCCGCTCGACGCCGTGGGTAACACCACCAAGGCCGTGACCAAGGGCTATGCCATTGGTTCCGCCGGTCTGGCCGCGCTGGTGTTGTTCGCTGACTTCACTCACGCACTCGATGTGCATGGCATCACTGCCAACTTTAGCCTGTCCAACCACATGGTCATCATCGGTCTGTTCATCGGCGGTATGGTGCCTTACCTGTTTGGCGCCATGGGCATGGAGGCCGTTGGCCGTGCCGCCGGTGCGATCGTGGTCGAGGTGCGCCGTCAGTTCCGCGAGATCCCGGGCATCATGGAGGGCACCGGCAAGCCGGAATACGGCACCTGTGTCGACATGCTAACCAAGGCCGCGATCAAAGAGATGATGATCCCGTCGCTGTTGCCGGTCGCTGTTCCCGTCATCGTTGGTCTGACCCTCGGTGCTGAGGCGCTGGGCGGCGTGCTGGTGGGCACCATCATCACCGGTATCTTCGTCGCGATCTCCATGACCACCGGCGGCGGTGCGTGGGATAACGCCAAGAAATACATCGAAGAAGGAAATTTCGGTGGCAAGGGTTCGGACGCTCACAAAGCGGCCGTGACCGGCGACACCGTCGGCGACCCGTACAAGGACACCGCCGGCCCGGCCGTCAACCCGTTGATCAAGATTATCAACATTGTGGCCTTGATGATTGTGCCGTTGCTCGCTTAATTTTTAAGTGAATGACCTAAAAGGCCAAGCATCTGCTTGGCCTTTTTTACTTTAAATGTTTTAGAATGCAGCCATACTGCACCCCTCTATAAGGAATACCATGAAGATTATGCCCCTTGCACTCGCCGTATTGATGGCCTACACCCTGCCCGCGTTGGCTGCGGATGCCCCCGTTCCGCAGACCCCCGAGGCGTGGATGCAGCGCATGACCGATATGGGCCAGACCGGCTCGGCCTTCAAAGACCCGCGTGCATTTATGGCGTGGTCTCAGGCGGTTACTGAGCCGGGTTTCTATCCCGTGATGGTGCAGGGCATGATGAATCCAGCGATGACGATGAATGCGATGAATAGCGCCGTTAGCCCGGCGGCGATCCGCAATATGGCGGGCTTTGCCGATCCGGCGATGGCCGCACGCTGGATGGCGGCGGCGGCTGATCCGCGTTTCTACACCCAGATGGCCACGCAGATGATGGACCCGAGCAAGATGGTGCGTTGGGTGATGATGCCCGTCGATCCGCGTTGGATGCAGGTGGGTGGGCAGATGTTGAACCCAGCGCAGATGATGCAGTGGGGCGCGGCGCCGATGGATCCGCGTATGGCCGTCCTAGCGGGCAAGATGGTCAATCCGGCCGTCTATACGCAGATGGCGGGCGCGGCGATGGCGCCGCAATCGTATGGCGCTACTTGGGGACAGATGATGCCGACGGGTGCGGTGCCGATGGCGGTTCCAATGGCCCCGGCCGCGCGCCCTGTGGTTGCCGTGCCAAGCGCTCCTACGCCGGCCAAGCCGTTAGTTGCGACACCGGTTGCCACAGCAAAACCGACGGCGGTAGCCGCGCCCGCTACGCCAACAGCGCCAGTCATTCCAGTCATGACGCCGCTCGTTGCTACGGCCTTGGCCCCGGCCGCGCAGGCTGCGAAGGTGCTTGCCTCTGCGACTGCGGGCGTGATAGCACCTGCACCTGAGCATCGTTTGTCGACCGATATGTTGTTTACGGCGCAGGGTAAGGCGCAAGTCTTGACCCCGGCGGGTAAACAGGCCCTAGATGCCGTAGCCGCAGCGATTAAGGCCGCGGGTGCCGTGGAACAGGTCGTGGTGATGGGCCATGCCGACCCGATGGGTAAGGCGAAGGCCAATACATCGCTGTCGAAAAAGCGTGCGCAGGCCGTGAAGGCGCATCTGGTCGCGCAGGGTGTGAAACCTGAGATCATCGTGACCAGCGCGTTGGGCAGTGTTCAACCCTTGGTCAAGTGCGACCCGAAGGCCAGCAAGGCCGACAAGATTGCCTGCAATGCCCCGAACCGTCGTATCGAGGTCGAGGTGCGTAAGTTGGCGCCGAAGTAATTTCTCCTTGATGCCCTTGTAAAGCCGGCCTTGGTGTCGGCTTTTTTATTCGTTTATGCCGATGCGTTGCCACGAGTTTTCGTTTAGGGCGACCTCGTAACGCGCCCATGCTTGAAACGCTGCTAGGCTACAGAGGCCGGCCTTGCGTCGGCAGCGTCCGGCCATGCCTTTGAAGCGCACGGCGGGGCCTAGATCGGGGTCGTCGATCAAGGCCTCAACCCAGCGTACACCCCAGTTCTGGCCGTAGCCGCCGTTGCTGTACCAAGCGCCTTGGCGAAGGTCGGTCATATCGTTAGTTTTCTGTAGGGGTCAACAAAACGGTGTCTGCGTGGTAGGGCGTCGCGATCGGCTTGTTGCGACGGTAATGGAATTGGGCGCTCTTGTTATACGCCAACGAAAAAACCGTACTGGAAGGATGTCCAGTACGGTTTATCTGGCGCATGAGAAGCCCCTTGCCGGGCGTATCACTTGCGCGTTGCGAACCCTAAGATTGAATTAAGCGGCTGAGTGGCCTTTTAATTCGATCTTTACATTTTGCTCAGCGCTGAGGCTGGCATAATATTTTTGCAGGACCTTGGCGACTTCCGGACGGCTGAATTCCACCGGCAGGTCTTGACCTTCAGACAACATGGAACGCACCTTGGTGCCAGAGAGCAGGATGCGGTCGTCCTTGCTGTGCGGGCAGGTGCGCTGCGAGGCCATGCCGCCGCACTTGTTGCACCAGAAGGTCCAGTCGATGTTCATGTTCACGGTCTCTAGCGAGCCTTTGGGAATCTCGTCGAAGATCTTTTGGGCGTCGAACGGGCCGTAGTAGTCGCCCACGCCGGCGTGGTCGCGGCCGACGATGAGGTGCGAGCAGCCGTAGTTTTGGCGGAACAGGGCGTGCAACAGGGCCTCACGCGGGCCAGCATAACGCATGTCGAGCGGGTAACCGGCTTGGATCACGGTGTTGGGGGCGAAGTAGTTTTCGACCAAGACGGAGATCGCCTCGGAACGCACCTCGGCGGGGATGTCGCCCGGCTTCAACGCGCCGAGCAGCGAGTGGATGAGTACGCCGTCCATGGTCTCGATGGCGATCTTGGCGAGGTATTCGTGCGAGCGGTGCATGGGGTTGCGGGTCTGGAAGGCGGCGATCTTGGACCAGCCGTTTTTCTCGAACGCGGCACGGGTCTCGGCCGGGGTCATGAATTGATCGCCGTACTCTTCTTTGAAGGTACCGGTGGAGAGGACCTTGACCGGGCCGGCGAGGTTGTACGCGGCTTGGTCCATGACCATCTTGACGCCGGGGTGGGCGAGGTCGGTGGTCTTGTAGACCTGCATGCACTCGTGGCCCTTGTCGATGGTGTATTGCTCGGTGACCTTCATGGTGCCTAAGATGGCATCGGATTCGGCATCAACGAGGGCGATCTCGGCACCGGCCTTGAGGTTGGCGTCGTCGGTGGACAGGGTGACGGGGATGGGCCAGAACAGGCCGTTGGCCATTTTGTAGCCGTCACAAATGCCTTGCCAGTCGGCACGGGTCATGAACCCGTCGAGCGGGGTGAAGCCGCCGATACCCATCATGATCAGGTCGCCGGTCTCGCGCGAAGACATCTTGAGCTGGGGCAGGCTGGCCGCACGGGCGAGTTCAGCCGCGAGCGCAGCGCCTTCGAGGAGCAGGGGCTTGAGTGCGCCGCCGCCATGGGGATTCACGAGCTTGGACATCGGTATTCCTTTAGGTTAAAAGAGGTGTTTCTTGGGTTTTCTGGATAGCGCGCCATCATGTTGCAGTACTACCCAATTTAATAGGCGGCGAGGATAGCACGCAGTATTGGTCCGTCCTAATCCATTGTGCTTATTTGCAAATAAACTTTTTCAATGTGTTGATATTGATGTAACTATTTGAAATAATTTAACATTAACCGTTTTCCTCGTGTGTAATGTGTCTGTGGCGCTGGTTATTATGGGTGATCTGGCTACAATGGCGCGTCTTTGTCGTCGTGCGTGCAAGGGGACTGTCGTGATATACGGTAAATTTTTGGCCTTGGGTTTGATGGCAGCGGTGTTGGTGGGGTGTGTAGGTAGCCCTATCCAGCGTAAGGACGGGGTTCAGACGCAACGCACATTTACGCTAGAGGCCTTGGCGAAATCGGATGTGGACCAAGTGAGCGAGACGGCTCAGCGTGAGGCCTTGCGACACCTGCGTGTGTTGACGGAGAAGCTGTATCGGCGCAATCCAGCGGAGTTTCGTAAGGCGGGCCATGCCTCCGTAGAGGCGGCGACGGAGTCTTTGTTTGCACACTTGGCGGTTTGGACAGAATCGCCCTTGAAGGGGTCGGACTGGGAACGCGATTTTCGCGCGGCCTTCCGTGAGGATTTCATCGGGGATCGCGTCCATGCCTACATGTCGGCGATGTTAGCGATGGTGATGACGGCCTATGAACATAAGCAACAGTTCTTTATCACAGATAAGTTGGACGCGCAGAAGCTGTATAACAGCGCGCGTAATATCGAAATAGCGGTTTGGAAGCTCTCTAACGCCCGTTTGATCGATGCGCCGACGACGATCTTGTTGACCAATAGTATGGATACTGAAGGGCAGAATCTCAGTTATGAGCGAGAGTTTGGCAAGCTCATTGCGGTGCAGGATGTGTTGGCCTTGGTCATCGAGGATTCGAACAACAGGATGATCACGCGCGTGGTGCAGAATGCGGCCAGTTTTGTCTTTTTACCGTTATAGGGTTGGATGATGGATTTAATCTTGTGGCGTCATGCCGAGGCGGAAGACGGTAGCGTGGATATGCAGCGGGCCTTGACGGCGAAGGGGCAACGCCAAGCCGCGCAGATGGCGGCGTGGTTAAAACGACGGCTGCCGGCGACGGCGCATATCTTGGTGAGTCCTGCGCTGCGCACACAGCAGACGGCGCAGGCCTTGGCCTTGCCGTTTGAGACCGTGGCGGAGATCGCCCCCGGGGCAGGACCAGATGCCGTGTTAAGGCAGGCGTTGGTCTATTGCTCGATGGCGGAGGTCGATGCGAACGAGGGCACGGCCACGGTGCTGATCGTTGGCCATCAGCCTACCTTGGGGTTTTTGGCAGCGAGTCTGCTCGTTGGCCAGCCGACCGCCTTGTCGGTGCGCAAGGGCGAGGCGTTGTGGTTACGGCTCAATATGCCGCGTTCATACGAGACCACGCCGGTCGATCGTCCTAGTCACGCCGATCAACTGACCGCAACCCTTATGGCCGCGATGACGCCTGCCTTGGTCTAGGCACATCGAGCCCACCTGTCATTGCCTGTCATTGCGTGGAGCGCAGGTGTCTCGTGGGATACCGACCGCGCATTGACGGTCTGACGGTCAATTGCCTTTTTCTTCGTCCCGGATGTTCTTGGACAGGCGCCACCAGATGAATAGCCCCATGGAAAAGATGAAGCCGAGGGTGAACAGCGATAACAGGCCGATCGGGGTGGTGAAGAGTTCTTTCATTACGATATCCATAGTTCTTTCTCCTTTTTTTGGGTGCCTGTTGCCAGGCAGGTTGATGAAACGGGTTATTTAGGGTTTGGGAGGGTTGGGGTCGAGCTTGGGTGCGTTGACCTGTGTGGTCAGCCCCAGCTTGTGGTGCGGTTCTTCAACGAGGGGATCTGCGCCTTGGCTGGCGATCCATGCGGTGACGAGGCTGCCGATGACGGCGGCCGTGGGCAGGGCGATGATGAGCCATACCATGGGGACTTTCCAGAAAGGGGTCTTTTCGTTCATGGGGTTCTCCATTATTTTATAAAGCTCGATTTGGCTACACGGCTGAGGCTGGGCAGGTCTTGTGCGACGATCTCAAACTGGATCGGCGTTGAGGGCTTGTCGAGTGAGAGACGCGGGGCTTCCAGGATGACGACCACTGATTCTGCACCTAAGGCGGGGATGTCGGTGATCTGGCCACGGGTGATCTTGAGGTTAGGGATGCCTTTGGCGCGCACCTCAAAGCGGTGTGCCTTGGCGTCCATATTGGTGATCTGCAGGCGATAGAGGTTTTCGATCTCGCCGCTGGGGGCCTCGCGCGATAGGCTGTTACGGTCGCGCAGGACATCGACTAACAGGGGCACACGCATCGCCATGGTGTAGCCAAAAGCGATGAGGATGGCACTGAACACGGTGATGTAGAAGAGGATGCGCGGGCGGAAGATATGGCGTTTGATCTCGCTGTCTGGATAGACACCATCGATGGCGCTTTGCGTGGAATAGCGGATCAGACCACGGGGTGAGCCGACCTTGTCCATGACCTGATCGCAGGCGTCGATGCAGGCGGCGCAACCGATGCACATGTATTGTAGGCCGTTGCGGATGTCGATGCCGGTGGGGCAGACGGCAACGCAGATGCCGCAATCGACGCAGTCGCCTTGGGCGTTTACATCGCCTTTTTTGCGCGCGCTGCGCGGTTCGCCGCGTTTTTCATCGTAGGTGATGATGAGGGTGTCCATGTCGAACATCGCGCTCTGGAAGCGGGCGTAGGGACACATGTATTTGCAGACCTGATCGCGCATCATGCCGGCGAAGCCCCAAGTGGCAAAGGCGTAGAAGAAGATCCAGAAGGTCTCCCAGGGGCCGAAGCCCCAGACCCAGATCTCGTCCCAGAGTACGCTGGCAGGGGTGAAGTAGGCGACGAGGGTGAAGCCCGTCCATAGCGAGAGCAACACCCACGCGACCTGTTTGCCGCCGCGGCGGAGGATCTTTTCGCCGTTCCACGGTTGCGCGGTTAGTTTTTGTTGGTGTTTGTGGTCGCCTTCAAAGAGTCGTTCGATCCAGACGAAGACCTCGGTATAGACCGTTTGTGGGCAGGCATAGCCGCACCAGAGCCGGCCGGCGATGGCGGTAAAGAGGAAGAGGCCGAGGGCGGAGATAATGAGAAGGGCGGCCAGCCAGATGAAGTCTTGTGGCCAGAATACGAGGTCAAAGAGGTAGAACTTGCGCGCACCGAGGTCGAATAATACGGCTTGACGGTCATTCCACGGCAACCACGGTAGGCCGTAGTAGATGACTTGAGTGAGCCAGACGAAGGCGACGCGCCAGTTGTTGTAGAGGCCTTGAACGGCGCGGTAATAGACCTTTTTGCGCGTCTCGTAGAGCGAGACCTCTACGGTGCTATCGGTTGCGCTATCGGTTGCGCTATCGTGTGGAGCGTGCTGATTCAATTGGTGACCTTTAGATAAGAAGTTGCCGTTGATAATCTACACTCTCCGAGTCTCTGTGAACCCTAGGTTCGTATTATATACCCGTTGGCGAAGGATCTGTCCTCAAATCCTTCGCCAACGGGCTGGGTGTGTACCCAGCCGCGTGTTCGATGCGTTTACTTCTTCGACAGGCTCATGATATAGGCCGTTAAGAGCGTGACCTTGTCTTCACCTAGGTTAGCCATCTGGGCCGGCATCCCGCCGATGCGACCCTTGACGATGGTCTCGGTGATGGCGGCAACGGAGCTACCATAGAGCCACGCATCATCAACGATGTTGGGGAAGCTGGCAGCGGGCATGCCCTTGCCATCGTCACCGTGACAGCCAGCGCAGGCGGCGTACTTATCCTTGCCGACGGCGGCCATAGCGGCATCATGCGGCTTGCCACCTAAGGACAGGACATAGTGGGCCACTTCTTTGGCGCCTTGCTCATCACCGGCCAAGCCGCCCGGCATCTCGCCCATACGGCCATCGGCGATGCTGGCCTTGATCTCGTCGGCGCTACCGCCAAACAACCAGTGCGCATCGGTCAGGTTGGGGAACTTGCCGGCCGCACCAGTGGCGTCTGAGCCATGACACTGGATGCAATAGGTCATGTAGAGATTTTTGCCCATGCCGGTGGCAGTGGGGTCAGCCGCGAGGGTGGCGAGGTCTTTGCCTTTGAAGGGCGCGAAGACCTTGTTGAACTCGGCGTCTACCGCGTTCTTCTCGGCCTGCCATTCCCCGGCGGAAGACCAGTTTAAGACCCCGGCAAACTTGCCCAGCCCCGGATAGAGCACCAGGTAGACGATGCCGAAGAAGGTGAGGCCGTAGAACAGATACATCCACCAACGCGGCAGGGGGTTGTTGAGTTCTTGCAGGTCGCCGTCCCAGGCGTAATGCAAGACCTCAGCCTTTTCGCCTTGCGCGAGCTTGGCGGTGGTTTGACTTCGTAAGACCCAGAGGGAAAAGAGGATCCCTAGGATGCTGAGCGCGGCAATGTAGTAATGCCAGTTCTCGCTAAAGTCGGATGCAGCGTAATCAATCATTTCGATTCTCCTAAATTAGGTGCGCCGGTTGACGCGGGGGTGTCTTCTTCAAACGGCAATTGGGCTGCCGCGTCGAATTTTGCCTTGTTCTTCGTGCTGTATGCCCAGCCGATAATGGCGATAAACACCACAAAGAATAACAGCGTGAAGAGCGACCCTACGAGACCGGCGTCCATGGTTATTTGGCCTTCGGTGCGGAAGTGCCTAGGACTTGCAGGTAGGCGATCATGGCCTGCATCTCGGTTTTGCCTTCCAGTTCCTTAGGCGCGTTGGCGATCTCCTCGTCGCTGTAGGGGTGACCTACGAGCGTGAGGGTACGCATCTTCGCCTGGATGACACTGGCATCGACCGGGGTCGTGTCTAGCCATTGGTAGGCAGGCATGTTGGACTCGGGCACGACATCGCGCGGGTTCATCAGATGGACGAAGTGCCATTCATCGGAATAACGCCCACCAACGCGGTGCAGGTCGGGGCCAGTGCGCTTGGAACCCCACTGGAACGGGCGGTCATAGACGAACTCGCTGGCGACAGAGTAGTGGCCATAGCGCTCGGTCTCGGCGCGGAAGGGGCGGATCATCTGCGAGTGGCAGTTGTAGCAGCCTTCGCGGATATAGATGTCACGACCTTCCAGTTGCAGGGCGGTATAGGGCTTGAGGCCTTCAATCGGCTGCGTGGTGGATTTTTGGAAGAACAAGGGCACGATCTGAACCATGCCGCCGATAGAGACGGCGACAAAGGTCAGGATCATCAGTAGGCCGATGTTCTTTTCTAGGATCTTGTGCGAGAACATGTGTCAGTCTCCAAGGTTAAGCGTGGACGGCTTCAGGGATGGGGGCGTCATCGACGGCCTTTCCTGCTGCGATCGTTTTCCACATGTTGTAGGCCATCAGCAACATCCCGGCGAAGAACATGGTGCCACCGAGCAAGCGGATGTAATAGAACGGATAGAGGTTGTTGACCGACTGCGCGAAGCTATAGGTCAGCGTACCGTCCATGTTGGTCGCACGCCACATCAGGCCTTGCATCACGCCGGCAATCCACATCGAGGCGATATAGAGCACGACGCCGATGGTGGACCACCAGAAGTGCACATTGATGAGGCGGGTGCTGTACATCTCTTCACGACCAAAGAGGCGCGGGATGAGGTAGTACATCGAGCCGATGGTGATCATGGCGACCCAACCGAGTGCGCCGGAGTGCACATGGGCGATGTTCCATTCGGTGTAGTGTGACAGCGCGTTGACGGTCTTGATCGACATCATCGGGCCTTCGAAGGTAGACATACCGTAGAAGGACAGCGCGGTGATGAGGAACTTTAAGATCGGGTCGGTACGCAGTTTGTGCCATGCGCCAGACAAGGTCATGATGCCGTTCATCATGCCGCCCCACGAGGGTGCGAGCAACATCAGCGAGAACACCATGCCGAGGGATTGCGCCCAGTCCGGCAAGGCGGTGTACATCAGGTGATGCGGGCCGGCCCACATGTAGATGAAGTTCAAGGCCCAGAAGTGGACGATGGACAGGCGATAGGAGTAGATCGGGCGACCGGCTTGCTTAGGCACGAAGTAGTACATCATGCCGAGGAAGGCGGTGGTGAGGAAGAAGCCCACGGCGTTATGACCGTACCACCATTGCACCATGGCATCTTGGACGCCGGCGTAGGCCGAGTACGATTTCCACCAGTTCAGACCGGAGGCGTCGCCGCCTAAGACCCACGGCAGTTCGGCCGAGTTGACCAGGTGCAACAGGGCGATGGTGACGATGTAGGCACCAAAGAACCAGTTGGCCACATAGATGTGCTGGGTCTTGCGGATCATGATCGTACCGAGGTAGAGCACGGCGTAGGCGACCCAGATCACGGTGATCAGCAAGTCGATCGGCCATTCGAGTTCGGCATATTCCTTACCGGAGGTGAGACCGAGCGGCAGGGTGATCGCGGCGAGCAGGATGACGAGTTGCCAGCCCCAGAATACGAAGGCGGCGAGGCCATCGGAGAGGAGGCGGGTTTGGCAGGTGCGTTGCACGACATAGAGCGACGCGGCGAAGAGACCACAACCACCGAAGGCGAAGATCACAGCGTTGGTGTGTAACGGACGCAAGCGACCATAGGATAGATAGGGTGCTAGAGGCCCCAAGGCTTCGGTAAATGTCGGCCAGATCAGTTGCGCTGCAATCAAGACGCCGACGAGCATACCTACGATGCCCCAAACGACGGTCATGATGGTGAACTGTCGGACGACCTTATAGTTATAGGTTGTCGCTTCCATCGCGTACTCCTTTAATTAGTTTTAGAAGTTAAAGAATGGTCGTGTTAGGGAAGGTGCTGAGGATCAATACAGCACGATCAATAAGTCTGACCGCTCGCGTTATGCCGCCCTGATGTCGTGCGGCAGCGTGTCGCAGGGGTGATTCTAGCGAATATTGCGTGTTATAAACACTGATCTGGGTCAATTTAGTCGTGTTTTTCTCGTATTAAATATACATGATGGTCTTTATAGTTTGTATTTTTTCTTGTTTTTATGCCTACGGCCTATCTTTTTAGCTTTGTGTGAGGGTGTGGAGCCGCTCGGCGTTTAGGATGCGGATGAGGCGGCGTTGGTTGTCGATCAGGCCTTCGTCTTGGAAGCGGGTCAGGGTCCGACACACGGTCTCTTCGGCGATGCCTAGGTAGGTGCCGATGTCGTTGCGTGACATGCTGAGGTTGAATTCGTGGCTAGAAAAACCGCGTTGATGGTAGCGCTGGGCGATGCCGAGTAAGAAGGAGGCGAGCCGTTCTTCAGCCGTTTTTTTGCCGAGGAGGAGCGTTAGTTTTTGTAGGCGTAAGATTTCGTTACAGAGTAGGTGGGTTAATTGGCTGCGTAGGTCAGGGAGTTCTTCGGCGAGTTGTTGCAGGTGATCGACGGGGATCTCGCACAGATGGGTGTTTTCGAGGGCGCGTGCCTCGGTGCTGTAGGTGCCCGTGGTGAGATCGGCGAGTCCTATCGGGTCGCCGGCGATATGAAAGCCGGTGATCTGACTGCGGCCATCCATGGTGGACAGGTAGGTCTTGATCGAGCCGCTACGGATGGCGTAGAGGGCCTTGAGCGGTTCACCCATCCCATAGAGTAATTCGCCGCGCTTGATCTGGCGGCGATTCTTGGCGATCCGTTCGAGTAGGCGTGGGTCGGCATGGGTGGCTGTTAGCGGCGTGCCCAGGCGACAGATACCGCAGTTGCGGCAGGCGACGGTGTTGCAGTCGATCTCTGTGGGTGTGTCGTATTTAGCGTGCGTCAGTGTGATCATCGTCATCCATCAAGATACGGTGAGCGGGGCCTTCCATATCTTCAAATTGCCCACTCTTGACCGCCCATAAAAACACAGCGGCAATGGCCGCGACGATGGCGAGGCTGATGGGGATGAGGAGATAGAGGATGTCCATATCTTAATAGTAACGGATTTTAGGTGCGGGGTCTATGTTGCGATAAGCGCAGGGCGTTGAGCACGACGAGGAGCGATGAGGCTGACATGCCGATACCCGCCATCCACGGGGTGATGAGGCCCATCGCGGCGGCGGGGATGGCGAGGGCGTTGTAGAGCACGGCCCAGGCGAGGTTTTGACGGATGATGCGCTGCGTCTTGCGGGCGATGCGCACGCCATCGGCTAGGCGCAGTAACTTGGAGGAGAGCAGGATCATGTCGGCGGCGGCTTGGGCGGCCTCGGCGCCTTGGTCGATGGCGATAGAGACCTGTGCCTGCGCCAAGACCGGCGCGTCGTTGACGCCATCGCCGGTCATCGCGACGATGGCGCCGCTGGCTTGTAGGGCGCGCACCGCGTCTAGTTTATCCTGTGGGTGCATCCCGCCGCGTGCGTCTTCGATGTTTAGTTGAGCGGCTAAGGCTGCGACATTTTCAGGGCGATCGCCGGAATAGAGGTGGATGCGCACACCTAAGCCTTTGAGTTGTGTGATGAGTTCGGCGCAGTGCGGGCGCAGGCCGTCGCCGAGGCCGAACCAGGCGATGACCCCCGCGCTGTCTGACAGTGCGACGAGGGTGAGGCCGGTGGGCAGGGCGTGGGTTTCCCCCGGCGCGGCGAACTCGGGCGTGCCGAGCCGATAGGATAGCCCGTTGATCTCGCCTTCGACGCCGAGGCCAGGGTGGTAGCGCAGGTGTTGGGCGTTGAGCGTTACTGCGTCGGTCTCGGCGGCGGCTTCGCGCAAGGCGGCGGCGACGGGATGGGTGGCACCCTGTTCTAAGGCGGCGGCTAGTTGCAGGGCGGTGTTTAGGTCGCCGCGTATGACCGTGTGCTCACGCAGGCGGAACTGGCCATCGGTGAGGGTGCCGGTCTTGTCAAAAACGAAGTCGGTGGCGCGAGCGAGGACCTCTAGCGCGTGGCCTCGGGTCGCTAACAGGCCGATGCGGGTGAGTCGTCCTAAGGCGGTGGTGAGGCTGACGGGCGTGGCCAGACCTAAGGCGCAGGGACAGGAGACAACGAGGACCGAGACGGTGATCCAGAACGCGCGCGATGGATCGACAACCGCCCAATAGCTGGCGATGCCGGCGGCGGCGATCAACAGGGCGAGGACAAAGTGGCTGGCGATGCGGTCGGCGGTCTGGGCGATCTGCGGCTTTTCGGCCAAGGCGCGGTCTAGGAGGCGCACGATGCTGGACACCACGGTGTCTTGGCCGGTGCGCTCGACTTGGCAGATGAGCGGGCTGCCCAGATTGAGACTGCCGCCGATGACCTCGCTGCCGGGGTGCTTGTTGATGGGGCGCGATTCGCCGGTGAGCAGCGATTCGTCCACGCTGGACTGGCCTTCGACCACGCGGGCGTCGGAGGGGAAGGCCGCGCCGGTGGCGACGAGGCAAAAGTCGCCGGGGCTGAGTTTGACGGCGCCGATGTTTTCCTCTTCACGGCTGGCGGGGTAGTTGGGCAGGCGCACGGCGGCGGCGGGGATGAGTTTTACTAAGGTTTCCGCCGCCTCGGCCGAGCGTTTGCGGGCGTTCATCTCCAAGAAACGGCCAGTCAACAAAAAGAAGACGAACATCACGACCGAGTCGTAATAGACATCGGGTGAGCCGCTGAAGCTGCCGTAGACGCTGGCGGTGAAGGCCGCGCCTATGCCCAGCGCGACGGGGACATCCATGCCGGCGCGATGCAGTTTGAGGTCGCGCCACGCGCCTTGAAAGAACGGCCACGCGGAATAAAACACCACCGGCAAGGTCAATAATAGGCTGGCAAAACGCATCAAGGCCTCAAGGTCCGCCGGCATGCTGTTCTTGCCCTCGGTAATTCCTTCGGCCAGATAGGTGGGCAGGGCGTACATCATCACCTGCATCATCCCCAAGCCAGCAATGGCGAGGCGACGGATGGCGGCGTTGCGTTCTTTGCGGAACAATTCTTCTTGGCGGCCGGTGTCGAAGGGGTAGGCGTGATAGCCGATGTCGCGGATGGCGGAGAGGATTTGGGAGAGATGGATGCGTCCATCGTCCCAACGCACGCGGGCGCGGCGGGTGGAGAAATTGATGTCGGCCGAGAGCACGCCGGGCAGGTGACGCAGGTGGCGTTCGTTGAGCCAGATGCAGGCGGCGCAGACGATGCCTTCTAGGATGAGGTTGGCCTCATGGACATCGCCTTCGTGTTTGACAAAGCCGGCTTGCACCTCGGGTAGATCGTAGAGGGCGAGCGCCTTGATCTCATCCAACGCCGCCTCGGGGGTCTTGGGCAGGTCGGTGCGCAAGCGGTAATAATCGGCGTTGCCGGAGTCGATAATGGTCTGCGCCACTGCCTGACAACCACGACAACACGCGGGCTGGCGCGTCTCGGCAGCGGCCTCGGTCATGCGGATGGGGTAGTCCGTGCCCGTGGGCACGGGCTCGCCGCAGTGGTAACAGGGGATGAGGGGGATCGTCATGGTCGTGGATTGCGATTCTAACAGGCGATACACTATTGGGCATGATCCATTGGCTGGCTATTGATACCTCTTTTCCTTCGGTGACGACCGCGTTGGTCGAGCCGAATGGCCTGCTGGCGGCGGGGGCTGATCTGTCTGTGGCGCGGCTGCTGTCGGCGTATCGGCAGGGGATATTTCCGTGGTTTTCGCCGGGCCAACCTATCCTGTGGTGGTCGCCGGACCCGCGCATGGTCTTGTTTCCGACCGAATTCCGCTGGCATCGCTCCTTGCGTCAGCGCGTTAAAAAAGCGGGCTTTGAGTTTCGTCTGGATACCGCTTTTGCCGAGGTGATGCAAGCTTGCGCCGCGCCACGCGGGGGTGATGCGGGGACTTGGATAGTGCCGGAGATGCAGGTGGCCTATCAGGCCTTGCACGCGGCGGGCCATGCCCATTCGGCCGAGATCTGGGTCGATGGTGTGTTGGTGGGCGGGCTCTATGGCGTGGCCATCGGGCGCATGTTTTATGGGGAGTCGATGTTCAGCCGTGTGCCGGATGGCTCTAAGCTGGCCTTGGCCTTGCTGTGCGAACGCTTGGTGGCGTGGGGCTTTGAGTTGATCGATTGTCAGATGGAGACGGCGCACTTGGCCTCGTTAGGCGCGCGGCCGATGGCGCGGGCGGCGTTTGTGCAGCGGGTTGCACGATTGAGCGATGTCGCCCCTGCATGGGCTGGCGCGTCGTTATAATGGCGGCTGATTAAGGAGACCGTATGCGTCAATACCACGACTTGTTGAACCATGTCCTCGCCCACGGCGCGCGGAAGGAAGACCGCACCGGCACCGGAACGCTGTCGGTGTTTGGCTATCAGATGCGCTTCGATCTGGCCGACACCTTCCCCTTGTTGACCACCAAGAAGGTGCATCTTAAATCCATCATCCATGAGCTGTTGTGGTTCTTGCAGGGCAGCACGAATACGCGTTATCTGCGCGAAAACGGAGTGACGATCTGGGACGAGTGGGCCGATGCGAACGGCGATCTTGGGCCGATCTATGGCTATCAATGGCGCAACTGGCCGACCCCGGATGGCGGGCACATTGACCAGATCAGTGAGGTCGTGCAAACCCTTAAAACCAACCCGGATTCGCGCCGCATCATCGTCTCGGCGTGGAATGTGGGTCAGCTTGCCGAGATGAAACTGCCGCCCTGTCACGCCTTTTTTCAGTTTTATGTCGCGGAGGGGCGCTTGTCGTGTCAGCTCTATCAGCGCAGCGCGGACATCTTCTTGGGCGTGCCGTTTAACATCGCGGGCTATGCCTTGTTGACGCGGATGATGGCGCAGGTCACCGGACTGCAACCCGGCGAGTTTGTCCACACCCTGGGTGATGCGCATATTTATATCAACCACTTAGATCAAGTTAAGCTGCAATTATCGCGCGATTTCCGCGCTCAGCCGACGCTACACCTCAACCCGGCGGTGACGGATATCTTTGGATTTAAGTACGAAGATTTTACGGTCCTGGGCTACGACCCGCATCCGGGCATCAAGGCGCCGGTGGCCATTTAGAAAACAGACGGAAAAATAGAAAAAATACGCTTTACGCGGTCGCGCAACTGTGTCACATTGCCGTCCAGTCTTGCACTAAGGCGATGGTCGTTTGATTATTCGTTGGCTTGACCCCCCACCCGAAAGGGCGGTTATTCGTTGGTGACTAATCTTGGTGACCAACATCATTTACTGGATGAAGGAGATTTACAAATGAAAAAACTCGCTTTGGTAGCCGCTTTGGTTGTATGTAGCACAGGTGTTCAAGCCGATGCAAACTCGGACGCAATGGCAATGATGGGCTCGATGATGAACCCGATCATGCCGATGATGGGCCCGATGATGCCGATGATTTCCCCGATGATGCCGATGACGGGCTCGATGGCACCGATGATGAGCCCGATGATGCCGATGATGCAGCCGATGGCTCCGATGATGAACTCCATGGGCCCGATGATGAATCCGATGATTCAGCCGATGGCACCGATGATGAACTCGATGACCCCGATGATGAATCCGATGATGCAGCCGATGGGTGGCATGATGCAGCCGATGATGGCCCCGATGGCACCGATGATGCAGCCGATGGGCGGCATGATGCAGCCGATGAACTCCATGATGGCCCCGATGGGCTCCATGATGCAGCCGATGGGCGGCATGATGCAGCCGATGAACTCCATGATGGCCCCGATGGGCTCCATGATGGCACCGATGGGTGGCATGATGGCACCGATGAACGCCATGATCCCGGGCGCAGCACCGGCTGCTCCTGCCGCCAAGTAATAGCTATTTGGTTGCTAAAACGCCCCGCGTGCGGGGCGTTTTTTTTGAGCGTGTTAAAATCCGTCCATGTCTTTTAATCTCATCTCCGCCGTGGCGCGTAACCGTGTCATCGGTTTGAATAACACCTTGCCGTGGCGGCTGCCCGAGGATCTGCAACACTTCAAGCGCCTGACCTTGGGGCATCACATCGTGATGGGGCGCAAGACTTTTGAATCCTTGGGCCGACCCTTGCCGGGGCGCACCTCGGTGGTCATCTCGCGTGATGCTAACTATGCCGTGCCGGAGGGGTGTTTGTTGGCGAGTTCGTTGACGACCGCCTTGGCACTGTGTGGCGACGATCCCGAGGTATTTTGCATCGGTGGGGCGCAACTTTACACGCAGGCCTTGCCCTTGGTCGACCGACTCTACCTGACCGAGATCGAGGCCGATTATGCGGGTGATGCCTGGTTTCCCGAGTTTGACCGCAGCGCGTGGCGGGTTGTCGAGCGCGTGCCGCAGGTCAGCGCGGCGGGATTGGCCTACGCCTTTGTCACCTATGCGCGCCCGAGGGTCGCGTCGCCCACATAAGGGTTGCTGTCCCGTTCACGGCCGAAGGTCGATTCGGGGCCGTGACCAGGGACAAAACGCACCGCGTCGCCGAGCGGAAATAGTTTGTCGCGGATAGCGCGGATGAGATCAGCGTGATTGCCTTGTGGGAAGTCGGTGCGCCCGATAGAACCGGCGAACAAGACATCGCCGACGAAGGCCACGCCCTCGGCACGATCAAAAAACACCACATGGCCGGGCGTGTGTCCGGGGCAGTGTAAGACCTCCAATACCGTCTCGCCCACCTGCACCGTGTCGCCGTCGTTCAACCACTGATCGGGGGTAAACGCGGCGGCGGGCGGGAAGCCAAACATCTGCGCTTGTTCGGGTAATTGTGCGAGCCAAAAGGCATCGCCTTGGTGCGGCCCGATGATGGGGATGCCTAGGCGTTGCGAGAGCGTCAGCGCCGCACCACAATGGTCGAGGTGGGCGTGGGTGAGGAGCAGTTTTTCTAAACGCAGGTCGTGTTGTGCCACCGCCGCCAACAAGCGTTCGGCCTCGCCACCGGCGTCGATCAGCGCGGCGGCGCGGGTCTGCTCGCACCAGAGCAGCGAACAGTTTTGTTCAAATGGGGTAACAGGGATCGTGAGGTAGGGCATGTGCCTATTATGAGGCATACTCCCGCTATGGATAACACCGTCATCTTTCTCATGGGGCCGACGGCGTGCGGCAAGACGGCGCTGGCCGTAAATCTGGCTCAGCGTCTGCCGGTGGAGATCATCAGCGTCGATTCGGCCTTGGTCTATCGTGGCATGGACATCGGCACGGCCAAACCGACGGCAGAGGAACAGGGTGGCGTGCCGCATCACCTGATTGACATCACGGACCCCGCCGAGCCGTATTCGGCGGCGCAGTTTCGTGACGATGTCCTGCGGCTGATCGCGGAGATCCACGGACGCGGGCGTATCCCGCTGTTGGCGGGCGGGACGATGTTGTATTTCCACGCGCTTAAATCGGGGCTGTCCGATCTGCCCGAGGCCGATGCCGATCTGCGCCGTGAACTAGAACAACGCGCCAGCGTACAGGGTTGGCCAGCGCTCCACGCCGAGTTGGCGGCGTTAGATCCGCTGACCGCCGCGCGCCTGTCGGTCAATGATAGCCAACGCATCCAACGCGCCTTGGAGGTGTGTCTGTTGAGCGGGCAAGCGCTGTCGGCCTTCGCTAAACCTAGCGCGAACGCCTTTCCGTTTCGCGCGTTGGAGATCGTCCTGATGCCGTCTGACCGTGCCGTCTTACATGCCCGTATCGCGGCGCGTTTTGAGGCGATGTTGGACGGCGGCTTTCTCGATGAGGTGCGGGCCTTGCGTGCGCGCGGCGATCTGCACGCCGATCTACCGGCCCTGCGCGCGGTGGGCTATCGGCAGGCGTGGGCGCATCTGGCGGGGGAATATAATCTGGTCGCCCTGCGCGAGAAAGGCATCGCTGCGACGCGGCAATTGGCGAAACGGCAGATCACTTGGTTGCGTTCGTGGCCGCAAGGGGATGATACGCAGGTCTTTGATTGCCTGGCCGACGATGTGTTGGCACAGGCGCAGGCGTGGTTAGCGGCGCGGTTGCCAGCGTTTTAATAACAGCGAGTTGCTGACCACCGTCACCGACGAGAGCGCCATCGCCGCACCAGCGATGACGGGGTTGAGCATCCCCAGCGCGGCGAGTGGCAGGGCAAGCACATTGTAGAAAAAGGCGAAGAACAGGTTTTGACGGATCTTGCGCATCACGGCGCGGGCGAGTAGGACGCTGTCGGCGACGGCGTTGAGGTCGTTGTGCATCAAGGTGATGTCGGCACTCTCACGGGCGATGTCGGTGCCTTCGCCCATGCTGAAGCCGACATCGGCGGAGGCCAGCGCGGGCGCATCGTTGATCCCGTCGCCGACCATGCCGACGCGCCGTCCGTTCGCCTTCAAGGCGGCCACCGTCAGCGCCTTGGCCTGTGGTTTGATGCCGGCCTGATAGTGCTCGATACCCACCTCGGCGGCGATGCGAGCGGCGATCTCGGGACGGTCACCGGTGAGCATGTGGACCTCGATGCCCATTTGGGTCAGGCGGGCGACGGCGTGGCGACTGCTGGGGCGTAGGCTGTCGTGAACACCGAGGTGGCCTAATACGGCCTCGCCTGCGCGCAGTTCGACCCATGCGGTCGTGGTGTCGGGTGGCTGGCTGGCCGGGCCGAGGCTGAGGTCGCGTCCCTCTAGCGTGGCGCACACCCCGTGCCCAGCCGTCTCATGAAATTGCGCAATGGCGGGCAGGTTGATCTGGGCCTGCTGTGCGGCGTTCAGGATGGCCTGCGCGACGGGGTGGCTGGAACCTTGCTCCAGCGCGGCGGCGAGGCGTAGGAGCTGATGTTCGTCTAGGCCTTCGGCAGGGCGCAGGGCGACGAGTTGCAACTGGCCGGTGGTGAGCGTGCCGGTTTTATCTAGCGCGATGAGGTCTAGATGCTCGGCGCGTTCTAAGGCCTCGGCGGAGCGGATCAGGATGCCCGCCTGCGCGGCACGACCGAGGCCGACAACGACGGCGGTGGGCGTGGCCAAGCCCAGCGCACACGGACAGGCGATGACCAGCACCGCAACGGCAGGGACCACGCCGGCGTGGGCATCTCCGCTAATGAGCCACCACGCGCTAAAGGTGGCGAGGGCAAGGAGGAGGATGGCAGGGACGAAGACGGCGGAGACGCGGTCAGCCAAGGCTTGGATGGGGGCCTTGGAACCGGCGGCGGTCTCGGTGAGGCGGATGATCTCCATCAGTTGCGTGTGCGCGCCCACGCCTTCGGCGATCACCGTAAGCATGCCGCTGAGGTTTTGCGTCCCGGCAAAGACGCGGTCACCGCTGCGTTTTTCGACCGGCAGACTCTCGCCGCTCAACATCGCCTCATCAACACTGGACGCGCCATCCACGACGCGCCCATCGACGGCGATGCGTTCACCGGCACGGACGCGAATCTGTTGACCGGCTTGGAGGGTGTTGATGGCCACCTCGTGTTCGCCATCGGCACTGATCAGGCGTGCGGTTTGCGGTTGCAGACGCATCAGGCCAGCAATGGCCGCGCCGGTGCCCGCCTTGGCGCGCGTCTCCAGGAGTTTGCCCAAACGCACCAGGGCGATAACGGCGGCGCCGGCCTCGAAATAGACTTGAGCGTGATCGCCCGAGGTCAGCCAGACGACCGTGCTGTACAGATAGGCCGCGCTAGTGCCGATGACGACCAGCACCGCCATATTGCTACCGCCACTTTTGACGGCATGCCACGCGTCGCGATAAAAGCGCGCCCCCGCCCACAGTTGTACCGGCGTGGCCAGCGCCCATTGCAGCCAGAGCGGTAGACCAGCGTCCTGCGCTGTATGCATAAAGCCCATTTGCACGATCAGCGGCAGGGTCAAGAGGGCGGCGACGGTAAAGACGCGCCATTCCCGCGCCAGTTCCGCCGCCTTCTCGGCTTGATGCGCCGCGTGGGCGTCGGGGTCGATCGGCGTGGCGGTAAAGCCCGCGTTGGCGACGGCGGCGATCAGCGCGTTTGCATCGGTAGTTGCCGCGTCATAACGGATGCGTGCCGTCTCACGCGCCAGATTGACCCACGCCGTCTCTACGCCAACCTGCGCCTTCAAGACCCGCTCTAGTCGTCCAGAACAGGCCGCACAGGTCATCCCGGCGATGTTGAGGTCAAGGGTGGTGGGCATTAGGGCCTGTTTCCACCGGCAGGCCGGCGGCCTTCCATTCGGGGAAACCGTCTTCTAAGCGGCGCGCTAAGTGGCCTTCTTCGCGGAGCAGGGCGACAGCCTCGACCGAGAGTAGGCAATAGGGGCCACGGCAATAGGCGATGACCTCGCGTCCTTTGGGGAGGCTTTCGATGGAACTGGCCAGATTTTCGGGGGTGATGTTGATTGCGCCGGGGAGGTGGCCGGCGGCGAATTCCTCCGGCGGGCGGACATCGAGCACGGTTACCACGCCGTCGCGCACTCGTTGCATCAACTCTGCGGCGGGGATGGGCTCGAGCTCGTCGCGGGCGGTGATGTAGGTGCGGATGAGCTGGTTGACCTCGGCGTTGTGGCTCTCAGCCATCTGGCTCAGGGCCGAGATCAGGGTGATGGCCTCGGGGCTGGAGATGGTGTTGTAGACGCGCAAGCCCTCCTTGCGGGCGCGCACCAAGCCCGTCTGACGCAGGTCGGCGAGGTGCTTGGAGGTGTTGGCCATCGACAGGCCGGTCATGCGGGCGAGGTCGTCGACACTGCGTTCGCCTTGCGCGACTAATTCCAGCAAGGCGAGGCGGCTGGGGCTGGAAAGGGCGTGGGCGATCTGGGCCAATTGCTCAAAGATAGCCATCTTGAAGGTGGGGGCTTGACTCATGTTAACTATTCAACTAAGTTACGAATCTGTTGTTTTCTCATCGTTGTCATTTTACACACGGAGCCTGTCATGAAAATCCTCATTATCTTTAATCGTGAACCTTACGATAGTACCGATATTACTTGGAATGGCCTGCGTCTGGCCGCTAAGTTGCGCGAGACGGGGCAGGAGGTGCGCGTTTTTTTGATGAACGATGCGGTCGATCTGGCCCGCGATGAATGCGTGCCGCCGGAGGCCTATGACCAAGACCTGTCCGCGATGTTGCGCGAATTGATCGCCAACGGCGCCGTTGTGCGGGTCTGCGGCACCTGCATGGCGCGTTGCGGCATCCACAAAAACAAGCCGTATTTTGCCGGGGCGAATAAATCGACCATGGCGGAACTCGCCGAGTGGGTGGTCGATAGCGACACGGTGTTAACCTTCTAAGGAGACGATTATGGGCCGTACGGTGATGGTGTTGGGCGCAGGGTTGGGTGGGCTGGTGGTGGCGGAGACGCTACGCAAATTATTGCCTGCTGAAGACCGTGTCGTGGTGGTCGAGCGTGCGGAGCAGCATTTTTTCCCGCCCTCGTTGCTGTGGCTGATGGTGGGCGAGCGACGGCCAGAGCAGTTTACCCGCTCTTTGGGGCGGTTGGCGGCGCGCGGCGTGGCGTTGCGCTATGGCTGCGTCACACAGATCGATCCGGCGCGGCGCACGGTCATCGTCGATGGCCAGTCGTTGACGGCGGATGCCGTGGTGATCGCGCTCGGTGCCGAATATGCGCCAGAGACGATCCCCGGCTTGGCGGAAGGGGGGCTGAATTTTTATACCCTAGCGGGGGCCATCGCCACGCGCGAGGCCTTGGCCGGTTTCAAGGGTGGGCGGATCTGCATCCTGACCGCCGCGCCGCTCTATAAATGCCCGGCCGCGCCCTATGAAGCGGCGTTATTGGTCGAGGCCTATCTGCAAAAACACGCCCTGCGCGACCAGACGACGCTAGATTTTTATGCCGCCGAGCCGCAGCCTATGCCGGTCGTTGGCCCTGCGGCCTTAGCGATAGGCGATCTGTTGGCGGCACGCGGCATTGCCTATCACCCGGCGCATCAGGTGACGACGGTTGATGCGGCGTTGCGGCAGCTTAGTTTTTCTAACGGGGCGACGGCCGAGTACGACTTGTTGCTCTATGTCCCGCCGCATCGGGCCCCGGCGGTGGTGATCGACGCGGGGATGACCAACGCGGCGGGCTGGATCCCGGTTGATAAGCACACGCTACAAACCGCGTTTGACGGCGTGTTTGCCATCGGCGATGTCACCACCATCCCGTTGGCGATGGGCAAGCCCTTGCCCAAGGCGGGGGTTTTTGCCCACGGCCAGGCCGAGACCGTCGCGCATAACATCGCCCAGGCCTGGACGGGACGCGGTGAGGCGCAACGCTATCAGGGCCGAGGGATGTGTTTTATCGAGGCCGGTTTTGGCCGCGCGGGGATAGGCAAGGGCAACTTTTATGCCGAGCCATTGCCCAAGGTCGATCTGCAACCGCCGAGTCGGTTTTGGCACGCGGGCAAGTGGCTGTACGAAAAATATTGGCTGTATCGGCGGTTTTAAGGTGTGACTTTCCCCGTAGGGGCCAGCGTGCTGGCGAATAGTGCATGGCGTGGCTACGCTGGTTTCGCGGGCAAGCCCGCTCCTACGAGGTGTGCGCGTTATGGGCCTTCTCTTAGCCTGCGCTACGCATCTGCGGGAAAAAGATGACATCGCGGATGCTGGCGGCGTCGGTGAGCATCATGACGAAGCGGTCGATGCCGATGCCGCAGCCGGCGGTGGGTGGCAGGCCGTGTTCGAGGGCGCGGACGAAATCGGCGTCATAGAACATGGCTTCTTCGTCGCCCGCATCGAAGGCGGCGGCCTGGGCTTGGAGGCGCGCGGCTTGGTCTTCGGCGTCGTTCAACTCGGAGAAGCCGTTGGCGACCTCGCGTCCGGCGATGTAGAGCTCGAAGCGTTCGGTGACCTCGGGGCGGCTGTCGTTGGCGCGCGCCAGGGGGGAGCATTCGACCGGGTGTTCGACGATGTAGGTCGGTTGGATTAAAAGGTGTTCGGTGGTCTCTTCAAATAGGGTGAGTTGCAGGCCGCCTAGCGCGTCGGTCTTGCGATAGGCGATCTTGCGCCGTTGCAACTCGGCCAGCACGAAGGCGATGTCGTCGAGCGGCGCGTCTTTGAGGTCGGGGTTGTAGAGCCGCGTCGCTTCGACCGGCGTTAGACGGGCGAAGGGGTGGGCCAGATCAATATGGTGACCTTGGTAGGGCACGACGGCGTGGCCGGTGACCCGGATGGCGACCGCATGCAACAGGTCTTCGACAAAACCCATGAGGTAGCGGTAATCGCGGTAGGCCTCGTAGAACTCCATCATGGTGAACTCGGGGTTGTGGCGCGTGGACAGGCCTTCGTTGCGGAAGTTGCGGTTGATCTCGAAGATCTTTTCTAGGCCGCCGACGACGAGGCGTTTGAGATACAACTCGGGTGCGATGCGCAGGTACATCTGCATGTCGAGCGCGTTGTGGTGGGTGACGAAGGGCTTGGCCGCCGCGCCGCCGGGGATGGGGTGCATCATCGGCGTCTCGACCTCTAAAAAGCCGTGTCCGCTCATGTGTTCGCGGATCGCTTGGATAGTCTTGGAGCGGCGGATGAAGGTCTCGCGCGTGGCCTCGTTGGTGATGAGATCGAGGTAGCGTTGGCGGTATTTCTGTTCTTGATCGGCTAGGCCGTGGAATTTTTCTGGCAGGGGGCGCAAGGCCTTGGTCAACAGCCGTAGGGTGCTAGCTTGGATGGACAGTTCGCCGGTCTTGGTGCGCATCAAGACGCCTTCGACGCCGATGATGTCGCCGAGATCCCAGTGTTTAAAGGCGTCGTACAACGACTCGCCGATGAGGTCGCGGGCGATGTAGAGCTGGATGCGGCCGCTCATGTCTTGCACGGTGGCAAAGCTGGCCTTGCCCATGACCCGTTTCAACATCATGCGTCCGGCGAGTTGTACGCGCACCGGTTGGGCTTTGAGTGTCTCGGCATCGTCGCTGGCGTGACGGGCGGCAAGGTCGCCGGCGTAGTCGCGGCGTTCAAAATCGTTGGGGAAGGCGATGCCGTTTTGGCGTAGTTCGGCCAACTTGGCGCGCCGTTCGGCGACGATCTGGTTGTCGTCGTTTTCGGTGTTTTGGATGGGGGTTTGATCTTCGCTCATGGGAGTCTCTTTGTGTTAAACGCCTTGCTTCAGGCTGGCGGCAATGAAATCGTCGAGGTCGCCGTCTAGCACCGCTTGGGTGTTGCCGGTCTCGTGCAGGGTGCGCAGGTCTTTGATGCGCGATTGGTCGAGGACATAGCTGCGGATCTGGTGGCCCCAGCCGATGTCGGTCTTGGAGTCTTCGAGTTTTTGTTGCGCGGCCTGACGGGTGCGCAGTTCGAGTTCGTAGAGGCGGGCGCGCAGCATGGTCCAGGCCTCGTCTTTGTTGCGGTGTTGCGAACGGTCGTTTTGACACTGCACGACGATGCCGGTGGGGGCGTGCGTCAGGCGCACGGCGGAGTCGGTCTTGTTGATGTGCTGGCCGCCCGCACCCGAGGCGCGGTAGGTGTCGGTGCGCACATCGGCGGGGTTGATGTCGATCTGGATCGAGTCATCGACCTCGGGGTAGATGAAGACGCTGCAAAACGAGGTGTGCCGGCGCGCGTTGGAGTCGAACGGCGATTTGCGCACCAGGCGATGCACGCCGGTCTCGGTGCGTAGATAGCCATAGGCGTATTCGCCCTCGACGCGGATGGTCGCGCTCTTGATGCCGGCGACATCGCCGTCGGATTCTTCCAGCAACTCGGCCTTAAAGCCGCGTCGTTCGGCGTAGCGCAGATACATGCGCAGGATCATGCTGGCCCAGTCTTGCGCCTCGGTACCGCCGGCGCCGGCGTTGATCTCGATAAAACAGGGCTGCGGGTCCATCTCGTGACTGAACATGCGGCGGAATTCGAGTTGCGCGATGATCGCTTCGAGGGCCAGCGCGTCGTCGCCAACGGCGGCTAAGGTGTCGTCGTCGTCTTCGGCCACGCCCAGGTCAAACAGCTCGCGGCTGCCGCCAAGGTCAACGGCGACCTTCTCTAGCACGATGACGATGTCTTCCAGCGTCTTGCGTTCTTTGCCGATCTCCTGCGCCCGTTTCGGGTCGTCCCAGAGCTTAGGGTCTTCGCTTAGCCGCAGGATCTCGTCGAGGCGGTCTCGTTTGCCAGGGTAGTCAAAGATACCCCCGAAGTTCCTCGGCGCGCTGCGCGAGGTCGGTGAGACGGGCGTTGATCTGGTTGAGGTGTTCGGCTTCCATGATGCTCACTGCATTGTGTGTAAACGCGGATTATAGCCGTTTCGCCTGACGATTGCGGTTGTCCTAGCGTTGCGCGACATTGGCGTGGAACAAGGCCTTGTGGACATCACCTAAAGACAGCATGCCGACGAGCGTGTGGCCGGTGGCGACCGGGATGCGGCGGAATTTGTGCCGCACCATGATGGCCGCGGCTTGGATGGCGTGCATGTCGGGGCTGACGGTGATGGTGCGCGTGGCCATTAAGTCGCTGGTTTTGAGGTGGGTGACATCCCGATAATGGCTTTCCATGGCGGCATAATCGATGGCGTGCATCCCATCTTGAAAATCGCTGAGGGTGGGCAACATACGCGCCAATAGGTCTTTTTCGGCGATAAACCCCACGAGCGTGTCGTCTTGGAGGACGGGGAGGCCGGAGAGTCGATAGAGACACATGAGGGATGAGACCTCGAGTAACGAGGTTTCGGGTTGTACGGTGCGGACATTACGGCACATGATTTCTTGGACGAGCATGGTTTCTCCTAGGGTGAGGTGTTGCGCTTAATCGATAACGAGTAAGTAGATCAGAAGTAGGTTAAAGATCCCCGCGATCAGCGCAATAGACTGCCAGAATAGCACGGGGTTGCGTGTCGCTAAGGGGCTGGGGCCGATACGCGTGAGGCGGCTGGCCTCGCCGCGTTCTAGGGTGATTAGAAATTCTTCGGCGGTTTCAAAACGCTCGTCCGGTGTACGGGCGCAGGCCTTTAAGAGGGCGACCTCTAGCCAGCCGGGGATGTCGGGACGGGTGCGTGTCGGCGGGACGGGGTCGCCAAAACGCGGGTTTTGGAAGGGTTCGATCTCGCCATACGGGTATTTGCGGGTGAGCAGGTGATAGAGCGTGACGCCAACGGCATAGAGATCCCTCTTCGGCGTGGGGTGCTCGCCGGTCGCAGAAAAGAGTTCGGGCGCCATGTAGCTGGGCGTGCCGGGCTGATCGGTGTTTTGCCCTTGTGGGCAGGCCGGACAATAGGCGACACCGAGATCGAGGATGCGTAATTTGTCATCGTCGCCGAGGTGCAGGTTGTCGGGTTTGATGTCGCGATGCACGATGTCTAGCCGATGCAGCGCGCCTACGCCTTTGAGTAGCCGAATGCCGATAGAGACGATCTCTTGTACGCCAAAATGACTGCCTTGATCCAAGCGCGCTTGCAAGGTCTGGCCGGGGTGCCAGCTCATGACGAAGTAGAGAAAATTGCGTTCGTGACCGGTGGGTGTGGGGAGGATCTGCGGAAAATAATGCGACTGCACCCGTTTGCCTAACCATTCTTCCATGAGCAGCCGTTCGGCTAATTCGATGTCGCCGGCCATGCGCGGTTGCAGGGTCTTGATGACGCAGGCTTGACCCGAGTCTGCCGCGTGCGCCTGGTAGAGTAGCGTCTCGCGGGAGTCGTGCAAGAGCGCGTCGATGAGATAGCCATCGAGCGTTGAACCCGGTGATAGACGGCTAGATAACGGTAGATGCCGACGATTTAAGTGCGCGTTTTGCTCGCTATCGGCCGCGAGGGTGGCCACGCGCACGACGAGGGCGCTGGCGTTATCGCTGCCATCTTGGCGCAAGGCCTCGGCAACGAGGTTTCGGGCGCAGGCCTGTGGGTCGTCATAAAGTTGCAAGAGCTTGTGCATCCCCACCTGTCCCAAGGGTTGCCATACCCCGTCACAGACGATCAGAAAGACATCACCCGCGACGAGTTCCCCCTCAGCATAATCGACGCGCAGATGGGTGTCTAGGCCGACGGCGCGTTTTAAGACATGTTCCATCCCGGGTTGCTCCCAGGTGTGGTCTTGGGTCAGGCACTCAAAGAGCTCGCCGCGCAGACGATAGATGCGCGTATCGCCGACATGGGCCAGAAACCAACGCCGACCGCGCACCACCAAGGCCGACAGGGTGCAGGCCATGCCACCGGCCTCACGACGCGACGCGACCTGACCGAATAACCAGCGATTGAGGCTTTGCAACACGGTCTCTAGTGCGTGCGTGACCTCCCAGGTATCGGGTGTGGCGTAGTAATCGGCGAGCAGGTTACGCACCGTGCTCTCGGCCGCCTCGCGTCCGTGCGTGCCACCCGACACGCCATCGGCCAAGGCGGCGAGATAGCCTTTGACCGTTGCCGCCCCGTCATCCGGCGTGACAAAGCCACCGAAATCTTCGTTGCGTGGCCGAGGGCCGGTTTCTGAGCTGTAGCCAAAGGCGATCTGCATGGCGGTGGAGCTTACACCTTAGCCAAGGTCACCGCACCCCAGGTGGTGCGCCACCGGTGCTTGACCGAGGACAGACCGACGAGGGCGACGAGACACAGCCCGGCGAAGATGAGCAGGCCTATCTGGTAACTGCCTGTGATGCCTTTGATATACCCCAAGCTGGCGGCGAGGTAAAACCCGCCAATGCCGCCGGCCATGCCGACGAAGCCGGTCATCACGCCGATCTCTTTGCGAAATCGTTGCGGCACCAATTGGAACACCGCGCCATTGCCGATGCCCAAGCTGCCCATGCCGAGGATAAACCACAGCAAGGCGACCCAGGGGCTGGGCGAACCAAAGCTGGCGATGCTGATAAACAGCGCGGCCGAGACATACATCGCCAACAAGGTGCGGATGCCACCGATGCGGTCAGACAAGGCCCCGCCGATCGGGCGCACCAAAGAGCCGGCCAACACGCACGCGGCGGTAAAGTAACCCGCTTCGACTGGCGGCATGCCATATTGGTCGTTGAAATAGAGGGTCAGCGACGAGGCTAGGCCGACGAAACCGCCAAAGGTGCAAAAATAAAAGAACATAAACCACCACGCATCTTTGTCTTTGAGGACATTGAGATATTGGCTGAGCGATTTAGCGGGCGGGCAATCGGGCGCGTCTTTAGCAAACAACAGATAGACCGACAAAGCGATGCCTAGCGGGATGAGCGCGAGACGGTAATCCCCCCACAGATAGGGGCAAACAGAAGTAGCATTTTGGTGGGTAGATAAGTGGGCAGTGTGCATCTTAACTAGACCTGACCCCGATGTTCTTTGCTACAGGGTCCCCAGGGCTGACTGTACGGCTGTCCCTGCTGTGAGGGAGACCGCCATTCAAGATTGCGTCGTAAATCTTTTCCGCATTGGCGCAAAGGCACGGCCATTGCGGGAATACACTAATTCCGGGAAATAAATCAGGCTCTATGCCGTTTATAGTGGGCAAGCCCATCATCGTAGCGCCTCGGGTTAAGCCGCGTAAGTAAGGCGTTCGGCATCTGCCGGAAGAAATCCTTGATGGAATAGTGCTGGGCCATGCGCTTGCCCCTCGGGTTAAATGGCAGTATCTATTTGGACTATGCGGGACTTTGCAGTACAGTACAACACTTCCACAGCACCTGCTCCGTTCCGAGGGGAAAACATGGCCTCAGCCAAGACCGCCACGCTGACATTTCGTATCGAACCCGAACTCAAAGAAGCCGTGCGCATCGCTTCGGTGAATGAGCACCGCTCTATCGCGAACATGATTGCGGTGATGATCCGTGACTACTGCGGGCGGGTGGGGGTTGAGATTGCCGAGCCGAGCGCGCCTTCTGTTGTGCGGCAGCCACCAGCCAAGAGCAAGAGAGCTGGCCCCAAGTCGAAATAGATAATCAAGAATCGGGAATCTCAATGCCACGAGTAATTGACAACATCGAAAGACAGCACCTGTCCGCTTTGCAGAAACTACGCAAGCTGCCCGGCGAACGAATTCTTACGTGAGCTACGACAAGAACAAACAGGGAGAGCAACACTGATGGCCAAGACCACCTTCGACACCAATCCGTTATTGCTCCAGACGCTGCTCAAAACCTGTGAAGACGGCAAGCTGCAACTGCCGGACTTCCAGCGGAGCTGGGTTTGGGAGGAAGAGCGCATCATGAGCCTTATAGCGTCCGTTTCGCGGGGATTTCCGATGGGGGCGCTGATGTCGCTTAAGTCGAAGATCGGCGAGGGCATGATCTTCGCCCGGCGTCCGATTGAGGGCACTCCGGTTGCAGCAGCGCAAATGCAGCCCGAGCAACTGCTGCT
>Ga0208566_1000045_pt1 | contig 91655 bp, 79 predicted proteins | sample PL_2010_150m_FD_184159 | JGI IMG/M metagenome (GOLD analysis project Ga0208566, IMG submission 184159) | Freshwater microbial communities from Powell Lake, British Columbia, Canada to study Microbial Dark Matter (Phase II) - PL_2010_150m... | ecosystem: Environmental > Aquatic > Freshwater >...
ATCAATACCTCGCGCTTGCAAAAGCTGCTGGACACCTGGCTAGAACAGCATGATGCCGAATGAATGTTGCGCTATTCCGCTCACGACTTCAGGTGGAACAGCCAGAAGCCCCACCAATTCTGGTTTTTGACCGTCTCCTTTGTCTCGAGAGCACGCAGTCGCGTTGCGAGAAAGCTGCCGTTCGGGATGATTCCCGCGCCTATGGCCGGTGACGATTCCATACCGGCCATTGGTGCATCTGGATGCCACCGGCTGCAATAGCCGAGGAGCAGACGCTTGATGAGGCCAGCATGAGTGACTGAAATGTCTCGGGAGTGAGTTTGCGTTTCCTGAAAGCAGTCGTTGGCTTGAAGCAGTGCTGACGGGCAGCACCCGGCCAAGAGCAGCCGTTCGACGTATTTATAGCCGCATGTTTAGAAATCTGCGCTAATTCGAGCCAGCATTTACAAGCAATACAATACGTTGCCCCTGTGAGGTATCATGTAAATGGGGAGGATAGTTTATCCCCTGAGCCGATTGTTACGAGCGGGGTTCATAGATATTGGGAGGGCTTATGCGAATTGCCATGGCATTTCTATTCCTTGCCATTACGTCCACACAGGTCTGTGGACAAGAACTGCGAGTAGACGGAATCGATGTGGTGGACTATGGCCTGTATTCCGCCAGCGTGACGAGCGCTCAAAGGGACGCCCAAGGCATCCTTCAAAACACGTCAACCAACATTGAGCATCTGCAAACGACACGCGATGTGCCGGCGCAAATCGGCGTAAGGTTTGGTTTCCGCTTTAGGTTGACAGGAGCGCCAAGTGGCACCCAAGTACAACTCAAGAAGATTACGATCTTCCCGCCGGGGGGCCTTCGATCCCCGGCCTCTACCCAAGCAATCAGCCGCTCGGAAAGCATACTTACGGAAACTGTGGGTGATGAAGTGAATTATACCGCCTACAAATTCGACGACCCTTGGGAGCTTGTGATCGGTTCTTGGACTATCGAGCTATGGTACGGCGATCGCAAGCTCACATCGCAAGAGTTCATGGTGTTCAAGCCGTGAGGGCACAATAAAAGACGGGGGCATGTGTCCATCTAATTATTGTTAGATACTAGACGCTATCGGATGACAACACATCTGTGAAATCCACCCCTCTCATAACAAACGCCGAAGGAAAGGATATGAAAATGAACCTGTCAACTCGCCGCGAACGCAGCGTTGCGGTCACGATCTTGTGCTTATTTTTCTTGCCAGCGGCAATAGCGGATGCTGCCACCAATGTAGACATTATCAAACAAGCGCGTAGCGCCTACTACAGCTTGCAGGCTCGTGGTTTTGTCGAGTTTCAATGCAGTGCGGCACCAAACTGGGAGACCATGCTGCAAGAGCTGCGGAAGACTGATCCTGACGCAGCTAATAGAGCCATAATTTTATTAAATCAAATTCATTTTGAGGTCTCATTAGGCGCCAGTGGAGGAGCCAAAGTCACGCACAACACCGTTACCGCAACCAATGACAAACAGGAACAGGGGCTGAAACAGGTTTATGGGGGCATGGAACAAATGGTGCAAGGCTTCTTTGAAACATGGACCGCATTCGTGAGAAGTACCTCCTTGCCTGCAGTGGACGACAACTACCAACTGCAAGAGCGTGAAGGGCAATGGGTTCTTTCCTATAAGGAGGAGGCTGCTGATATCGTTACCATCATGGAAAAGGATTTTGCCATTCGTGAGTTGAAGGTTAACAGCCCCGATTTTGTCAGCACGATCCAGCCGCAATTCACCCGTACAAGCGAGGGCTTTTTGCTCGCTGGCTATCAAGCTGACTATCACAGCAAATCGACTGCCAACGATGACACACAATTGCAAGTCCGCATCACATACCAGGAAGCGAATGGATTGCAGCTTCCAAAGAGTTTGAATTTAGGCGGCTCCTATGCGGGCAGCCCTTTCGCGATAGATGTCATGTTTTCCGACTGCAAAGCGACCAGGCATTGATCTGCGCCGGCACACCTGTGGGCACTCTCACAAGAAGTAAATGACCTTCATCCAGTTTCTGATTGATACGCCTGTTGTGGCATTTATGCTGCTTCTGGGGCTGCTCGTGACTGTCGTACCCGTTGTCGTAGCTTTGTTATCCCGCAGAAAATTCGGGCATCCCGATGATGTCAGTACGCCGGCGAATGGCCCTCCAACACCACGCTTTTTGGGGGCGCAGATGGATATTGCCATCCTGATCTTTGGACTTCTCATGCTACTGGCCTTGATCGGATGGGTGCACAAGACATTTTTTGGATAGCACACAAAAAGAAGGCTGCTATGTTGAAACAGATTTCTTTGTGATTGTGGTGAATGGCTGCTTCTAATTCTTGCTAACGGCAGCTTTGGTGGCGAGCTGCCGTTCAGTACTCCATAGATGCCTCCTGTTTTAGGCACGTTTTATGCGTGTTTAAAGTCATCAGTTACTACTTCATTGATACGAACCGGAGCAAACATCATGAACATTTCGCCTATTTCTGGCGTTCCTGGCATCGCCAACTTTCAGTCGCAGGTACTAAATTCACTCATGGGTTCAGCTTTTGATTTCGGCAGCGTCTTGTCGGCAGTCACGAACCTACTTCCGGCATCAAGCGGCGTTTCGACCGATCCGTTGCCCTGGATCACCAACAAAAACAGCGTCAAGGGGATATCGCTCACAGGCCGCAACATGGCGCTGAATGATCCGGAATCCGCCTACAACATGATGACGATCATCAACAACAAGGATGTCCATTTCAAAGCCCAATTCTCGGAACTGAGCCAGATGAAATTATTCATCTCCCACATGCAGGAGGCAGGCGAGGGGCTGAACAGCATTACGGCAACAACCGGCAACGAAGACATGAAGTCCCGCCTGCAGGGTTTTGTGGACCAATACAATAGTTGGGTGCAGCGCTTCAATCCCGAGGTGCAGAACGGTGGATTGCTAGCTGACACCCAGGCGGCGCGGGTTGCGCTCTATGAGTTAGACCAGAGCGTCGAATACTCATACAACGGAGCCAAGGATGGCATGCATGGCCTGAGCGATGTTGGCATCACGATAAACCACAGTACCGGACTTGCTTCTCTGGACACCGCCAAGCTGGATGCGATGTTGGCGACCAACTGGCAGGGTGTGGTGGATACGGTGCAGGAATTCAGTGCAAATTTTGCCAAGTCGGCAAGTTTGCTCAACTCGGACGGCAATTTTATGCCGCGGCAGCTCGACAACCTCAATCGCGCCATACACTATATTGCCGATAACGAGACCTCGCTACGGGCCGAGTTCGGCACGGGCAATGCGGCCCAGCCCACTGGACAGGTCGCCCAGGCGCTGGCTGCCTATAACAAGTCTTACGGCATTTAGGCGTATCCGCTTCATTCAATGCAACGCCGTATCGTATGGAGCATAGCGTCATGAACTATCTGGGATACTTAATTCACGTTCGAGGTTGCGCCTGGCGGGACGATGGCGTGGAAGCCGAGATTACGGCGAAAAATGGCGAGCACATTTCAATCACCGATTCGGACAGATTTTCCGCTGAAGCGGCGGCAAGGGAGATTGTGGATTACGCAACATGCCGAGGTGTCACCCTCGATGCAGCATCGCAGCATGTACTACACTAGCAAGTAACCGTCATGCGAAAACAAAAAGGCCGGCTTAAGCCGGCCTTTTTTATTGGGTTAAGTTTTTTTCGCTACGGGCTTTTTGGCAGGGGCTGCTTTTTTCGCGGCTGGTTTTTTAGCAGCGACTGTTTTCTTGGCAGCTGGTTTTTTCGCGACTACTTTTTTCGCGACTGGTTTTTTAGCAGCGACTGTTTTCTTGGCAGCTGGTTTTTTTGCGACTACTTTTTTCGCGACTGGTTTTTTAGCAGCGACTGTTTTCTTGGCAGCTGGTTTTTTTGCAGGAGCTGCTTTTTTCGCCGCTGGTTTTTTAACAGCAGCTACTTTTTTTGCGGCGGGTTTCTTGGCGCTGGTGGCGGGTTTGGTGGCGGTGCTATTGCTTTTGATTTCAGCCATATCGGTTCCTCTTCAAAGTTAAATGGTCCATGGATGGATCACAACATCACGAGCGAACACCAGTAGTGAATCGACTGAAATCCCCCGCAGCGGCAATGATATAAATTGTTATAGCTAAACGTCAAGAACTTATGGCGCAGATTTAACTTTAGAAGTGCAGTTTTATGTAAGAAAATTTTTAGATGCTTCGCGACACATCGAAGCTTGCTGATTATAACGACCAAATGGAAAGAGCGCAGATGCGCGCTACAGGCGGTTATCAGGCGAGCAGAGATAGCAGATTGCCGCTATCAATTTTTTATTTTCTGGCTGCAGACATTCCCCTGATTTTTATTTTGCGGTGTTGTTTTTTTATTTAGCGATTTCGTTTTTTGATGCCAGTGTCAGCAGCGATTTCTCATTTATCTTGCCATCGTGCAAGGCGCTCGCCAGCAGTGCACCAGCGATCCCCATGGATTTCAATATATGCAAATCGTGCGCGTCGCGTAGTCCTCCTGCCGCATGGATGGCGGTGTCGTCACTGATGCCGCGCAGTTGTTGCAGGCGCTCCGTGTCCGGTCCACTGTAGTTGCCGACGCGTTCCAACGTCATGGCGATGACGCGTGACGGCCAGTCGCTCGCACTTGCAAACAATGCAGCCGGACCCAGTGATACTTCATCGCGCCAGTCGAGTGAAAGCACCAGTTTTTCATCGCCGAGTGCAGCACGCATGCGGCGTAATTCTTCGATGCTGTTCAAGCTTTCGCTGCCGACGACAAAAGTCACGTCCAGTTCCTGCCAATGACTGCAGGTATCTGTGTTGGCGAAACCTGCATCCAGCCATAACTCGATATCGGGATAAGTTTCGCGGATGGCGGCGATGGTCGGAAAATGATTGCCGCGCTGCTGGATGGCATCCAGGTCGGCGATGTAGAGAGTGCTAAACGGGTATAATCCGAGCAGCGCACGTGCCACTGCCAGTGGGCTGCTGGAGCGGCACAGCGCTGAATCTATCGGGCGGTAGCGCTCGCGTTCTCCACGCTGCGCGCGCACCACCTGCCCATCCAGCAAATCGATGACCGGAATCGGGTTCACGTTTTGAAAATTTTCGTCTGCGAATTTATCACCGGTGGTGGATTATACCGCGAGCCGCTGCCGCCATCCCTGGTGCGTGAGGGCGACATGATGCTGCAAGCGTTGCTGGCGGATTTGCGCGACGTGCCCGGCGCCGAGGTGACCACCACGCGGGATGCGCGGCTGCCGCCCCTGTCGCCTGCGGTGTCGGCGATATCCATCGTTCCGTCGGATGACGTATGGCAACGCTGGGAAGCATCCATTGCCGCTGCCGACGCAGTGTGGCCGATTGCTCCGGAAAGCGGCGGCGTTCTGGAGCGGCTAAGCCGGCTAGTGATCAAACACGACAAGATATTGCTTAACAGTACGCCGGATGCAGTTGCCATTGCCGCGAGCAAGACTGCTACGGCGCATACTCTGTCAGCGGCAGGTGTCGCAACCGTACCGACCCATGCAGCCGCTGACTGGAATGGCAGCGGTAACGCACCGTGGGTGGCCAAGCCGGATGATGGCGTCGGCTGCGACGATACACGCCTGTTTGATGGTGCCGAAGAACTGCGCGGCTGGCTGAGCGCTAACGGCAGAATGCAAACGCATATCGTGCAGCCTTATCTTGCAGGGGAGTCTGCCAGCCTTTCGCTGCTGATTCACGAAGGCGATATTTGCCTGTTGAGTTGCAACCGTCAGTTGATCGATGTGCGCGATGGCATGTTCCGTTATCACGGCAGCATTCTTAACGACGCGTCTTTACAAAACACGCCGCAGCACTGGCAGGCCTGCGAAGCTGTCGCCAAATCCGTAGCACGCACCATCACCGGCCTCGACGGCTATGTTGGCATCGATGTGCTGATACAGGAAGGCGCTATTGTCGTGGTCGAAGTCAATCCGCGCCTGACCACCTCTTACGCCGGCTTACGGCGTGCAACCGAGTGCAATCCGGCGCGTCTGGTGGTGGACATGATCTATAATAAAAAATTCTCCTGGCCTTGGATGCTCGCCCGCAACGTCGTGCAAATTTCAGTCAATGAATAATCTTTCCACGCTTGGTCTCGATCTGGGCGGCGCCCATCTCAAGGCCGCGCTGTTGGATGGTCATGGCACTGCACGCTGGGTGATGCAACTGCCATGCCCCCTCTGGCGCGGGCTGGAGCATCTGCAGCGCGCGCTGGATGAGGTGCTTGCCAGGCTTGCCGGTGTGCGCACCCATTGCGCCATTACCATGACCGGCGAATTGGCCGATATTTTTCGCGACCGCAGCGATGGCGTGTCGCAACTGACAGCAACCGTGGCGCAGCGGCTGGCTCCGGAAAATATGTCGATATACGCCGGTGCGCGCGGTTTTGTAACGACAGCGCAGGTTGAGGAATATGCCACGGACATTGCCTCCGCCAACTGGCTTGCCAGCGCGGAGTTCATCGCGGCACAGACATCCGAGGGCCTGGTCGTCGATATCGGCAGCACCACCACGGATATGTTGGTCATTCATCAGGGTAAGGCTCTGCCCCGCGGCTTCAGTGACGCCGAGCGTCTGCGCACGCAGGAACTGGTGTATACCGGCGTGGTGCGCACGCCGGTGATGGCACTGGCGCAACACATTCCTTTCAATGGCGAGTGGCAGGGCATCGCCGCCGAACACTTTGCCACCATGAGCGACGTTTACCGACTCACCGGTGAACTGGAGGAAGCGCACGACATGTCCGATACCGCAGACGGCGCCGGCAAAACGCCGCAGGACAGCGCGCGGCGTCTGGCGCGCATGGTAGGGCGTGACTTGCAGGAAGCTGGCATGGCGGACTGGCAATGTCTGGCTGCCGCCTTCAAGCGTGCCCAGTTGCGCCTGTTGCAGGACGCGGCGGAACGGTCTATTTCTCGTGGTCTGGTGGCCGATCACGCGCCGCTGATCGGCGCAGGCGCAGGTCGCTTCCTGGCGCGGCAACTGGCGTTGCAGTTGGGACGCGCTTATGTGGACATCGCCGATCTGGTGTCCGGCGAGCCGGATGTCAGGCAATGGGCGGCGGTCTGCATGCCGGCGTATGCGGTTGCCTGGCTGGCCTCCAGGGGCAAGCGTTGATTTCCATGAACACTCCATTGCTTGCTGAATTGCCCTACGCGCAAGACAGCGCATCGCTGTTCGCCCACATCGCCCATTGGCCGTGGGCAGTCTATCTCGATAGCGGCCGTCCTGTTTCAGCCTATGGCCGCTATGACATTTTCAGTGCCGATCCGTTTCTCAGCCTGACCACCAACGGTGCCCGCACCGAAATCCGCAGCGCTGACAAGGTGCAGGTTTCCACGGATGATCCGTTCCAGTTGCTGAAGTCCTGCCTCGCCGATTACCGCACAGCGCCGGGCGCCTTGCCCTTCGCCGGTGGAGCGATGGGGTATTTCGCATACGATCTCGGCCGCCGGCTGGAGAAATTGCCGACCATCGCGCAGGATGCGGAACAGGTGCCGGAAATGGCCGTCGGCATCTATGACTGGGCAGTGGTGCTGGATCACGCCGAACGCCGCGCATGGCTGGTGGCGCAGGGCTTTGACGAGCGCACCCGTGCGCACTGGGAAGAGTTGCGCGCCATGTTTTCCCGCCCGGCGACAAACAATATTGGTCAGTTTCATATCACTGCGCCCGTTACCTCCAACATGAACCAGGCTGCCTACGCACGGGCATTCACCCGGGTACAGGACTACATTCGCGCCGGCGACTGCTATCAGGTCAATCTTGCGCAGCGCTTTGCAGCGCAGGCCGCGGGCGATCCATGGGCGGCTTATTGCAAGCTGCGTCAAATCAGCCCGGCGCCGTTTGCTGCTTATCTCAATACGCCGCAGGCACAGGTGTTGTCCGCTTCGCCGGAATGTTTTCTGCGGGTGCATGACGGCATGGTGGAAACCAAACCGATCAAGGGTACCCGACCGCGCGCGGCGGATGCTGCACAGGATGCGGCCAATGCCGAAGAATTGCGCGCCAGCCTGAAGGACCGGGCGGAAAACCTGATGATAGTGGACTTGCTGCGCAACGACATCGGCAAAAACTGTGCGACCGGATCGGTGAAAGTGGAAAAGCTGCTCGAACTCGAGAGCTTCGCCAACGTGCATCATCTGGTCAGTACCATCAGCGGTCGCCTGGCGCCGGGACATGATGCGCTCGACCTGCTGCGCGGCTGTTTCCCTGGCGGCTCCGTTACCGGCGCGCCCAAGCTGCGCGCCATGGAAATCATCGAGGAACTGGAGCCGCACCGGCGCGGGGTGTATTGCGGGGCGATCGGCTATGTCGGCTTCGACGGCAACATGGATACCAATATCGCTATCCGCACCGCCGTTTATGCGCACGGCGAACTCCGGTTCTGGGCGGGTGGCGGCATCGTGGCGGATTCCGAAATGGAGAAGGAATACCGCGAAACGCTGGACAAGGCCTCCTCCATGCTGCAACTGGCGGAAAAACTGGGAGCACCTCGTGTGGGTGATTAAGCTGGGCGGCAGCCTGCTCGGCACGCCGGAGTTGAACACGTGGCTGGGAATGCTGGTACACCAAAGCAACGGCAGGGTGGTGATCGTGCCGGGTGGCGGCCCGTTTGCCGATGCCGTGCGTGCTGCGCAATGCAGTGCCGGCTTCGACGATGCCGCCGCACACCACATGGCGCTGCTGGCCATGGAACAGTTCGGGCTGGTGATGAAGTCGCTGCACCCCGCATTGGTGACGGCGGCGTCGGAACTGGAGATCGCCGAGCGTTCGTGGCAGCACCGCGCCATCGTCTGGCAGCCCAGCCAGATGGTGCTGTCGGACGAAACCATCGCGCGGAGCTGGGATGTCACGTCGGACAGCCTGGCGGCCTGGCTGGCAGAAAAAATCGGTGCTGAGCGCCTGGTGCTGGTAAAGCAGGCCGACGTGGCGGAAAATTCGCTAGCAGCTCATCGTTTGGTGGCGGAGGGCGTGCTGGATGCCGCCTTTGCGGATTTTGCCGCCGGGTTGTCATGTCCGGTTCACATCGTCGGCAAGTCGGAACATGCTGCGTTTGCTGCAGCACTGACAGGCGGCCCGCTGCCTGCGCTCGCATTCTGAATCACCCGGAGGAGGGTGCCATGGAAAAGCCGATCAAGGAGCATACATACAGCGAACAGGAAGTCCGCGCCAGACTGGCGGCGGAATTGACGCACTGGGTTTACGAGGATGGCTGGATACGCCGCAAGTACAAGACCAGCGGCTGGAAGGCCACGCTGATGGTGGTCAATGCCATCGGCCATCTGGCGGAGGCCGCCTGGCATCACCCCGACCTGGCCGTGTCCTATGCCTTTGTCATCGTCAAACTGGTCACCCACAGCGCCAAAGGCATCACCGACAAGGATTTTGAACTGGCGAAAAAGATCGAGAAGGTGATCCAGTGGCAGCCCGGCAAGCAAGGCGGCGCACTGGAAGGAACGCCGAACGAGGATGCGCGTTTCAAGTATCTCAAGTACGATTGACAACGGGCGAAGCCGCCTACTCTTACTGTGCGCATCCAAAGCCTCACCACCGACCGGGCACTCGCCAGCCTTAAAACCTCGGCCACCGGCCTCGCCCAGGCTGAGGTCGTGCGCCGGCTGGCAGAGTTCGGACACAACCGCGTCGAGGAAGTGGGCCGCGAGCATTTTCTCATTCGCTTCGCGCGCGAGTTCACCCATTTCTTCGCCATCATCCTGTGGATAGGCGCTGGGCTTGCGTTTCTCGCCGAACATTTCGATCCCGGCCAGGGCATGGCCCGCCTTGGCATTGCCATTGTCGGCGTCATCATCATCAACGGCATCTTCTCCTTCTGGCAGGAATACAAGGCCGAGCGGGCGGTAGCGGCGCTGCGCCAGCTATTGCCGCAGAAGGTGAAGGCGCTGCGCGGCGGCGAGATTGTGGAGATTCTTGCTGACGGCCTCGTGCCCGGCGACATCGTGCTGCTGGAGGAGGGCGACTTTATTCCGGCCGACTGCCGCCTGCTCGAGGCCTTCGGACTGCGCGTGAACACCGCGACGATCACCGGCGAATCGCTGCCCAAGGCGCGCAATGCCGAGCCCAGCGAAGAGGAGTCGCCGCTCTACGCAAAAAACATCATGCTCGCCGGTACCACGGTAGTGTCTGGCCAGGCGCGCGCGGTGGTGTACGCCACCGGCATGCGCACCGAATTCGGCAAGATCGCCCACCTCACGCAGACGGCGGGCGAAGCCGGCTCTCCGCTGCAGCGCGAGATTGCGCGCCTGTCACGTATCGTGGCCTTTCTCGCCTCGGGCATCGGCGTCGCTTTCTTCTTCATCGGCCAGGCGCTGGGGCTGCCGTTCTGGGAGAACTTTCTTTTCGCCATCGGCATCATCGTCGCCAACGTGCCTGAGGGCCTGCTGCCGACTGTGACGCTGTCGCTGGCCATGGCGACGCAGCGCATGGCCAAGCGCAACGCCCTGGTGCGCCACCTGCCCGCGGTGGAAGCGCTCGGCTCGACCACGGTGATCTGCTGCGACAAGACCGGCACGCTGACGCAGAATCGCATGTCGGTGCAGTGCCTGTGGCTCGGCGGCGGACTCCTTGCGCCGGGCGATCTCGCAGCCCAGCCGCGCCTGACGCAGGACCATCGCGATTTGTTCGTCAATGCCGCGCTCTGCCACAACCTGAAGGAAGTGGATGACCAAGGCCTGCGCAAACTGCAAGGCGACCCGATGGAAGTGGCGCTGGCCGACATGGGCCGGCAGGCGGTCGACGGATTCGACGGATTTGCGCGCCTCGACGAAATCCCCTTCGATACCGACCGCAAGCGCATGTCGGTGCTGTGTGCGACGCCACAGGGCCGCATGCTGTATTGCAAGGGTGCACTGGAGACGGTGCTCGCAGCTTGCGAGTTCGTCCAGTTCGACGCCGGCATCGCACCGCTCGATCCCATAGTTCAGGCGCGCCTGCTGGCTGCGCAGGACGAGATGGCAGAAGCCGGTCTGCGCGTGCTGGCCTTCGCCCATTGCGCGGTCGAAGACGACATGCCGAGCGAGGAGCGCGGCATGACTCTGACCGGACTGGTAGGGCTGGAAGACCCACCACGGCTCGAAGTACCCGACGCCATTGCGTGCTGCGCCGTGGCCGGCATCCGCGTCATCATGGTCACCGGCGATCACCCGCACACGGCCTTGGCCATTGCCCGTCAGATCGGCCTGGTGAGGAACAACCAGCCGGTTGTGATCGGCGGCGACGAACTGCGCCGCATGTCGCCAGCACAACTGCAATTGGCGCTCGATGCGCCGGAGATCATCTTCGCCCGCGTTGCCGCCGAGCAGAAGATGCTGATTGTCGAAGCGCTGAAGAAGAAGGGTGAGATCGTCGCCGTCACCGGCGACGGCGTGAACGACGCGCCGGCCCTGAAAACCGCCGACATCGGCATCGCCATGGGCATCAGCGGCACCGACGTGGCCAAGGAAGCGGCCGACCTGATCCTGCTCGACGACAACTTCGCCAGCATCGTCGCTGCCATCGAGGAAGGGCGCGCGGTATTCGAGAACATCCGCAAGTTCCTCACCTACATTCTGACGCACAACTTCGCGGAGTTGGTACCTTACCTCGCTGCGGTATTGTTCAAGATTCCGATTCCGCTTACCGTGATGCAGATCTTGCTGATCGACCTCGGCACCGACACTTTTCCGGCCTTGGCGCTTGGAGCGGAAAAACCCGATCCAGAAATCATGAACCGCCCGCCGAGACCACGCAGCGAGCGCCTGCTGAACTGGCCGCTGGCGGGACGGGCCTATTTGTTTCTGGGGCCGTTGGAAGCGATGGCGGCCATGGCCACCTTTTTCTTCGTGCTGCACTATGCCGGTTGGCATTATGGCGAGAAACTAGGCAAGCTCGATCCGCTCTATCTTCAAGCTACCACGGCGTGCCTTGTAGCGATCGTCGTCGCTCAAGTAGGCAACGTCTTTCTGTGCCGCCATCCGACGAAGTCCTCGCTTGCCGGAGGTATCTTCAGCAATCCGCTCATCCTGCTAGGCATTGTGGCGGAACTGGTTCTGATCCTGGGTATTATCTACACCCCTGCCGGCAACTGGCTGTTCGGCACCGCACCCATCGGGCCGGAGGTCTGGCTGTTAGCCGTTGCCTTCGCGGCGCTGATGTGGGCATTGGAGGAAGCGCGCAAGGCATGGCTGCGGCAGATGGATAAGTAATGTGGTGCAGTAGTTCAGACCCAACCCAGCCGGCCGATCTCCTCCTGGGCGAATGCTCAAATGTCGCGGCCGCGTTGGCTTAAGGAAAAGTTATATCCTGCAAGTCGCCATTGCCGCAAAGGGTCATGGGGTACGGCTTAATGTGGCGACGCTGGTCTCGACAATAATTGCAGCGGTCTTCTCCAGCAGCGTCTTATCGAACACAACAGCTTTTCCTTGTGCGGATTTCACCTTGGCATTGAGCGGCGGGACGTGCACAAATCCGCGCGGAATGGGCTTGGCATTATCCGTCCCCTGCTCACGCATTAGCGTATAGAAGGCCGCATTGCAAAGGTAGGTGCCTGCATCTTCGGAGGATTGGACGGGTATGCCGGCCTTGCGTAAATGACCTTCAATTTCGGCTAGCGGTAATGTTGAATTCAGTGTGGCTGGCCCGAGCGCATCGAGTGCCCCAGCTGCCGGCGTGAAGCCTACATTGTCCGGTATTTTTTCGCGCATGTTGTGCGCGGTGGTTTCCAGCCGGACGGGTTCATCACCCGCCTGACCAAAGCTGACTACAAGCACAGGCTTGTGGAGCTTGATGAGCGCATGCAGCTTGGCCTCGGCCTTGCCCCACACCACCGGGAGCTGCGCGACCACCACTGTGGCATTGCCAAAGTGTTTGCCGTCGAGATGTTGTGTCGCTTCCCATGAGCCGTTAGTAATATCTCCGCCGAAGGGTTCGAAGCCTGTGACAAGAACAACCCTTAGCTGTTCTGCGTATGCACTCTGCAGAGTACATACTAGGAGCAGGCCTCCCAAGATGCGGGCAACAAGATTTTTATAGGTGCGCATTAAATTTGATTGTCCTCGTTATCTTATTGGAGTTGTTATCCCATAACATTTGGTATTAGTGCAGTCAATTTTGCGTTCATAGCTCGCTCGTAGGCACGACGTATGTTCTTCAATCGGCCTTTTGACGCAGTCACGTCTTCTTGTGTCATCTGCTTTATCACAATCGCGCAAGCATTGAGATAGCAAATTCGGATCTATTGGTTGGCTTCTAAGCCACTGCCCCGCATCGTGATTAAAGCTTTGTAATTTTGATTCCCAGTTCAATACTCGATTGTTGTAAAGGTCAATGCAACTCCCTTGGCATTGTCCCCCATCAACTTGACCCGCGAGAATCCAAAGGTCCTGCTGTTCACGTTCAAGATCAGCAAAACGCTTGCGAAAGGCGGTCTTAACATTGTCATTGAGCGAAGATGCGCTCAGTTGTTCCGATAGATTGCTTGCTTCGAGAAACAGGGGGTTGGGTTCCTGCGCTGCTTGCGCGGCGATATTGAAGAAGAGTGATAGAGCTAAAACAATTCCCCCGACGACTATTTGAGTCTTCATTTGATCCTCCGGTAAATATTTAAATTCTGAATGCAGCACGTAGCATATTTACTCCCGGCGTAGATGACTCAATGCGATCAGCTGATGGTTACTGTGGCGACCCTGTCTTTTGCGTATCTGCCCGATGTTGGGGGCACACACGACCATAGTCGATCACGCTACCTCATCGAAACCAATAGCAACATAGGGAAATTCCTGAAATTGCAGCCGGGATTTTCCTAGCCGCATGCGCTGGATAATATCTCACGCTGAGGCGTGAGCTTGTGGCCAACAGCTGGATACTGCTGGTAAACAGGTGCTGTATATGCCGAGCAAGCTGCACCAAGCGAATGCCTGCGAGACATGCAGCCCGTTAATTGACCTGACAGGTGGCGTCAGATGAAATCTACATAAAAGGCTAAAGTCTTTCTGTGCTGTAAATCGCCCGCAACGTGTGTGTTGCGCCCGGCGCGACCGTCACCGCATTCTCCGCAGCGTTGGCGCTTTCCACGCACACCATGCCGCGATAGCCGTCTTCGCCCAGGTCGCCCATTTGCCGGGTTTTTTCTATCCACGGATTCCATACCACGGTGGACTGGCTGCCGGTTTTGGCGATACGGATGCGGCGGTTCAACTGGCGGTCTTCGATGATGCAATCCGCCGTGGTGTTGAGGTAGACACGGTCAACTTCGGCGCTGATATCTATCGTACCCGGTTCCGTTTTGCGCTGGTAGCCATCCGTTTTATCTAGATATTCGCAGCCTGCCAGGCCGGTAATGCGGGTGGCGCCTATGTCGCCGATGGCGAAATAAGTGTGCAATGCCTCGGTGATTTCGAAGGGCGTGGTGCCGGTGTTGCGGGTGACCAGTTCCAGGGTGAGTTCGCGGCCCACGGTGACAATGTGGTGCAGCTGGCAGGTATGCGGCCACTGGGCGCGGGTGGCATCGTTCTGCTCCAGTTCGAAAGTGATGCGGGTGGCGCCGTCGGGCAGAGCCGCGCTGGCGATGACCTGCCAGCCTGTGGTGCGGGCAAAGCCATGGGCAGGAAAGTCGGCCTCGCTCGCATGGTTACCGAACCACGGCCAACAGACCGGCACGCCGCCGCGTACGGATTTGCCCGGTGCAAATTTCGCCTGGGAGCTGAGCCAGATGACCGGCGCTTCACCCTCCGGTTGAAACGTCAGCACATGTGCGCCCTGCAAGGCGATATCGCCGCTGGCGCGGCGGTTCCGGATGCGCGCCACGGTGAGGCCACCCGGTCCCGCGATGAAAGTGACGTGGTCGGGAATGGCAAAATTCCGGTTGAGGCTGTCAAGGTCGGACATGGGAGGTCTCCTTCATTTGAGGGCATTCTTCTCAAAACGCCCGAAGTGCAGCATGAGCGTGGGCAGTATCAGCAGATTCAAAATGGTGGAGGTGATCAGACCGCCGACGATGATGGTGGCCATTGGGCCTTCGATCTCGCGCCCAGGCTGGCCGCTGCCCAGCGCCAGTGGCAGCAGGCCGAGCGCGGTGACCAGCGCGGTCATCAGGATGGACGGCAGCCGCTCGGAGGCTCCACGGATGGCGGTTTCCAGGCCCCATACCATGTTTTCTTCATCGATCAAATGCTGATAATGCGACACCAGCATGATGGAGTTGCGCAAGGTGATGCCGAACAGCGTCACGAAACCCACCAGCGAGCCCAGCGAAATCCAGCCGCCGGTGAACATGGCGGCCAGCACGCCACCGATTAACGCAAACGGAAGATTGGCAAAGGTGAGCAGCAGATTGCGCAGCCGGCCAAAGGCGATATAGAGCATGAGGAAAATGCCGACCCCGGCCAGCAGCGAATGCACGATCAGATTCTCGCGCGATTGTGCATTGGCTTCTGCCGCGCCGGTGAAAGCGGGGTAGTGGCCGGGGAAGAACTGGACTTCGGTGCGGATGCGCTTTTTCATTTCCTTGGCAAAGGTCTCGACATCGCGGTTGACCACGTTGCAGGTGATGGTCTGCACGCGCTTCGCACCGGCATGGAGTATCTTGGAGCGTCCGCTGGATTGGCTGATGTCGGCCACTTCCTTGAGCCGGATGATGCGGCCGTCGGGATTTTTCAGCGGCAGGTTGCCTACTTGTGTGATGTTCCTGCGCTGCTCCGGATCGAGGATGACCGCGATGCCGGTGACCCGGTTGCCTTCATATACCTGGCCTGCGGCAGCTCCCTCGTAGGCCGCTTGCACCGCTTCCAGCACGTCGAGCGGTTTCAGCCCCCACTGGGCAAGCTTCTCGGAGCGCAGATGGATGGTGAGTTGCGGCGTGCCGGGTGGCGACTGTACTTGCACGTCGGCTGCCCCCGGGATGCTGGAAATAACGCTGGCCACGGCCTGGGCGTCGCGATCGAGCGCATCGAGATCCTGGCCGTAGATGTTGACGGCAATGGCTGAAGTAAAGCCGGAGATGGTTTCCTCGATGCGTTCGGTGAGGAAGGTGTTGATGGCGAAGTTGACGCCGGGGAAGCCGTTGCCGTTTTTTCCTGCCAGGGTTTCCCGAATTGCATGCTGGATACGCGCCTGTTCCTCACCTGACAGGGTGCCGATTTCCACTTCGAATTCGCTGTAATGCGTGCCGAAGGTATCGGCGCCGTTTTGCGCCCGTCCCACCCACTGCGCGACGGATTTGATGCCCTTGATGCTGCCCACGGCCTGCGCCACTTTTTCCCCGATGCGCAGCGATTCCTGCTCCGAGGTGCCCGGCACCGCCGTCATGTGCAGGATGTAGTGGCCTTCCTTGAGATCGGGGATGAACTGTCCCTTGAACAGCGGCAGGATGCCAAGACCCAGTGCGATGACGACTGCCGTGATGCCGATGACGAGGCGGTAATGCCGCTCGATGGCGCGCAGCACCTTGACGTAGCCCCGCTTGATGATACGGATCAGCGGCGGGTCTTCGGATTCCAGCTTGGCCCTGGCCAACAGCAGGTAGCACAGTGCCGGGGTCAGTGTCAGCGCCACCACCAGCGAGGCGAGAATGGCGAAGATGTAGGACAGCCCCAGCGGCGCGAACAGCTTGCCGGCGACACCGGACAGCGTCAACAGCGGGATGAACACCATGGCGACGATGATGGTGGCGTAGACCACCGAACTGCGCACCTCCATCGAGGCGTTGAATACGACTTCATGCGCGGGCAGGGGATTAGCCAGAAAACGGTTCTCGCGCAGGCGGCGGAAGATGTTTTCCGTGTCGATAATCGCGTCATCCACCACCTCGCCCAGCGCAATGGCCAAGCCGCCCAGCACCATGATGTTGAGGCTGACGCCGAAATAGGCCAGCACCAGAATCGCGGAGAGCAGCGAGAGCGGGATCGCCGTGGCCGAGATGAACGCGGTGCGCACGTTGAACAGGAACAGGAACAGCACGCTGACAACCAGGATGGAACCGATCAGGATGTCGGTCTTGACGCCGCTGACGGCGGTTTCGATGAAGTTGGCGGGACGGAACAGGTCAGGGTAGAGCTTGACCTGTTCGGCGGCCAGCATGGGCGCCAGCTCCTGCAGCGCCTTTTCGACTGCGCGCGTCACCGCCTTGGTGTTGGAGCCAAGCTGGCCCTGTACGGAAAGATACACGCCCGGCCTGCCGTTGATCTGTGCTGCGCTGATGCTGGCGGCGGCGCCTTCCACCGCGCGACCAATGTCGGCCAGCCTGACCGTCTGCCCGTCCTTGTGCAGCAGAGTCACTTGCCCGAGTTGCTCCGGCGTGAGCGTCTGCCCTTCGCTGTTGAATACGATGCGCTGGTTGCGGTTCTCGATGTAGCCTGCACCGAGCACGCCGCCGGCGCGGCGCGCGGCTTCCAGCACGTCCTGCAAGTTGAGGTTGTAGCGTATCAGCTTGTCCGGATCAACCTGGATTTGCAGTTGCCGTACCTGTCCGCCAAACACGTTGACATCCGACACCCCTGGCACCGCCATCAGATGCGGCCGGATGGTCCAATCCACCAGCGTACGCAACTCTGCCAGCGAGCGCTGATCGGAAGTCAGCCCTGCTCCCAGTACCGTGCTGGCGGAGGAGGAGAGCGGGGTGATGTTGGGGGTGATGCCGCGCGGCAACTGGTTGGTCAGGGTGGAAAGGCGTTCGGCGACCACCTGCCGGTTGCGGTAGATATCGGTACCTTCGCGGAAAATGACCGTGACTACCGACAGCCCGGGAATGGATTGCGAGCGCATGCTGGCCGCCCCTACGGCTCCGGCAACGCTGTTCTCGACAGGCTGCGATACCAGCATTTCCACCATCTCGGCGGGAAGCCCAGGCGCTTCGGTCTGGATGACGACCTGGGGGGGAGAGAATTCCGGAAAGACATCCAGGTTGGCGCGGGTCAGGCTGTATAGGCCATAGGTGATGACCAGCAGCGCCAACCCGATAATGACGCCCGCGTAGCGGATGGAAAAACGGACTAATCCAGACATCATGCCGGATCAGTCCTCATTCTCGTTCTTGATCTGGTACTTGAACTCTTCCGAGAGCAGCAACTGGGTGCCGCTGGTCACCACGATGTCGCCAGCCTTGAAGCCTGTGGTGTTGAACCAGCCGCCTCCTGCTTCCTGGCCGGTATTCACCAGGGTACGCAAAAAGCGGTCTGCCCCTTCCTTGCGGTAAGCCCAAGCCTTGCCGGCATACCAGACGACGGCAGTACTTGGCACCAGGACGCCTTCGGCCTGTTTGCCCGCTACAGGTATCTGCGCTTCCACCCGCATGCCTGCGCGCAGCTCGTGCGCAGGGGCGCGGAAAAAATAGGTGCGGCCCTGGATGGTGCTATCGGTTTGCGGCGAAGGGGAGACGTAAGTTGCAGACACCGCTTTGCCGTGCCCGCCGGCTGGCGCTAATTGAATGGCAGAAAGTTTTTCCGGCTGGATATCGTCAAAGGGCAGGGTGACCTGCACCAGCACTTCTTCGTGCGACAGCAGTTTTGCCAGCGGCGAGCCGGCCTCGCCCATGGCCCAGCGTGCCAGGGTTTCTCCCCACTGCTGGCGCAGGTTGTCGCGTATCCCGGATGCCTGTGTTTCCGCCGCAGCCAGCCGGGCTTCGTCGGCTTTCCATGCGGCCTCGGCGACTTGCACGGCACGGTCGGACACGTTGCGGTTGTCGCGGTTGAGCCCTTGCAGCCGTTGATAATCCTGCTGCGTATTGGTGATGGAAGCGCGCACCACGCCTGCTTCAGCCTTGGCTGCGAGATATCGCGCTCTTAAGTCAGTCAGCGGCTCGATGCCGATCACGCTGCCGTAGCTGACCTGTTCCGATTGATGCGATGAGCTTTTGAGCGTTTCGGTAGTAATACCACTCGTCTGCTGTACTTCGCTGGACAAGGTGATGACCACCGAGCCTTTTTGCTGCGTCACATGCGAGGGCGGACTGATTTCTTCTTTTTCCTGGCGCTGATAGGCCTCGAACTCGTCCTTGCCGTAAAACACCAGCACCCAGGCCAGTACTACAATGATGACGGTTTGCAGGCCGATGATAATGAGGGGTTTACGGTTCACGGTTGTGCCTCCTGTGGCGTTTCCGGTAACGGCGCCGAGCCGTCCAGTGGTTGTTGCACGGCGTCTTCCAGTTGACCGAGCGCACGCTGGGTCTGCAGTCGTGCAGCGAGCACGTTGGCCTCGGCGGCGATGAGTTCCAGTTGCGCAGAGGTCAGCTCCAGGCGATCGGCATAGCCGACATCGAACTGGCGTTGCGTCTGACCAAGCCGCGCCTGCTGTGCGGCAACCTGCTGCTGCGCTTTTGAAATCCCCGTCTGCGTTGCCGCCCAGCGCGCCAGAGCCTGTGACTGTTCCCCGACGATGCCGGCCTGCAGCGTGTTGAACCGCTGCGCCTCGACCTCGCGCAGCGCCCTGGCCTCGGCAATCGGCCCTTCGTTCCTGTTGAGCAGCGCCAGAATCAGCGATAGTCCCAGCGACCAGCGGTTGTCACCCTGATCCCAACTGTAGCCAGGCGCAAGGCTGAAATCGGGATACTGTTTGGCAATTTCCAGCTTCAGTTTTGCTTCGGCAGCATCGTAGCCGGCCAGCGCTTTGCGTATCTCCAGCCGGTTGAGCAGGGCGGCGCGCTGTAAATCTTCCGCCGGCAACTCGACGTTGTCGCGTTCGAATGCCGCAAAGGATAGCGGCACATTGGCGAGCGCCGCATCCGGCAGTCCTACGGCAGCGGCGAGGCTGGCGCGGGCCTCAGTGAGACGTGCGGATTCCGCAGCCAGCGCGGTGCGCGATTTCTGTAGTTGCAAGCGCGCGTCGGACAGGTCGGTGCCGCCGACCATGCCCGCAGCCATGCGCGTTTCCAGCAGCGCGACGATCTGCGCGCGGGCATCCACCTCGCGCTGGAGCTGTGCGGCCTGCTGCTGTGCTGCATAGACTTCCAGCATCCGCACACGTAGGCGGGCTCTGATCTGCCAGGCGGATTGGGCGATGTCCAGCCGCGCCGCTTCGGTGAGCGCCGCCGCTTGCTCCATGCGCGCCTCGCGTTTGCCGTGGGTTTCAAACGGGATGTCGATGCCGATGCCGTACGTCCACGGCGAGATTCCGCTGGCCTTGCCGTGATGTTCGCCACTGGCCGAGAGCGCAGGGTTGGGCTTCTGCGCGGCGGTGATGTTGCCGGCTTGCGCCGCGCGCCACTGCGCACGCGCCAGGTCGAGATCTGGGTGAAAAAAGAACGCGGCCAGCGTCAGCTCCGGCAATCCCCATGTCTTGACCGGAAGCCGGTCTTCCGCTGCTCCCTGTGTGGCCAGGTAAGTCTGTAGCTGCTGGCTTTGCAGGTTGCGCTCGCGCCATTGCGCAGCCCATTGCTCGGGAGCAATGGGCTTGGCTTCATAAGTCTGCGTGGCGCAGGCGCCGAGCAGGCAACTTGCCAACAGCAAGGGCAGCAGGAAGGCTTGGTTATTCAAGTGTTGGTGATAGCTCAAAATGAACCGGGATATTACATGCAGCGCCGACCATGGGCAAATCCGCATGGCATAATGGTCTGCGTCAGATTGGCAAGGGGAGGTGGCGATGCCCGTGATCGACGTAAAACGCAGCCACGCACTTGGCAAGGAAGCCGCGCGGCATGGCGTTCAGCAAGTGGCTGAGAAGTTGCAGGATGAATTGAAAGCCAAATGCCACTGGGAGGGCGACAGCCTGATTTTTGCATGTCCGGGCGCTGACGGTCGCATCACGGTGAATGACAGTGAAGTAGCAGTGAAAGTGCATCTGAGCTGGCTTTTATCCCCGCTGCATGGCCGCATCGAGGCATCGATCCGCGGCTATCTGGACGAGTATTTAGGTGCGTCGTGACAGGCTCTGTTTTCAGCCACCGACGATCTCGGCATGCACCGAGCTGAGCGCGTCCTGCAACGTTTCCTCAGTGAGCGAATTGACGCTTTCCGACAGCAACTCCGCAGCTTGCACGGCAGCCTTTGGCAAGTCGTTGCTGTCCAGTTCCGCGATCAGGCTGGCGGCGGTGCCGGCGACCTTGAGCAAGGACTGTCGTTCCTTCATCAGGAGTTCGATTTCTGAGCGCAGCATGGCAATTTCTGCGGCATTGATGGTATGTGGCATGTATTTTCCCTGTGTTCACTTGCATCTTGCAACCCCGCGCAGGGCTTTGTCAATCATGAAAAATTGCAATGCCTTGGAGTTCTCCAAAACGGTGCTCTCGGTTACAATGACAGGGTTTCGCTGGTTGGGTCTGCAGGGGGATGAATTCACCTGCAAAGTGGCGTTGTTGCGAAAGTGGCGGAATTGGTAGACGCACTGGATTTAGGTTCCAGCGCCGCAAGGCGTGAGAGTTCGAGTCTCTCCTTTCGCACCATTTGATCTTTACTTGTTAGATACTAATCCGGGGTCGAATATCCCCAGTACTGTGGTTTCTGTGGACTTGCCTTGCAGTTAACGCGCGTAATTCCAGAGCAATTCCAGATTAAGCGTGATAGTCATGTTACGCGGTATCATTTCCCGCACCGCACTTTCCTTGGCGGCACAATCGCGCTGCAGCGGTATTTTGAGGCGGGTGCCGTCCGGGCCGATCAGGGTTTTGACAATGGGCGTGGTGGGATTTTCTCCGCGCCGGATGACGATGGCGATCTCCCCGGTCTGCAGCTTTACAAAAGCGCCGGGCGGATAGATGCAAATTTCCTTGATGAATAACTGCGCGAGTTCCCCGTCGATTTCGTCGCCGCGCTTGAGGAAAATATCGCGCAAGGCGTCCTGGGCCAGAAAGTGACTTCCGTAGCTGCGGTTGGAAACCATGGCGCTATAAGTATCCGCCAGGGACACCAGGCGCACGGCCAGCGGGATTTTGTCTCCGCTCAGCGCACCGGGGTAGCCCTTGCCGTTGATCTTCTCATGGTGATAGATCACGGTATTGAGCCATAGCTCATCCGTGATCCCATTTTCTATGAGTATATCTGCCCCAACTACCGGGTGTATCCTGATGGCTTCCTTTTGCTCCTTGGTGAGCGGGGCATCTTGTTTGTGCAGGGAGTCCTGCAATTTCACAATCGCAATGTTGCCGGTAATGGCGGCGGCCAGAATCGATTGCCTTTGCTCCGGCGGAATATTTTTGTCCCGCCCCAGCAATTCGCACAGGATGGCGACATGCAGCGGGTGATTGATCGAGTAGCGCCCGGTAAAGTCCAGGTGCAGCCCACCCAAAGCCGCATCGGCGTCGAACTCGCATAAGGTCTGAATGTCTTTGCAAAAACTCAGCACTCTTGCCTGAAGGTGGCTTGGTTTTTTGGGGTCCGGATTATCGAGAAAATCCGAGAAAACCTTCTGCAAGCGGTTCTTGAGTTCATCAAGAATTTCAAAGGGGGATTTGTTTTGATTTGCTGGAGGTGGCGCCACGTCCTCGTCGACACGGTATCCAGTATCGATAATTTTATCCAATTGGTGGCTGCTTGTGACAATGGAACCTTTTCTAAGCAGCAATACCATATTGGCGCCGTAACAATCAAACGGTGCAACCTCGCCTAGCCGCAAGTCACCAGGCTGTATGGGCTTCCAAACGAATTCATTCAGGACGGCATTTGCTTTCATGATCTTCTTCAGGAACCACCGAAGTTAGGTAATAGCCATAGCTCGGAGAGCCACATCGCTATAGTAATGAAAAGACTGAACGAGACCTATCGGGAGGAGTTTGGTATTGCCACAGGGATTATCTGAATTTTACTAGGGAAATCCCCTAGATAGACGCTGCATGGTTCATGAAAACGGTTGTGCAACTCGTGAAAATCAAATATAGATGCCGCAGAGCGGGGAATTGGTATTTGCGCCGCGCTGGGCGCGCGCTAGTGTTCATCGTTCCCGATGCAGAGGGCCTGAGAATCCGGCGCTATAATTGGCACGATACTGAAAAACTAACGCTTGACCTTTGAAATCTATCAGCAAGTGGTGCGTCACACGCACCTGACCATCAGCTCGAAAGTGCTAAAGCTGGCACGCAAGGATATTGACAAGGCAGGAACATGGCGGCGATGAACCTAGATTTTCTGTCCGGGAAAAATATCCGTGACAAGCTGACCTGGATGGTAATGTGTGCCACGGGCATTGCCATCCTGCTGGCATTTGCGGTTTCGACTGCCAGCCTGGTACACAAGTCGCGTAGCGATATCCATGATCAGCTAACTGCGCTGGCCGATGTGACAGGTCGCAACAGTGTCACGGCGCTGATGTATCTGGATTCCAAGGCGGCTACAGAAACGCTGGCCGCCTTGAGAACCCGCGGCAATATCCTGCATGCCGAGATTCTGGACGCTAAGCAGCATATTTTCGCGCGCTACCAAAATCCAGCGCATCCGGTGAGTGACCTGACAAAAAACTTTGCGACGCTAACCGTGGATGTTGTTGAACGCCCAGTCGAGAGAAACGGTCTGGAAATTGGTCGTGTGCGCATTACCGCCGGGCTGGGCGACATGTGGCAAGGACTGCTGCAGCAGGCCGTCTTCAACATGCTGGGCTTGGTTGTGGCAGGATTGGCCAGTTATTTCGTGATGCGCCGCATGAGCGATCTTATTCTGCTGCCGATCAAGCGGCTGGCGCAGGCGGCAAACGAAATTTCCCGGTCACGGCAATACGCTCTGCGTGTGGACAAAACCTCGGATGATGAACTGGGCGTGCTGACCGAAGAATTCAACAGCATGCTGGGCCAGATCGAACATCGCGACCGCGAAATGAGGCAGCAAACCGAACTTCTGCAATCGACTCTGGAATCCATCGGCCAGGGCTTCGCGGTCTGGGATGCCGAGGAGCGCCTAGTGGTCTGGAACAGCAAATGCATGGATTTCTGGTACTACCCGGAAGGCATTCGCGTCGGGACGACGGTGACCGACATCCTGCGTCAAGTCACGGCCAAGGGTGTGTTCGGCCATGGCGATGCCGAAGAGTTGGCGCGCAAATGCCACCAGTACTTGTTTAGCTGGGCATCAGAAGACGAATTTATCATGGCCGACGGACGGGTGATCCACGTTGATCGCTACCCCATGCCCAGCGGTGGGCGAGCTTCTGTGTACACTGATATTTCCAGTCGCGTAGCTGCGGAGGATGCGCTTAGGCAGAGTGAGGAACGCTGGAAATTTGCGCTGGAAGGCTCAGGGGACGCGGCGTGGGACCGTAATGTCCAAACCGGCGAAAATATTTATTCCAAACGCTGGAAGGAAATGCTGGGTTACGTCGAGGATGAAATCGGAAGCGGCGACGAGGAATGGAACAGCCGGGTCCACCCGGAAGATCTGCCGCGCCTGATGGATGCTCTGCAAGCGCATTTTGACGGCGAGACCGCTTCCTTTGCCAGCGAGCATCGCATGTTATGCAAGGATGGCAGTTGGAAATGGATGCTGACACGCGGCATGCTGCTCAGCCGCGATGCAGACGGCAAGCCGTTGCGTCTTGTCGGCACCTGCAGCGATATTAGCGACCGCAAGCTTATTCAGAAATTGCAAATACACGCGGTGCTCGAATCCTCGGCAGAAGCCAAGCTGTTGGTGGGCCACGATGGTATTATCAGTTTTGCCAACAGCGTCGCTGAACGGATTTTTGGCTACCCCGTGGCCGAACTTATCGGCCTCAATGTTGATGTGCTGGTGCCAACATACGCTCGTGCCGGCCATGCCCAGCACCGTGCCGAATTTATGCGTAACCCTAGGGCCCGGACCATAGGCCTCAATCAGCATCTAGCCGCGGTGCGCAAGGACGGTTCGGAGTTTCCTGCTGAGCTCGCTCTGAGCCCCATCAGGATAGACAATCGAATTGTTGCCATGGCCTCTGTTGTTGACATTACCGAGCGCAGGCAGGCAGAGCAAGCCATGCTGCGCGCAAAAGAGATCGCGGAAACAGCACTGGAACGTGCCAAAATGGCGGAGCGCAGGATTATCGATATCAGTGAGGAAACTAGAGAGCGGATCGGTCAGGAGTTGCATGACGATTTAGGGCAGCATCTGACAGGCGTCGCCTTTTTGTCCGAGGTGCTGAATACAAAATTGAAAAAACAAGGTTGGCCTGAGATGGAGTTAGTCACCAGGATCACTGCGCTTATCAATGAGGCGGTATTAAATACGCGGCAATTGGCGCAAGGTTTGTATCCGGTGGAGCTGAAGGAGACCGGCTTGCAGGCGATGCTCGAGCAGTTGGCCAATCAGGTCAGGTCGATTTTTAGAATCAAATGTGAAATCGATTACGATGAAAACTTTCGTGCGGAAGGCCAAGATGTCGCGATCAATCTGTTTCGTATCGCTCAGGAAGCAGTCAGCAATGCCATCAAGCATGGCAGTGCCACGCGAATCACCATGAGAACCGCAGTGACACCGGAGTGCCAGTTTTTTGAAATTTCAGACAACGGCAGCGGCATTGCCAATCGCGACGGGCATGGCGGCCTCGGCATGCACACCATGCAATATCGGGCTTCCCTGATTGGCGCTATGCTGAGCTTCGGCGTTTCTATTGATGGCGGTGCCAGTGTCGTCGTCAGTTTCCCTGTAAAATAAAAGGTTAATTACCATGACATACAGCGAGAGTCGAAAAGCAAGAATCATCATTGTCGATGATCATCCCATAGTCAGACAGGGCGTCGCTATGCTGATCAATCAGGAGCCGGAAATGCAGGCCTGCTGTGAGGCTGGCGATATTGAGGAAGCCATGAAGGCCAATCAATCCTGCCCGCATGACATGGCGATTGTGGACCTCTCCCTGTTGGGAATTTCCGGGCTGGAATTAGTCAAGCAGTTCCGGAGCAAATACCCCAGCATGGCCATTCTGGTGATGTCCATGCATGATGAAACCGTCTACGCCGAGCGTGTGCTGCGAGCCGGAGCGCAGGGCTATCTTATGAAACACGAGGGCACGGACACTGTGCTGCAAGCGATACGACAAATCCTGAACGGCGAGCATTATATAAGCAACCGCATGCGTTCACGGATGATCAAGCAGCTGGTGCAGGGTCAGAAAGAAGATTCCCCTATCAGAGGACTGACGGCCAGCGAGTTTGAGGTATTGCATCTCATCGGCATGGGGCTGGAGAACAGTGACATTGCCGTAAAGCTTGCACGCAGCGTCAAAACCGTCGAATCGCACCGCGCCAATATCAGAAAGAAGTTGAACCTGAGTTCAGGAAACGAACTGACTTACTATGCCTACAACTGGGTACGCGAGAATGGCAATATCAAGTAATATCCTGGCAGCGTCCTTGGCGATACCCAGCCTATCCCCCTGAAACATGCAGCACCTGCTAGGGGATTCCCCTAGCAGAATACAGATAATCCCCGTGACGAATATCGTGCATCTCCCGATAGGCTTTATTCCGCCTTTTCATTAGGATAGTAGCTGATAACGTGGCTTGCTTTATGAAGCGCCAATCAGCGATTTTGAAGGCGTAGGCGCGAGCGATAATGACGCACGAGACTTCAAGTGGCGAGACGTTTGCCAGTCAATGTCCGCGGTTCAAGTTTGCGGATTCAAATGCATGGTTGAATCATGGGCGCAGGTGTTATGAGGCAGATGGAAAGAAACGGTGAGCATGCCAATAAGCTGATAGCCACCCTTTACTATCGGCTGATGAATACTCGCGCCAACGAGATCACAAGGCTCAAGGAAGAAAGGCTTGCACGGCAGTTGCGTGACAGAGAGGAAGGTATCCGCCGGATCAGCATGCGACGCAAGGAAATCCACTCACGCTTCGAGCGTTTCATTAGTTCCTGTGTGCAAGAGTCACTGCAGCGGGCCAGAGGAATGAAATAATATGCCGCACTCACACACGCATGTCGATAACGACGCCAATGACAAGCGCTTTCTGGTACATAACAGCAAGGAGGTCGCTCAGATTCTGGCCGATTTGGCAAAACGGAAGATGATGCTTAATGCTAGCTGGAATCATGGCAAGGACAGGGTTCTGACCTATGTGATTGAGGTGGATTATGACAAAGGCGTTGCTTATCTTGACACCATAGCTGCCGGCGACGCGGCTAACAAGGGCCTGTTCGCGGGCCACAGCACAGTTTTTGCCACTACCAGCGGACCAAGAATTCAGTGGTCAAGTCCCAGCGTAAGTAGCGTAAGCCTTAAAGATGGCAAAGCGTACCAGATTGAGTTGCCAGTCGATTTGATACGTGTGCAACGGCGAGAGTGCTACCGTCTCCTCATCCCCATGATGAAACCTGTCACATGCAAGATTCCCGTAGAGGACAAGGATGTGGAAGTTGCGCTGGTCGATGTTAGTGTAGGGGGAATTGGTGCGGCTGTAATGGATACACTGGATGCGGCATTTGCAGTCGGCACCGAGTTCCATCATTGTAAAATTGATTTGCCCAGCGTGGGTACGGCTGATCTGGCGCTCCGCAATAAGTGGATGCGGACTGTGATGAAGAACGACACTGTTAAGCACGAGATCGGTATGGAGTTCATCAACCCTTCATCGGCTAATCAAGCACTGATTCAACGCTACATGATCAAACTGGAGCGTGAGCACGCGTCTATGGCCGGGGATCGCTAACAGCGAGGAAAGCCCCAGCGTGCGGCGTATAGGCTGGGTATGTTGGCATCTGCAACCGCGCCAAAAGCCTCGCTGATCTTGTTGCTGCCAGTCTCAATTCAGCTTAAAACTGCGATATCCAAGTTTGTAGATGGTTTTATCAAGCTGTTCCATGTGATATTCTTTCACATTGCAGCGAAGCGATTTCCCCGGATTTTCCCAACAAATCACTTAATAAATGGCGAACTCATTGTCACATAAGGGTTTTTAAGTGAATTTAGGTTCCAGCGCCGCAAGGCGTGAGAGTTCGAGCCTCTCCTTTCGCCCCATGAATACTTTGTAAGTTTAAGGAACGAAATATGCAAGCAACCGTTGAAACCATCAGCGCCCTGGAACGCCGCATTACGGTGGCAGTACCGATGCAGCCGATCGAAGAGGAAGTCAGCCAGCGTCTGAGCAAGCTGGCGCGCACCGTGAAGTTGTCGGGCTTCCGTCCCGGCAAGGTGCCGATGAAGCTGGTGCAGCAGCAATACGGCCCATCGGTGCGCCAGGAAGTGATTTCCAACACGGTGGAGCGCACCTTCGGTGACGCGGTTGAACAGAACAAGCTGAAGGTGGCGGGTTATCCCAACATTGAGCACAAGCCGACAGCAAACGCTGATCAGCTCGAATACATTGCCACTTTCGAGGTATATCCGGAAATCGTGATTGGCGACTTTGCCGCCGTCGCCATTGAGCGGCCGGCGCTGCAGGTTTCTGAGGCCGAGGTGGACAAAACCATCGAGGTGCTGCGTAAGCAGCGCGCGCTGTTCGAGCCGGTCAAGCGCGCTGCGAAAAAAGGTGACAAAGTGAATATTACCTTCCGTGCCGAGATGGAGGGCAAGGAAGTTGAAGGCACCAATGGCCAGGGGATAGACTTGGTGTTGGGCGAGGGCGGACGCATAGCCGATTTCGACGACAATATCGTAGGTAGCAAGGCCGGCGCGATCAAGAAGTTCGAGATCGCTTATGCGCAGGATTTCGCCAACCCGGAACTTGCCGGTAAGACCGTCAGTTACGAGGTGACGTTGAACTCGGTGGCAAACCAGAAGCTGCCGGAAGTGGATGCCGAATTCGCCCGCGAGCTCGGTGTGGAAGATGGTGACGTCGCCAAGATGCGCGCCGAGATCAGGGAAAGCCTGGAGCAGGAGGTCGCCAAGCGCGTGCGCGCACGGCTCAAGGAACAGGTTTTTCAGTCGCTATTGGAAAATGTCAGCGTGGAGTTGCCGCGCTCGCTGGTTGCGCTGGAAATCAACCGCCTGATGCAAGCCGCTCATGACAACCTGCAATCACGCGGTGTGGACCTGAACGCGGTCACGCTAGAGCCCATGCACTTTGAAGAACAGGCGCAACGCCATGTCAAACTGCGCCTCATTCTGGCCGAAGTGGTGACGAAAAACGAATTGCATGCCAAGCCGGAGCAGGTGCGCGCCATGGTGGAGGATTTCGCCAAGAGTTTTGAGGACCCCGCCGAGGTCGTGCGCTGGTATCATGCCGACCCGCAGCGCATGAACGAGCCTGTCGGAATGGCGACGGAAGAAAATGTAGTCAACTGGGTGCTGGAACGCGCCAAGGTGAAGGAAAAGAAAATCGCTTTCGACGAACTGATGGGGAATGCTTGATGAGCATGGAAAACCGTTTCGAGCCGCAAGGGCTGGGCTACATTCCGATGGTGATCGAGCAGAGCGGTCGCGGCGAGCGTGCCTATGACATCTACTCCCGTCTGCTCAAGGAGCGCGTGATTTTTCTGGTCGGCCCGGTCAACGACATGACAGCCAATCTGGTGGTGGCGCAGTTGCTGTTCCTGGAAGCGGAGAATCCGGACAAGGATATTTCGCTGTACATCAATTCCCCCGGCGGTTCGGTGACGGCTGGCATGGCGATTTACGATACCATGCAGTTCATCAAGCCGGATGTTTCCACTCTGTGTATCGGCCAGGCCGCCAGCATGGGAGCACTGTTGCTTACCGCGGGCGAGAAGGGCAAGCGCTACTCCCTGCCCAATTCGCGCGTGATGATACATCAGCCTATGGGCGGCTTTCAGGGCCAAGCATCGGATATAGAAATTCATGCCAAGGAAATCCTGTTTCTGCGCAGCCGGCTCAACGATATTCTGGCCAAGCATACCGGCCAGCCGCTCGAAGTCATCGAGAAAGACACTGACCGCGACAATTTCATGAGCGCAGAGGGTTCGGTGAGCTACGGCTTGGTGGACGAGATGATTGCGCGTCGACCCGATGCCGCATAAGATAACGACAACACATTTCGGGAAAACACGACATGACCAATAAGTCGGAAGGCGAAAAGCTGCTGTACTGCTCATTCTGCGGCAAAAGCCAGCACGAGGTGCGCAAGCTCATCGCCGGCCCCTCGGTATTCGTCTGCGACGAATGTGTGGACCTGTGCAATGACATTATCCGTGAGGAAGTGCAGCAGGATGTAAGCGGTAAACCGCGCGGCACCAGTCTGCCGACGCCCAAGGAAATCTGCGAAATTCTCGACGAGTACGTGATCGGCCAGATGCAGGCGAAGAAAGTCCTGTCGGTGGCGGTCTACAACCACTACAAGCGCATAGAGCAGAGCGGCCACAAGGACGAGGTCGAGATCGCCAAGACCAATATCCTGCTGATCGGCCCGACCGGTTCCGGCAAGACCCTGCTGGCACAGACGCTGGCACGGTTGCTGGACGTCCCGTTCGTCATGGCCGACGCTACCACGCTGACCGAGGCTGGCTATGTTGGTGAGGATGTTGAGAACATCATGCAGAAGTTGCTGCAGAAGTGCGACTACGATGTTGAAAAGGCACAGCGCGGGATTGTATATATCGACGAAATCGACAAGATTTCCCGCAAGTCCGACAACCCTTCCATCACGCGCGACGTGTCTGGCGAGGGCGTACAGCAAGCGCTGCTCAAGCTGATTGAAGGGACTGTCGCCTCCGTGCCGCCGCAGGGCGGGCGCAAGCACCCCGGCCAGGAGTTCATCCAGCTCGATACCACCAACATTCTGTTCGTCTGCGGCGGTGCGTTCGATGGCCTGGAAGGGGTCATACGTCGCCGTTCGGAGAAAGGTGGCATCGGTTTCGGCGCGGAAGTGAAGAGCAAGGACGATGCCAAGGCCGTAGGCGATATACTGCGCGGAGTGGAACCGGAGGACCTGATCAAGTTCGGCCTGATTCCGGAGTTCGTCGGCCGTCTGCCTGCCGTGGCAACGCTTGAATCGCTGGACGAAGACGCGCTGATGCGGATACTGGTGGAGCCGAAGAACGCACTCACCAAGCAGTATGCCAAATTGTTCAGAATGGAAGGGGTGGAACTGGAGTTCCGCGAATCGGCGCTGCGCATGGTGGCCAAGAAGGCACTGGAACGCAAGACCGGCGCGCGCGGATTGCGCTCCATTCTGGAACATGCATTGTTGGAGGTCATGTTTGATCTGCCTTCGCTGCCGAACCTGAGCAAGGTCGTGGTGGATGAAGGCGTGGTTCTCGGCGAAAACCAGCCTATCCTGATCTATTCCGATCAGCCGCGGCTGGCCGAATCGTCCAGTTAGCCTTATTCGTGCTGTGCTTCGCAAAGGGGCTTGAAGCTGCAGGCTTCGTCCCCATTTGCACATTAACATCCGGCGTCTTGTCCGGAATCCATGAATGAAGGTTGCCCATGTCCCAAGATACACTACCTGTTTTGCCTACCTTTTCCCCTGATGACGGTCTGATGCCGCTGCTGCCGCTGCGCGATGTGGTGGTATACCCGCATCTTGTCATCCCGCTGTTCGTCGGTCGCGCCAAGTCGGTGAAGGCGCTCGAGATCGCCGCCGAGAACAACAAACAGGTGCTGCTAGTCGCCCAGAAATCGCCGAACAAGGATGAACCTTCGGCGGATGACCTGTATGAAGTAGGCACGGTGGCTACCGTGCTGCAAATGCTCAAGCTGCCGGATGGCACCGTGAAGGTGCTGGTGGAGGGCGTAAGCCGTGCCAGGGTGCTTGAATTCAGCGAATGGGATAACTGCTTCGCGGCGAAAGTCGAAGTGGTCGAAACCGATGAAGCTGACGACAACGAGCTGCAAGCGCTCATGCGCACTGTGTTTTCCCTGTTTGACCAGTACGTCAAACTGAACAAGAAGATTCCCCCGGAAATCCTCACCTCGCTTGCCACCATCGACGATGCCGGACGCTTGGCGGACACCATTACCGCACATCTGTCGCTCAAGCTCGAGGAAAAGCAGAAAATCCTCGAAATGTTCAAGGTCAGCGCACGGCTGGAGCATTTGCTGCACCTGCTGGAAGCTGAAATCGACATCCTGCAGGTGGAGAAACGCATTCGTGGCCGCGTCAAACGCCAGATGGAAAAGAGCCAGCGCGAGTACTACCTGAACGAGCAGGTCAAGGCGATCCAGAAGGAACTGGGCGAGCAGGACGAGAACGCCGATCTGGATGATCTGGAAAAGCGCATCAAGGACGCCCATATGCCCAAGGAGGCTTTGCTCAAGGCGCAGGGCGAGATGAAGAAGCTGAAGATGATGTCGCCCATGTCCGCCGAGGCTTCCGTGGTGCGCAACTACATCGAAACGCTGACCGGCTTGCCGTGGAAGAAACGTACCAAGATCAGCAAGGATCTTGCCGCCGCAGAGAAGATCCTGGACGAGGATCACTACGGCCTGGAAAAGGTCAAGGAACGTATCGTCGAGTACCTCGCGGTACAGCAGCGCGTGGACAAGCTGAAAGCCCCCATACTGTGCCTGGTGGGACCGCCCGGCGTGGGCAAGACCTCGCTTGGCCAGAGCATTGCCAGGGCAGTCAACCGCAAGTTCGTGCGCATGGCGCTGGGCGGGGTGCGGGACGAGTCGGAAATTCGCGGCCATCGCCGTACCTATATCGGCTCCATGCCGGGCAAGGTGCTGCAGAGCATGAGCAAAGTCGGCGTGAAGAACCCGTTGTTCCTGCTCGACGAAGTGGACAAGATGGGCATGGATTTCCGTGGCGATCCGTCTTCGGCGCTGCTGGAGGTGCTTGATCCGGAGCAGAACCACACCTTCGCCGATCACTACGTCGAGGTGGAATATGACCTGTCGGACGTGATGTTCGTGGCGACCGCCAATTCCCTGAATATCCCGGCGCCCTTGCTCGACCGCATGGAAGTGATCCGCCTCGCCGGTTATACCGAGGACGAGAAGGTCAACATTGCCATGAAATACCTGCTGCCCAAGCAGCTCAAAGTGCATGGTCTGAAGGCAACCGAAATATCCATTTCCGAAGCCACCGTGCGTGAAGTGGTGCGTTACTACACGCAGGAAGCCGGCGTGCGCAGTCTGGAGCGCGAGCTTTCCAAGATTTGCCGCAAAGTGGTGAAGGAATTGTTGACCGCCAAGAGTAAACGCAAGGCTCAGGGTGTCGCAGATCGTGCGAAAAAGATCACGGTCACGCCGCGCAATCTGGAAAAGTATCTTGGTGTGCAGCGCTACGATTTCGGCCTTGCCACCAAGGAGAACCAGGTGGGCCAGGTGACCGGCCTGGCGTGGACGGAAGTGGGTGGCGATCTGCTGACGATTGAGGCGGTGACGATGCCCGGCAAAGGCAAAACCATCACCACCGGCAAGCTGGGCGAAGTGATGCAGGAGTCCATCCAGGCGGCGCTGTCAGTGGTGCGCAGCCGCTCCAAGCGCTTGGGTATTGCAGAGGACTTCTACGAGAAAAACGACATCCATATTCACTTCCCGGAGGGGGCGACGCCCAAGGATGGGCCGAGTGCCGGCATCGGCATCTGTACCGCGCTGGTTTCCATTCTGACGGGTATACCGGTGCGTGCTGACGTGGCGATGACCGGCGAGATCACCCTGCGCGGCGAGGTGCTGCCCATCGGCGGGCTCAAGGAAAAGCTGCTGGCAGCACACCGCGGCGGCATCAAAATCGTGATGATTCCTGAGCAAAACGTCAAGGATCTGGTGGAGATTCCAGGGAATATCAAGGATAAACTTGATATCCATCCGGTGAAGTGGATCGACCAAGTGCTTGAGATTGCACTGGAACGTAAGCCGGAGGCCCTGCCGGAGGGGGCGAAGCTGGCAGAAATTCCTGCAGGAAGTGTCACCTCGGATATTTCTCAGGTGATTACCCACTAGATTGAAAAAATGGCGGGAAAAGGCTTGACACAGCCTTTTCCCGCTTGATATAAAGCGGGGTACAGGGATTTCCTGTCATTTTCTAAATAATGTCGAAAGGGGATTACTCGATGAACAAGTCTGAACTGATTGATCAAATCGCTAAAGCCGCAGGTCTGTCAAAAGCTGCCGCCGGACGCGCTTTGGATGCTACAACCACTACAGTGACTAAGGCTCTTAAAAAAGGTGATACGGTTACCCTCATTGGTTTTGGTTCTTTCTATGTAGGCAAACGTGCTGCACGCAATGGCCGTAATCCTCGTACCGGCGCAACGATCAAGATCAAAGCTGCTAATTCTCCCAAGTTCAGGGCTGGCAAAGCGCTTAAGGATGCTGTAAACTAGCGCGCTGTTTTCGGCTTGCTAAGGGGTGCTTAGCTCAGCTGGTAGAGCGTCGCCCTTACAAGGCGAATGTCGGCGGTTCGATCCCGTCAGCACCCACCAGTAACAGGCCAAGGTTTAGGGAGTGGTAGTTCAGTTGGTTAGAATACCGGCCTGTCACGCCGGGGGTCGCGGGTTCGAGTCCCGTCCACTCCGCCAAGTAGTAGTGCGCTTTATCTCTCAATGAGCTAAGGCGTAGCAGTAAAGGAAAAGAGGTATGCCTTACGGCATACCTCTTTTTATTTTGTTGCATGGCATTCTATGCCTTGAAGCAGGATTACGGCTCTGCTTGCTGTTCCGCTGCCTCGTGGTCAGCTGCCTTGGCGAGCACCTGTTCGCGCAGCATGGCGCTGCGGGTTTCCGGTGTTTCCAGGCTGATGCGACCCAGAGCGCCGCTGCGGTAATCCAGCAATAAAGTGGTCGCGGCCTTTTCAAAGTCGGCATCGCCACCCTTGAGGCGGTGGCCGCGCCGTTGTGCGATGGCTTCGATCACGCCCACGGCATCCAGCCCTTCTACGGCGAAGCCGTAGCGGGCGGTCAGCAACGAGGGGTAGCGCGCGAGCAGTATCTCCGCCAGAAACACGGCGACTTCTTCGTCGATAACGGCATTGCGCCCGACGGCATGGCTCGCGGCCAGCATGAGGCCATCGCTGGCGTGTTCTATTTTCGGCCACAACATGCCCGGCGTATCGATAAGCGACATGCGGTCATTGAGGTCGAAGCGCTGCTGGTTCTTAGTCACTGCCGGTTCGTCGCCCACCTTGGCGGCGCGACGGTTCAACAGGGCGTTGATCAGGGTGGACTTGCCCACGTTGGGGATGCCCATGATCATCATGCGCAGGTTTTTCAGCCTGACGCCGCGATGGGGGGCGAGCGCATTTGCCAGGCCGGGCACTTTGGCGACGTCGCCCGGTTTCTTGCAGGACAGTGCCACTGCCTTGACGCCTTGCTGCGCATTGAAATAATCGAGCCACGCTTTGGTGACTGCAGGATCAGCCAGATCGGCTTTGTTGAGGATCTTCAGGCAGGGGCGCTGGCGGAACAGGCGTAACTGATGAATCATCGGGTTGCTGCTCGCCTCTGGCAGGCGGGCGTCCAGCACTTCGATGACGATGTCGGCGACCTCCATGGTCTCGGCCGCTTTTTTTCGCGCCGAGTTCATGTGACCGGGGAACCACTGGATAGCCATTGCTAATCTACAATTTATTCAAAAACTTATTTTACCCTGCGTCGGCTGTTGCGTCATGTTTGCCATGATGCGCTGATGTGTGATGCAGCCGGCAAGAGTAGAATGCCACCCCATTCGATGGATTCATAAAAAAGTAGATAAACATGTTGCGATTAACCGAACTCAAACTCCCGCTCGATCATGACGAAGGCGCGATCAAGGATGAAATCCTCCGGCGCCTGGGCATAGGCGCGGACGATCTTGTCAGCTATTCGATCTTCCGCCGCAGTCACGATGCCCGCAAGCGCACGGCGATCGTGTTCATCTACAGCGTGGATGTCGAAGTGCGTGGCGGCGAGCCAGCAGAGCGGGCGCTGCTTGAGCGTTTGAAGGATGATCACCATGTGTCGGTGACGCTGGACATTGATTACCACGCCGTGGCGCAAGCTCCGGCTAACTTAGCTCAACGGCCGGTGGTAATCGGCACCGGACCTTGCGGCATGTTTGCCGGCTTGCTGCTGGCGCAGATGGGGTTTCGCCCCATTATCCTGGAGCGCGGCAAGTCGGTGCGCGAGCGTACCAAGGATACGTTCGGCCTATGGAAAACCGGGGAGCTCAATCCGGAATCCAATGTGCAGTTCGGCGAGGGCGGGGCGGGCACGTTTTCCGACGGCAAGCTCTACACACAGATCAAAGACCCCAAGCACTACGGGCGCAAGGTGCTCAAGGAATTCGTCAAGGCCGGCGCACCTGCGGAAATCCTCTACGTCAGCAAGCCGCATATAGGCACCTTCAGGCTGGTTGGCGTGGTGGAACACATGCGCGCCACAATCGAATCTTTGGGCGGCGAAATCCGTTTCGAGAGCAGGGTGCAGGATATCGATATCGACGCCGGCAAAGTGCGCGGCGTGGTGCTGGCGGACGGCGATTACCTCGCCGCCGACCATGTGGTGCTGGCGGTCGGCCACAGCGCACGCGATACCTTCGCGATGCTGCATGCCCGCGGCGTCCATATCGAGGCCAAACCTTTCTCCATCGGCTTCCGCATCGAGCACCCGCAATCGCTGATTGATCACGCGCGCTTCGGCAACAATGCCGGCAACCCATTGCTGGGCGCCGCCGATTACAGCCTGGTGCATCATTGCAAGAACGGCCGCTCGGTCTACACGTTCTGCATGTGCCCCGGCGGCACCGTGGTGGCGGCCGCGTCGGAGCCGGGATGCCTGGTCACCAACGGCATGAGCCAGTATTCTCGCAACGAGCGCAACGCCAACAGCGGCATCGTGGTCGGCATTACGCCGGAGAAGGATTATCCGGGGCACCCGCTGGCCGGTATCGAGTTCCAGCGCCACTGGGAGTCTCGCGCATTCGAACTGGGCGGGAGTAACTACAATGCGCCGGTGCAGATGGTGGGGGATTTCCTTGGCAAGAAACCGTCCAAAGTGCTCGGCCATGTGCAGCCTTCCTATACGCCGGGCGTGCAACTGAGCGATCTCAAAACCTGCCTGCCGGATTACGCCATTGCCGCGATCCGCGAGGCGCTGCCTGTCTTCGACCAGCAGATCAGGGGTTTTGCCAAGTACGATGCGGTGCTGACTGGAGTTGAGACGCGCACCTCATCCCCCATTCGCATTACGCGCAAGGACGACGATTTCCAGAGTCTGAATGTACAGGGCCTGTATCCGGCTGGCGAGGGCGCGGGTTATGCAGGCGGCATACTTTCCGCTGCGATAGACGGCATCAAGGTGGCGGAGGCGGTGGCTCTGGGCCTGGTGCGTGGCGTCTAGCGCGGTAGCACGAGTTTTATGCAGTCCCTATCTCCTCGCCAGCTGATTTCCCGGCTCGAAGCACAATTATCGCAGTGTATGCTGGCAGAGCGCTTCGCTTTGCAGCGCCGCTTGCAGCAGGCCAAGGTATGGCTCGAGCAGAACAAGGCAGTGGATAAACTGCTGGCGGAGGTGGCAGGGCAGATGCAGGCGTCACAGGCGCGTCTGCAAGCCCGTTTGCAAAGCCTGCCGACGCCGGAGTTTGCCGACGACTTGCCGGTCAATCAGAAGAAGGCGGACATCGCCGCCATCATCGACAAACACCAGGTGGTCATCGTCTGCGGCGAGACCGGTTCCGGCAAAACCACGCAACTGCCGAAAATCTGCCTGGAATTGCAGCGCGGCATCGCCGGCATGATAGGCCACACCCAGCCACGCCGTATTGCCGCGCGCTCGGTGGCCTCGCGCATCGCATCGGAGCTGAAATCGCCGCTGGGTCACGCGGTGGGATATAAAGTCAGGTTCAGCGACAAACTCTCCAGCGACACCTACATCAAGCTGATGACGGACGGCATACTGCTGGCGGAAACGCAGGGCGACCGCTTTCTGCAAGCCTACGACACCCTCATCATCGACGAGGCGCACGAGCGCAGCCTGAACATCGACTTCCTGCTGGGTTACGTCAAACAGCTGCTGCCCAAGCGGCCCGATCTCAAGGTCATCATCACCTCCGCCACCATAGACGCGGAGCGCTTTTCCCGGCATTTCAACGGCGCGCCGGTGATCGAGGTTTCCGGACGCACCTACCCGGTGGAGGTGGGCTACCGGCCTTTGCAGGAATCCGACGAGGACGAGCGCGAAGAGAAGATGGAAGAAGCCATTCTGGATGCAGTGGATGACCTGTCGCGCCTCGGTGGCGGCGACATCCTGGTGTTCCTGCCCGGCGAACGCGAAATACGCGATACCGCCGAACATCTGCGCAAACACCATCCGCCCGGCGCAGAAATTCTGCCGCTGTTCGCCCGGTTATCGCTGGAAGACCAGCAAAAGGTTTTTCGCCCCTCGGGTGGGCGGCGCATAGTTTTAGCCACCAACGTGGCGGAAACCTCGCTCACCGTGCCCGGCATCAAGTACGTCATCGATACCGGGCTGGCGCGCGTCAATCGCTACAGCTCGCGCATCAAGGTCGAGCAGTTGCAGATCGAGAAGATTTCCCAGGCGGCGGCCAGACAACGCGCCGGGCGCTGCGGACGGGTATCCGACGGCGTCTGTGTGCGGCTGTATTCCGAGGAGGATTTCAACCAGCGCGCGGAGTACACCGAGCCGGAGATCCTGCGCTCGTCGCTGGCTGCCGTCATTCTGCGCATGGCTGCGCTCAAGCTGGGGCCGGTGGATGACTTTCCCTTTATCGAAGCGCCGTCATCGCGCCTGATCAGCGATGGCTACCAGTTGCTGCAGGAGCTGGGTGCAGTGGATGCCGCACGCAACCTGACCAATATCGGCAGCCAGTTGGCCCGGCTGCCGCTCGACCCCAAGGTTGGCCGCATGGTGCTGGCGGCAAAAGCGGAAAACTGCCTGACGGAAATCCTCATCATCGGCGCCGCGCTAGCCATGCAGGACCCGCGCGAGCGCCCGATGGACAAGCGCGAGGCGGCTGACCGCGCGCATGCCCGCTTTGCCGATGAGCGTTCGGATTTTCTCGGCTTCCTCAAGCTGTGGGACTTCTACGACGAGGCGCTCAAGCACAAGAAATCCAACCGCCTACTGGTCAAGGAATGCCACGATCATTTCCTCTCCTTCCTGCGCCTGAAGGAATGGCGCGAGCTGCACGGCCAACTGGCGGGCATCGTCGCCGAGATGGGTTTCCGCTGCAACGAACTCCCGGCGACCTACGACCAGGTGCATCGCGCACTGCTGGCCGGGCTGCTGGGCAACATCGGCTTCAAGGATGGCGAAACCGACGCCTATCTGGGCGCGCGCGGCATCAAGTTCTCCATCGCGCCCGGCTCCGGCCTGAAGAAAACCAAGCCCAAATGGATCATGGCGGCGGAGCTGATGGAAACCGCCAAGCTGTATGCGCGCTGCGTGGCCAGAATCGAGCCGGACTGGATCGAACCGCTGGCGCAAGGCCTGGCGCAGAGCCATTATTCCGACCCGCGCTGGGACAGGAAAATGGCCCAGGTGTCGGCGTGGGAGCGGGTGACACTATACGGTCTCACCATCATTCCCAAGCGGCGCGTGCATTACGGGCCGATCGATGCGCAGGAATCACGCGAAATCTTCATCCGCGAGGCGTTGGCGAATATGGAGTTCGATACGCGCGCGCCGTTCTTCGAAGCCAACCGCAAGTTGATCGCCGAAGTCGAAGAGCTTGAGCACAAGGCGCGCCGGCAGGATGTGCTGGTGGACGAGCACCAGCTGTGCGCTTTCTATGACGCGCGCATCCCCGAGGGTATCCACAACGGCGCTAGTTTCGAGCAGTGGCGCGAATGCGCGGAGCGCGATAATCCCCGGCTGCTGTACCTCACGCGCGAGGAATTGATGCGCCACGGCGCGGCAGGCGTGACCGAGGCGCAGTTCCCGGAAAGCATGGAGCTGGGTGGTGTGACGTTGCCGCTGAAATACCGTTTCGAGCCGGGGCACCCCTTGGACGGCGTGACGCTGACGTTGCCGCTGCATTTGCTGAACCAGCTCGACCCGACGCCGACAGACTGGCTGGTGCCAGGCATGATACGGGAGAAGGTGACTTTTCTGGTCAAGGCGCTGCCCAAGGCTATCCGCCGGGTGTGCGTGCCGGTGCCGGAGTTCGTCACCGGGTTCCTGCAACAGGCCCAGCCCGGTGCGCAGCCCGTCATCCAGGCGCTGGCCGAATTCATCAAGGCACGCACCGGCCTCAACGTGACGCCTGCGGACTGGGATGGCGAGAAAATTCCCGAGCATCATCTGATGAACTTCCGCGTGGTGGATGATGTCGGACGCGAGCTGGCGATGGGGCGCGACTGGCGCACGCTGCAAAGCCAGCTCGGCCAGGCGGCGCAGCTGACCTTCCGCGCAGCTTCGCCGGAGATCGAGCGCAGCGGCCTCAAGCAATGGGACTTCGGCGACTTGCCGGAAAAGCTCAGCTTTACCCGCGATAGCCGCCAGCTTACCGGCTACCCGGCGCTGGAGGACAGCATAGCTGCCGTTGCCGTAAAACTGTTCGATACCGAGCAGGCAGCGCAGGCAGCGCATCGCGCCGGTGTGCGCCGCCTGATGCGCTTCGAGCTCAAAGAACAGATGAAGCAGCTGGAAAAAGGCCTGCCCGGCTTCACCCAGTATGCCTTGCTGCTGCGCAACGTGATGAGCCCGGACGATTTGCTGGAAGATATGCTCACCGCCATCGCCGACCGCGCCTTTATCGGCGAAGACGAATTGCCGCGCACCAATGCCGCTTTCATGACGCTCAAGCAGCGCGCCCGTACCCGCCTGCCGGCGGTGGTGGAGGGGGCGAAGCGACTAGTGCAAGCCATCGCTGCGGAATACCAGCCGCTGCTGGCCGCGCTTAACAGCCTGCCGCCGCCGATGTCGCGCATTAAGCGCGATATCGAGGAACAGTTGGGCCGTCTGCTGTACAAGAACTTCCTCAGCCAGACGCCTTGGGAGCGCCTGCAGCACTTGCCACGTTATCTCAAGGCGCTGCGGCTGCGCCTGGAGAAATATCCGGCCAGTCCCGAGCGCGACGGACGCCATGCCCAAGCCATCGCCCAGTTGTGGAACCGATACGAACAGCGTCTGGAGGTGCAAACGAAAGCCGGCAAGGTGACGCCAGCCTTGCTCGATTTCCGCTGGCTGATCGAGGAACTGCGCGTGTCGCTGTTTGCGCAGGAGCTGAAAACGCAGATGCCGGTTTCGGTAAAGCGGCTGGAAAAAATCTGGAGCGAGATCAAAGACTGAACGCCCATCCCCGAATGCTACTTCACATGGCACGATGGGCAGCTTACCGCGTACAATGGCGCCCCAACGAATATGGCTTAGGAATTGTAGTTGAACGTTTTTTACGAAGAAGATGGCGGTTTCAAGGTGGGTGCGGTGATGGCCGACAATGGCTCTTCGCTGCAGGTGGAGGCGGCCCATGGCAAGCGCTCCAAGATCAAGGTCGTGCATGTGCTGCTGAAGTTCGACTTGCCGCTGGCCGGCTTCATGGAACAGGCGCAGGCCGAGAGCGAGAAGCTGGACGTGGATTTTCTCTGGCAGTGCTGCGGGGAAGACGAATTCGGCTTCGAAGCGTTGGCCGTGGAGTATTACGGCCATGCGCCAAGTCCGCTGGAGGCGGCGGCAGTGGCATTGCGCCTGCATTCCGTGCCCATGTATTTCTATCGCAAGGGCAAAGGCCGCTACAAGGCGGCGCCGGAAGAAAACCTCAAGGCTGCCCTTGCCGCGCAGGAGCGCAAGCGCCTGCAGGCGCTCAAGGTTGCGGAATACGTGGAGCAATTGAAGGCGCATCGCTTGCCGCCGGAATTCAAGGAGCACCTCGGCCAGCTGCTCTACGAACCGGACAAAAATTCGCTGGAATACAAGGCGCTGGACGAGGCGGCCACGGCTTGCGGCATGCTGCATCTCAAGCTGCTGGAAAGTTGCGGCGCGCTGCCATCGGCGCATGACTATCACCTCGGCGCATTCATGCGCGAGCATTTCCCGGCGGGCGTGGATTTTCCCGCGCATCCGCCGCTGGTTGTGCCGGACGACCTGCCGCAGGCGGATGTGCAGGCATTCAGCATCGACGATGCCACTACCACCGAGATCGATGATGCCTTTTCGGTGACGCTGCTGCCCAACGGCAACAAGCGCGTCGGTATCCACATCGCCGCGCCGGCGCTCGGCATCCTGCCGGGCACGGAGCTGGACGCGGTGGTGCTGCAGCGGCTTTCCACGGTGTATATGCCGGGGCACAAGATCACCATGTTGCCGGAAGCGGCGATAGTTCCGTTTAGCCTGAACGAAGGCCTGTGGCGGCCGGCATTGTCGCTGTATCTGGAAATCACGCCCGCGCTGGAAGTCGTTGGCCACCAAAGCCGGACGGAAGTGGTGAAGGTGGCTGACAACTTGCGCCACGACACCTTGGAACCGCATTTCAACGAGAACACCATCGCGCAGGATGGCAGCAGCCATCCCTACTGGGATCGATTGGTATTCCTGCACCAGGTGGCCGACTCGCTGGAAAAGGCGCGCGGCAAACACGACCCCAACCGCGCTACGCAAGTGGACTACAGTTTCTATGTCGAGGACGGCAAGGTGCGCATCGCCGAGCGCCGCCGCGGCGTGCCTATGGACAAGCTGGTGGCGGAACTGATGATTTACGCCAACACCTACTGGGGCGGATTGCTGGCGCAGAACGACATCCCCGGCATTTACCGAGCGCAATCCGGCGGGAAGGTGTACATGACGGTCAATGCGGAACCGCACCAGGGCTTGGGTGTGGCGCAATATGCCTGGAGTACTTCGCCGTTAAGGCGCGCGGTTGACCTGATCAACCAGCGCCAGACGCTGGCATTGCTCAACGGCACCGCGCCGCCGTATGCAAAAACAGGCGAGGAGCTTGCCGTTGCGATGCGCGATTTCGATCATGCCCACAACAGTTATAATGAGTTCCAGAACCGCATGGAGCGTTACTGGTGCCTGCGCTGGCTGATGCAGGAACAGATGGCCGAAGTCAGCGCGACGGTATGGCGCGAAAACCTGGTCAGGCTGGACGGCATGCCCTACATCAGCAAAGTGCCCAGCCTGCCGGAGCTGGCTCCCGGCAGCCGCGTGCAGTTGAAGGTGGAGCGCATTGACCCGTTGTTGATGGAACTGGAGTGCAGGTTTCTTACTCGATTGGAATAACAGGACGTCAGGAACATGGGGCTGCTGGGAGACGTGACGGGACGCATCGGCAATTTCATCCACAAATCGGTCACGGATGCGGCCAGTATCGAGGTGACCGAGCAGGATGGCGTGCGCTCGCTGCATCTGGGCAGTGTCACGGTGCAAAGTTCGATGCGGGTTGCCGCGCCCTATGAACTGGTGCTCACCTATACGCGCGGCATGATGGCTTTCCTGCTGTTCCAGCCCGCACCACGCGAAGTGCTGGCGATCGGCCTGGGCGGTGGTTCTTTGCCCAAGTTCATGCGGCGTTATGTGATTGGTGCGCGCACCACGGTGGTGGAAATCAATCCCCAGGTCGTCGCCGTTGCGCGCAGCCATTTCCACTTGCAGGCGGACGACGAATATCTGCACGTCGTCACCGGTGATGGCGCCGAGTATGTGCGCAATCCGCCGACGGCGAATGATATCCTGCTGGTGGACTCCTACGACAGCCATGGCATTGCGCGCAATCTCAGCTCGCGCGACTTCTACGATGCCTGCTTTGCGGCATTGAGTCCCCACGGTATCCTGGTCGTCAACCTGTGGGGTAGCGACAAGAACTTCGATACCTATCTGCAACGTATTGAACAGGCATTTTCCGGCCGCATATTAATCATGCCTACCGGACGGCCCGGCAATATCATCGTATTCGCCTTCCGGCGTGACCCCGGTGATCTGCGCTGGAAGACGTTGCGCGAGCGCGGCAAGGCGTTGCAGGAACAATACCGGATCGAGTTTCTGGAGTTTGTCGAACGGCTGCGGGATAATAACCTCAACACGGCGAACCGGCTGCTGCTGTAGCCGAATTTAATGCAAAGCGAGGAGTGGGCATGAATGAACTGACTGCAGAACAAGGACAACAGATAGGCGCAAAGCTTTCTGCTCGGCGCGCCGAGTTGCTCGAAGAAATTCGTGGTGAACTGGAACGCTCTGGCCATGAACATTTTCAGGATCTGGCCGGCGAAGTCGCTGACGTCGGCGACGCTTCGGTGGCGGACATGCTGATGGACCTGGATATTGCCATGGTCAAGCGCCAGGTAGAGGAGTTGTTGCAGGTGGAGCAGGCGCAGAAGCGCTTCGTCACCGCAACACTCAATACCTGCGAACAATGCGGCGAGGAGATCGGCTTTGCCCGCCTCATGGCCAGCCCCATTGCCACCCGCTGCATAGGTTGCCAGGAACAGCACGAAAGGTTTTATGGCCACGAAGAAACGCCAAAACTCTAACCCATGGCCGATATGAATCCCATCCGGCAACAGTTTTTCGCCACCTGCCCGCGCGGGCTGGAAACCCTGCTGGCGTATGAGTTGACCGCGCTGGGTGCTATCGCGCTGAAGCCGACCGACGGCGGCGTCGGTTTTTCCGGCGATCTGGCCCTGGTATATCGCGCCAATCTGGAAAGCCGCATCGCCACGCGCATCCTGTGGCAGATCGCGGCCGGCAGCTATCGCAGCGAAGAGGACATATTCCAGGCCGCGCTGGCCCTGCCGTGGACTGACTGGTTCGATGTGCAGCAGACTTTTATGGTCAAAGTCACCGGCGTCAAGTGCCCGCTGAAAAGCCTGGAATTCGTGACCCTGCGCATCAAGGACGCGGTGTGCGACAAATTTCGCGCCGCCTGCGGCAGTCGCCCTAGCATCGACACCAAGCAACCGGAGGTGCGCATACACGCCTATCTTGCCGAAGACAGTTACCGGCTCTATCTGGATACCTCCGGCGCGGCATTGTTCCAGCGCGGTTTCCGCAAATCCAGCGTGGATGCGCCGCTGCGCGAGAACCTCGCGGCCGGCATCCTCAAGCTCAGCGGCTGGCAGCCGGGGGTAGCCTTGCTCGACCCCATGTGCGGCAGCGGCACGTTTCTGATCGAGGCGGCGCTAATGGCGCTGGACATTGCTCCCGGCCTCGGGCGCAGCTTCGGTTTCCAGAACCTGAAAAATTTCGATGCGGACGCCTGGGGCAAGATACAGGAACAGGCACGCAAACGCAGCAAGCCTGCCTCCTTCAAGCAGATTTACGGCAGCGACAGCGATGCGCGGGCGATTCGGGCAGCGCGGCAGAATCTGGAACTGGCGGGATTTTCCAATGTCGTGCAGGTGAGCCACGTTGATGTTCTCGAAATGGAAGCTCCCGCGGCGGAGGGCGTGATGGTTGCCAACCCGCCCTACGGCGTGCGCATCGGCGAAGAGGATGCGCTGGCCGAACTCTATCCCCAACTGGGTGCGGCGCTGAAGCGCAACTTTGCCGGCTGGCGCGCCTACTTTCTCACTTCCGACCTGCGGCTGCCGAAACTGATGCGGCTTTCTCCCACGCGCCGCACGCCGCTGTTCAATGGGCCGCTGGAGTGCCGTCTGTTCGAGATCAAGATGGTCGCCGGCAGCAACCGCCGGGAAAAGGTGGTCAATGGATGAGCGCCTGTGAGTGACCGCCTGCAGGCGCTGCGTGAGGAGTTGCGCGGCTTCGCTGCCGAGCGCGACTGGGAACAGTTCCATTCGCCCAAGAATCTCGCCATGGCGATGATCGTCGAAGCAGCGGAGTTGGTGGAGCACTTTCAGTGGTTGACCGAGGCGCAGAGCGCCGATTTGCCGCAGCAGAAACGCGCCGAGGTCGAGCAGGAAATCGCCGACACCTTTATCTACCTGTTGCGGCTGGCCGATGTGTTGAATATTGACTTGATAACCGCAACTCAGCGTAAAATAAAAATTAATGCGCTCAAGTATCCGGTGGAAAAAGCTAAAGGCCGTAACGACAAATACACAACCTATCAAGAGAATGGCGACTGATGGCGATTGTTAATCAATTTACCGACAAAAAAGTACTCATCATTGATGATCTGGTGGGCATGCGTACGCAGCTGCAGCTCTCCCTTACGCACTGCGGCTTTGAGAAGCTGCATGTCGTTTCCAACATCAAGGACGCGATTTCACGCATACAATCCGGGAAATACGAGATCATCCTGTGCGATTACGTGCTGGGCGACAGCACCAACGGCCAGCAGTTTCTCGAGTACCTGCGCGGCAAGCACCTGATCAACTTTGACACCATTTTCATCATGATCACGGCCGAACGTAGCTACGAGAAAGTGGTTGCCGCCGCCGACTGTGAGCCTGATGACTATGTGGTCAAGCCGTTCACTGCTGATCAACTGCTGGGTCGGCTGATGAAGCTGATGGACCGGCGCGAGCGTTTTGCCGCCGTCAACCGTGCGCGCGACGCTAGAGCCTGGAGAAAAGTTGTCGCTGAGTGCGACGCGATCATCGCCGCACAGGACAAGTATTTGACCGAGGCCACCAAGATCAAGGGAGAGGCGTTACTGGCCGGCGGTAATGCGGTTGAGGCGGAAACCTTATACGCCGAAATGCTCGCTGTTCGGCCGCTGCCCTGGGCCCGTCTGGGACTTGCCAAAGCAACCGCCATGCTTGGCCGGAAGGATGAGGCGGCTACCATAGCGCGTGGGATCATTGCGGAAAATGGCGAATTTCTGGGCGCCTATGATTTTCTGGGCGGCGTGCTGGTAGCAGCCGGCAAGAAGGATGAGGCGCTACAGGTGCTGCAGACGGCGCGCGAAATCAGTCCGGGCACCCTTGCACGCGTTCGTAACATCGGCAGCCTCGCCGTGGACGCTGGCCAATATGAAATTACCGAACAGGTGCTGCGAGAGGCGCTGAACAAGAACAAATATTCGGCGGTGCGTGAAGCCCAGGATTACGCCCTTCTGTCCCGTGCGTTGAGCGCACAGGGCAAGGCAGACGAGGCATTGGCGGTACTCAAGGAAACCACATTCAAGGACGCTGCCAGCAACATGCTGCTGGCAGCGAGCGAGAGCATCGCCCATTGTGCGGCCGGCAACAATGAGTTGGCCGAAGCAGCTCTGGCCAAGGTATTCGATGCCAGTCACGGCAATCTGCCGCCAAATATTGCCGCTGCCGTGGCCGATGCCTGCTTCATGCTGGGCAAGAACGATAAGGCCATGGAACTGCTCAAGCAGGTGGTGCAAGACAATCCGGACGATGCCCTGTTACATGCGAAGGCGCGCGCGGTACTGTCTGTCTCCGGCAAGGGAGAGGAGGAGGCCGCGGCGATTGTCGATGCCTGCATGCGTGAAATTTTCCAGATCAACAACGATGGTGTGCGCAAGGCAGAAGCCGGGCACTTCGGCGAAGCCATTCCCCTGTTGCGTGATGCCGCGGATCGCCTGCCCAACAACCTGCAGATTGTGGGAAACACCGCTTTGGCTATGGCGCTCGACATGATGCGTAACGGTTACAGTGTACTCAAGATGAACGAATGCATGCGTTATCGCCAGATGGTTGCGGACAAATCCTCTGATCATCCCAGGCTGGCACAGGTCGATACCGTCCTCAAACAAGTCAAAAAAAGTTGATGGAAGACATCAGCGCAGCTGTTATCCACGACGTCAAGAACCTGCTTGGCGAGCTGGCGTTGCGCCTTGAAGCGCGCGGCGATTCTGCGCAGGAGATGGGCATCGCGCTGAACGCCTCGCAGCGCCTGACCGAACTACTGCTCATCCTGCGGCAGGAAGCCGGCATGCTGCGCGCCAATATCGATTCCGCCAGCCCTGCCGATCTGTTGCAGGAACTGGTCGATGAATATCACATGCTGTTCCCGGCGCTCGACATCCGCAGCGAACTGGCGGACGCGCCGCCGTTCTGGTTCTACGATGCCGCCTTGATACGCTTGGCGCTTGCCAACGCCGTGCATAACGCCTGTCGGCACGCCAGCTCAACGGTCAGCCTGACGGCAAGCAAACAAGGGCAGCAACTGGTGTTTGAAGTTACCGATGACGGCCCCGGCTTCCCGGCGGGGATGCTGGATGCCACCGATACCTCGCCCGCTCCGGCCAGCCGTCACGGAACCGGGCTGGGGCTATACCTCGCCAAGAAAATCGCCGAACTGCATACGCTGAATGACCGGCGTGGCAATGTGGTGCTGGCTAATGCTGTGGGTGGGGTGTTCCGGCTGGAGTTGCCTTAGCAGTTCTTGCTCGACGGTGTAGGTTAAGCGCCGCAGTTTCTTCTCACTCCCGCTAGGCCTTGCAAATTCGCGACATAAACAAATCGCGCATGACCGGCATAAACGGTCCTCCGGTTTCAGGTAAAATTCAACCCATGTCATCCCCCGTTTTTGTTCATCTGCGCTGCCACAGTGAGTATTCCGTCGTGGACGGCATGGTGCGCATCGGCGATTACGTCAAACGCGCCGCGCAGGATGCTATTCCCGCGCTGGGACTGACCGATCTCTGCAACCTGTTCGGCGCCGTCAAGTTCTACAAAGCTGCCCGCAGCAACGGTGTGAAGCCGATTCTGGGCTGCGATATCTGGCTGGAGAACGAAGCCAACCGCGACCAGCCATCCCGCCTGCTGCTGCTGTGTCAGTCGCACGCCGGCTACCTCAAGCTGTGCGAACTGCTTACCCGCGCTTACCTCGTCAACCAGCACCGCGGCCGCGCCGAGGTAAAAATGGCATGGTTGGAGGAACTCGGCACGGAGGGACTGATCGCGCTTTCCGGCGCCATGGCGGGCGATGTCGGCCAGGCACTGCTGAACGACAACCCGAAACCGGCGCGCAGTCTGGCGCAAGCCTGGCAGGCGCTGTTCCCGGGCCGCTACTATCTGGAACTGCAACGTGTCGGCCATGCGCAGGAGGAACGCCATATTGCGCTGACGCTGGTGTTGGCATCGGAACTCGACCTGCCGGTGGTGGCGACGCACCCGATCCAGTTTCTCGATGCGGACGATTACAAGGCGCATGAAGCGCGCGTATGCATCGCCGAGGGCTACGTGCTGGCCGACAAGCGGCGTGTGCGGCATTTCACCGAGCGTCAGTATTTTCACAGCCAGGCCGAGATGGCGGCATTGTTCGCCGATATTCCGGAAGCGCTCGCCAACAGCGTGGAAATCGCCATGCGCTGCAACCTCACGCTGACGCTGGGCAAGAATTTCCTGCCGCAATTCCCCACGCCCAACGGCGAAAGCCTGGACGATTACCTGTGCCATGCCGCCGCGCAGGGGTTGGAGCGGCGCCTGGAGGTGCTGTATGCCGACCCTGCGGTGCGCGACGCGCAACGGCCGGGGTATCTGGAACGCCTGCAATTCGAGACCCAGACTATCATCCAGATGGGTTTCCCCGGTTACTTCCTGATCGTCGCCGACTTCATCAACTGGGCCAAGCACAATGGCGTTCCGGTCGGCCCAGGCCGCGGCTCCGGCGCCGGCTCCCTGGTGGCGTACAGCCTCGGCATTACCGACCTCGATCCGCTCAAGCTCGATCTGCTGTTCGAGCGCTTCCTCAATCCGGAGCGGGTCTCCATGCCCGACTTCGATATCGATTTCTGCCAGGAAGGGCGCGACCGCGTTATCGCCTACGTGCGCGACAAGTACGGCAAGGAGAGCGTGTCGCAGATCGCCACTTTCGGTACCATGGCGGCCAAGGCCGTGGTGCGCGACGTCGGGCGCGTGCTGGACCTGCCGTTCAATTTCGTCGACGGCATCGCCAAGCTGATCCCCAACGAACTCGGCATCACCCTGGCCGAAGCGCTGGAGAAGGAGCCGCAGCTCAAGGAGCGACGCGGCAAGGAGGAGGAAGTCAACGAGCTGCTGGAACTCGGCCTGCGCCTGGAAGGACTGACCCGCAACGTCGGCATGCACGCGGGCGGCGTGCTGATCGCACCGGGGCGCATCACCGATTTCTCGCCCATGTACTGCCAGCAGGGCAGCGAGAGCGTGATTTCGCAATACGACAAGGACGATGTGGAAGCGGTCGGCCTGGTCAAGTTCGACTTCCTCGGCCTGCGCACGCTCACCATTCTCGACATGGCGGTGAACTGGGCCAATGCCCAGCGTGCCGCGCAGAACCTGCCGCCGCTCGACCTGGAAACCTTGCCGCTGGACGACGCGGAGGCCTACCAGGTGCTGAAAAGCTGCAATACCACCGCCGTGTTCCAGCTTGAATCGCGCGGCATGAAGGATCTGGTGAAACGCCTGCAGCCGGACTGCTTCGACGATATCGTCGCGCTGGTGGCGTTGTTCCGCCCCGGGCCCTTGCAATCCGGCATGGTGGACGACTTCATCAACCGCAAGCACGGGCGCGCCCGGGTCGATTACATGCATCCCAAGCTGGAGGCCACGCTCAAGCCCACCTACGGCGTCATCGTGTATCAGGAGCAGGTGATGCAGATCGCCCAGATTCTGGGCGGCTATACGCTGGGTTCCGCCGACCTGCTGCGGCGCGCGATGGGCAAGAAAAACGCGGAGGAAATGGCCAAGCATCGCAGCATTTTCGTCGGCGGCGCGACCGAGCGCGGGGTGGACAAGCGTCAGGCGGAATACCTGTTCGACCTGATGGAAAAGTTTGCCGAATACGGCTTCAACAAGTCGCACTCAGCCGCCTACGCGCTGGTGGCCTACCACACCGCCTACCTCAAGGCGCATTACCCGGCCGCATTCATGGCCGCCACCCTGTCAGCCGACATGAACAACACCGACAGCGTGCATATTTTCTACGAAGATTGCCGTGTGAACGCGCTGGAGGTGTTGCCGCCGGACATCAACCGCAGCGAATTCCGCTTCACCCCGCTGGATGACAAGCGCATCCTCTACGGCTTGGGTGCGGTCAAGGGCAGCGGCTGGGCGGCACTGGAAGTGATACTGGCCGCGCGTCAGCAGGATGGGCCATTTAAGGACCTGTTCGATTTCTGCCGGCGGCTGGATTTGCGCAAGGTCAACCGGCGCGTGATCGAATCGCTCATACGCGCCGGCGCGTTCGATCAGTTCGACAGCAACCGTGCCGCGCTGCTGGCGGCGGTGGGCATGGCGATAGACGCGGCGGAGCGCAGCAGCCAGAACACCGGTCAGAACAGCCTGTTCGGCGATGCGCCGGAAATCACCATGCAGGCGCTGCCGAACATTGCGCCGTGGTCGGAAAAAGATCGTCTGGTGCATGAAAAGGCCGCGCTCGGCTACTACTTCAGCGGCCATCCTTATACTGCGTACAAGGCCGAATTGGCAGGGTTTATCCGCAACAGCCTGGATGCGCTCACGCCGCAGGATCAGCCGCAGATGCTGGCAGGCGTGGTGGTGGAGGTGCGCACGCGCATGACGCGCAGCGGCAAGATGGCATTCGTGAAGCTCGACGACGGCAATGCGCAGCTTGATGTAATGGTGGGCAACGAGCTGTTTATCGCGCAGCAGGCGCTGCTCAAGGAAGACCAGTTGCTGATCGTCGAAGGCAAGGTCAGCAACGACGACTACACAGGCGGTCTGCGCGTGAACGCGCGCCGGCTGTTCGATCTCGCTGCCGCGCGCACGGCCAACGCGCAGGCGCTGAAGATATTCTGCAACGGCCAGGCCAACGCCGCCAAGCTGCGTGAACTGCTGGCGCCATACCAGCGCCGCGACGCCTGCCGCGTGCGGGTCAGCTACCGCAATGCCGATGCCGCCTGCGAAGCCGAACTCGACGACAACTGGAACGTCGAACTGCGTGAGGAATTGCTGCAGGGGCTGCGCGAGTGGCTGAGCGAAGACAATGTTAAAATCCTGTATCATTAACGACATGAATTTCCGACCCACACCACGATGAAAACAAGCTTTCTGGATTTCGAACAACCCATCGCCGAACTCGAGGCCAAAATCGAGGAACTGCGCTACGTGCAGGACGACTCTGCACTGGATATCTCGGAAGAGATCGAGCGCCTGCAGGAAAAGAGCGCAGCGCTGACCAAGGGCATCTACGCCAAGCTGGGCGCCTGGCAGATTTCCCAGATTGCGCGCCATCCGCAGCGCCCCTACACGCTGGATTACATCCAGGCGCTGTTCACCGATTTCGAAGAACTGCATGGCGACCGCGCCTTCTCCGACGATCCGGCCATCGTCGGTGGTATCGGCCGCTTCAACGGCGAGCCGGTGATGGTGGTTGGTCATCAAAAAGGCAGGGACACCAAGGAACGGCAGTACCGCAACTTCGGCATGCCGCGTCCGGAAGGCTACCGCAAGGCGCTGCGCCTGTTTCGCCTGGCCGAGAAATTTCAACTGCCCATCATCACCTTTATCGACACGCCGGGCGCCTACCCCGGCATCAATGCGGAAGAGCGCGGCCAGTCCGAAGCCATTGCGCGCAATCTGTACGTGATGGCAGAACTCAAGACTCCCATCATTGCCGTGATCATCGGCGAGGGCGGCTCGGGCGGCGCCTTGGCGCTGGGTGTGGCCGATCAGTTGCTGATGCTGCAATACTCGACTTATTCCGTGATTTCGCCCGAAGGCTGCGCCTCCATCCTGTGGAAGAGCGCGGACAAAGCGGCCGAAGCTGCCGAAACGCTCGGCATTACCGCTAACCGCCTGAAAACGCTGGGGCTGATCGATCGCATTATCAGCGAACCCCTGGGTGGCGCCCACCGCGACCCGGCAGCCATGATGCAGACCATGAAACAGACATTGCAGAACGCGCTGCGCCAGTATCAGGGAAAATCCACCGAGGAACTGCTGAAGACGCGCTTCGAGCGGCTCATGAGCTATGGCAAGTTCAAAGAAACCGCCGTCCGCTGACCTCGCAGAACGCCTCGCAACCTTTCTCCAACGACACATCCCCTCCGGCAGCCATGTGCTGCTGGGCCTGAGCGGCGGGCTCGATTCCCGCGTGCTGCTCGACCTGCTGGCAAAATCTCCGGCGCGCCTGGACTTCGTACTCTCCGCCCTGCACGTCAACCACGGCATCAGCCCCAACGCCGGGGCATGGTCTGATTTTTGCCATCGGCTTTGCGCCGCCGAACAGGTGCCGTTCAAGGCGATAGAGGTCGATATCCCGCGCGACAGCGGCTTGGGGCTGGAAGCCGCCGCACGCGGGGCACGCTACGCCGCGCTGCTGGCTGAGCCGGCGGATTTCGTGATGCTGGCCCACCATAGGGACGATCAGGCCGAGACCTTGTTGCTGCAACTGCTGCGCGGCGCCGGAGTAAAAGGTCTGGCAGCGATGGGGGAATGCCGGCATGAAGGTACCAAGCAGATCGTTCGCCCCTTGCTGCAGGTACCGCGCAGCGCATTGCTCGCATACGCCGAAACGCATGGGCTCCAGTGGATCGAGGACGAAAGCAACCTCGACCTCGCTTACGACCGCAATTTTCTGCGCCACCACGTTTTCCCCGAACTGGAAAAGCGTTTCCCTGCCAGCCGCACAACCCTGGCCCGCAGCGCCTCGCATCTGGCCGAAGCCGCGGAACTGCTGGAAGAACTGGCAGCACTCGACGCAGCCGGCATAATTGATCACGACAGGCTGGCCTTGCAGGCATTGCGCCAGTTTTCGCTGCCGCGTGCCAGGAACCAGCTGCGTTACTGGTTGTCCTCTTTTGATATCGACGCGCCGCCCAGCGTGCGGCTGGAGGAGATGCTGCGCCAGCTGCTCGACGCAAGAACCGATGCACAGATACGCTTTCGCCTGGGTGCTTACGAACTCCGTCGTTACCGCGACCAGGCATGGCTGGTGGTGCGGCGTGCGGAAACTCCTGGAAGCCTTTGCCTGACCTGGAATGGGGAAGACACGCTGGCGCTGGATGATTTTGGAACATTGCAGTTGCAACAGGCAACAGGCGTGGGGGTGAGCCGGCAAAAGCTGAAGGACGGTACCGTGACCATCCGCCTACGGTGCGGCGGCGAGCGCTTCAAGCCCGATTTCGCCCGCCCATCGCGCAGCCTGAAAAGCCTGTTGCAGGATTCCGGCGTGCCGCCCTGGCAACGGGAAACGTTGCCGCTGCTGTACTGCGGCGAGGAATTGGTCGCCGTGCCTGGCGTTGGAGTGGCTTGCGGCTGGCAGGCAGGGGCGGGGGAGGAAGGTTTGTTCTTGGTCTGGGCGCCAGGCTAGCGTTTTTTGAGCAGGGTTTTTAACGCGCCCCAAACGTTGTCCAGAATTCTTGCCTGTGCTTCCGCCTTGGGATGCAGGCCATCTTCCTGGGCCAGTTCGGCATTGCCGGCAACGCCGTCGAGCAGGAAGGGCGGCGCGGGCAACTCGTACTGCTTGGCGACTTCTTCGAAGCTTTGCTGGAACTGACGTGCGTAAATCGGGCCGTAGTTGGGCGGCAGCAGCATGCCGACCAGCAGCACGCGGGCTTGATTTTGTCGGCATTGCACTATCATGGCGGCGAGGCTGCGGCGCATATCCTCCGTCGGCAGGCCGCGCAGCCCGTCATTGGCACCGAGCTCCAGAATGACGATGGCTGGACGGTGTGTCGCGAGCGCTGCACCGATGCGGCTCAGGCCGCCGCGCGTGGTTTCGCCGCTGATACTGGCGTTGATCACCGCATGCGGATAGCCTTGCTCCGACAGGCGCTGTTGCAGCATGGCAACCCAGCCGCGCTCCAGCGGAATGCCGTAGGCGGCGGACAAGCTGTCGCCGAACACCATGATGACAGGCGCGGGCTGTGCAGCAGATGTCAGCGCCGGTGCTAGCGCCAGCAGAATCAACAGCAGAGAATGTTTCAACATGAGGTACCTTGATGACTGATATCGCGATCCAGGCGACTGGACTGAGCAAGCATGTTACCAGCAGCGACAACATCCTGACGATACTGGATGGGCTGGAACTCGAAGTGCGGCGCGGCGAATCGGTCGCCATCCTGGGCGCTTCCGGCTCCGGCAAATCCACGCTGCTGGGCCTGCTCGCCGGATTGGACACCCCCAGCAACGGTAGCGTTCACGTGGGCGGCGTGGAGCTCGGCGCTTTGGATGAAGATGGCCGTGCTGCGTTGCGTGGCCGCGCGATGGGTTTTGTGTTCCAGTCGTTCCAGTTGCTGCCCTTCCTCACCGCGCTGGAAAACGTCATGCTGCCGCTGGAGCTTGCCGGCCGGCAGGATGCTGCTGCGCTCGCCAATACCACGCTGACTCGGGTCGGGCTGGAGGGCCGCCTCAAGCATTATCCCCGCCAGCTTTCCGGCGGCGAGCAACAACGCGTCGCCATCGCCCGTGCATTCGCCCCGAATCCCACCATCCTGTTTGCCGACGAACCAACCGGCAATCTGGATGCGGCGACCGGTCAGCGCATCATCGACCTGCTGTTCGATCTCAACCGCGAGGCCGGCGCCACGCTGGTGCTGGTGACGCACGACGTGGCGCTGGCAAAACGCTGCGCGCGCCGCTTATTGCTGCAAAACGGGCGCCTGACAGCGGCATGATCAGCAGCAAATTCGCCCTGAAGTTGTTGCGCAGCGCCTGGCATGCCGGCGAGCTGCGCATCCTGCTGGTTTCCGTGGTGCTGGCGGTCGCAGCCACCAGTGCGGTCGGCCTGTTCGCCGGGCGGGTACAGACGGCGCTGGACAGGCAGGGCAACTTGCTGCTTGGCGCCGATCTTCGCGTCGCCGCACACCATCCGCTGCCTGCGGCTTATGCTGCCGAAGCGCTGCGTCGCGGCCTGCGCCTGGCGCATACCACGGCCTTCCCCAGCATGGTCACACACGGCACAACAAGCACCCTGACGGAAATCAAGGCGGTGAGTCTTGCCTACCCGTTGCGCGGGCAGCTGCTGTTGTCGGACGCGCCATTTTCCCCCACGCGCCAGGCCAGCGGCATCCCCGCGCCGGGCGAAGTTTGGGTGGATACCCGGCTGGCGGGTTTGCTGGCGCTGCAAGCAGGCGACCGCATACGCCTCGGCGAGCGTGACCTGACGGTGGCGGCATTTCTGCGCCAGGAGCCCGACCGTGGTGGCGACCTGTTCAGCATCGCGCCGCGTTTGCTGATGAATGTGCAGGATGTCGCCAGCACCAGGCTGATCCAGTTCGGCAGCCATGTGTCTTACCACCTGCTGGCTGCGGGCGAGATCGGCATGGTCGATGGGCTGCGCGGCTGGCTGAAACCGCGCCTCAAGCCCGGCGAGCGGGTGGAGACGGTGCGTGACGCGCGCCCGGAAATTCGCAGTGTGCTGGACAAGGCACGGCAGTTCCTCGGGCTGGCGGCGATGGCGAGCGTGGTGCTGGCCATGGTGGCCATGGCGCTTGCCGCGCTGCGCTTCGTGCAGCGCAATCTCGACGTGTGCGCCATGATGCGCTGTTTCGGCGCTACGCAGTCCGACATCCTGCGCGCATTCGCATTGCAAATGGCGCTGCTCGGCTTGCTCGGCGGCTTGCTCGGCTGTGCTCTGGGCTACGCTGCGCAGGCGGTGCTGGGAGAATTGGCCGGCAGGTTTTTTCTCGAACAGCTGCCCGTTCCCGGCTGGATGCCGCTGCTGTATGCCATGGCGGTTGGCCTCGCCACCTTGTTCGGCGTGGTGACGCCGCATTTGCTGCGGCTGCGCAACGTGCCGGCGCTGCGCATCCTGCGGCGCGATCTTGGAGAGGTTAGTCCATGGGGCATTGCCGCCTGGATGCCCGGCGTCAGCGTGGCGGTGACACTGATTTTCGCTCACGCCGGCGAGGCCAGGCTGGGCTGGATGACGCTGCTGGGCTTTTGCGGCATCCTGCTCGCGGCGGGTATCGCCGGCGCACTGATGACGGCGTTGCTGCGGCGCTGTGATTTTTCGGGAGCATGGAGGCTGGGGCTCGCTAACCTGTCGCGCCGGCCGCTGCTGGGCATCGCCCAGGTGACCGGCTTCAGCCTTGCCCTGATGGCATTGCTGCTGCTGACCGTGGTGCGCGCGGACCTGTTTGCCGATTGGCGCGCCACGCTGCCGCCGGATGCGCCCAACCGTTTCGTCATCAATATCCAGCCGGAGCAGATTGCGTCGCTGCGCACGTTTTTCCGCGACGAACATATGCCCGAGCCGGTGCTGTTTCCCATGATCCGCGGGCGGCTGGTCGCCATCAATGGTCAGCCGCTCGACCCCTCGCGCTATGCCGATGAGCGGGCGCGGCGCTTGGTGGAGCGCGAATTCAACCTGAGCTGGGCGCGCGAGTTGCAGGCGGATAACCGCATTGTCGCTGGGCGCTGGTGGAGGCAGGGCGACGCGGGCCGCCCGCTGCTTTCGCTGGAACAGGGCATTGCCGAAACGCTGGGCATCCGGCTGGGGGATAAGCTCACCTACGAGATTGCAGGCGAGCGTGCGGAACTTACCGTCGCCAGCCTGCGCAAGGTGGAATGGGATTCCATGCGCGCCAACTTCTTCGCCGTTGCCGCGCCGGGAACGCTGGAGCGCTTTCCCGCCAGCTACATCACCAGCTTCCACCTGCCTGCGGAAAAAGAAGAAATGCTCAACCGCCTGGTGCGCGCGTTCTCCAATCTGACCATCATCGACGTCGCTGCCATCATGCAGCAGGTGCGCGCCATCATGGATAAAATGGCCTATGCCGTCGAATTCGTTTTCCTGTTCTGTCTGGCGAGCGGGCTGGCGGTGCTCTATGCTGCCCTGGCCGCCACCCATGACGAGCGCGCGACGGAAACTGCCTTGCTGCGAGTGCTGGGCGCCGGACGCGCGCAGGTCAGAAACGCGCTGCTGGCGGAATTTGCGCTGCTAGGGCTGCTGGCTGGCCTGCTGGCAACTGCAGGCGCATCGGCGCTGGGGTATTATCTCGGCGTACACGTGCTCAATGTGCCTTACGTGTTCGACCCGATGCTGCCGGCCTGGGGGTTGGGAGTGAGCACCTTGTTGATTCCTGCCGCAGCCTGGCTGAAGCTGCGATCCATACTCGCCAAACCGCCGCGGGACGTGCTGCAGAGCGCATGACCGGAAGTTCAAAAGGTTGCTTGCAGCCAGGCAGCAATCATGTTGATTTGCTATGACGTGCATGCCTCATAACGGCTGTCGATTACTGCCATAAATAGATGAATTACTTAAATGGGGAAAACATGAAGACATACATGACAATTTGCATTGTTCTACTGTTGACGGCTTGCGCAACAAATCCGCCTGCTCGGTACTTGAAAAAAGACGCTGGAGAAGAAGAATTTGCTGAAATGTATTATCAATGTAAAAAGAAAGCACTGCACATAGTATCAAGTCAAATTAGAGATGCGTACGGCAATGTAACGCCTGAAGTGGACGCAGTTAATTGCACCAAATTTAATGCGTGTTTAGCGTCTAAAGGATTTATCAAATCACCAAATGGTGGTTTTGTAGTAACAAATGACAAAGAGGTTGATTGCAAAGAGTAGTTAGGGGCACCTAATGTGAGTATCTCAAACAGACACCATTGGTAACCTAACTTCAATCAACGGCGTATTACGGACACTCTCAAACAGTAAAGGCCTATCCTAGCTTGGGCAGGATAGGCCTCTTGTTTCAGGTCATTGAATCAGGGCTTGTCCAGGCTGCCCATAGCCTTCGGATAAGTCACAATGCCCCAAGGCATGTCCGTGGCGGTGATACGTTTGGTGACTTCCAGTTTCTGCGTATCGATGACCACGATCTCGTTGGATTTGCCGCAGGCCAGCAGGATGTACTGGTCATCCGGAGTGAAGCTGAAGTGCCAGCAGCGATCCCCGGTAGGGATGTCCTTGATCTTTTCGAACGTTTTGGCGTCGAACACCTGCATGGCTTTTTCCTTGTTGGCGGCGATAAAAATGCGCTTGCCGTCACGGTCGAAAGAGATGCCATAAGGCGATTTGCCGGTAGCTATGGTCTTGATCGGGTTGAGCTTGCTATCCAGCACCAGCAGCTTGTCTGACATTTCCAGCGTGGAAACGTAGGTTTTGCCGTCAGGCGAAACCTTGATGCCGCGCGGACGCTCGCCATAGGAGGCAACCGGCACGCTCTTCAGCAGCTTTCCGGATTTCATGTCGTGCATGGTGATCGAGTTGTCCGACTCGTTGGTGACGATCATTTTCTTGCCATCCTTGGAAAACTCCACGCCCTCGGTTTCCGGCTTGCCGATGATTTCCTTGATGACTTTGCCTTTTTTCAGGTCGACGATGGCAATGCGCCCCGGAATCTTGTCCTCGTCATTATCTTCCTGAACTGCCTCTGCTCCGGGCTTGGGAGGAGGGCCGGACTTGGCGCTGGGCTCATAGGTCACATAAGCCCTGTTGCCCATCACGCGCACGAACTCGGGATTTTTGCCGATGGTGACGAATTTCGGCGCATTGCCGCCGGCGGTATCGACGACGGAGATGTTGCCGTCGTCCTTATTGGCCGTGACCAGCCATTTTCCGTTGGCGCTGATGCCGATGCCGCGCGGGCCCTTGGCACCGATATCCACGCTGCCCTTGATTTCCATGGATTCCAGGTCGATCACGGTCACGCCGCCATCCTGATTCGATACATAGGCTACGCCCTTGCCCTCAGCCAGGACGTGTGGGGCGATGGCCAGGCCAATGGCGAGCGCCAGTGCGGCGTGCAGTCCATGCTTCAAGTGCAGTTGCTTCATACGTAGTTCTCCTTGGATATTAGATCGGGGGCGACCCCGTTATTCCTGGCGCTTGACCAAGCTAGTGATTCGATCCCTTTTGAGAACTAAGGTTCCCCTGAGGGCGCATCAACTCTCGATCAGTCCGAACCGGATGGCCAACCGAACCAGTTCGACAGGGTTGGATACGCCGAGTTTCTGCTTGATTGCGGTGTGATAATTGGCGATGGTTTTCTGGCTGAGTTTGAGCATGTCGGCAATCTGTTCACTGTCCTTTCCTTCCGCGAGCAAACGGAACACTTCGAACTCCCGTGCCGACAGTTGCTGCATGGGATCGCCCTCGCCGGTCAGGCTCTGCAGGGCGATTTTCTTCGCCACTTCAGCGCTGATATAGACTTTGCCGCGCGCGACATCGGTCAGCGCGGTGACCAGGTCTTCAGCCAGGCTGCTCTTGGCAAGATAGCCGCGTGCGCCAGACTTGAGCGCCTGGCTGGCAAAGGCGGCATTTTCGTGCATGGAAAGCACCAGCGTGCGTGCCGTCGGGTAGCGTGCCAGTATGCGCCGGATGGCCTCCAGCCCGCCCATGCCCGGCATGGACAGGTCGATTACCGCGACATCCGGCAGATGTTCGCCGAACAGCTGGTAAGCGCGCTCTCCGCTTTCTGCCTCGGCCACGATTTCAAAGTTCGGGTAATGCTCCAGCAAGCGGCGCAAACCGGAACGCACGACGGCATGATCGTCGGCAAGCATGATGCGGATCATTTCTACGCTCAAATCACACCTCCAGTTTCAATGGAATGACCGCCTGCACACAGGTGCCGACGCCTGCTTTGCTATCCAGCTTAAACATTCCGCCCAAGCCCTCGACGCGTTCGCGCATGCCCGCTAGCCCGAATCCTTCGACATGGTCGGGATCGAACCCCCTGCCGTTATCGCTTATGGCTATATGCCTGTCTGGTGAACGGGCTTCGGCGCCGTCGCGGCCGACCGCAATTTCCACCGCGGTTGCGGCAGCATGGCGCGAGATGTTGGTCAGGCACTCCTGCAGCACGCGGTAGGCCGTGATGGTGACTGGTTCTCTCAATCCTTCCAGTTCATCGTCGCTGATTTTCAGGGTGCAGGAGATATGGGGATGGCGTGCCTGCCAGGATTCGACCAGATCGCGTAGAGCCGCCGCCAGTCCGAGCTCGTCGAGTACCCCAGGGCGCAGTTGCTGCAACATGCCGCCCACCATTTCCATCAAATGGCGGGACAACCGGGTGACGGCTTTTGCGCTTTCCAGCACTTCCGGGCATTTGGTTTCGCCCAGCAACAGGATGGCTGATGCGTCGGCATGGATAGCCGTCAGGGACTGCCCCAATTCGTCGTGAAGATCACGCGCCAGGCTTTTGCGCTCCTGCTCCTGCAGGGAAATGAGCTGCTGCGAAAGCTGATGGTTGCGGCGGATGCTCTGCTTCAGGGTTTCCACCATATGGTTGAATTTTTCGCTGATGCGCGCCATCTCGTACAGCTCGAATGCGGGCAGGCGCGCATCCAGATTGCCGCGCTCCAGTTCGTTCAACGCGCCCAGAATTCGATCCACCGGGCGCAATGCATGGCCCACCGCCCAGTAAACCACGATGTTGACCGTAAAAAAGAAAATTCCAGCGAGCACAAACAGGTCGGCTGTTTGGCGCCATATTTCGGCATATTCGTAGGAAGGGTCGGGGGTGATCACCAGTTCCCCGGTCGAGTGGTCGGTAAATTCGATAGCACGCCGCGTCGGCGCCCATTTTTGCGAAACCCTGTCCATTATTTCAACAAACCATGCTGGCGCAGTATCTGCAACTTCGTGGGCTGGGGCGGGGCTTTGGTTGCTGTCGCGCAGTTGGCCGGTTGGGTCGTAGAATTCAATCTTGATGTGCCGCATGTGCCTGAGGCTTTGCAGTCGGAACGGTCGCCCATTGGATTCCGCCTTGGAGATTTGCGATTTATAGGAAATGACCGTATCGATCAGGTACAACGCAAGCTTCTCGGTCGATTCGATCTCTGCGCGTACATTGTGGCGGGCGTTGTGAACCATCAGAACAGCGCCGGCCAACAGCATCAGCATCAGCAAGGCGGTAATGATCAGATTCAGACGCAGTTTCAGGCTCACAAATTCGCTCTCGATATCGAATACCCGGATTCTATCGCTTCACGCTCCCGACAGTGTTAGGAAAAATTCCCGTCATAGAAAGGATTTTCTCTCATGCCATTGGCTGGAGATGACTCTAGACTTGCTGCATTGCAAATTTTTTAATAGCCCCGCTGCCTTATGCCGCACTTAAGAATGATAACAATCGAGGAAAAAATGCAGCGCTCAAATTTCAGATTCAAACCCCTTGTTTATGCGCTTGCTGGCGTGATGGTCATGCAGGGGCATGCCATTGCCGACAACAAGGCGGAAGTGCTCGAAACCGGCAGCATCGAGGTGGTTGGCACGACGCCGCTGCCCAGCATAGGAACGCCTGTCAACCAGGTTCCTTCAAACGTGCAGGCGGCCTCTGGAAAATCCTTTCAAGAGCAGAAATCGCTTGATTTGTCCGAGTATCTGGACAGTAATCTGGGGTCGGTCACCACCAACAATACCGTGGCCAACCCATACCAGCCTGACGTGTATTATCGCGGCTTTGCAGCGTCACCACTCCTTGGTACACCACAAGGCTTGTCGATATTCATGGATGGCGTCCGCATCAACGAACCTTTTGGCGATATTGTCAATTGGGATCTGGTTCCCGCCAACGCCATTTCCAGCATCAATCTGCTGCCTGGCTCAACCCCGCTGTTCGGGCTCAATACATTGGGAGGAGCCCTGTCTATCCATACAAAGAGTGGCGCAGAGAATCCTGGGGTCTCCACAACTGCTTATGGCGGTTCCTGGGGTCGCCGTGCCTTCGAGTTTGAGGGGGGTGGCAAGAGTGGGCAACTTGACTATTTTGTCGCGGGTAACTTTTTTAATGAGGATGGCTGGCGTGATCATTCCCCCAGTGATGTGAAGCAATTGTTCGGCAAGGCAGGCTGGCAGGACGATAAGTCCGACCTTGATATCTCCGCGTTGCTTGCAGACACCGACATGGAAGGCACCCAAGCCTTGCCTAAATCCATGCTAAATAACTCTAAGCAGGCGTATACCTGGCCGGACAGCATAGGCAATCAACTGGGGATGTTGACCCTCAAGGGTAGTCACTTTATTGCGGATGACAAACTGATTGCTGGCAATGCTTATTATCGCCATAACCGTGCCAAAGGGTTTAACAGTAATCTCAACAATAATTACGATGGGACTGGTGCCACTACAACTAATGAAATAGCAAGCAACGTGCTGACTACGACAGATACTAATGGCTTTGGCGCTGCTGTGCAGCTTACCTTGTTGGGTGACTTATTATCGTTCAATAACCAGTTTACCAGTGGCCTTAGCGCCGATTTTGGACGTACTCGTTTCAATAGTGATACACAAATGGCTGATGTCGTTGGCTCGCAAACAGTAAGTAACCAGCCTATCTCTATACTTCGGACAGTCAGGCTCAATGCTGACAACGACTACTATGGTCTATATGGATCTGATACCTTTTCATTTACCGACAAGCTGCACATGACGCTTTCCGGCAGGTACAACCTGGCGTTCGTCAATCTGGCCGGATCAAGCACGGATGTAAATAATCCTGGCTGGTTGGCAGGCAACCTGAATGGCGAGCATCATTATGAACGCTTTAACCCCGCGATCGGATTTAATTACAACCCGTTCAAGGCTCTTGGGCTATTTGCAGGATATAACGAAGGGATGCGTGCCCCAACGCCAGTAGAGCTTTCCTGCGCAGACCCTGCAAACCCTTGCTCTTTGCCAAATGCCTTTGCTGGCGATCCACATCTCAAGGCGGTGATTGCCCGTACATGGGAAGGCGGTATGCGCGGCAAGATTGCAACAGATATGAACTGGAACCTTGGTTTATATCGAACACAGAACAGTGACGATATTCAATTCATCAGTAGCGGTGGAGCTAACGGGTATTTTTCCAATGTGGGTAAAACCCTGCGCCAGGGCTTGGAGTTTGGCCTCAATGGAAAGCTGGACAAGTTCAGTTTTGCTGCGAACTATGGATTCACTGAAGCAACATTCCAGAGCCAGTTTTCTGCACAGAGCGAATCCAACTCCAGTGCAACCGCAACTGATTGTGCTGGCAATACCACGACGAATAATCAAATATGTGTAAACAAAGGAAACCACATTCCTGGCATCCCTCAACATACTTTCAAGCTACGTCTTGGCTATGAAATAACGCCATCTTGGACGATAGGAACCAATGTCATTACTGCTTCCGGTCAATTTGCGCGGGGTGACGAGAACAATCGTGACTCCAATGGCAAGGTGCCTGGATACACCGTGATGCACCTGGACACCCATTACAGCATTACTGATGACTGGAAAGTATTTGCCAAGGTCAACAATGTGTTCGATACGAAATACTCCACTTTCGGCATTCTTGGCAAAAATGAATTTACTGGAGCAGGAAATACGTTTGACACCACAACAAATTCTTGGGCTAACGAACAGTTCCGCTCTCCCGCAGCGCCCCGTGCTGCCTGGGTTGGCGTAACCTACGAATTCGGCAAGCCAAAGGGCTCTGCCGGCGCCAAACCTGACCTAGACTGAAATAGCTCCATCAATTATGCTGGCACGCGAATCTTATGAGGCAATCATGGTGAGCGAGCCGCAAAAATTGCGTGTGTTGCTGGTCGAGGACGAGGCGCTGTTTGCCCGTGCCGTCGGCAAGCAGTTGGAGAAGGCCGGTTATGCCTGCGAGCTGGCCGCAACGCTGGCAGAAGGGCGGGCGGAGCTGGCGCGCGTATTACCCGATCTGGTGTTGCTGGACATGCGTTTGCCGGATGGAAATGGCATGGAACTGCTGGCGGAATTGACTGCCAAGAACGTGGCGGTGATCGTGATGACGGCCTATGGCGAGGTGAGCGATGCGGTGAGCGCGATGAAGCAGGGCGCCATCGACTACCTGAAGAAGCCGGTTGATCTGGATGAGTTGCTGCTGGCGGTGGAAAAGGCGCAGCGTTCGCTCGACCTCAGGCTCAGTCTGGATCATTCCCGTCAGCGCGACAGCCACGCGACCGAGGGCGTCGAGTTCATCGGCGAGAGTGCTGCCATGCAGGCGGTGCGCAACCAGATCGAGCGCATCGCCAAACTGTTTACCATGGGCGATGCCGCGCCGCCTACGCTGTTGATTACCGGCGAGACCGGCACCGGCAAGGACGTGGCGGCGCGCCTGCTGCACCTCTCCTGCGCCAACTCCGAGCGTCCCTATGTGCATGTCGATTGCGCGTCATTGCCGGCAGAGCTGATCGAAAGCGAACTGTTTGGCCATGAAAAGGGCGCATTCACCAGCGCCCAGGGATCGCGTTGCGGCCTGATCGAGGCGGCAGAGGACGGCACGCTGTTTCTCGACGAGGTGGGGGAGCTCCCATTGTCGTTGCAGGCCAAGCTGCTCAATGTGCTGGAGCGGCGCATGGTACGGCGGCTGGGCTCCACCAAGGAGCGTCCGGTCGCTGCGCGTTTCATCGCCGCCACCAACCGCGATTTGCAGCAGATGGTGTTGGAAGGCCGCTTTCGTGCCGACTTGTTCTACCGCCTCAATGTGCTGAGCCTCGTCATGCCCGCGCTGCGCGACCGTGGCGACGATGCGCTGCTGCTGGCGCGCCACTTTGCCGCCCAGATCGAGCGACGCTACGGCTTGCCGCCACATGTTTTCTCCCCCGAGGCCGCTGCCGCCATCTGTGCTTACCCCTGGCCCGGCAATGTGCGCGAACTCAAGCACCAGGTGGGCCGCGCGGTATTATTGAGCCAGGGCATGCAGATTACGCTACGCGAACTTGGCCTGCCGACGCATGCCGCCACCCCCTTGGCTGCGGGGAATGTCAGCGGGCTCACGCTGGACCAGGCCGAAAAAGCGCTGATCGAACAGGCGCTCAAGCAGGCGCAGGGCAATGTTTCCGAGGCTGCGCGCCAGCTCGGCATCACCCGCATGGCGATGCGCTATCGATTGGAGAAGCATAGCCTCAAGGGCGGTTGACCAGGACCAGGTACTCACCCTTCGTGATATCATTTCCGGAATATTTGCCCCGGAGTTTCCCCTCGTGAAAATTGGTACCCCCTTGAGCCCGTCGGCTATCCGCGTCATGTTGCTGGGCAGCGGCGAACTGGGCAAGGAGGTCATCATAGCCCTGCAGCGGCTGGGCGTGGAAGTCATCGCCGTGGATCGCTATCCCCATGCCCCCGGCCACCAGGTCGCACATCGTGCGCATGTCATCAACATGGCTGATGGCGCAGCCTTGCGCGCCCTGGTGGAGGCGGAACAGCCGCATTTGATCGTTCCCGAAATCGAGGCCATCGCCGTGGATGCGCTGGCGGAGATCGAGGCCGCCGGGCTGGCGCAGGTGATCCCGACCGCGCGTGCAGCGCAGCTCACCATGAACCGCGAAGGCATCCGCCGGCTGGCGGCGGAGGAACTCAAACTGCCGACTTCCCCTTACGCCTTTGCCTCCAGCCTGCAGGAAATGCAGGCGGCCATTGCTGGCGGCATCGGCTATCCATGCTTCGTCAAGCCGGTGATGTCGTCTTCCGGCAAGGGGCAGTCGCGCATCACCGCTCCCGCCGATGTTGCCGCCGCCTGGGACTATGCCGCAACAGGCGGGCGCGTGAATCAGGGCAAGGTCATAGTCGAAGGGCAGATCGATTTCGATTACGAAATCACCTTGCTCACGGTGCGCGCAAAAAATGCCGCGGGCGAGATCGAAACCCATTTCTGCGAGCCCATTGGCCACGTGCAGATAAAAGGCGATTACGTGGAAAGCTGGCAACCGCAGCCCATGAACGCGCAGGCGCTGGAGCGGTCGCGCGCCATTGCCAAGGCCGTCACCGACAATCTGGGCGGTCTGGGGCTGTTCGGCGTGGAATTGTTTGTCAAGGGCGACGACGTGTGGTTCTCCGAAGTCAGCCCGCGCCCGCACGACACCGGCATGGTGACCATGGCCAGCCAGCGCTTCTCCGAATTCGAGCTGCACGCCCGCGCCATCCTTGGCCTGCCGGTGGATGTCAGCCTGCGCGCGGCGGGCGCCAGCGCCGTGATCTACGGCGGCGTGGACGCTGCCGGCATCACCTTCGAGGACGTCGAGCAGGCGCTCGCCGTGCCGCAATCCGACCTGCGCCTGTTCGGCAAGCCGGAATCCTTTATGCGCCGGCGCATGGGTGTGGCGTTGGCGACCGGGAAAGATGTCGATGAAGCGCGCGCGCGCGCCAAACTGGCGGCAAGCAAAGTGCGGCCGGTGAAATAGTCCTGATGGCAGTCGCACAGGAATCCGACGCAAGCCAGACTCCATTTGAGATGCTGGGCGGTGCCGACACCATCCGCAAGCTGGTGGAGCGCTTCTACGACATCATGGACAGCGATCCCAGAGCCGCCACCATCCGCGCCTTGCATCAGCCGGACCTGACCTCCGCGCGCGAAAAGCTGTTCATGTTCCTCACGGGTTGGACTGGCGGGCCACAACTCTATATCGAGCGCTATGGTCATCCCATGCTGCGCCGGCGGCATTTGCCGTTCCCCATCGGCGAGCAGGAGCGCGACCAGTGGATATACTGCATGGTGCGCGCCATGCATGATGTCGGGGTCGAAGAAAAACTGCTGACGCAACTCGCGCAGGCGCTATGGGACGTGGCTGACTTCATGCGCAATCAGCCGGCCCCCGCTGCTTGAGGTTCATGCGCGCAATGAGTTAGATGGTCAATTTACCCTAGTAGATCAAATGGTCTTTACATCTTCCTGGATCTATGGAGAATGATGCTTTTCCCAGCATAAGGGGATGTGCCTGAAAACTGACCGACAACACGCTGCTGCTAGCAGCCATGCATGCTCCCTCGTTTATTGCCGCGACAGCAATGGCGCCATGATGAAAGGCAGAGGCAGAGCTGCATGAAGGCGCCAGGAAACCCCGTACTACATCTCGACGATCTGCAATTTGCGCTCGACCAGCATGCCATCGTCGCGATCACGGACCACCTAGGCAACATCACCTACGTCAACGACAAGTTCTGCGAAATCAGCCAGTACACGCGCGAGGAGCTGATCGGCCAGAACCACCGCATCCTCAAGTCGGGTCACCACTCTGCCAAATTCTTCCGCGACCTGTGGGGCACCATCGCGCGCGGTGAGGTATGGCACGGCGAAATCAAGAACCGCAAAAAGGGTGGGGACTACTACTGGCTCGAAACTACCATCGTGCCTTTTCTGGACGATCAGGGCAAACCTTGCCAGTATGTGGCCATTCGTACCGAGATCACCCAGCAAAAGCGCGACCAGGCGGATTTGCTGAAGGCGCGCGATGCAGCGCTGGAGGCTACGCGCCTGAAATCGGAATTTCTGGCAACGATGAGTCACGAAATCCGCACCCCCATGAACGGCGTGCTTGGCATGATCGAGTTGCTGCTCGACAGCCCGCTCGATCAGAACCAGCGCCAGGAGGCCCGCACTGCCATGGAATCGGCCAATGCGCTGCTCGAAATCATCAACGACATTCTCGACTTTTCCAAGATCGAGGCTGGCCGCATGAATATCGAGGAGACTGATTTCGATCTGGCCGATACGGTGGAAAGCGTCGCCGATATCCTGGCGCCCAAGACGCGACAGAAGGGACTATCCCTCATGACCCGCATCGATGCCGCTGTGCCGGCGCGAGTGTGCGGCGATTCAGGCCGCCTGCGGCAGATATTGCTGAACCTCGCCGGCAACGCGGTGAAGTTCACCTCGCATGGGGAGGTGGTCATCGATGTCGGCGTCGAAAGCATGTCGGAATCGGGTGTATCCCTGCGCTGCAGCGTGTCCGATACCGGCATTGGCATGTCAGCGCAAGCCATCGAGCATCTGTTCCAGCCTTTCATGCAGGCCGACGGGACGACCACGCGCCAATATGGCGGCACTGGTCTGGGGCTTTCCATATGCTCGCGCCTGCTGCAACTGATGGGTGGGAAAATCGGCGTCGACAGCGTCAGTGGCGCAGGCTCCACCTTCTGGTTCACGCTGCCGCTGAAACACGCCCATGATGCCCCTGACGGCCACTTGTCCAGCCCGTACGGTACGGAACTGCAGGGCGTGCGGGTGCTCGTCGTCGACGATAGCCGCGTCAATCGCGATATTCTGCAGCATTATCTGCAGGCCTGGGGCGCCCATAGCATAGGCGTGGCAAGCAGCAAGGCGGCATTGGAGCAGTTGCGTGAGGCAGTTGCCAAGCAGCGTGCGTTCGATCTGGCTTTGATCGACCTCGCCATGCCCGATGTAGATGGTTTTGAGTTGGCGAAGCAAATTCAACGCGACACGGCCATCGCCGACACCAGGCTGGTGATGATCACCGCCTCGGACGATGCCGGACGGGATGTCAAGGCGATGGAACGCGGTTTCCGTGGCTACTTCAACAAGCCGATCCGGCGCGCCCAGTTATTCGATGGCTTGTGCCGCATTCTGCAGGACGATGTCATGCCGCTGGCCAAGGAAACCGAGGCCCCCGCAGCAGCCGTCGCCACTTCGCCCGGCGGCGGCCAGACGCTGTTGCCAGGCATTAAATCGGTGCTGCTGGCGGAAGATAACCTGACCAACCAGAATGTCGCCCTGCGCCAGCTGGAGCGGCTGGGGTACACGGTGCATGTTGCCGCCAATGGCCGTGAAGCGGTGGAAGCGGTGCAACGGGAAAATTTCGCACTGGTGCTGATGGACTGCATGATGCCGGAAATGGATGGCTACCAGGCGAGCGCCAAAATCCGCGAATGGGAAGCGCAGACCGGACGCCCCCGCCTGCCCATCATCGCCATGACGGCCAATGCGATGGAGGGTAACAGCGACAAATGCTTGGTCGCGGGGATGGACGATTATCTGCCCAAGCCGGTCAGCATGGGCAAGCTGCAGGCAATGCTGGGCAAATGGAAAGCCCGGCCCGCGCTGAGTACCGGCGGCCCAGTGGAGCAGAGGGCATTGGGCAGTATCGACATGAGCGTGCTCGACAAGCTGCGCGATGAGATCGGCGAATATGTCGGCGAAGTCATCGACAGTTACCTGGGGAGCACGCCCGCCTTGCTGGAGCAATTGATGCGGGCATATGAAGCGCGCGACTTCGACGAGATGCACAGACATGTGCATACCCTCAAGTCCAGCAGCCAGCAGCTCGGGCTGAATCGCCTGGGAGAAATGGCGACGAGCCTGGAATTGCGCATACGTACCGGTGATCTTGCTTTTGGCATCGGTGAAATCGAACGTCTGTTCGAGGAGTTCATGCGCGCCAAGTCCGAGCTGTCGGGCATGCCGATGGCATCCGATCAGCCGAGCCGCCGGCCGGGCGGAAACCAGCCGCTGGTGCTGGTGGTGGATGATGACGCCAGCATACGTCTGCTGTTGCGCCGTGCCATGGAGGAGGAAGGCTACCGGGTGGAGGAAGCCGCCGACGGTGCGCAAGCGGTTGCTCTGGGCGAGAAATTGCACCCCGGTGTGGTGCTCATGGACTGCATGATGCCGGGAATGAGCGGTTTCGAGGCGTGCGAGCAGCTGCAGCTGCTGCCGGAAGAACAGCGTATGCCCATCATCATGGTCACCGGTCTGGCCGACGACACGTCAATACGGCAGGCGATCCAGGCCGGCGCCGCCGATTTCATCACCAAGCCTGTCCAGATGCCACTCCTGTGCCAGCGTGTCAAGCGTCTGCTGGAGGTGAAGCAGACGCGCGAGCACATCAAGCATCTGGCCTACCACGATACCTTGACCGGACTGCCCAACCGGACACTGTTCAACGATCGCCTGCAATTGGCGATTTCCGCCGCGAAGCGCGATCACCATCGGCTGGCGATGCTGTTTCTCAACCTGGACAATTTCAAGACCATCAATGACGGCCTCGGTCACGCGGTCGGTGATTTGTTGCTGAGAGCGGTGGCGGAAAGGCTTTCCGCCAACGTGCGCGAAGGTGACACCCTGTCGCGCGTGGGCGGCGACGAATTTGCCCTGTTGTTGCCTAAATTGACGAAAGGGGATGAGGCTGTGCATGGCGTGCGGATGATCGCCGAGAAGATGATCGATTGCATGAAACTGCCATTTTCCCTGGACGGCCAGGAGGTCTACATCGGCATCAGCATCGGCATCAGCATCTACCCGGAGGACGGCGAGGACGGCGCCACTTTGCTGAAGAATGCCGGTTCGGCCATGCACTGGGCCAAGGCCACCGGACGTAACAGCTTCTCACTCTACGCGGGCGCCATGAATGCCGAGGTGACCGAGCGCCTGCAACTGGAAAATGGGCTGCGCAAGGCCATGGAGCGGAACGAGCTGGTCATCTACTACCAGCCGCAGGTGAACGCGCATGCCGAACGGACGGAGGGCATGGAGGCCCTGTTGCGCTGGCAACATCCGGAACTGGGGCTGGTCGCGCCTTACAAGTTCATTCCGCTGGCGGAAGAAACCGGATTGATTGTCGAGATCGGGGCGTGGGTGCTGCGCACGGCCTGCGCCCAATGCAAGGCATGGCACGAGCGCGGCCACGATCGCCTGGTAGTGGCCGTCAATCTGTCGGCGCGTCAGCTCGTTCCCGGCGATTTGGTCGATGTGGTGCGCGCGGCGCTGGAGCAAAGCGGTTTGCCGGCGTGGGCGCTCGATCTCGAAATTACCGAAAGCATCACCATGCAGGGCAGCAGCAAGGCTTACGATACCTTGCACCAGCTCAAGGCGTTGGGGGTGCAGATTTCGATGGACGATTTCGGCACCGGCTATTCCTCCCTGAGCTACCTCAAGCGCTTCCCCATCGATATCCTGAAAATCGATCAGTCATTCGTGCGCGACATCATGACCGATCCCAGCGACGCGACGATCGTCGAGACCATCATCGCCATGGCCGACACCCTTGGTATGCGTGTGATCGCGGAAGGGGTCGAAACTGTCGAACAGCTGGAGTTTCTGCGCAGCCACGGCTGTCAGATTATTCAGGGCTATCTGGTGAGCCGGCCGCTGCCGGCCGAAGGCATGGATCAGTTTTTGGCCCGCGGGCGTGATGCGCTGCCCTGGTAACTGCGGATTGCAGCGCGGACGAGCTATTCGCGGTTAAGGCCGCCGAGCAGAGCGGGAATTTCTTTTTTGATTTTGGAGCTTGGCCGTTGCCGCTGCGTGGGTTCCGGAGCGTTCAGGTTGGGTTCGTAAGGGCGGCTGAACCAGTCGTCAGCCGGGGCGGCGCGAGGCTTGCTGGCTCGGTGGCCGGCCGGTTTGCTGGGCCGGTCACTGGTGTCGGCGCCCGGCCTGGCTTTGGCAGGGGTGCTTGCGCCCAACATGGCCGGCAGCGGTTCTTTTGGAATCTCCCGCTTGAGCAGCTTTTCGATGTCCTTGAGATACCTTTCCTCAGCTTCATCCACCAGCGAAATCGCCGCGCCCGATGCGCCGGCACGGCCGGTGCGGCCGATGCGGTGCACATAATCTTCGGCATTGGGCGGCAGCTCGTAGTTCACCACCAGCGGCAATTGATCGATATCCAAGCCGCGTGCGGCGACATCGGTTGCCACCAGCACGGTGAGCTTGCCGTCCTTGAACGCTTCCAGCGCCTTCATGCGTTCCAGCTGGCTCTTGTCGCCGTGTATGGCGTCGGCTGAGATGCCACCGCGCTCCAGCAGGCGCGCCAGCTTCCCGGCGGCTATCTTGGTACGGGTAAACACCAGCACTTGCGGCACATTGCCGCTGCGGATGAGGTGGGCGAGCAATTCATGTTTTTGTGCCTGCGGCACATGGTACATGCGCTGCGTAACGGTTTCCGCCGCGGTGTTGCGGCTGCTGGCTTCGATCAGCGTCGGGTTAGTGAGGAACACGTCGGCCAGGCGCTTGATTTCATCGGAGAATGTCGCCGAGAACAGCAGGTTCTGCCGTTGTTTCGGCAACAGCGCGACGATGCGTTTCAGGTCGGGCATGAAGCCCATGTCCAGCATGCGGTCCGCTTCGTCCAGCACCAGCACCTGCACCTGACCGAGCTGCACGGTACGCTGCTCGACGTGGTCGAGCAGGCGGCCGGGGGTGGCCACCAGGATTTCCACGCCTTTCCTCAGATGCGGGGTCTGGGTTTTGATATCCACCCCGCCGTAGACCACCGTCGAACGCAGCGGTACATACTTGGCGTAGGTGCTCACGCTTTCTTCCACCTGGATCGCCAGTTCGCGCGTCGGCGTCAGGATCAGTACCCGCACCGGATGGCGTGCCGGCGAGGCGCTGCTGCTGGCCTGCGGCAGCAGCTTCTGCAGGATGGGCAGGGTAAATGCCGCCGTCTTGCCCGTGCCGGTCTGTGCCGCGGCCATCAAATCGTGGCCTTGCAGCACCAATGGAATTGCCTGGGACTGGATCGGCGTCGCCTGCGTGTAGCCGGATTCTTCGACGGCACGCAGGAGCTCCGGCGCCAGCCCCAGAGCGGAGAACGAAGGGGGAGTGCTGATTTGCGCTTCCGTATCGTTGTTGATTTCCGCCATTATATAAAATTACCGCCGGTGCGCTTGAAGGTTTTCGACGGCGCGCCGTTGCCTGCAGGACGGCCGCGAGCGGCATCCGGGCGACCACGGCCAGCGTCAGGACGGCCACGGCTGTCATCCGGGCGACCGCGAGCGGCATCCGGACGGCCACGACCGGCATAGCCACCGGTTGATGGGCGCTTGTCGAAAGAGCGTGGGGACGATGGCTGTTGCGATCTGCGCGTGGGTTCAAAGCCCGGGATGATATGCGCTTCGAGGCGCTTGCCGGTGAAGCGTTCGATATGGCCCAGCACCGGACGGTCGGAACCGGAGACCAGCGAGATGGCGGTGCCGGTGTTGCCGGCACGGCCAGTACGGCCGATGCGGTGCACGTAATCCTCGGCAAACTTGGGCATGTCGAAGTTGATGACATGGCTGATGCCGGAAATGTCGATGCCGCGCGCGGCGACATCAGTGGCCACCAGCACGCGCACGTCGCCGTGGCGCAGCTTGGTCAGGGTGCGGTTGCGCGCGCTTTGCTTCATGTCGCCGTGCAGGGCGGCAACCTTGTGGCCAATGGCGCCGAGGTCGTCGGCCAGTTGGTCGGCATGGCGCTTGGTGGAGGTGAACACGATGGCCTGGTTCACGTCCTGTCCCGACAGCAGATGCTGCAGCAGACGGTTCTTGTGCGAAAGGTCGTCCACATAGTGCATGCGTTGCTCGATGTTGGCATGGCTGGTGTGCTGGGCGGAAATCTGGATGGTCTTGGGCGTGCGCAACAGCTTTTGCGCCAGCTTGCCTATGTTGCCTTCCAGTGTTGCGGAGAACAGCAGGGTCTGGCGCGTGGACGGAGTGGCTGCGGCAATGCGCTCCACGTCCGGCAGGAAGCCCATGTCCAGCATGCGGTCAGCTTCGTCCAGAATCAGCATTTCCAGGCGCGAGAAATCAATGCGGCCGCGCTCCATATGGTCGATCAGACGTCCCGGGGTGGCGACCAGCAGATCCAGCGGCTGCGACAGCAGGCGATTCTGCTGCGGATAGCCCATGCCGCCGACGATGGCGCCGCTGCGGATGCGCAGGAACTTGCCATACTTGCGCGCGGCGTCTGACACCTGAGCGGCGAGTTCACGCGTCGGGGTCAACACCAGAATGCGCGGGCCATTGCCGCGCATGGTGGACGGTTCTGCCAGCCGTTGCAGGGCAGGAATGGTAAACGCTGCGGTCTTGCCGGTGCCGGTCTGTGCCGATGCCATCAGGTCATGGCCTGCCAGCGCTTCGGGTACGGCCTGCTGCTGGATCGGGGTAGGCGTGGTGTAGCCCGCTTCCTCGATAGCCTTCATGATGGATGGGTGTAAATTCAGTGATGCAAAAGACATGGTATTTCCTTCTATGGGAAAGCGATATAACGCGCAAGCAGGGGCAGTCCGAACAACTGGACGGAATACAGTATTACCGGCGCACAAGCATCGACTGCTAACCGGAAATCTATAAACCAGGAAAAAATCTGGAGGGAGGTCAGGAGCGATGGGATCGATCAGTCTGTATAAACAGTAGGCGACTGAAGCGAAGTGCGCATTGTACGCACTATAAGCGGACTGTCAATGCATTTGTGCTAGAATGCCGGCCTTTCTCAGCTACGGTTTAAAAACTTATGTCACGCGTCCTCCGCAACATCGCCATCATCGCCCACGTCGACCACGGCAAAACCACCATGGTGGACAAGCTGCTGCAGCAGTCAGGCACTTTTGCCGCGCACCAGCAGGTGGTGGAGCGTGTCATGGACAGCAACGACCTGGAGAAGGAACGTGGCATCACCATTCTCGCCAAGAATACGGCGCTGGATTACCAGGGCGTACACATCAACATCGTCGATACCCCAGGGCACGCCGACTTCGGCGGCGAGGTGGAGCGCGTGCTGTCCATGGTGGACGGCGTGTTGCTGCTGGTCGATGCGGTGGAGGGCCCGATGCCGCAAACCCGTTTCGTCACCAAAAAGGCGCTGGCACTGGGTCTGCGCCCGATCGTAGTGATCAACAAGGTGGATAGGCCGGGCGCCCGCACCGACTGGGTGATCAACCAGACTTTTGACCTGTTCGACAAGCTGGGCGCGACGGAAGAGCAGCTCGACTTCCCGGTGGTGTACGCCTCGGCGCTCAACGGCTATGCCATGCTGGAGCCAGGCCAGACCAGCGAAAACATGACCCCCCTGCTGGATACCGTGCTGAAGCACGTGCCGGCACCGGCCACCGATGAAAGCGGCGGCCTGCAGTTGCAGATCAGCAACCTCGATTACTCCACTTTCGTCGGGCGTATCGCCATCGGCCGCGTGGCGCGCGGCACGATCAGGCCCGCCATGGATGTGATCATCATGAACGGCGACAAACAGGTAGGCAAGGCGCGCATCAATCAGGTGATGGGCTTCCAGGGACTGGAACGCGTGCAGATGACCGAAGCCGGTGCGGGAGAGATCGTGCTGGTGACTGGCATCGAGGAAATCGGCATCGGCGAAACCGTGTGCGACCCGGAGCATCCGCAGGCGTTACCCATGCTGTCGGTGGACGAGCCGACGCTGACCATGAACTTCCAGGTCAATAATTCGCCCTTCGCCGGTCAGGAAGGCAAGTTCGTCACCACGCGCCAGATCCGCGAACGCCTGCAGAAGGAACTGCTGATCAACGTCGCCCTGCGTGTGGAAGATACCCAGGATACCGATATTTTCCTGGTTTCCGGGCGCGGCGAACTGCACCTTACCATTCTGCTGGAAAACATGCGCCGGGAAGGCTACGAGTTGGCCGTATCCCGTCCGCGCGTGGTGATGAAAGAGATTAACGGCGTCAAGTGCGAGCCTTATGAAGCGCTGACAGTCGATGTCGAGGAGGCGCATCAAGGCACAGTGATGGAAGAGCTCGGCCGCCGCAAGGGCGATTTGCAGGACATGGCGCCGGACGGCCAGGGCCGCACCCGCCTAGAATACCGCATTCCGGCGCGCGGCCTGATCGGCTTCCAGTCGGAATTTCTCACCATGACGCGCGGTACCGGCCTGATGAGCCACGTATTCGACGAATATGCCCCGGTCAAGCCCGGCGATATGGGCGAGCGCCGCAACGGCGTGCTGATTTCCTCCGAACAGGGGGAAGCGGTGGCCTATGCCCTATGGAAATTGCAGGAGCGTGGCCGCATGTTCGCCAGCCCCGGCGACCGCCTGTACGAAGGCATGGTGATCGGCATCCACAGCCGTGACAACGACCTGGTGGTGAACCCGATCAAGGGCAAGCAGCTTACCAATGTGCGTTCCTCCGGCACCGACGAAGCAGTGCGCCTAGTACCGCCGGTGCAGGTTACGCTGGAATCGGCGGTGGAATTTATCGCCGATGATGAACTGGTGGAAATCACGCCCAAGACCATCCGCATCCGCAAGCGCTACCTGACGGAACAGGATCGCAAGCGCAACAAGTCTGCCTGAGCGGGGGAAGCCGGATTGGCGGGTTGCTAGAGAGTGTCTTCGCGGTTGTGACGACGGCGATCCAGCCACCACGCCAGCACCGGGAGCACCAATATCCCGCCCGGCATGACCAGCGGCACCAGATACGGACTCAGGTTGGACAGGGCGCGCAAATCACGTAGCAGCATAGCGCGCTCTTCCGTACTCCAGCGCTCACCATTGCGATGCTTCATCAGCAACGGTATCAGCCCATGCACCTGGGCCATCTCATGGCGGATATACAGACGCTGGCTTTCCTGCATTGAGCGCACGTTTACCCAGCCACGCCGCCATAGCGAAAGGTTATGCTTGCTGGGTAGCTGGGACGACATGGCTCTTTCCCTTGTTGTATACTCTGCCACCGTACGCGGAACGCGCCTTGGAACAGGCGAGGCCGGGGTTGGTGGGTGGTACAGGGTTTGAACCTGTGACCCCTGCCGTGTGAAGGCAGTGCTCTACCGCTGAGCTAACCACCCGTCAAAACGAAGGCGTGATTTAAGCATAAGTCGCTTGGGCGGTCAATTTCTACTCCCAGCTTTGCCTCTTTGGTACTTCTCTTATGCTACCGATAGAGAAGCATGGCTACATTGCGCAAGCGTTCAGGCAACTGACAAGTATGCCGTCGGACTGATGTTTGCCAAATTAATGGCCGCAGCAGTTCACCCTTGTGCACAATTGCAAATTGAGATGTATCATTCTCCCTAATCAAAACCAAAGGGGCGGCACGTGATAAAAAACATAACCCTTGAAGGCTCCCGCAGAATATGGCTCGGCTTGCTGTTATGCCTGTTGGCGGCTTGCGCGAATTTTCCTGCACCCAGACTCGGTTCAACCCAGGGTGAAGCAGTGCAGCAGCAGTTGGCCAATGATTTTCCGTTTCCTCAAGGTGCACGTGTCGATCATGATAAAACCATCATCCTGGGTGGCGGCGCCAATTGGACGGGTAGAGTGCTGTTCTCGACCTCGTCTTCGCCCACGGAGGTGTTTGATTTTTACCGCGATCAGCTGCCGGCAGCGGGCTGGCAAACCATCAGCCTGATCAAGGCGAAGACCAGCATCCTCACTTTTGTAAAACAGGATCGCAGCGTTACCGTCGACATCAGCGACGGCATGAGCGGCACCAGTGTCGGTGTCACGATGTCGGCCCGCATCGATTCCCTTCCTCAGCCGGTAGCAGCCCCCACCCCCGCAAAGAAATAGGGTCTGCCGTACCCGGTTCGCCAGCGTTCCGGCATCGGTATCGCTGGCCCACATCAGTTGCTTAGGTGGTTAATCGCGGGTGCGGCGCAACGTGCTTTGGCGTAAAATTGCGGCCTTTGTTCCTCATCGGTTATTACACATGGTCGTCCGCACCCGCTTCGCTCCCAGTCCCACCGGCTATCTCCACATCGGCGGCGCCCGCACGGCGCTGTTTTCCTGGGCTTATGCCCGCAAACACGGGGGCACCTTTATCCTGCGCATTGAAGATACCGATGTCGCACGTTCCACGCCGGAAGCGGTGCAGGCCATACTCGACGGCATGAACTGGCTGGGGCTGAATTACGACGAAGACCCGTTCTACCAGATGCAGCGCATCTACCGCTACAAGGAGGTCATCGACCAATTGCTGGCAGCGGGCAAAGCCTATTTCTGTTACTGCAGCCGGGAAGAACTGGACGAGATGCGCGAGCGGCAGATGAATGCCGGCCTCAAGCCGCGCTATGACGGGCGCTGGCGGCCGGAGCCGGGCAAGACGCTGCCGACGCCGCCATCCGGCGTGCAGCCGGTGGTGCGCTTCAGGAACCCATTGGATGGGGTGGTTGCGTGGGATGATATGGTGAAAGGGCGCATCGCCATCGCCAACGATGAACTGGACGACCTCATCATTGCCCGCGATGATGGCACGCCGACCTACAACTTCTGCGTGGTGGTGGACGACTGGGATATGCGCATCACTCACGTCATCCGCGGCGACGACCACGTCAACAATACGCCGCGCCAGATCAACCTGCTGCATGCCTTGGGCGCGGAGGTGCCGCAGTACGCGCACCTTTCCATGATCCTGGGTGATGACGGCCAGAAGCTGTCCAAGCGCCATGGCGCGGTGAGCGTGATGCAGTATGACGAAGATGGCTATCTGCCGGAGGCGGTGCTCAACTACCTGGCGCGGCTGGGCTGGTCGCACGGTGACGAAGAAATCTTCGACATGGAACAGTTCTGCCAGTGGTTCGACCTCGACCACATCACGCCTTCCGCTGCGCAGTTCAATACCGAAAAGCTCAACTGGCTGAATGCGCATTACCTCAAGCAGACCGATAACATCCGGCTGGCCACAGAAGTGGGCAAGCGCCTGGCCATGCGCGGCATTGTTGTGGCTGGGGGGCCCGATCTGGCCGGCGTGGTGGGGCTATACAAGGAGCGAGCCGCTACATTGAATGAGCTGGCGGACGCGGTGGAATATTTCTACCAGCAGATACACGCCTCGCCGGAACTGCTGGAAAAGCATCTGACCGAGGATGTCATCCCGGTACTCAAAGCGCTGGTGGATAAACTGGCCGCAAGCGAGTGGACGCAGCAGGTATTGCACGATGCCATCCAGGAAGCCGTCACCGCCCATGCTGTCAAATTCCCCAAGGTGGCCATGCCGCTGCGCGTGATGGTGGCCGGCATCGCGCAGACGCCGGGCGTGGATGCGGTGCTGGCGTTGCTGGGCAAGGACGAGACGCTGCGGCGGATCAGCGGGTATTTGTAAAGTTGCAGGGCGCGCAATGAGGTGCCGGAGAACGCCGTGGAATGTGATTTTGCATGACGTGATCCTCAAATCCCGTGCAAAATCGCAAATCAATGAAGCGTAAGATGTGATTTGAATAGGTTCTAAACTTGAAAGAGGCCTTGTATGAATAGGATTTTATTCGGTTGCTTTTTTGTTCTATGTTCATCGGTATCATTCGCTGATGAGTCTTACAACTTTAGAGGGGCTAAATTAGGAATGTCTCTTTCAGAGTTCAAATCGCTTCCATTCCCAGACCCTGATAGCAAGCTTAATACCGAACAGCCAATGCTTGTTTGCAATGGTGATGGTAGCGAAGGAAAGAAGTCCTTTCTCTTACTTCTATCAGATGCCGATAAACAAATTGGGACCGTAAAGTGCCAATGGTCGGTGGCAAGAAAATATTCTAGTTATTTAGATGGCGCCTGGATTACGGTTGGAAGAGGAAACGCAAAAGAGGTCATTTATTCATTCGTCAAAACGCCGGAGTCAAGCGAACCGCTGCTTTTCAACGTTTCTATAAGGATGAATAGTCTTGCGTTCCCATCGCTGGTTGATGGGTTGACTGAGAAATTTGGCAAGCCATCTGATACTCAGGTGATTGAGGTAAAGAATAAAGTCGGTAATAGTTTCAACAGCGCCATTGCTAAATGGGAAAATGAATCTTCATCCATCCGTCTCGAAGAACGGTATTTGAAGATTGATGAATTGGGGTTGAGCTACATCCATAAAGCTTTGAGTGGCTATTACTACAAGGAAAAAGAGAGTCGCAAAGAGCCGGCCAAGTTATAGCCCTAATGGCTGAAACTAAAGGGATCAGGATAAAATAATTGAAGACAGATTGCGTTGATTTCTCATTCCGCATCCATTATTCATAAACGTCTCGCCGATGGCCTATAGTCACGGCCAAATTCACCAGCTCGGCGTTACGTATTTCACAAATAATGCGGTAATCTCCCACGCGATAGCGCCATAAGCTACTCAGTGGCCCAGTGAGTGCTTTGCCGGCAGTGCAGGCATCTTCCAGCGGCGCGATGCGTTGATCCATGTAATCAATAATACGACGTGCTACCTGTGGATCAAGCTTGCCAAGCTGGCTTTTGGCTGTGTCGGTATATTCAATCCTCCAGGCCAAGGTCTTTCCTTACTTCGGCAGCAGAATGCACTTTTTCCTGCCCTTTGCGTACACGCTCCAATACTTCAGTCGCAAGGTAATAATCTTCCAAATCATCGAGCCCGTTTTCAATCATCTGGCGCAGATAATAGGCCTTGGAGCGCCCGGTTTGAGATGACAGAAAATCAAGCCGTTGTTCAACTTTGGGGTCTAATCGAATTGAGGTAGCCATTGTTATAGCCTCCTTGAATATTTGTATTCATTGTATCACGAGGAATCAATAGCCAGCCTCCGAGGCCTTGCAAAATCACATCCAGCCATTCCGCACCCTGTCGCAACCGGAAGGTATTTTCATAACTCGACTTCCTCCTGCAACTCTGGCACCCGCACATTCCACCCCAGTTCATTCCGCACCCGGTTGGCGAACGTTTCGGTTGCGGCGGATTCGCCATGCACCACAAACGTCTGGCGCGGCGGCTTCTTGAAATGGCCGAGCCAGCCCATCAGCGCGGCTTGGTCGGCGTGGGCGGAGAGGCCGCCTATGGTGTGGATGCCGGCGCGTACCGGGATTTCCTGGCCGAAGATGTGAACCAGCTTCGCGCCGTCCACCAGACGTCTGCCCAGTGTGCCCTCGGCCTGGAATCCGGTGATGATGACGCTGCATTCCGGGCGGCTGAGGTTGTGGCGCAGGTGGTGCTTGATGCGCCCGGCATCGCACATGCCGCTGGCCGAGATGATGATGGCGCCGGAGCGGATGTCATTGAGCGCCATGGATTCTGCAACATCCTGCACGAAGCGGATGTCGGGCATTTCCTTGCGGCGCTCCCGCCCCCACGCCATCAGCTTTTGCGCTTCCTGGTTGAATAGTTCGATGTGGCGCATGGTGATTTCGGTGGCGGCCAGTGCCAGCGGCGAGTCCACATAAATCTTCAGGCCATGCAGGCGGCGTTGGCGGGTGAGGTCGATCAGCAGATAAAGGATTTCCTGTGTGCGGCCTACGGTAAAGGCCGGCATGACGATGTTGCCGTGTTTTCGATTGAGCGTACTGTCGATGACATGCACCAGTTCTTCCAGCGTTTCGGCCAGGTTTTTATGCAGCCGGTCGCCATAGGTGGATTCGATCAACACCACGTCCGCGCTGTCGATGGCTGTGGGGTTGCGCAGTATGGGGCGATTGGGTTGGCCGAGATCGCCGGAGAAGACGACCTTGAGGCGTGTGCCATCTTTCTGCACCCATGCCTCGATGATGGCCGAGCCCAGAATGTGGCCGGCATCGCGGTAACAGCAGGCGACGTCCGCATGGGGGTGGAATTCGACGCCATATTGCACCGGCTGCAGCAGTGCCAGCGCGGCTTCCACATCGGCCAGCGAATAAAGGGGCTCGCTGGAGCCTTCATGGTGGTTGTTGCGGTGCGGGTATTTTTCCGCCCACTCCGCTTCCTTGGCCTGGATGTGGGCGCTGTCGCGCAGCATGACCGCAAGCAGTTCCATGGTGGCTGTCGTGGCGTAGATGGGGCCATCGAAGCCCAGCGCGGCGAGCCGCGGCAACATGCCGGAATGATCGATGTGCGCGTGCGTGACGAGAACGAAATCGATGGTGCGCGGGTCGAATGCGGGAAAGCGGCGATTCTTGATGTCGGCTTCCCGCCCCCCCTGGAACATGCCGCAATCGACCAGAAAGCGAACCCGGCCTGTATCTGCCAGGTAGCAGGAACCGGTGACTTCCCCCGCGGCGCCATGGAAGCTTAATTTCATCGGCAATTCTTGTTTTTCAGAAAGTTGGCCTTATTTACCACGACATCATGCGCTAAACGTTAGCATGTTTTGAATGACTGCTTCTAGTCAATTGTTTAATAATCACGTAGAGTTGAGCCAGCCCTCTACATAAGAAGGAGCAACAAATGAGCGCAAAAGGCCCAATGCTTCAAGACCCGTTTCTCAACGCGCTGCGCAAGGAACATGTTCAGGTTTCTATTTACCTGGTGAACGGCATCAAATTGCAGGGGCAGATCGATTCGTTCGACCAGTATGTGGTGTTGCTGAAGAATACCGTGACGCAAATGGTCTACAAACACGCCATTTCCACCATTGTACCTGCGCGCGCTGTCACCATCCCTCCCGCACAGCCTGACGAAGAGTAATGCTGGATCGTCCTGACGGCGGTGATGCCGTTGTGTTGGTCAGCCTTGACTTCGGCGGGACTGATTACGTCGAAAGCCTGGAGGAGCTGCACCAGCTGGCTGAAAGCGCCGGGCTCGAAGTGCGTACCGTAGTGGAAGGCCGCCGCGACCGGCCCGATGCGACTTACTTCATCGGCAGCGGCAAAGTCGATGAGCTCGCCGCCGCTTTGCTTGCTACGGACGCAAAACTCGTCGTCTTCAATCATGATCTCTCGGCCTCGCAGCAGCGTAATCTGGAAAAGCGCCTTGCCTGTAGTGTGCTTGACCGCACCGGGCTCATACTCGACATTTTTGCTCAACGCGCACAAAGCTTCGAGGGCAAGTTGCAGGTGGAGCTCGCGCAACTGGAACATCTCTCCACCCGCTTGATACGCGGCTGGACGCACCTGGAACGGCAGAAAGGCGGCATCGGCATGCGCGGCGGTCCGGGCGAAACGCAGTTGGAACTCGATAGGCGCCAGATCCGGCAGCGCGTCAAAAACCTCCAGGAGAGGCTCGCCAAGCTCAAGCAGCAGCGCGGCATACAGCGGCGCGCACGCAAGCGTTCGCAAGTGATGTCGGTGTCTCTGGTAGGCTATACCAACGCCGGCAAGTCCACCTTGTTCAACCGGCTGACCCAATCCGGCGTCTATACGGCGGATCAATTGTTCGCCACGCTGGATACGACTTCACGCAAGATTTATATTCCCGGCAGCGGCCCGGCTGTCCTTTCCGATACCGTCGGCTTCATCAAGCATTTGCCGCATGCGCTGGTCGATGCCTTCAGCGCCACGCTGGAGGAGGCGGTGCAGGCCGATGTGTTGCTGCACGTGGTGGATGTTTCCAGCAGCAACCGTGACGATCAGACGGCCGAGGTCAACAAGGTACTCGCCGAGATCGGTGCAGATCACGTGCCGCAGGTATTGGTGCTGAACAAGATCGACAAGACGGGCATGGAGCCGGGGCTGGAGCGCGACGAATATGGTAAAATCTGCAAAGTATGGCTGTCGGCGAACAGCGGCGCAGGGCTGGATAATCTCCGCCAGGCGCTTGCGGAGTACCGGAGTGAATTGATTCGACAGCCGTTCGAATCGACAATAATGGCCTGAAGCAATCTTAAAGATAAACAAGTGGTATCGGAGCAATAAATGGCATCGAATGACCCGGGATGGGGCAACAGAAACAACGACGGACCGCCGGATCTGGATGAAATCCTGCGCCGCTTCAGCAGAAAGCTGAGCGGCATGTTTGGCAAGGGTCGGCCAGGTGCTGCCGGCGGAAACGAGCCGTCAGGTGGCCCGGAGGTCAAGGCTGCTGGTGTTTTGCCGGTGCTCGGATTGATTGCCGTGGTCTGGCTGGGCACCGGCTTCTACATCGTCGATCAAGGCTCGCGCGGCGTTGTATTGCGTTTCGGCAAGCATGTCGAAACCACGCTGCCGGGACCGCGCTGGCACATCCCCTACCCGATTGAAGGTGTTACCGTGGTGAATATGGAGCAGGTGCGCACCATAGAGGTAGGTTATCGCACGCTCGGCGAGGCCGGCACCGGACGCAACAAGGAGTTGCGCGAATCGCTCATGCTGACCGACGACGAGAACATCATCGACTTGCAGTTTGCGGTGCAATACAACCTGAAGAATGTCAGTGACTTTGCTTTCAATAACCGCTTCACCGAGGGCGTCCAGCATGGCGTGGCTGAGAAGGATGCGGTGCGCGGCATTGCGGAAACCGCTATCCGTGAGATCGTCGGCCGCAGTAAGATGGATTTTGCCCTCTACGAGGGGCGGGAAGAGATTGCGGTGCGCGCCAAGAAACTGATGCAGGAAATTCTTGATCGCTATCAGACCGGCATCAGCGTTGTCAGCGTTACCATGCAGAACGCGCAGCCGCCGGAACAGGTGCAGGCTGCGTTTGACGATGCGGTGAAGGCGGGACAGGACCTGGAACGCCAGAAAAATGAAGGCCAGGCCTATGCCAACGACGTGATTCCCAAGGCGCGCGGCGGTGCAGCTCGCCTGCTGGAAGAGGCGAATGGCTACAAGCAGCGCGTGATCAACGAGGCACAGGGCAACACCAGCCGTTTCAGCCAGATACTCGCGCAGTACGAAAAGGCTCCAGAAGTGACACGCCAGCGCATGTTCATCGAGTCGCAGGAGCATCTTCTTTCCAGCGTCAGCAAGGTGGTGGTGGATCAGAAGCAGGGCAACAGCCTGCTCTATCTGCCGCTCGACAAACTGGTCGGCGGCGCTGAGACTGCTCCGCCTGCCGTGGGTTCTGCCCAGGCAGCGCAGGCCCCATCGCCGGCGCCTGCGGCACAACCTGCCACAATCGATACGCAGCGCTCGCGCGAAGCTTTCCGCAGCCGTGACCGGGAGAACCGTCCATGAAGAGCATCGGTAGTATCCTCGTCGCCCTGCTCGCTACCCTAGTGGTGCTGAGCCTGTCGGCTTTTACCGTCGATCAGCGGGAATTCGCCATCGTGTTCCGTCTGGGCGAGATCGTGTCGGTCAAGAAAGAGCCGGGCATCTACTTCAAGATGCCGCTGGTGGAGAACGTGCGCACGTTCGAAAAGCGCATCGTGACATTGGACTGGGTGGAGCCGGATCGCTTCATCACCAGCGAAAAGAAGAACGTGCTGGTCGATTCCTTCGTCAAGTGGCGCATCATAGATCCGGCCAAGTATTACGTATCGGTGCGGGGCGATGAAGCCCAAGCCGAAGCGCGCCTGTCGCAGACGGTCAACGACAACCTGCGTGCCGAGTTCGGCAAGCGCACCATACACGACGTGGTGTCCGGCGAGCGCGGCAAAATCATGGATATCCTGCGCCAGAAGGCCGATCGCGAAGCGCGCCAGATGGGCATTCAGGTGCTGGATGTACGCCTCAAGCGCGTGGATTTGCCGCAGGAAGTCAGCGAGTCGGTGTACCAGCGCATGGAAGCCGAGCGTAAACGCGTGGCCAATGAACTGCGTTCGCAGGGCTCCGGCGCGGCGGAAAAGATACGCGCCGATGCCGACAAACAGCGCGAGGTGATTCTTGCCGAGGCCTTCCGCGAGGCGCAACGCATCAAGGGCGAGGGCGATTCCAAGGCATCTGAAATCTACGCCGGCGCCTACAGCAGGAACCCCGAGTTCTATTCCTTCTACCGCAGCCTTGAAGCCTATCGCAACAGCTTCAGGAGCAAAGCCGACGTGCTGGTGCTGAGCCCGGATTCCGAGTTTTTCAAATATCTCAAGAATGCCGGCGGTGCCGGCAAACACGGGAAGTAGGCATTGGGCACTTCTTTAATCATGGCATTCGCCCTGATGTTGGTGCTGGAAGGCGTGTTGCCTTTCCTGGCACCGCAAGCATGGCGTCAGACCTTCCAGCGCATGATTGCGCTCAGTGACGGCCAGTTGCGCTTCGTCGGCATGGCTTCCATGCTGGGCGGCTTGCTGTTGCTGCTGATTTCTCGCTGACCGGAAGCTCACCATGCGCAACTGGCTACTTCCCGAATATATAGAAGACGTGCTGCCTGCCGAGGCGGCACGCATCGAACAGCTGCGCCGCCGGCTGCTCGACCTGTTCCGCGTTCACGGCTACCAGCTGGTCATTCCGCCGTTGCTGGAGTATCTGGAATCGCTCAATACTGGCGCCGGGCACGACCTCGACCTGGCCACCTTTAAAGTCGTGGATCAACTGACCGGCCGGCTGATGGGGGTGCGTGCCGACATCACGCCGCAGACCGCCCGCATCGACGCGCACCTGCTCAATCAGCAGGGGGTGACACGGCTTTGCTACGCCGACAGCGTACTGCGCACCCAACCCGATGGCCTCGCGCAGACGCGCCAGCCGTTGCAGGTCGGCGCGGAACTGTTTGGCCATGCCGGCATCGAGAGCGACATTGAAATCCAATGCCTGATGGTGCAGGCGCTGCAACTGGCCGGAGTGGCATCGCTGCAGATCGATCTCAGCCATGTCGGCATCTTCCGCAGCCTGATACGGCGCGCCGGTATCAGCAAGGAGCTTGAGGCTGAGCTCTACGGCGGCTTGCAAAGCAAGGACAAGTCTGCACTGGCGGAAATGGTGCGGAAGATGGAGCCGGTGCTTCAGCAGGCATTGCTGGCATTGACCGACCTCAACGGCGGCCCTGAGGTATTGCAGGCAGCCCAGGCGCGCTTGCCGCAGCATGCCGAGATCAAACAGGCATTGCAGGATCTGCGCCGCGCCGCGCAGCAACTGGAAGCCCTGGGCGCCGGCGCCAGTTTCGATCTGGCCGAACTGCGTGGCTACCATTACCACAGCGGTCTGGTGTTCGCCGCTTATGCCGACGGCTGTGCTGGCCCCCTGGCGCTGGGTGGGCGTTACGACGAGGTGGGCGAAGCTTTTGGGCGCGCCCGCGCCGCCACCGGATTCAGCCTCGATTTGCGCGGCTTGGTCACGGCGCTGCCGGCGGCGGAATCGGCCAAGGGCATCCTCGCACCATACGATGCTGATGCCGCATTGCAGAAAAAAGTCCAGGAATTACGTGCCGCGGGTGAAGTCGTGGTGGTCGAGCTGCCCGGACATGAGGCATACCGTGCGGAACTCAATTGCGACCGCGTGCTGATCAAGAAAAAAAATGGCTGGGAAGTGACTTCCGCCGCCAATTCATAAGGGTTTTAACATGGGCAAGAATGTTGTCGTCGTCGGTACACAGTGGGGCGATGAGGGCAAGGGCAAGATCGTCGACTGGCTGACGGATCACGCACAGGGCGTGGTGCGCTTTCAGGGCGGCCACAATGCGGGCCACACTCTGGTGATCGGTCAAGGCACGGCGCAGCGCGAGTACAAGCTCAACCTGGTGCCTTCTGGCATCGTGCGTGACGCCATACGCTGCTACATCGGCAATGGCGTGGTACTGGATGCCGGGCATCTGCTGGAAGAAATCAGCGGCCTCGAGTCCGTGGGCATCGAGGTGCGCAGCCGTCTCATGGTCAGCCCCGGCTGCCCGTTGATCCTGGGCTATCACGTCATGCTGGACAAGGCGCGCGAAGCTGCACGCAGTCAGGGCAAGAAGATAGGCACCACCGGCAAAGGGATAGGCCCGACGTATGAGGATAAGGTCGCGCGCCGTGCTTTGCGCGTTTACGACTTGTTTTATCCGGAGCGCTTCGCCGAAAAGCTGCGTGAAGTGCTGGATTATCACAACTTCGTGCTGACTAAATACCTCAACGCCGAGGCTGTGGATTATCAAGCCGAGCTCGATCTTGCCATGAGCCGTGCCGAGGCAATGCATCCGCTGGTGGCGGACGTGTCCGCTGCACTCTACGAAGCCAACAAGGCCGGCGACAACCTGCTGTTTGAAGGCGCGCAAGGGACTTTGCTGGATGTCGATCATGGCACTTACCCTTACGTCACATCATCCAACTGCGTCGCCGGCCAGGCATCTGCCGGAGCCGGCGTGGGGCCGGGCATGCTGCATTACGTGCTGGGCATCACCAAAGCCTATTGCACCCGCGTGGGTGGCGGGCCGTTTCCCAGCGAGCTGGACATTGATACCGCGACCACGCCTGGGCATCAGATGTCGGACAAGGGCAAGGAGATCGGCACGGTGACCAAGCGCAAGCGTCGCTGCGGCTGGTTCGATGCCGCGGCATTACGGCGCTCGGCGCGCATCAATGGCGTCACCGGGCTGTGCATCACCAAGCTGGATGTGCTGGATGGCATCCCGGAACTGGAAATATGCACCGGTTACAGGATAGACGGCAAGGTGGTGGATTTGCTGCCGGTAGGTGCCGAAGATGTCGCGCGTTGCGAGCCCATCTACGAGCGCATGCCGGGCTGGCGGGAAAGCACGTTCGGCGTCAAGCGCTGGGATGATTTGCCCGCCAACGCCCGCGCTTATTTGCAGCGCCTGGAGGCGCTATGCGAAGTCCCGGTGGATGTCGTGTCCACCGGCCCGGAGCGCGACGAAACCATCGTGCTGCGTCACCCGTTCGGGGCCTGATGCAGTGAGCCCGTCACCGTGAAGCCTGCCGAAAAGCCGCGTCTTGCCTGGGCGCTGACCGGCTCCGGCCATTATCTGAGGGAGTGTCTCGACATTATCGACACGCTGGAAGATGTGGATTTGTTCCTGAGCAAAGCCGCCGCCGAAATTCTCCAGCAGTACGGCTACAAACACAGCGTAGGGCGCGTATTCCAGGACAAGACCGCGAGTGCGGTGCCGGTCGAACTGTTTTACCACGACGTTTACCATACCGTCGTCATCGCACCCAGCAGTTCCAATACGGTGGCGAAAATGGTGTGCGGCATTTCGGACAACCTGGTGACCAACATTTTCGCCCAGGCCGGCAAGTGCCGCGTGCCGTGTATCGTGTTCGCCTGCGACACCGAGCCGGAGGTGGAATCCGAAGCGCCGCGCGAGAACATGGTCAAGGTCTATCCACGCCGCATCGACCTGGAAAACATGCAAAAGCTCAAGACCTTCGAGGAAACTACCGTGGCCGCCGATATGCGGGAATTGGACGCGGCCATCAGGGCCAGGGTGCAATGTCTGCAAGCCTGCTCTTCCTGACTGGGAAATTGGCGGAAAACAGCCTCAAGCGCATGCTGGAGTCGATGCAGCCGGCCGAGTTCCGTTATCAAGTGGAGCAACTCGGTGTCTCCGTGGCAGCATTGATGACGCCGGAACTTATTGCGCGCCGTCTGCCGGATGCGCGCGGCTCTGACCGCATCCTAGTGCCTGGCTTGTGCCGTGGCGATCTCGCGCCCTTGGCTGCGAAATATGGCGTGCCGGTGGATCGCGGCCCCGAAGACCTGAAGGATCTGCCGCAGTATTTTGGCCGCGATGGCAAGACACCGGACCTTTCCCGCTACGACGTGCGTATCTTTGCCGAGATCGTCGAAGCCCCCCATTTGACGGTGGAAGGCATACTCGCCCACGCCGCGCGCTACCGCACGCAGGGCGCCAACGTCATCGACCTCGGTTGCCTACCCAATACGCCGTTTCCGCATCTAGAGGATGCGATCCGCGCCTTGCATGAGGCCGGCCATCAAGTCAGCGTGGACTCGATGGATAGCGCAGACTTGCTGCGTGCGGGCCATGCTGGGGCGGATTACCTGCTGAGCCTGACGGAAAAAACGTTATGGATAGCCGATGAGGTCGCGTCCACGCCGGTGCTGATTCCTGCACGCAGCGGCAGCCTGCCTTCGCTCTACCGCGCCATCGATGCGCTGCAAGAGCGCGGCAAGATTTTTCTTGCCGATCCAATCCTCGATCCGCTGCCGTTCGGCCTGGCCGATTCCATCGTGCGTTACCACCGCCTGCGCAAGCGTTTCCCAGACATCCAGATCATGATGGGGGTGGGTAATCTCACGGAACTCACCGATGCTGATACCACCGGCATCAACGCCATCCTGTTCGGCATCGTTGCGGAGCTTGGCATCAACGCCGTGCTCACTACTTCGGTCAGTCCGCACGCTTGCAATGCCGTAGCCGAGGCCGATATGGCGCGGCGCATGATGTATGCCGCGCGTCAAGATCAGCGCCTGCCGCGCGATTACAGCAACGGCTTGCTGGGTTTGCATGATCGCCGCCCGTTTACCTACTCCGCCCAGGAAATCGCCGAGCTGGCCGCGCAGATCAAGGACGGCAATTTCCGCATCCAGGTGAGCGAGGAGGGCGTCCACATCTACAATCGCGACGGCCTGCACAGCGATACCGACCCGTTCCGCCTGTATCCGCATCTGCAGGTCGGCGACGATGCTGCGCACGCGTTCTACCTTGGCGTGGAACTGGCGCGGGCGCAAATCGCCTGGCAATTAAAAAAGCGTTACCACCAGGACGAGGAGTTGCAGTGGGGCTGCAACAGTGCGCAGGAAGATGCGCGCGGGCGCGTCGCGCATCGCGAATCCGCGCTCAAGGTCAAGCGCGGCAAGCCGGGCAAGACATGAAGCAGGAAATGATATTTGAAACCATAGTCACCACGCTCAACGCCGACGGCAGCGTGCACATCGCGCCATTCGGCATTCGCGAGCGCGACGGCTTGGTCATTATCGCCCCGTTCCGCCCGTCCGCCAGTCTGGATAACCTGCTGCGCGGGCGCTGCGCCGTGGTGAATTACACGGATGATGTGCGCGTATTCGCCGGTTGCCTCACCGGACGTCGTGTATGGCCGACCCGCTTGGCAAATAGGGTGCAGGGGCAGGTATTGGAAAGCGCGCTGTCCCATCGCGAGCTGGAACTGGCGGCAGTGGAAGAACACGAATTGCGGCCGGAACTGGCATGCAGAATTGTGCATGAGGTCAGCCACACGCCGTTCCGCGGGTTTAATCGCGCGCAGGCTGCCGTGATCGAACTCGCCGTGCTGGTGAGCCGCTTGCACATGCTGCCGCTGGAGAAAATCGATGCCGAGGTGCAGTACCTTGCCATTGCCGTGGAGAAAACCGCGGGCGAGCGCGAATGGCAGGCGTGGAATTGGCTGATGGAGAGCATAGTCAACTTCAAGGCCGGGCAGAGTGGGGAGAATCTGGCTTGATCAAGATGCTTGCCAGCGTGACCAGCGTGGAAGAGGCCCGCATGGCGCTGGATGCCGGCGCCGATATCATCGACCTGAAAAACCCTGCGCAAGGTGCGTTGGGCGCTTTGCCGCTGCAGGTTATCGATGACATCGTGCGCGAAGTGGCTGGCCGCCGTCCAGTCAGCGCCACCATCGGCGACCTGCCCATGCAGCCGGAACTGGTGTTGCGCATGGCCGAATCCATTGCCGCAACAGGGGTGGATATGCTCAAGATCGGTTTTTTCGGGAGCCAATGGCATCTGGAATGCATCCGCGCAGTGGCAGCGTTGACGGCAGGTGGGCAGCGCATCGTCGCGGTGCTGTTTGCGGACGAAATGCCCGATTTGAGCTTGCTGCCGGCGCTGGCGTCAGCCAGATTCCGCGGCGTGATGCTGGATACCGCACACAAGATCGGCGGGCGCTTGCCGGATCACCTGTCGCTAGCCGAATTGCGGCAGTTCGTGCAACAGGCAAAATCGCTGGGCCTGCTTACCGGACTTGCCGGATCGCTAAGCGAGGATGACATCGAGCTGCTTGCCCCCCTTGCGCCAGATTATCTCGGTTTTCGTGGTGCACTATGCGAAAAATCAAGTAGAACAAATGCACTGAACCCGGCCCGCGTTAAACATTTGCTGGGAGTGTTGCATGCATGCAACAAAACAGCCTGTTATACGGCCTGAGGCATGTGATGGTTGCATATTACGGATGTATTTCGTATAGTCTAGGCTACGGGACAAAAGGAAGGTTTAACCACATGAAATCCAGGCTGATTGCAATAGCAACCGCTGGCGTAATGATCGCATTCAACGGCACCGCTGTTGCGGAAGACGGATATCAAGGCTCGCTGTACGTGGTGCCCGGCATCGGTGTCATGCATACCGATAG
>Ga0208566_1000046_pt1 | contig 90779 bp, 74 predicted proteins | sample PL_2010_150m_FD_184159 | JGI IMG/M metagenome (GOLD analysis project Ga0208566, IMG submission 184159) | Freshwater microbial communities from Powell Lake, British Columbia, Canada to study Microbial Dark Matter (Phase II) - PL_2010_150m... | ecosystem: Environmental > Aquatic > Freshwater >...
GAGCTGTATCACATCAGTGCCGGTAGCGGCCTCATGACCCTCGGCGATGGCTGCTTCAAAGTCGGCGCTGGCGACACGGTGCTGATCCCGCCCGGCACGCCGCACCGGATCGAAGCCACCGGTGTGGAGCCCCTGCGGATCCTGTGTTGCTGCAGCCCGCCCTATTCGCACGACGATACCGAATTGCTGGAGGGAGCCTGATGGCAGGTAATCTGTTTGCCGGCCTGCCCAGGCTACCCATGGCGCCGGAAGCCGCCGAGCGCCTGGATACCCTGCTGGCCCGACCCGGCCTGCGCATCGAACGCATCGTCTCCACTGGTCAGGCCAGTCCCCCGGGATTCTGGTATGAGCAGGCCGAAGCCGAGTGGGTACTGCTGGTGAGCGGTGAAGCGCTGCTGCGCTTTGAGGATGAATCCGAAGTCCGGCGCCTGCGTGCGGGTGACTGGCAGCACATCGAGCCGTTGCGGCGTCACCGCGTTGAGTCGACCGCTGCGGAAACACCGACCGTCTGGCTGGCGGTGCATTTCCCGGAATAGATCAGGCGCCGAGCTTGCGCGCCAGCATCCACCGCAACCAGGCTTTGCGTGCCTCTTCGAACGCCCACATTACCGCTGCGCCGGCCAGCGCCAGCAGCCAGACATTCACACCGACAGGCGCCGTGCCGAACAGCCAGTTGCCGGGCGCGGTGTAGATGATGAGCAGGATCATACCCAGTTCCGCCGCCAGCCCCAGCAGGATGTAGCGGTTGCCCAGCAGCCCGAGCGAGAATGACGATTTGAACGGGTGGCGGCAGAGCACAACATTCATCATCTGCATCACCACGATCGTCGCCAGGCAGGCCGAGGTTGCCTGCAGATACAGCGGATCGACCCGGTCGAGGCTGACGCCGTAATGCCAGCCGGCGGCATTGAGGACGAAGAAGAACACCGCCATCGCCGCCGCCGCTTCCAGCACGCCGAGAAACAGGTAGGCACGGACCAGCAGACCCCATGACAGCAGGCGCTCGTTGCGCGCCCGGGGCGGGCGCTGCATGACGCCGGGATCGGGCTTCTCGGCGCCCAGCGCCAGTGCCGGCAGCATGTCGGTGCCGAGGTCGACGGCGAGGATCTGGATGATGGTCAGCGGCAGCGGAATGCGGAACAGGACGAAGGCGAGATAGGGCACCAGCTCCGGGATGTTCGAGCTCAGGATGTAGGTGAGGAACTTGCGGATGTTGTCGAACACCGCGCGCCCCTCCTCGATGGCGGCGACGATGCTGGCGAAGTTGTCGTCGAGCAGGATCAGGTCGGCGGCCTCCTTCGCCACGTCGGTGCCGGCGATGCCTATGGCGATGCCGATGTCGGCGGTCTTCAGCGCCGGCGCGTCGTTCACGCCGTCGCCGGTGACGGCGACGATCTCGCCCTTCTTCTGCAGGGCCTGGACGATCAGCATCTTCTGCTCGGCGGCGACGCGGGCGAAGATGATCTCTTTGGCGTCGAGTGCCAGTTGCAGGTGCGCCGGGGAGATGGCGCGCAATTGATCGCCAGTGATCATCACCGGCTGATCGCCTTTCACCAGGCCGATCTGGCGCGCAATCGCCAGCGCTGTCTGCGGGTGGTCGCCGGTGACCATGATGATGCGGATGCCGGCGCTGCCGCAGCGCGCGATGGCGTCCGGCACCTCTGCCCGCGGCGGGTCTTCCAGCCCGACCAGGCCGGCGAGGATCATGCCGCACTCCTCGGACGGCAGGCCGTCCTCGACCATACAATGGGCGAAGGCCAATACGCGCAATCCGGCTTCGGCCATTTGCCGTTGCGCCGCCAGCAGGCGGGTTCTCGCCACCGGATCTAGCGGTACGATGCCGGCGTCGAACTGGACAAAGTCGCAGGCCTCGATCACCTTCTCCGGCGCGCCCTTGCAGTAGAGCACGCGGCCCTGCGGCGTTTCACACAGCACCGACATGCGCTTGCGGTCGGTGTCGAATGGAATCTCGTCGATACGCTTGCAGTCGGCGAGATCACCGGCTACCTGCCGTCCCATGCCCGCCAGCGCCACTTCCATCGGGTCGCCGAGCAGTTTCTCGTCAACGATCTTCAGGTTGTGGCAAAGCGCGGCATTGACGAACAGCTCGCGGTGGTCCTCCGTCAGGCGCGAATTATTCGTCGATGGCGCCGCCAGATCGCCGAAGTCGAGGAAGCCGCCGCCCAGCCACAGGCGCTGCACCGACATCAGGTTCTGTGTCAGCGTGCCGGTCTTGTCGCAGCAAATCGTCGTCGTCGACCCCAGCGCCTCGACCGCCGGCAGGTGACGTACCAGGGCATTGCGTCTGGCCATGCGCTGCGTCGCCATGGCCAGCGACAGCGTCACCGTCGGCAGCAGGCCTTCCGGCACGTTGGCGACGATGATGCCAATGGCGAACAGCAGGTTCTCCCAGGTCGGCAGGCCCATCGCCTGGCCGATGAAAAACAGCGCCACGCCCATGCCCGTCGCCAGTGCCGCGACGATGCGCGACAGGCGGGCGATTTCGCGCTGCAGCGGTGATGAGGCGGCGCCAGCGGTTTGCGTAAGATGGGCGATGCGGCCAAACTCGGTATGCATGCCGGTGGCGTACACCACGGCGCGAGCCTGACCTGAGACCACCGAGGTTCCGGCCAGCACCACGTTCTTGGCATAGAGCGGCGAATCCTCCGCGCTGGGCTCGATGGTGCGCGCCTTGGGCAGGGATTCTCCGGTCACCGTCGCGGTGTTCACGCGCAGCGCGAAGGCCTCGATCAGGCGGCAGTCGGCCGGCACCAGCGTGCCTTCCTCCAGCAGCACGATGTCGCCGGGCACCAGTTCGCTGGCGAGCAGTTCGACAATCACGCCGCCACGCAGCGCCTGCACCTTCTGCGGCAACAACTGGCGCAGCGCCGCCACGGCCTGCTCAGCCTTGTATTCCTGCCAGAACGAAAAGATGCCGTTTACGATGATGACGCCGACAATGGCCACACCGAGGCGAGCCATGCCCTGGCCCGGTTGAAAGTGCTCAGCGAGAAAGGCCAGCGCAGCGCCGATCCACAGGATGATGGCGAAGAAGTGGGTGAATTCGCGGGCGAAAGTGAGCAGCAGGTGCTCGCGGGCCACTTCCTCGACATGGTTCGGTCCAAACTCCGCCAACCGGCGCGCCGCCTCGGCCGCAGGCAATCCGGCCGCCGTTGTCTTCAGGCTGGCGAGGGATTGCCCGACGCTGAGGCCATGGATATGCATGGAACGACGTGCGGCTTAGTTGCCTCCGCTGCGCTGCAGCCGCACTCTCAGGTCGGCGATTTCATCCAGCAGATCGAGTGCCAGCGCGACCCCCGCCGGATTGATTTCCAGGTCGCGCGTCAGCCGTAGCGCCAGCCGCGCGCGACGCAAGGAATCGCCGGTGAAACGCCAGTCCTGCGGCGACTCGCCGGCGGGTTCCAGCGCTCCCTCAAACACCCACGCCAGCACATGTTCCTCTTCCGCATTGCAAGCCTGACACAGTTCCACCAAAGTCAGATGCACTTCCTCTTCGACCACCGGCCCCTGAATGAATGTCATCGCGATCGGGTTCATGACGGGTCGCCTTTCATCTTTGTTCGCGGGTTGAAATCAAAGGCCTTGGCCATGGCCCGATAGGCTTCCTGGGCGCTCTCGCTGTCGGCCGGCGGCAGGACAATCGCCAGCACCACATACAAGTCGCCCGGCGGCGACCCGGGGATGCCACGGCCTTTCAGGCGCAACCGACGGCCGGCTACCGAACCGGGAGGAATCGTGAGCTGTACCGGTCCCTCGGGAGTCGGTGCGGTCACCGAGGCTCCCAGCGCGACTTCCCAAGGAGCCAGCGGCAGATTCAGATAGACATCGCGGCCGTCGACGCGAAACTGTGGATCGGGCTGGAAGGCAATCTCAAGGTACAGGTCGCCCGCTGCGCCCTCGCCAATCCCCGGAGCGCCCTGGCCGGCCAGACGCAGATGCTGGCCGGCACGGATGCCCTTGGGAATGCTGACGTCGAGCTTGCGCTCCTGCAGCGTGCCACGGCCCTGCGCATCCAGCCTCGGCATGCGCAACGAGATGCTGCGCTGGGCGCCACGGTAGGCATCCGCCAGATCGATCAGCACCTTGGCGTGGTGATCCGGACCCTTCGCATGCATGTGGGCGCGTTGCGCGGCCCGGGCCTGACGGCCGAACAAGGCTTCAAAAAAATCGCTGTGGTCCGCGCCTGCGCCGGCGCCGAAATCACCACCGCTGAATTCGAAGCCGGCGTCCCAGTCCGGCGGCGGCTTGAAGTCCTGCCCCGTCTTCCACTGGCTGCCCATCTGGTCGTAGGCCGCGCGTTTCTCGGGATCCTTCAGCACCGCATAGGCTTCGCCGAGTTCCTTGAAGCGTGCCTCGGCATCGGGATCCTTGCTCACATCCGGGTGGTACTTGCGCGCCAGTTTGCGGTAGGCGCGCTTGACGTCATCCTGCGTCGCGCTGCGCGCCAGTCCCAGAATATCGTAGTAATCCTTGAATTTCATGGTGCAGGGCTTGCTGCTCCCGGGGTCACTCTTTTGCGCCCTTGCGGCACGACTCGACGATGCCCGGGCTCGGTGCCGGTTCGCACACCTCGACGCCAGGCGAACCTGCCGGCGCCGGTGTGCGCCCGAACTTTATGCGCCTACTTGCCTACTTCTTTTTCGCCTTGGCCTTGCGGCACCCCAGTTGCCCGGCCTTGTCGTTGGCGAAATATTGCAACCCCTCACCGCAGCTCAACGGCTTGGCCGGCGAGGCCGCACCCTTGCCACCCTTGCAGGAGAAGTCGCCTGCCTTGCCCTGCTTGCCAACCAGCTTGTAGCCCTCGGGGCAGACGGCGGCCGGGGTTGCGGCCGCAGTGGGCGCACCTTCCACCACCAGCTTGGCGGTCGCCGCACCGACACAGGGAAAGTGAGTGGTGATCTTCTTGCCTTCTGCCTTGATGCTGTAGCTGCCGGCCTTGGCGTAGGTCTTGGCGATGGTCACGGGAAACTTGGCCTCGCTGCCGTCGATCTTGACATTGCGCGACTCACTGCCATCGTCGAAATGCACCACCATCCCGCAATAAGACGATGCTTCGCCATCCGCCGAGATGGTGATTTTCACCTCCTGTCCGGCGCGCGCCGGGTTCGGATCAATCTTCACCGCGCCAATGCCACCTTGTTGAGCGAAGGCCAGTGTCGAAGCGAGGCTCAGGACAAAACCCAGTTTGTATTTCATGTGAAGGCTCCTTGGTCTGACAATTGTGACAATCTATCCCATTTCGGCAGAACAGGAAATCACCATGAAAGCACTCCGCGTCATCGCCGTCGCCCTCGGCCTCGCCCTCTCCTGCTCGCGGCGGGCGTCGGAACACGTTACGCGCTGTTCGACGGCGGAAAGATGAACCGGGGCGCCAAAACCAGCGTGACTGGCACCAGTGCCGGACATGCTGCAAGCAAGGAGACCGATCAATTGAACGGGCTAACGGTGCCGGTGCGCATCCGCGGACCGTCCGAGAACCGGTCCTACCAGATCAAATTCGGCAACATGGTCTCCGATGCAGCCGCGGCCAGGGTCGAAGAGAAGAGAGAGGAAATCATGGCGAAGGTCGGGGACAAGGTGAAGGACAAGCTCAAGGGCTTGTCCGGCAAGTGAGTCACTCGTCAGGCGGCAGAACTCTCGACGCGAGGAAGCATAACAAGGAGGCGCCGATTGAAAGGGCCGCCAGTGTTCCCGCGAGCCTTCGTCCATGCCACAGGCCGTCGAACCATTCGTTGAACTCGGCGGCAGCCACGGCCGCCTTGCCGCCGATGCGCTCCAGATCGCCCCGGTATTTTTTTGAACTATTGACCGAGGACGTGTAGAACCCCGCATCGTCTTCATCGGCCTCGGCCGAGGCCGTCGCGAGCACTATCGCGGAAGCCGACAAGCCAACGATCAGAACGCATGCGGCGAGCCTCCGCATGAGAATCATGGCTGGCGTCTTTATGCGCTCGTCCGGTTCGGGTTCGTTGCTCATGTAGCTGGCCTCATTGCGATCATGCTCGCCGGCGATTACTGATCCGCGGCGGGCGGGGCGTTCGGCCCGCAGGTTGAATATACTTGGTCCGACAAAGGGAAACGAGATGTTGCGTATCGGAATTGACCTCGGCGGCAGCAAAATCGAAATCATCGCGCTCGGCGGCGATGGCAGGGAACTGCTGCGCCAGCGCGTGGCGACACCGCAGGGCGACTACGCAGCGACCATCAGCGCGGTAGCGGATCTGGTCGCAGCGGCAGAGCGGAAAGTCGGCGCTGACGGTACGGCGGCGAGCATCGGCATCGGCATCCCCGGCGCGGAGTCGCGCGTCAACGGGCTGATCAAGAACGCCAACTCGACCTGCCTGATCGGCCAGCCGCTGCGGCGCGACCTGCAGGCAATGCTGAAACGCGAAGTGCGCATCGCCAACGATGCCAACTGCTTTGCGCTTTCCGAAGCGGTCGACGGCGCGGGTGCCGGTGCGCGGGTGGTGTTCGGCGTGATCCTCGGCACCGGCGTCGGCGGCGGCATTGTCATCGACGGCAAGGTGCTGACCGGCACCAACGCCATCGCGGGCGAGTGGGGTCACAACCCGATGCCCGGCGAGCAGCATCGCGACGCCTGCTATTGCGGCCGCCGGGGATGCATCGAACTGTATCTTTCCGGTCCCGGTCTGGCCGCCGATCATCGCCGCGCCAGCGGAGCAGACAGCGCACCCGAGTTGATCGCAGAACTCGCCGCCTCGGGTGACGCCGCCTGCGAAGCCACATTGCAACGCTACGAAGCCCGCCTGGCGCGCGCGCTGGCGCTGGTGATCAACATCCTCGATCCCGATGTCATCGTGCTGGGCGGCGGCCTGTCCAACATCGACCGGCTCTACGCAAACGTGCCGCGCCTGTGGGGCAAGCATGTCTTCTCCGACACCGTGGCGACGAAGCTGCTCAAACACCGGCACGGCGATTCCTCCGGCGTACGCGGCGCGGCCTGGCTGTGCAACTGATCCCTCCCGTCATCGTTGCCGGGTTGTTCACCGGGCGCGTCGGCATGCTGCCCGGCGAGAGCCGCGGCAGCGCGATCGCCAAGAAGGCGTTGGCGGGCCGCTGCGTCATCGGCACTGAGGGGCTGCCGGGCGACGAGCATGCCGATCCGCGCGCCCACGGCGGCCCGGAGAAGGCAGTGCATATGTTCCCGATCGAGCATCACGAGGCACTGGCCCGCGCCTTTCCCGAGGCGCGCCACCTGGAACCTGGCGGTCTGGGCGAAAACCTTTCGACACGCGGCATCACGGAAAGCGAAGCCTGCATCGGCGATGTTTTCGCGCTGGGCTCGGCGCGACTGCAGATCTCCCAGCCGCGCACGCCGTGCTGGAAGATCGACGCCCGCTGCGGCGTCGAAGGCGTCGCCGCCCATGTCGCCGAACACGGCATCGCCGGCTGGTATTTCCGCGTCATGAACCCGGGCGAATGCACAGCCGGCGATGCCCTGATCCACCTCGAACGGCCCGCGGGCGCCGTCAGCCTGGCGCGCTTCAATCGCAGCCTGCGCGGGCAGCGCCCCGCGCCGCGGCTGCTCGACCTCCTGGCGAATGCCCCGGGTCTGGCGCCGGAATGGGCAAGCAGGATCCGCGAGCGTACCGACTGGCTGCGACGCAACGGAGGCGGGACGTGAATCTTTGGCGGCGCGTGTTTCTGCCTTTCGCGGCGGGCTACTTCTTCTCCTACTTCCTGCGCAACGTCAACGCCGTCATCGCACCGGAACTGACGCGCGAACTGGGCGTTTCGGCCACTGATCTGGGCCTCCTGACCAGCGCCTATCTGCTCGCCTTCGGCGCCGCGCAACTGCCGCTCGGTCTGGCGCTGGACCGCTACGGCGCACGCCGCGTCGAAGCCTTCCTGCTGCTGATCGCCGCCAGCGGCTGCGCGCTGTTCGCCGCCGGCACCTCGCTGACTGAGTTGGCAATCGCACGGGCGCTGATCGGGCTGGGCGTGTCGGCCTGCCTGATGGCATCCTTCAAGGCATTCAGCCAGTGGTTCGGCATCGAGCGCCAGGCCTCGGTCAATGCCGCCATCATGGCGTCCGGCGCGCTCGGCGCGCTGACCGCGACGACGCCCTTGTCTTGGGCGATTCCGCAATTCGGCTGGCGCCCGGTGTTCTTCGCCCTGGCCTTGGCCGGCCTGGCCACCGCCGCAGTGATTTTTCGGATGCCGGACAAGCCGGAAAGCGCCCACACCGAAACTTTGCGCGATCAGATCGCCGGGCTGTGGAAGGTATTGTCCAGCGGCGTGTTCTGGCGCTTTGCCCCCCAGTCGATGCTTATCATCGGCGGCTTCATGGCGCTGCAGGGTCTGTGGGCGGTGCCTTGGCTGATGACCGTCTCCGGCCTGACGCGCGAGGCCGCCGCCGCCCATCTGCTGCTGATGGGCGGCGGCATGCTGAGCGGATTCCTGGCCATCGCCTTCGGCGTTGCGCCTCTGGCCAGGCGTGGCGTGGCGCCGCTGCGGCTACTGCAGGTCGGCATGGGACTGGGGCTACTCGCCACCCTGCTCATCGTTCTTGACGTCGGACCCGGCGCACCGCAGTGGTTTGCACTCGGACTGGTATTTTCAGCCGGCAATCTGACCTACGTCCTGCTGCAGAGGCATTATCCCGGCGCCCTCGCCGGTCGCGTCAATACCACGCTGAACCTGATGGTCTTCGTCGGCGCCTTCAGCATCCAGTGGGGATTTGGCGCGGCCGTGGATGGCTTTCTGGCCATCGGCTACGCTCCACGCACCGCCTACCAGATCACCTTCGGCGGGCTGCTGGTGCTGGAGGCGGCGAGCTGGCTGTGGTTTCTGAAGAGAAACCAGGACGAAGCGTAGCGGCCGCAACTAAAACTCCAGCGGGTCGACATCCAGATGCCAGCGCAGGCCGCCGGGCGTTTTCAGCGCATAGAGTTGTTCCATCCACTTCGCCAGAAAGGCCTGCAGCGCAGGGCGGCTGGCTGATTCGACCAGCAGTTGGCCGCGCTCCAGCGTCATCAGGCGTTGCATTCTCATCGGCACCGGATCATAGAGGATGACGCTGTCGGCCAGCGCCTCGGCAGTACCGCGAGCGGCCAGCAGAAAGGCCAGTGATTGCTCCATGCTACGCGCCTCGGCGCGCAGCATGGCCTGAAAGCTGAAGGGAGGGAAACCTGCAATCCTGCGCTCTTCAAGTTGCACGCGGGCGAAGCGCACATAGTCGTGATTGACCAGCGCCTGATACAGCGGATGATCCGGGTATTCGGTCTGGATCAGCACTTCACCGGGCAGGTCGGCGCGACCGCTGCGGCCGCCCACCTGCATCAGTTGCGCGAAGAGCCGTTCGGGGGCGCGAAAGTCGGCGGCGAACAGCGCCGCGTCGGCACCGACGGCGCCGACCAGCGTCAGCAGCGGAAAGTCGTGTCCCTTGGCCAGCATCTGGGTGCCGACCAGAATGTCGGCTTCGCCGGCGTGAATGGTGGCGAGCAGTGCCTGCCACTTTTTCGGCGTACTGGCCGAATCACGATCGATGCGCAACACGCGCGCTTCTGGAAAGCGTTCCGTAAGCATGGTTTCGAGACGTTGCGTGCCGCGCCCGAAGGGCAGCAGGTCCACGTTGCCGCAATCGGGGCAGGCGCGCGGGACGCGCGCTTCGAAACCGCAATGGTGGCAGCGCAGGCGCTGGTCGGCCAGATGCAGCACCAGGTTCGCGGCGCAGCGCTGGCAGCGCGAAATCCAGCCGCAGGGCGGGCAGGCCAGCACCGGCGCATAGCCGCGCCGGTTGAGGAACACCAGGCTTTGCTCACCGCGCTCCAGTCGCTGCTGCAGGCCGGCGAGCAAGGCAGCGGAGAGGCCCTCCTGCAATTTCTCGCGCCGCGTGTCGATGATGCGCACCACCGGCATGGCCTCGGCCACGGCGCGTTCGGGCAGTTCGAGCATCTGGTAGCGGCCAGTCCCGCCGCCGGGCCGCCCCAAGGCGGGACCAGTCAACGAACCGGAGCCGCGCAGCGGCGAACCGCTGTCACCCCCCCGTGAGGGGGGGGTGGGGGGGGCGGACTTTGGACTGGCGTGATGAAACGTTTCCAGCGAGGGCGTGGCCGAACCGAGCACGACGGGAATGTTCAGCTGATGGGCGCGCCAGATGGCAACATCGCGCGCCGAATAGCGCAGGCCTTCCTGCTGCTTGAAGGAGGCATCGTGCTCTTCATCGACAATGATCAATTGCAGGCGCGGCAGCGGCATGAACACCGCCAGCCGGGTACCGAGCACGATCTCGGCACGGCCCGAGAGCGCTTCGAGAAAGCCGCGGGCACGCGCCGCGTCGGCCATGCCGCTGTTGGCGCACACGATGTGGGCGGCAGGAAAGCGCGCCGCGACCCGGCCTTCGAGCTGCGGCGTGAGGGCGATTTCCGGCACCAGCATCAGCGCCTGGCCACCACGCGCCAGCACGGCGTCGATCGCGCGCAGATAGACCTCGGTCTTGCCGCTGCCTGTGACACCGTGCAGCAGCAGTGTGTTGAAGCCGGCAATGCCGGCGATGGCTGCCACCGCCGCTTGCTGGGCAGCCATCAGCCGCGGCAGTTCGGGCGCGGAGGCCGGCCCGGGAGCAGGCACCGCCGGTTTCTTGATGCGCGGCAGCTTGCCGCGCCGCAGCATCGGCGGCAGGGCAAACGAAGTCACTTCGCCCAGCGGCGTCTGGTAGTAGCGCGCGCAAAATTCGCAGAGCGCCAACCACTCGGCAGGCAGTGCCGGCATGTCGCGCAGGATTTCGCCAACCGCTTTCAGCTTGGCGTCCGGCTGCTCGCTCGCCGCAGCCAGTGCGATGATCACTCCGGTCCGCGAACCGGCGCCGAAAGGCACGTTCACCCGCCGGCCGATATCGCTTTCGTCAGAATCCGGCGCGAGATAATCGAAAAGTCTCGGCAAAGGCAAGTCGAGGGCGACGCGGACGATGTTCATGCTGAGTCAGATGCTTGCCAACCAATGCTCGACAAGTTCTTGGCATAAGCCTTCAAGCTATTGCCGCAAAAGAGAAAAGTGCTTACCCACAAAATCTGTGGATAACTTTGTGAGTAAGCCTCGCAGGAAATGCCTAAGTGACCGTCCGGCAAGGTGTTTCGCCTCTCTGCGCAATATTTGAACAAAATAAAACCGTTCAACAACAACAGGTTATACGTGATCTGTGCTAAAGGCCCGGTCGAACGCATGAATTCCGGCGCCTTGCCGATTTCTGTGAATAAGTCAACGGCGGGAGGCCAAATCGTGCCGTCGCGGCAAGCCTTGCCGGACGGCCTTTTCCACGGGGGAAAGCAGCGCAAACCGCGCCCCCGTTGGCTTCCAAAAATCAGCTCCGCGCGGAGCCGCGCCGGCTGTGGCTGTGTACCGTGTCAACCAGAATCTTGACGTTTTCGGGCGGGGTAAATTGCGAAATACCGTGGCCGAGATTGAACACGTGTCCGCCTTGAATTTTGCCACCGGCGTCATCACCGCCGAAACTGTCCAGCACGCGCCGGGCTTCAGCCGCCACTTTGTCGGGGGACGCGAACAAGGCCATCGGATCGAGATTGCCCTGCAATGCAACACGAGCGCCGACGCGCTGCCGCGCTTCACCCAGATCGGTGGTCCAGTCGAGACCGACCGCATCGCAGCCGATGTCGGAAATCGCCTCCAGCCACTGGCCGCCACCTTTGGTGAAGACGATGCTGGGAACACGCTGGCCGTCATGGCTTCGTTTCAGGCCGGCAAGAATGCGCTGCATGTAGCCCAGTGAAAATTCGCGATAGGCCGCGTGCGACAACGCACCGCCCCAAGAATCAAAAATCATTACCGCCTGCGCGCCGGACTCGATCTGGGCATTGAGATAATCCGTCACCGCGGTGGCGGTGACAGTCAGAATGTGATGCATCAAATCGGGGCGATCGTAGAGCATGGTCTTGACCGTGCGGTAATCGGTCGCGGAGCCCGAGCCGCCTTCCACCATATAGCAAGCCAGAGTCCACGGGCTGCCGGAAAAACCGATCAGCGGCACCGACCCGCCCAGCGCGCGGCGGATCTCGGCCACGGCATCCATCACATAGCGCAGGTGCACATTGGGATCCGGGGCGGTAAGACCGCGGATCACCCATTCTTCGCGCAGCGGGCGCTCGAACTTCGGACCTTCGCCGTCGGCGAAATACAGGCCGAGGCCCATCGCGTCGGGCACGGTGAGAATGTCTGAAAACAGGATCGCCGCATCGAGTTCGAAGCGCGCCAAAGGTTGCAGCGTTACCTCGCAGGCGAGCTGCGGGTTTTTGCACAGGTTGAGGAAACTGCCGGCGCGACGGCGCGTTTCGCAGTATTCAGGCAGGTAGCGCCCGGCCTGGCGCATCAGCCAGACGGGGGTGTAGTCGACGGGCTCGCGCAGCAGCGCACGCAATAAAGTATCGTTCTTGGGACGGGCCGAGTTTGGCATGAGGTGCAATCCAGCGAAGCAAAGAGCGAATTATCGCACTAGCGTCGCCAGAAGGCCGGCGTAAGCACCACCAGCAGGGTGAATATCTCGAGCCGACCGAGCAGCATGGCGAAGGCGCACACCCAGGTCTGGAAGTCGGTCAGCACCGCATAGTTGGCCGCAGGGCCGACCTTGTTCAGCCCCGGCCCGGTGTTGTTGATGCTGGCGACCACCGCCGAGAAGGCGGTGACGACGTCGAGGCCGGAGAACGACATGAGCAAGGTCATCAGGGTAACGCTGGTCATGTACATGAAGGCGAACGCCAGAACCGCAAACAGGATATTTGCCGGCACCGGGCTGTCGCCGAGGCGCACCGGCCAGACAACATTCGGGTGCATCGCGCGCAGCAGTTCCCGATACACCTGCTTGTAGAGAATGATGGCGCGGATCATCTTGATGCCGCCGCCGGTGGAGCCGGCGCTGGTGGCAAAGCTGCTCAGAAACAGCATCCACAGCGGGGCGAAGAACGGCCACAAGTTGTAGTCGGTGTTGGCGAAACCGGTGGTGGTGGCAATCGACACCACATTGAAGGCCGCGAAGCGCAGGGCGGTCGGGAAATCCGGGTAGCTTCCCTGCAGCCACAAATAGAAAGCAATGCCGAACACGCTGCCAATGGTGACGGCGAGAAACCAGCGCGCCTCCGGATCGCGCAGATAGGGCTGAAACGAACGACCGTACAAGGCCAAAAACATGGTCGCGAAGTTCATCCCGGCGAGCAGCATAAAGACGATGACAACCGCTTCGATGGCAGGTGAGTTCCAGTAGCCGAAACTCGCGTCGTGACTGGAGAAGCCTCCCAGACCCATGGTTGTGAACGAATGCATGACCGCATCGAACCAGGTCATTCCGGCCCAGTGCAGACTGACGATGCACAGCAGGGTGACGGTGGCATAAACGCCCCACAGGCCCTTGGCGGTCTGGGTCATGCGCGGCGTGAGTTGGGAATCCTTCATCGGCCCCGGCGTTTCGGCCTTGAACATCTGCCGACCGCCGATGCCGAGCAGAGGCAGGATGGCCACGGCCAGCACGATCAGGCCCATGCCGCCCAGCCAGACCAGCATTCCGCGCCAGAGGTTGATCGACGGCGGCAGCGTGTCGAGATTCGACAGCACGGTCGAACCGGTGGTGGTGAGCCCGGACATCGCCTCGAAATAGGCGTCGGTAAACGAAACCCCCAGTTGAAACATCAGCGGCATGGCGGCAAAAACCGGAAGGAGCGTCCACACCAGCACCACCATCAGAAAGCCGTCGCGCACCTTCAACTCGGCTTTGGCGTTCCTCGCCGGCCACCACAGCGCCATGCCGGTAGCCAGCGCCAGCAGAAAAGCCTCGTCATAGGCCGAAGTTGCGCCATCGTCCAGCCACCACGAAAGAATCAGCGGTACCAGCAGGGTCAACGCAAAGCAGACCAGCAACAGGCCGAACACGCGAACCACCGGATAGTAACGTTCCACTATTTGCCGCTCAGAAAAAACCGGCGCTGACCTGGAACAACCTTTCGACCTGGGGTATCTGCGTCTTGCGGGTACAGAACACCACCACATGGTCATCGGCCTCGATCACCGTGTCGTGATGGGGAATGATGACCTCGTCGCCCGACACCGTTACCGCCATGTTGTCCTGCAAAATCTCCCGTGGCGCACCCTTGCGCAGGATGGCGCCGATATGCGCGCCCTTGATCACCGGCAGTTCATCGATACGGCGGCCGACCACCTTGGAGTTGTTGCGATCGCCATGCACGATCAGTTCCAGCGCCTCGGCCGCGCCGCGGCGCAGGCTATGCACCCGCGCCACATCGCCGTGCCGCACAAAGGCCAGCAGGGCGCCAATGGATATCTGGGCCGGTGAAATGCCGATGTCGATCGGTCCGCCCTGCACCATGTCGGCATAGGCGCGCCGATTGATCAGCGCCAGCACCCGCGTGCAGCCCAATCGCTTGGCCAGCGACGCTGCCATGATGTTGTCTTCATCGTCGTTGGTCAGGGCCAGGAACATGTCCATCTCGTCGATGTTTTCCTGCGCCAGTACATTCTCGTCGGTCGCCTCGCCGCAGAGCACCAGGGTGTCCCTGAAACGGGTGGCGATTGTTTCGGCGCGGCGCGCGTCGCATTCGATCACCTTGACCTCGTAATCCTTCTCCAGCGCAGCGGCAACACGGGCGCCGATGTTGCCGCCGCCCGCAATCATGATCCGCTTTACCGGTTGCTGGATGCGCCTCAGCTCGCCCAGTACAAGACGGATATTTGGCGTGGCAGCAAGCAGAAATACCTCGTCGCCGGCCTCGATCACCGTCCTACCGGTGGGGTCGACGGGCTGATGCTCGCGAAAGATGGCCACGATGCGGGCATCGACGCCGCGCGGCAGGTGCTCGCGCATCGACTGGATCTCCTTGCCGACCAGCAAGCCCCCTTCATAGGCGCGCACACAGACCAGTGTCGCCTGGCCATTCCCGAATTCGAGCACTTGCAACGCTTCGGGAAACTCTACCAGCCGGCAGATGTAGTCAGTAACGTCCCGCTCCGGACACATGGCATGGCTGACCGAAAACATGTCGTCGGCAAGCAAGGCTTCACTGGTCAGAAAGTCCGCCCCGCGCAGGCGGGCAATGCGGGTCGGAACATTGAACAGGTGCCTGGCAATCTTGCAGGCCACCAGATTGGTCTGGTCGGACTGCGTCACCGCCACCAGCATTTCGGCATCCTCGATGCCGGCGCTCTTGAGCACCGAGGGCAGCGCGGCGTTGCCGGTCACCGTGCGTACGTCCAGGCGGTCGGCCAGTTGCGCCAGGCAGGGGCCGCTCTGGTCCACGACCGTTACGTCGTTCACCTCCGAAGCCAGGGCCTCGGCCACGGAGGCACCGACCTGGCCGGCACCGAGGATGACTATTTTCATGGTTAACGGAGTTCGAGATCCTTCAGCTTGCGGTACAGGTGAGTGCGTTCCAGTCCGGTCCTTTCCGCCAGCCGCGTCATGTTACCGCCGTCCTTGGCCAAGTGGTACTCGAAGTACATGCGCTCGAAGGCTTCGCGCGCCTCGCGCAACGGCAGATCTATCACCCCCGGCGCCAGGCCTGCAGGCACGCTGCCGGGCTCACCGGCGGGCGCCAGCAGCTGCAGCGCCTCCTCTTCACCAATCTCCTCGCCGAGGCTGGCCAGCGCCAGCGACTTCACCGCGCCCTTGAGTTCCGCATAGCCGCCGCTCCATGCATGCTGGCGCAGGGCGTTGAGCGCGGCGCTGGAAAATCGCCGCAACGGAATCTCGTCACTTTCCATCAACTGCGTCAGCAGATGCGCGGCGATGTCCGGCACTTCATCCTTCAGTTCGGTCAGAGTCGGCACGCCCAGCCCGGTCTCAAACAGGCGCGCGAGGCTGGCTTCGTCCCAGCCCATGTCAGCCAGTTCCGCGCTGCTGTGGGTGGTGGCCGCCACCAGGCGCAGGCTGTAACGGTCGAGACGCTCGACGGCGAACAGCAGGTTCTTCTGCTGCAGCCGCGTCAGACGCGCCAGTTCCTCGCACCACAGCACGCCCCCGACGGCCCGCTGCAGGACTTCAGTGCTAACCGGATTGGAGTCGTGCGCGATATCGATCCACGGCTTGCCGGCGACCTGCGCCGTGCGCGCCACCAGTTCGACAATGCCGCCGGGTGCGGAGCGCAGCAGCAGCAAAGGGCTCTTGGCCAATACCTGATCCATCCGGCGCTTGAGATCGCGCAAGGGACCGGGGCGCGCAAATGCAGCCAACGAAAGTCCGCCACCAACATGCCGCGCGCCGCGCTCGAGCGCCTTCTTCACCGCCGCCAGCAGCTTCTGCATGCCGATCGGCTTCTCAAGAAAATCAAGCGCGCCGATCCGGGTCGCTTCAACCGCAGTGTCGATGGTGGCATGCCCCGACATCATCACGACCGGCATATTGAGCTGGCCATTGCCGGCCCACTCCTTCAGCAGCGTAATGCCATCGGTATCGGGCATCCAGATGTCGAGCAGAACCATGTCGGGTCGTCCGGCCTCGCGTGCAGCCCTTGCCGACGCTGCGTCTTCCGCGAGCTGAACGTCGTGACCCTCGTCACGCAGGATCTCGAAGAGCAGTTCGCGTATTCCTATTTCGTCATCAACCACCAGTATCTTCGGCATTCTTCTACATCCCCTTTACCGCGTCCTGCGTTGCCAGCGGCAGCCAGATGCTGACCTCTCCGCCATGATTGTTCGCCAGGCGAACTTCGCCGCCATGGTCATCCACTATCTTCTTGACGATCGCCAGCCCCAGTCCGGTGCCCTTCGACTTGGTGGTGACGTAGGGCTCGAAAGCACGCGACAGAATCTGCGGCGGAAAGCCCGGACCATTGTCCTTCACGGTCAGTCTCGCGCGCCCTCCTTCCAGAGCCGTTGTGATCGCTATGCGCGCATCCGCCACGTCGGTCAAGGCATCCTGCGCGTTGGTCAGGACATTGTGCAGCACCTGCCGCAACTGGTTGGCGTCTGCCCGCACGGACGGCAGGGTGCCAGAAGTCGGCTCCGGCGCTGCGGCGATGATCGCCCGCGAATTCTCGTAGAGACCCAGTACTTCGCCGAGCAGGGCCCGCAGATCGACCGCGGCGAGTTGCGGCAGGGGTGTGCGCGCGTAGTCGCGGAAATCATTGACCATGTTCTTCATGGCCTCGACCTGGCTGACGATGGTTTGCGTGGCGCGGTCCAGCAGTTCCCGCGAGGCGCCCGTCAGCTGGTCCGCCAGCTTGATCTGCAACCGCTCGGCAGACAGCTGGATCGGCGTCAGCGGGTTCTTGATCTCGTGGGCGAGACGCTGTGCCACCTCGCCCCAGGCAGCAGAACGCTGCGCGGCGATGAGCCGGGTGATGTCGTCGAACACCACCACATAACCGCCGCCGCCTGCGGCCGGCAGCGCCGTGCCGCGCACCAGCAGCGCCTGTGGCATGCCATCGGGGCGGGCAATCTCGAGTTGTTCCTGCCACTCGTCGCCGCGCTGCGCGAAACCGGCCAGAATGGCCCCGGCCAGGGTCTCGTGGCGAGGCCAGTCGTGCAACCGGGTCTGTTCGAAGCCGGCCAGATCATCGCCGAGAATTGCCAACGCCCCTCGATTCGCCGCGCGCAGACGAAAGCGCAGGTCGAAGGCCAGCACGCCGGCCGACAGATTTGCCAGCACGGACTCGAGGTAGGCCTGCGCCGCCTCCATTTCCTGGCGATGGCGCTCGGCCTGCGCACGTGCCTCGCTCAACTGATGGGTCATGCTGTTGAAGGAATGCGTCAGCACACCCAGTTCGTCGGATGCCTCTACCGTGGCGCGCGGCGCGAAGTCGCCGGCCGCCACCGCCTGCGTGCCTTCAGCCAGGATCAATAACGGCCGCGCCAGGCGCTCGGCCAGAAAATAGGCCAGGGCGATCGCTGCAAACAGGGCCAGCAGCAGCGCCAGTGTCAGTGTCAGCGTGTAGATGCGCTTCAGGCCCAGGCGTCCGAGTTGCAATTCCTGATAGTCACGGTGCGCCTCCGCGACGCTTTCCGCACTCTTCGCGATCGATGCCGGAACAGCCAGCGTCAACTGCAGGATCCGCGGATCGGGATTGAGGCCGCCGCCGCTGACCGGTGCCAGCGCCCGCAGCATCAGGCCGCCGCCGCCCGCATCGCCGACGTCGCCGACGTCGCCGATCAGTGCCAGCCCGCGCCCACCGCGTGCCGCCCGCAGCTGGCTGGGTGTCGGGATGGAAGGCATGAAGGTGCCCATCGCTCCCGAGCTGCTGCCCAGTACCTGGCCGGAAAGTGTCAGCAGGGTCGCAGTCTGGGCGCCGGCCTGCTCGCGCAGCCGATTCAGCCGGCTCGGGCTCACGACGGCGGCATCACCCAGATCGAGCGCCGCATCACGGGCTTTGGCCAGCAATTCGGCCTGCAAGGTTTCGAGCACGCTGCGCCCCAGATTGAGGCCGCCTTCCAGTGCGGCATCGACGCGCACGTCGAACCAGGAATCAATGCTCTTCACCGCGAACTGCATTGAAACGCCATACACCAGCGCGCCGGGAAGCACGGCCATCAATGACAACATCAGCAGCAGGCGAACTTTCAGGCGCGAGCCGAACACGCCGTTTCTGAAATCGCGGCGCAGCCGCCGCAGTTGAAGGCCGACCAGAACCAGCAGCGCCGCGGCAGCGACACCATTGATCGCCAGCAGCCAGGGATAGTTCTCGGCAAACAGCGCCGTATTGGCTGAAGCGGACGCCAGCAGGAACAGCAGAATCGCACCGAGCGCGGCGACTACCGCGAGCGCAACCCTCATGGTGTCGCCGCAGGAGCCACGAAATGCCAGCGCAGTACCTTGGTATCCACCTGCAAGTCGCGATCCATGATGGCATCGACCTGGAAGGGCTTGGGCAGCTGGCTGCGATCGAGCGAGAGACGTACCGCCGCCTCGTAGGGCTCACCGGGCTGGATGAGGTTCTTGTCGACCACCGGCAGCGCCGCGATGCGGCCGACCACGCGCATCGCCTCCGCAAGACTGCCGAAGTTCTGATGCAGGTGGCCCGTGCTCAGCCGGTACTGACGCATCAGGCTGCTGTAGGCAAGCTTGTAGGTCAGGGTGTGAGTGACAATATGCTCGTTGACCCAATACTTGCGGCCGCGCTCGAGCACGAATTCGAGATTGAAGTAGAGGGGAACGCCTCTTGCCACGGCGTCTTCCAGCCGGGTACCGAGATCGATCGCGAATTCGGCGGAAAGCGTGTAGCTATCCTCGCCGGGAGTCAGCGCGGCGCGCTTCGGCTCGATGCTGCCGGCCTGCGCCGCGGCGGTCGCCAGCAACAGCAGCGCCAGCACCAGTGCCGGCAACCCGGCCTCAATCCTTTCGCAGCAGCGCGTAATAAAAGCCGTCATGTTCGGCATCTGGCATATGTTGCAAGTGTGCATCTCTGGTTGTGGTAACTGGTGCAGACAGATACCGGGCATCGGCATGGCGGCCGATGAAGGCCTCCACCTGACGGACATTCTCCTCCCCGAACAACGAGCAGGTGACATAAAGCATTTTGCCACCTGAGGCGAGAGTTCGCCACAGGGCGTCGACAATTGACCTTTGCGTCGCGGCGAATCCGGCGATGTCTGACTCGCGTCGCAGCCATTTTGCATCGGGGTGGCGGCGCACCACGCCGGAAGCGGAACAGGGCACATCGGCCAGTATCCGGTCGTAGAAACGGCCATCCCACCAGGTATCGACGGCACGCGCGTCGGCAACCTTGACCGTCGCCGCGAGCCCCAGCCGGTCGAGGTTACCGGTGATGCGGACCGCGCGCAGCGGATCGGCATCGAGCGCGGTCAGATCGATCTGCGCCGTTTCCAGCAGGTGCGCCGCCTTGCCGCCGGGCGCCGCGCAGGCATCCAGCACACGCATGCCGTCATGCGCGTCGAGCAGGCCAGCCGCGGCCTGCGCGCCCCAGTCCTGCACCGAACACAGGCCTGCGCCGAAACCCGGGATGCGTTCCACCGGCACCGGCTTTTCGAGCAGGATGGCGCTGGCGTCGAGCGCGCGCGCCGCAATGCCGGCCGCATGGAGCTGGGGTAAATAGTCGGCGCTGGTGGTACGGCGAAGATTGACGCGCAGACACAGCGGCGGATGGGTATTGCCGGCGGCGAGAATGCTTTCCCAATGTGCCGGATGGTCCTGCTGCAGACGTTCGATCCACCACGCCGGATGCTGCCAGCGCGCTACCGGATCGGCGGCGGCGAGAGCCAGCAGTTCTTCGCGCCGGCGCAGAAAATTGCGCAGCACGCCGTTGACCAGACCCTTGAACTGGCCGCGGGCCAGTCGCGCCGCTGCAGTCACCGCCTGATCGACCGTGGTGTGCGCCTCGTCGGGCCGCGCTTCGAGGCGAGCCAGCGCCGCCAGCAGCAGACCGCGTGCCGCCAGATCCTTCACCGGACGCTCGAGCAGCTGGCCGAGCAGAAAATCGCCGCGGCCAAAAGCGCGCAAGGTGGAATAGGCCAGATCCATGGTTGCCGCGCGCAGCGGCCCGGTCAGCGCCGCGCGCGTCAGCGCAACATCGAAATTGCGCCCGGCAAGCACTGCGGCGATCAGTCCGGCCGCCGCGTGCAAGGCCTCGGCCAGGGGAGCGAGCATCAACATTGATCAAGCATACCAGCCTGCCCGGAGCAGGGTGCCCGCTGCGCGCCGTCCGGCGCCGGTCAATCCGGTCGCAAGGAATTGCCGTGCAGGAAGTCGGCGCTGGTGACACGGCGACCACCGGGCTTTTGCAGTTCAGTGAGGCGCAGAGCCCCTTCGCCGCAGGCCACCACGATGCCCGCAGTTTCCGCGGCGAGGATCTGGCCCGACCGGCCGCTGGCGGCCACCACGTCGGCGCGCCAAACCTTGACCGGCTCGCCCGCCAGCATCACCACCGCGCCTGGAAAGGGATTGAAGGCACGCACTTTGCGCGCCAGGATACCGGCGGGCTGGTTCCAGTCCAGCCTGGCCTCGACCTTGTCGATCTTGTCGGCGTAAGTCACTCCCGCTTCGGACTGGGGTACCGGGACAAGCTGATCGAAACGCGCCAGGGAAGCGACCGCCAGCTTGCCGCCCAGTTTGGCAAGGCGGTCCTGCAGGCTGCCCGTGGTGTCCTGTGCGTCGATGTCGATGGCCTCGGCCAGCAGCATCGGGCCGGTATCCAGGCCGGCTTCCATGTTCATGATGGTGATGCCGGTTTGCGCATCGCCGGCTTCGATGGCGCGGTGAATCGGCGCCGCACCGCGCCAGCGAGGCAGCAGCGAGGCATGAATGTTGATGCAGCCGAGACGCGGCAGATCGAGCACGGCCTGCGGCAGGATCAGGCCATAAGCCGCGACCACCATCAGCTCGGCGCTGCGTTCGACACAGGCGGCGCGAATCGGCTCATGGGTCGCCGGGTCCTTGAGGCGCTCGGGCTGAAACACCGGGATGCCGTGGCCCAGCGCCACTTTCTTGACGGCTGACGCCTGCAGGGCCATGCCGCGCCCGGCGGGACGGTCGGGCTGGGTCAGCACTAGCACCACCTGGTGCCCGGCCGCAAGCAGCGCCTCCAATGCCCGCGCCGCAAACTCCGGCGTGCCGGCGAAAATTATCTTCACCTAAAAGGTCTCGCGCGATTGCTTGAGCAATTTGCTCTTGATGCGGGTCTGCTTAAGGCGCGAAAGGTATTCGACGAAGACCTTGCCTTCCAGGTGATCCATTTCGTGCTGGATGCACACCGCAAGCAGGTCGTCGGCCTCCAGTTCGAAGGGTTGGCCGTCGAGCCCCAGCGCCCGCACCCTGACGTGGCTGGCGCGCTTCACCGTGTCGTAGATGCCGGGCACCGAAAGACAGCCTTCTTCGCCTTCGCATTCGCCGGATTTTTCCAGCAGTTCGGGGTTGATGAAGGTCTGCAGTTGTGACTTGTCTTCGGAGACGTCGATCACGATCAGGCGTACGAGTTGGTCCACCTGCGGCGCCGCAAGACCGATGCCGGGCGCGGCATACATGGTCTCGGCCATTTCCGCGGCAAGCTTGCGGATGCGCGCATCCACCTGCGCGACGGGAGCCGAGCGGCGATGCAAGCGGGGATCGGGGTAACGCAAAATCTGCAATAGGGCCATGAAACCGCTCTTGAAAGAATTGATGCTGGGGGAATTGTCGGGCAGAATCGGGCAGATACTCGGGTGGTTCGCCATCCACATTGACACTCGGCCAGGAGATCACGCCATGCGTCGCATTATATCTGCGCTGCTCATAAGCATTTCAACCACGGTGGCTGTCGCCCAGGGGGCGCAGCCATTGCAACTGGCCGACGGCGCGCCCGACCGGCATGTCGTCATCCCCGGCGACACCTTGTGGGGTATCGCCGCGAAATTCCTCAAGGATCCCTACCGCTGGGGCGAGTTGTGGAAATTGAACGCGGAGGAGATCAAGAACCCGCAACGCATCTATCCGGGTCAGGTCATTGTCCTCGACAGGAGCGGCAACCAGCCCACCGTCAAACTGGTGACGGTGACAGAACAACGCCGCGAGTACGTCGAGCCGCTGACAAAGGGCATTCCGTCCATCCCTCCGCAAGACATTGAGCCCTTCCTCAGCGAGCCGCGCGTGCTCGACGAAAGCGGCCTTGACGCCGCACCGCGCGTTGTCGCCCTGCAGGACGACCGCGTCATAGCCGGCGCCGGCGACACCGTCTATACCACCGGAGTCACCGCCCAAAACAAGATGTGGCAGTTGTTCCGTCCGGGCAAGCCGCTGGTCGACCCGGACACCAAGGAGGTTCTGGGCCACGAAGCCGTATTTCTAGGAACTGCGCGCCTGACCAGAGACGGCGTGCCGTCAAGCTTCCTGGTGCTCACCTCGAAGCAGGAGATCGTCCGTGACGACCGCCTGCTGTCCGCTCCGCGGCCGGACGTGGCGAATTACATTCCGCACCCGCCCACAAAAATGATCAAGGCCAAGGTTCTCGCCATCTACGCCGGTGTGAAATTCGGCGGCCCGCAGTCGGTCATCACGCTCAGTCGAGGCAAGGCCGACGGACTGGAACCCGGTCACGTGCTTGCCGCCGACCTGGCGGGCGCGGAGGTGGACGACCGTTACCAGGGTGAAAAGACCACCTACCAGCTTCCCGACGCCCGCAACGGGCTGCTGTTCGTGTTCCGCGTGTTCGACCGGGTTTCCTATGCCCTGGTGATGAATACGACGCGGCCGATCGTGGTCGGCGATACCGTCCGCACTCCTTAAGGCGGAGTCATGACGACGGATCGCCAAGAACTCGCTTCCTGGCTCCGTCTTACGCTGATTCCCGGCGTCGGCGGCGAAGCCCGGCGCGCGCTGCTCAAGGCCTTTGGATTGCCGCAGGCGATTTTCGAGGCGGGTTCGCGCGCACTGTCTGCAATCATCGATCCGGCGGCGGCCGAGCGATTGCTGAGCCATGAATGCGGCGCCGATATCGACACCGCGCTGGACTGGGCAGCACAACCCGGCAACCAACTGCTGACCCTGGCCGATGCGGACTACCCGCAAAGTCTGCTGAGTTCGGACGATCCACCGGTGCTGCTTTACGCCAAAGGCAACACCGCGGTGCTCAATCGCCCGATGCTGGCCATAGTCGGCAGCCGCAACGCCACGGCGCAGGGCGCGCGCGACGCCGAGGCCTTCGCCAAAGCGCTCGGCGATGCCGGGCTGACCATCGTCAGCGGCCTGGCGCTGGGCATCGATGCTGCTGCCCATCGGGGCGCGCTGGCGACGGCGGCAGGAACGGTGGCCGTGATCGGCACCGGCGCCGACCGCCTCTACCCGGCACGCAATGAGGCTTTGGCGCGCACCATTGCGGAACAAGGCGTCGTCCTCAGCGAATTTCCGCTCGGCACGCCGGCACTGGGATCCAACTTCCCGCGGCGCAACCGCATCATCGCCGGTCTCGGGTTGGGCTGCCTGGTGGTCGAGGCGGCCCTGCGCAGCGGCTCGCTGATCACGGCGCGGTTGGCTGCGGAGTCCGGCCGCGAAGTATTCGCGATTCCAGGTTCCATACACTCGCCACTCGCGCGCGGCTGCCATCAACTGATCCGCCAGGGCGCCAAACTGGTCGAATCGGCGGCGGACATCCTCGAGGAATTACGCTGGGAAACCGCCCGTTCCGCAGCATTTATCTCCGGGCAAATAGTTGTACCGCATAATGAAAGCGAAGAGCGAGTGCTCGCTTTTTTGGGCGATGCGCCGTGCGCAGTCGACACCCTTTCTGCACGCAGCGGCTTGACGCCCGCCGACCTTCTTGCCATGCTGCTGCCCCTGGAACTCGCCGGTCGCGTGGCCCAATTGCCCGGCGGCCTTTACCAAAGACTTCATTCATGATCGATATTCTGGTTTACCTGTTCGAGAACTACCTGCCCGATGCCTGTCCGGAACCGGCCGCACTCGCCAGGAAACTTTCGGCAGCAGGTTTCGGCACCGACGACATCAGCGCGGCACTGTCCTGGCTCGACGGTCTCGCCGGCGAAGACAGCGACCGTTGCCGCAGTCCGGCACTGGCCGACTCCATGAGGGTTTACGACGAGGAAGAACAGGACAGGCTGCCGGCCGCCTGTCGCGGCTTCATCAGCTTTCTCGAGCAGCACGATGCGGTCGATGCGCCTTTGCGCGAAGCCATCATCGAGCGCGCTCTGGCCTTGCCCGACGCGGAAGTCAGCCTTGACCGGCTCAAGGTGATCGTGCTCGCAGTAATATGGCGCTACCGCCACGAAGTCGATGCCCTGATCCTCGAGGAACTCCTCGCCGAAGACAGCGACGACGGGGATTTTGGCGCCGGCGAAGACGTCACCCGTATCCTGCTCAATTAAATCCCGGCTTGCCTAATTGGGAGAGGCGCGCTTATGATGCGCCGCTTCCGCACGCCCATTTTGGCCCATTTCTTCCATTTCGAGCACAGCGAGCCTCCGCCACCCCCTTTCCCGGAAAGGGGGCCGGGGGGAAAGCCCACACCATGAAACAGCTGATCATCGCCGAGAAACCTTCCGTCGCCCAGGACATTGCCAAGGCGCTGGGTGGCTTTACCCGCACCGGCGACTACTTCGAGAGCGACGACTATGTGTTGTCCTCGGCCATCGGCCATCTGCTGGAACTGGCGGTGCCGGAGGAATACGACGTCAAGCGCGGCAAGTGGAGTTTTACCCATCTGCCGATGATTCCGCCGCACTTCGCGCTGAACCCGATCGAAAGAACCCAGGAACGCCTGCGCCTGCTGACGCGCCTGATCAAGCGCAAGGATGTCACCGGCCTGGTCAACGCCTGTGACGCCGGACGCGAGGGCGAACTGATTTTCCGCTACGTGGCGCAGCACGCTCTTGGCGCCAAGCAGAAACCCGTTCGCCGCCTTTGGCTGCAATCGATGACCAGTACCGCGATCCGCGACGGCTTCGCCCATTTGCGCACCGACCATGAGATGCTGCCGCTGGCCGATGCCGCGCGCTGTCGCTCGGAGGCCGACTGGCTGATCGGCATAAACGGCACGCGCGCAATGACGGCGTTCAATTCCAAGGAAGGCGGATTCTACAAGACGCCGGTGGGTCGCGTGCAGACGCCGACCCTGGCGATCATGGTCGAACGCGAAAGCCGCATCCGCGCCTTTGTCTCGCGCGACTACTGGGAAGTCGAAGGCGAATTCCAGTGCGTCGCCGGCACCTATCGCGGCCGCTGGTTCGACGAGAAGTTCAAGAAGGCCGAGGCTCAGTTGCCAGATGAGCACGCCCGCGCCGAACGCCTGTGGGACAAGACAAAAGCCGATGCCCTGCGCAAGAAATGCCTCGGTCAGCACGGCACGGCCGAAGACGAAAGCCGGCCCAAGACCGAAGCCTGCCCGATGCTGTATGACCTCACTTCGCTGCAGCGCGAGGCCAACGGCCGCTTCGGCTTCTCAGCCAAGAACACGCTGGGCATCGCCCAGGCACTGTACGAAAAGCACAAGGCGCTGACCTATCCGCGGACCGACGCCCGCCACCTGCCCGAAGACTATATCGGCACGGTCAAGGAAACCCTTGCCGCGATGGCCGGCACGCCCTACGCCACCTTCGCCGGCGCGATCATGAAGAACGGCTGGGTGCATCCCAACAAGCGCATTTTCAACAATGCCAAGATCTCGGACCACTTTGCCATCATCCCCACCGGAACAGCGCCGAAAAGCCTTTCCGAGCCGGAACAGAAGATCTACGACCTGGTCACCAAACGCTTCCTCGCCATCTTCTATCCGTCCGCCGAATTCAACATCACCACGCGCATCACCCGCGTCGAGAAGGAAGCCTTCAAGACCGAGGGCAAGGTGCTGGTGACGCCGGGTTGGCTGGCCGTGTATGGCAAGGAATCGCAGGAGACGCGCGAAGAAGCCGGGGAAATCCTCAACCTGCCGCCGCTGGAAAAGAACGAGCGCATCTGGGCCAAGGATGTCGAGGTAAAGGCCAAGGCCACCCAGCCGCCGCCGCGCTTCACGGAAGCCACGCTGCTGACCGCCATGGAAGGCGCGGGCAAGCTGATCGAGGACGAGGAACTGCGCGAAGCCATGTCCGAGCGCGGACTCGGCACGCCGGCCACCCGTGCCGCCACCATCGAGGGCCTGCTGGCCGAGGAATACCTGCATCGCAACGGCCGCGAACTGCAGCCGACGGCCAAGGCCTTCTCGCTCCTGTTCGCGCTGGAACAACTCAAGGTCGATGAAATACGCTCGCCTGAACTCACCGGCGAATGGGAATACAAGCTCAGGGAAATGGAGCATGGCCGTCTTGGTCGCGACGAATTCATGAACCATGTCGTGGACAAAACGCGCGAGATGGTCGAGCGGATCAAGACTGGCGAATTTGCCGACCCCGACTTCGGCACGCTGAACACACCCTGTCCGCGCTGCGGCGCCAAGATCCACGAAGGCTACAAGCACTTCACCTGCGAAAAGTGCGACTACAAGCTGTGGAAAGTGGTGGCCAGCCGGCAATGGGAATCCGAGGAAGTCGACGAACTGCTGAAGAGCCGCCAGATAGGCCCGCTGCAAGGCTTCCGCAGCAAGATGGGGCGGCCCTTCGCGGCGATGATCAGGCTCAAGGACGACCACATGCCGGAGTTCGATTTCGGCCAGTCGGACGCCGATGCCGATGCCGAAGAAGTGGATTTTTCGACTCAGGAAACGCTGGGTGCCTGCCCCAAATGCGGCGGCCGCGTCTTCGAGCACGGCATGGCCTATGTCTGCGAAAAAGCCGTGGGCGCGGGGAAGACCTGCGACTTCCGCTCCGGCAAGGTGATCCTGCAGCAGGAAGTCGCGCGCGGCGACATGCAGCGGCTTCTGGAAACCGGCAAGACCGCGCTGCTCAAGGGTTTCATCTCCAACAAGACACGCCGCAAGTTTTCCGCCTACCTGGTGCGCGATCCGGCCAGCGGCAAGGTAGGTTTCGAATTTGAACCGCGGGCGCCGAAGGCCGGAGCGAAACCTGCGGCCAAGGAAACCCAACCAACAGTCGGCGCCGGCGATACGGCGAAGAAGGCTGCGGTAAAGAAGCCCGCAGCAAGAAAAGCTGCCGTCAAAAAGCCCGTGGCAAAAGGCACCACCGCAAAGAAACCGGAGGCCAAAGCCGTAGCTAAAAAGCCGGTAGCAAAGAAGGCCGAATGACAGACCCGGCGACGCTCACCCGCGCCGTTCTCGACTTCTGGTTCCTGCCGCCGGACCATCCCGGTCACGGCGTTTACCGCCCCGAATGGTTCCGCAAGGACGGCGCCTTCGATGCCGCCATCCGCGAGCACTTCGGCACCGACGTCGAGGCAGCGTTGAACCGCCCGGTCGGCAAAGGATCGGATGAAGAACTGCTGGCGCGCATCCTGCTACTCGACCAATTCACCCGCAACATTTTCCGCAACACGCCGCGCGCTTTTGCCGGCGACGCTCACGCCAAGGCTCTCGCAGAAACCCTGGTAACAGCGGGCCGCGACAAGAACCTCTCGCCCTGGCAACGCTGGTTCGCCTACCTGCCCTTTGAGCACGGGGAATCACTGCTCGATCAGGAACGCTCGGTAGCGCTTTTCTCCGGACTGCGCCGCGAAATGCGGCACGAAGCCTTCGACAGCGCCCACGACTATGCGCTGCGGCACCGCGAGGTGATCGAACGCTTCGGCCGCTTTCCCCATCGCAATGTCATTCTCGGGCGTGCCTCGACTGCCGAAGAAATGGAATTCCTCAAACAGCCCGGCTCGTCGTTCTGACACCCTGCCTTGACGACGGGCGACCGTTTGCAATTTTCATCGATCGCCGCTTGCGGAAACCATCCTGTTTGAGTGGTTGAAGCTTATAGTAAGCAGGAGTAAAAATAACGACGTGGCTTCGCTTCCTTCCGTCGCACCGTGCCGACCATCCATCAAAGGAGAAAACCCGTGAAAATCCTGCTCCGGCTGTTCATCATTCTTGGCCTCACGCCGCTTGCACAAGCGGCTGATATGGAAGCCGGCAAGGCGAAGGTCGCCACGGTTTGTGCAGCCTGTCACGGGACGAACGGAGTCAGCGTCAGCGATACCATCCCCAACCTTGCTGCGCAAAGGGCAGGCTATCTCGAGTCGCAGTTGAAGGCGCTCAAGGACGGCACGCGCAAGAACCCGATCATGAATGCCATCGCGGCACAGTTGGGTGCCGAGGATATCGCCAACGTGGCCGCCTACTTTGCCGCCCAGCCCGGGGCTGCGACGGGCAGCAAGTCCGTGTTCCTGCCCAACGTGGCGAAGACGGGAGTGAGTTTCCCCGAGGGCTACAAGGGCACATTCACCATGTACCACACGATCAATTTCCCGGCAATCCGGCAGGTACGCCATTACTACGCCAACAAGCTTGCGGTCGACGCGGCAAAGGCGGGCAAGCCGCTGCCGGACGGGTCCGTGCTGTTCGTCGAGGTCCATACGGCGAAACTGGATGCCGACAGGAAACCGGTAATCGGCGGCGACGGCTTCTACGTCGCTGACAAGCTGATCTTCTACACCGCGATGGCGCGCGATGCGGGTTGGGGCAGGGATATTCCGGAGATGTTGCGCAACAGCGACTGGAACTACGCCGTATTTACCAGTGACAAGCAGCACCGGCCGGGAGCAAACCAGGCGGAATGCCTTGCCTGCCACAAGCCGCTCGACGCCACTAGCTACACGTTCACGCTAAAGCAACTCGCCGAGGCCAGGTAATCACCAATCGTCAGAGAGGGAAAATTGCATGAGCGAACAGTTGGCTCCGCAGCACCCTGCAGCACAAGGCATTACCCAGCTGGAAATCGACCAGCGCGTATTCGACCTCTACGACGAGTATTGCCACGGACGGATCGACCGCCGCGAATTCCTCAGTCGCGCGGCGTCGATAGCGGCTCTGGGCGTAACCGGGCTGGTGATGGCGCAAGCGCTGCTGCCACGCTATGCACTGGCACAAACGGTTTCGTTTACCGATCAGCGCATCAAGGCCAGCTACGTGAGCTATCCCTCGCCGGGCGGAAGTTCCGGCACCATGCGCGGGTATCTGGTGCAGCCGGCCGGGCCGGGCCCGTTTCCGGTCGTTCTGATCGTGCATGAAAATCGCGGGCTCAACCCTTACATCGAGGACGTTGCCCGCCGCGCCGCAGTGGAGGGATTTCTCGCCCTCGCCCCCGACGGCCTTTCCCCTGTCGGCGGCTATCCCGGCAACGACGACGACGGCCGCACGCTGCAGGCCACCCTTGACCAGGCAAAATTGCGTACTGATCTATTGAACAGTGCGCGATTCCTCAAGGCGCACAAGCTGTCCACGGGCAGGCTGGGCGTCACCGGGTTCTGCTACGGCGGCGGCGTGGTCAACTATCTGGCGGCGGCTCTGGGTGCTGACATGCAGGCCGGCGCACCCTACTATGGCGTCGCCGCCGACACCGAAAGCGTGGCAAATATCAAGGCGCCGCTGCTATGCCATCTGGCCGAGCACGATGAGCGCATCAATTCCACCTACCCCGCCTTCGAGTCGGCACTAAAGGCCACCGGCGTGCAATACCAGGTGCATATCTATCCGGGAACGCAGCACGGTTTCCACAACAACTCGACGCCGCGGTACAACGAAGCCGCGGCGAAGCTGTCGTGGGAGCGCACGGTCGCCCACTTCAGGAAGCACCTCGCCTAGCGATGCCGCTGCCCGCTGTGATGGCTGGCCGGCTTGGCGCCGCCCGCGCCCGAACGGGCCGGACGCGGTGAACGCGGTGCGCCGCTGCGATCACCCGTTCCACTGCGCGTGCGCGCCTGGGCCGGTTTGTGCGCCGGCGGACGGCCGGCGGCGGCGCGCGGCACCGAGTTATTATGCTGCGGCTCGAACCCCGGTACGACCGAGGTTGCGATTTCGCGCTTGAGCAGGCGTTCGATGTCGCGCAACTCGACCCGCTCTTCGCTGCTCACCAGAGACAATGCTTCGCCGCTGGCACCGGCGCGGCCGGTGCGGCCGATGCGGTGGATGTAGTCTTCCGGAACGTTGGGCAGTTCAAAATTCACCACGCGCGGCAGGGAGTCGATGTCGAGGCCGCGCGCGGCGATGTCGGTGGCGACCAGCGCCGCCAGCTTGCCGGACTTGAAGTCGGCCAGAGCGCGGGTGCGGGCATTCTGCGACTTGTTGCCGTGCAGGGCCGCGGTACGCACGCCTGACTGTTCGAGCTTGCGCGCCAGCGCGTCGGCGCCGTGCTTGGTGCGGCAGAACACCAGCACCTGATGCCAGCCGTGGGCTTCGAACAAGTGCAGAAGCAGGTCGCGCTTCTGTTCCTTGTCGACTTTGATCACCGCGTGCGATACCAGTTCGGCCGGCGCATTGCGACGTGCGACTTCGACCAGCGCCGGGTTCTTCAGCACGGTATGCGCCAGTTCCCGCACTTCGGCGGCAAAGGTGGCGGAGAACATCAGGTTCTGCCGCACTTTGGGCAAGCGCTCGATGATGCGGCGGATGTCGCGGATGAAGCCCATGTCGAACATGCGATCGGCTTCGTCGAGCACCAGGGTCTGCACCTTCGACAGGTCGACGGTGCGCTGGCCTAGGTGGTCGAGCAGGCGACCGGGCGTAGCGACCAGAATGTCGATGCCGCGGCGCATGGTCTGGATCTGCGGGTTGATGCCGACGCCGCCGAATACGGCGAGAGTGCGCACGCCGGTATGGGCGCCATAGGTACGCACGCTTTCCGTCACCTGCGCGGCGAGTTCGCGCGTCGGCACCAGCACCAGCACGCGCGGCGCGGTGTGGATCACCTTTTGCAGGGGGCTGCCGGTCTGGCCACTGAGCGGATGAGTCAGGCGCTGCAGCAGCGGCAGCACGAATGCAGCGGTCTTGCCGGTGCCGGTCTGGGCCAGGGCTTCGAGATCGCGGCCGGCGAGAATGTGGGGAATGGCCTGTAGCTGGACAGGAGTGGGCGTGGTGTAGCCCTGCTCGCCAATGGCGCGCAGGAGCTCGGCCGAAAGGCCGAGATCGGTGAACTGCATGTGTAATACCTCTGAAGCCGACCCCGGCAAACTGCAGGCCAATCTGGGCGGAACTTCTATGGGGTGTAACCTTCGATGGGACCAAGACAAGCTCTGTGTCGCCATTCAGGCACGACCGGCAGACTGGGGCACGGTCGTTGAGGAGATGAAGCGGGGCGCACTGTAACACAGGCCGCCGGCAAAGCTCCGGAATTCTTTCCGGACGCGACTCAGCTCTTGAGGAAAGTCGGACGCATGCCCTGCCAGGACAGCCGCGGCCAATCAAGCGCATCCAGCATGTTCTTGACCCGCAGGCCCAGTTCGGTATCGCCCTCGACCGTCAGGGTGCGATTGAAGAACAGCGTGTCGGGGTCTTCCTGCCGGCTCACCATCTGCATGAAGGCAGACAAGTTTGCGGTGAAGTGCAGGTCGGGTTTGTCGAGCGGAAACAGGATGGGCCGAAACGCCCCGCGGTTGTATGCGAAATCCGCCACCATGCCGGTATCCAGTACGGTCACGCGAAATTGTCGCCCCTCCAGTTGCTGCAGAGTTTCTTCCGGCAGCACGCCCAGTTTGCGCGCCGCATTCAGCGCCAACACCAGGTTCACCGAGTGGGGCCATTGCGGCAGCCGCGAGCCCAGCCTTGCGATCAGCGGCGGCAGGGTAAAGGCGGGAATCGTCGGCAAGCTCAAGCTGTTTCTCATCGCGAACCTCTCAAGCGACCTGACGCACGGTGCCGGCACGGCCGAACCAGAAACCATTGACCAGGCCCGCCGGCGCCCAGGCCTCGTCATCCGTCGCCGATTGGCCATCGCGTGCCCGAGCGAAGGCTTCAACAATTGTGAAAGTATGCGCCGGTTGCGGGCTGATGCGCACGGCATCAATGCCCTGCGCCATCAACTCCGGCATTTGCGCCAATAGGCTGTGAGTCTGCGCCGACATGGTCTGAATGCCGTTGAGCGTCAGAAAGGCCTGCGCCTCGCGGGTATTCACCAGCATGCCTTCGGGATGGTCGAGGCACTTGAACTGGCAATCGTCCTTGTTCAGGCCGTAGTGGCGCGCGGTAAAGCAGCGCGCCGAAAACGCCAGCGGCAGCTTGCCGAAGGCGAACACCTCGGTCTCCATGCCGACCGGGCGCGTCCGGTGCAAAGCCTCGATCACGCCGCCGGAAACTTCCAGCGGCGGCAACCAGCGCCGGGCGCCCTGTGCGGCAAAGAAAGCCAGGGTCTGCTCGTTGTAGATGTTCAGGTGCGGACCGGCGACAAAGCCCAGTCCCTCATCGCAGGCGATCTTGACCGCGCCGAGATCGTTGGCTTCTATCATGCCACTGGCATCAGCAATGAGGCGGCGCAAGGCCTTGAGGTCGCTTTCGGATTCGAGCAAAGCTTGGGCCGTGAGCACGACTTCCTTGCCGGCGTCACGCAAGTCCCTGGCCAGCCCGATCCAGTCGGCAGCGCGCAGTTGCTGGCGGCGCGAACACACGGCTTCACCCAGATAGATGCGGTCGACGGCCGGATGCTGCGCTGCCTGCGCATAGAACTCCATGACCTCGGCTTTCGGCCAGTAGTAAAGCAGCGGTCCCAGCGTGATCTGCATTACCGCCAGGGCCTGTTGTAGGCGCCGAGCGTAATCTGCGAACCTTCGGCAACTTTGCCCAGTTCCGCCGCCCAGGCCGGCCTGACGCTGTATTTGTCCGGTGCGGCAATCACTGCATCGAGCGCCTGGCGCAGGTTGCGGGTGACTTGCGCGACGTAGGTCGGGCTGCGCTGACGGCCTTCGACCTTGATCGCGGCGACGCCTATTTTCACGATCTCCGGCAGCATTTCCAGCACGTTCAGACTGGCCGGCTCTTCCATGGCGTAGTAGGTTTCGCCGGCGACTTCAAAGCGGCCCTTGCAGATGGTCGGGTAGCCCGCGTTTTCGTCGTTGCCGTAGCGGTCGATGAGAATGCCGTTGAGCCGCACGTCCATTTCGTCGGGCTTCTTTTCCCACTGCACGTATTTGGCCGGCGAACAGGCGCCGACCGTGTTGGGCGATTCGCCGGTGGCGTAGGAAGACAGCCAGCAGCGGCCCTCGTTCATCACGCACAAACTGCCGAAGCCGAACACCTCGATCTCCACCTCGGTATTGCGGATCACGTTCTCGACCTGCGCCAGCGTCAGTACGCGCGGCAGCACGGCGCGCTGGATGCCGAACTTTTCGCGGCAGAAATTGATCGCCTCGTAGCTGGTGGCCGAGGCTTGCACCGACAGATGGCGGCGCATGGCGGGATGCGTCTTTGCCGCATAGTCGAGCACGGCGGGATCGGCGATGATGACCGCGTCGATCCCGAGCGCGGCGGCCTTGTCGACCGCACTCGTCCAGTCGGCGAAGCGCCCTGCCTGGGCGTAGGTGTTGATCGCCGCCAACACCCGGCGCTTGCGCTGATGCGCATAGCGGATGCCTTCGGCGAGGCTCTTCTCGTCGAAGTTCAGCCCGGCGAAATTGCGCGCGTTGGTGTCGTTGCGAAAGCCGAGATAGACATCGTCGGCGCCGTTATCGACCGCCGCCTTGAGCGCCGCCAGACTGCCCGCCGGACATACCAGTTGAGGTGTTGCCGCCACGTACCGCCCCCATTAAAACAGACCGGCAGTGTAGTGGAGCCTCGACGAAAATCAACTGATCCGCGTCAACTCAGCTCAAGTCAGCCGCCAGCGAAGCCCGCACAGCCTCCGGCAACGGGCCGGTCGAGGCTGAGTAGTGCGGGTGGCCGACCCCCGCCGAAAGCATCGCGCCGCGCTTGGCGGCAGCCACCATCGCCGGATTCAATTCGAAGCGCAGGAAGTGCACGGCCGAGGTTTTGTCAGCATTTTCACGTTCGAGGTCCTCGTCGGCCACGGCAAACACCGGATCGAAACCGTCGACGCGAACCCAGACCTGGTTCTCGACGCCCTTGAGCAGGCCCAGCATGCGCCGTCTCTCGGCTTCCTCGGCATACTCGACCTGCAGCGTGACCTTGAAGTTGCTGCCGTCCGGCACGAGTGGTGCGTAGGACTCGAGTTCATGCAGTATGCCGTCTTCTTCAAAGATCTTCTCGACGCGCAGCATCTCCTGAATCTGGTAGCGGATCATCAGTTCGTTCTCGAAAATCAGCAACAGATGCTCGCCGAGAAAGACGCGGCGCAGCTTTTTTTGTTCCATGACTTCGGCGCGCATGGCAGGCCGGGCCTTGGCATAGGCTTCGAGGGTCAGCAGGGAATCGCGGGTAATCATTGGGGTCTCCGGGAAAATTCAAAACCAGACTTGGCCACAGAGGACACAGAGATCACAGAGAAAAACCCCTTCGGACTTCTGCCTTTGCCTTTCTCTGTGTCCTCTGTGGCTACAAGGTTTTGCTTTCAGTCCAGTCCATAGGCGATACGCAGCAGCGTCAGCGGATGCTGCTTTTCCTTGCGGCCGGCGGCGCCGGCCTCGTTCATGCCTTGCAGGATGTGCCGGCCGGCGATGGCGCAGTCAGAACTGATGTAATCCGGTTCGTCCTTGGCCATGGCCTTGAATACCGGCTTGCCGATTTTCATCGACAGCGCGTAGTACTCCTCCTTGACGCCCCAGGTGCCGTCGTGGCCGGCGCAGCGCTCCACGGTGTTGACCGTGGCGCCGGTCATCTTGAGCATTTCCTCGGTCTTCTTGCCGACGTTCTGCACCCGCGAATGGCAGGGGATGTGGTACGAAACCTTGCCCAGCGGCACCTTGAAGTCGGTCTTCAGCAGGCCCTCCTTGTGGCGCAGGACGAAATACTCGAAGGGGTCGTACATCGCCTCGGAGACCATCTTGCAGCGCGCATCATCGGCAAACAGCAGAGGAATCTCGTTCTTGAACATAAGCGTGCACGACGGCACCGGGGTGACAATGGCATAGCCGGCTTGCGCCAGGTCATGCATCAACGGAATATTGCGCTCCTTGTACTTCTCCACCGCCTCCAGATCACCGAGTTCCAGTTTGGGCATGCCGCAGCAGGTTTCGCCCTGCACCAGCACGTAGGAAATTTCGTTGTGGTCGAGCAGCTTCAGCAAATCGTGGCCGATGCCCGGTTCGTTGTAATTCACATAACAAGTTGAAAACACCGCGACCTTGCCGGGACTCTTCGCACCGTCCCGCACCGGGTAGTTGTGGCTCGGCGTCGCATTGGCGCGAAAATTTGCGCTGTCGAATTCGGGCAGTTCGCGCTCCTTCTGCACGCCGAGCACCTGCTGCAGCACGGCGCGCGCGGGGCCGAACTTGTTGGCGGCATTCACGAAGTGCACCACCACCGGGATCGAGGACAGGGTGCCGACGACTTCGGTCGAAGTCAGCAGCTTGTCGCGGAACTTCATCTTCCCGGTCTTGTACTGGATCGCCTTGGCGCGCAGCATGGTGTGCGGAAAGTCGAGGTTCCACTCGTGCGGCGGCACGTAGGGGCACTTGGTCATGTAGCAGACGTCGCACAGATAGCACTGGTCGACGACCTTCCAGAATTTCTCCTTCGGCACGCCGGCGGTCTCAAGATCGCCCGCTTCGTCGATCAAATCAAACAGGGTCGGGAAAGCATTGCACAGCGAAATGCAGCGGCGGCAGCCGTGACAGATGTCGAAGATGCGCTCGAGTTCCTTCTCGCACGAGGCTTCGTCATAAAAGTCGGGGTTCTTCCAGTCGATCGGGTGTCGGGTCGGGGCTTGCAGGTTGCCTTCGCGCATGGTGTCCTCAGGGCTACTTTGGGGAGGAGTGTCGGGGCGGGGGTGAAAGTCGGCGCTGGCGGTACGGCGCGCGGGTTGGCCGCGTGCCGTCCGCATTGATTTATCAGCCGTTCAGGCTGTCCAGCGTCCGCTGAAACTTGTTGGCGTGCGAGCGCTCGGCCTTGGCCAGCGTCTCGAACCAGTCGGCAATTTCGTCGAAGCCTTCGTCGCGCGCGGCCTTCGCCATGCCCGGGTACATGTCGGTGTACTCGTGCGTCTCGCCGGCAATCGCGGTCTTCAGGTTGGCGGCGGTTTCGCCGAAGGGCATTCCGGTGGCCGGATCGCCGCAGGTTTCGAGATACTCGAGGTGGCCGTGAGCGTGACCGGTTTCGCCTTCGGCGGTGGAGCGGAACACGGCGGAAACGTCATTGAAGCCTTCGATGTCGGCCTTGTTCGCAAAATACAGATAGCGGCGATTGGCCTGCGATTCGCCGGCGAATGCGGCCTTCAGGTTGTCTTCGGTTTTTGATCCCTTGAGTTGCATATTGATACTCCTCTGCGTTGGGTTGGAGGCGCCGAGCCTTCGCGCGGCCCCAAGTCACTGACCTGAACAGCCGGTGGACCTGGGTAAACTTTAGCCGAGTGACCCGACAAGTTCTAATTGTATTTTTCGACCGAGGCGATAGAGGCCGGCTATCAGGTGGTCGCCCAGGTTCCGGGCAGACGGCAATCGAGCAGCGCCTGGCGCATCACGTCGATCGCCTTGTGGCGCGGGAAGCTTGACCGCCAGACGAGGCCGACGCGACGCGTCGGGCTCGGCTCGACGAAACGTTTTACCCGCAGCAGCGGGTCGTTGTCGGGAATGCCATCGACACTGCTGGCCGGCATCACGGTCACGCCGACGCCGGACGACACCATGTGGCGGATGGTTTCCAGCGAGTTGCCTTCCAGTACCTGGGGCGACTCGCCAAGGCTGGCGCGGGCGCACAAATCGAGCACCTGGTCGCGGAAACAGTTGCCGGCGCCGAGCATCAGCAGCGGTTCGTCGAGCAATTGTGCGGGCCGCAGCGACTTGAGTCTGGCCCAGGGATGACCGACCGGGACCAGGGTCCGAAAGGCTTCTTCATACACCGGCTGGGCAACGATGCCGGGCTCCTCGACCGGCAGCGCCAGCACCAGCACGTCGAGTTCGGACGACTTCAGCCTTGCCATCAGATTTTCGGTATAGCCCTCGGCGATGAACAGGGGCATCTGCGGCGCGCGCGCCTTGACCCGCGGCACCAGCGCCGGCAGCAGCCAGGGGCCGATGGTGTAGATCACTCCCAGGCGCAGGGGTCCGCAGAGCGGGTCCCTGCCGGCCGCAGCGACCTCGGCCACGCGCGCGGCTTCGGCCAGCGCCCGCTCTGCCTGGGCCACCACCTGGATGCCGATCGGTGTGGCGCGAACATCGCCCGAATTGCGCTCGAACAGCGCGACGCCGAGCTCGTCCTCGAGCTTTTTCACCGCCACCGAAAGCGTCGGCTGCGACACGTTGCATTTATCCGCCGCCCGCCCGAAGTGGCGCTCGCGAGCCAGGGCGACGATGTAACGAAGTTCGGTCAGGGTCATGCCGGATCAGGTCGAAAAAACCGAAGTCTAGATCAGTACTCGGCCGGAGTGATAATGTTGCTCATGTTCGACGCCCTGCCGCCCCTGATCACGGCTCTCCTTGATCCGCTCCGTTATCCGCATCCCGCAGGCCGGGTCGAGGTCGTCGAGACACATGCCTCGTGGCTGCTGCTGGCCGGCGATTTCGCCTACAAGATCAAGAAGTCGATCACGCTGCCCTTCCTCGATTACGGCACGCTGGCGCGGCGCGAAACCTGCTGTCGCGACGAACTGATGCTGAACCGGCGGCTCGCCCCGGATCTGTATCTCGACGTGGTGGCCATCGGCGGCACGCCGGCGCAACCCCGGTTCGGCGAGTTGCCGGCGATCGAGTGGGCGGTGCGCATGCGGCGCTTCGACGAGCAGGGTCGCCTCGACCGCGTTGCTGCGCGCGGCGAACTGACGCCGAAGCATCTCTCCCAGCTGGCCGCGACGCTCTGTGCGTTTTGGGATGCAGCGGGGGTGGCCACCCCCGCGACACGCTTTGGTGCGCCGGAGCAGGTGCTGGCCGCAGCACGCGAAAATTTTGCAGAGTTGCGCCAGCTGATGCCACAGGAAGATCAGCCTCAAGTCGAGCAACTGGCGAGTTGGACCGAAGACGAGTTCTCGCGTCGCGCCACCGGCTTCGCCGCCCGCAAGGCCGGTGGCCGCGTACGCGAGGGACACGGCGACCTGCACCTGGGAAATCTCGCGCTGATCGATGGACACGTCACGCCCTTCGACTGCATCGAATTCAATGAGGATTTCCGCTGGAACGATGTCGCCGGCGAAATCGCGTTTGTATGGATCGACCTGCTCGACCACCGCCGGCCGGTCCTTGCCGCGTGGTTCCTGAACGCATGGCTGGAAGCCGGTGGCGATTTCGAGGCGCTGGCCGTGCTGCGCTTCTACGCCGTGTACCGCACCATGGTACGTGCCAAAATCGCCGCCCTGCGCGCGCGGCAGGAAGACGCCGCGGACAGTCTGGCCGACCTCGACTCGGCGCGAACTTATCTGCAACTGGGCCTGCAGATCGCCGCACCACCAGCACCGACTCTTGTCATCACCTGCGGTGTCTCGGGCTCGGGAAAGACCACCGCCAGCACCGCGCGGCTGCTCGATCCGACAGGAACAGAGGCCGGCAGCATCGTGCGCCTGCGCTCCGACGTCGAACGCAAGCGCCTGTTCGGACTGGCGCCGCAGGACAACAGCGGGTCGCCGCCGGACGGCGGTATCTACACGGCAAAGGCGACGACGCGCACCTATGCCCGACTGCACGCACTGGCCCGCACTCTCCTTGCCGCCGGCTGGCCGGTGATCGTCGATGCCGCATTCCTGCGTCGTGATGAGCGCGCTACTTTTCGCGCCCTGGCGGCCGAACTTGGCGCCGGCTTCGGCATTCTTGCCACCGCGGCACCCGCTGAAGAACTGCGCCAACGCCTGATGACGCGCAGCGGCGATGCATCGGAGGCAACCGTGGCGGTGCTCCAAAAACAGCTGACGTGGTTCGATCCGCTGGACGACAGCGAACGTGCCTGCGTCATCCGCCCTTGAGCCGACCTCGGGATGTTCGTGTTGCCGGCGCTTTGCCGACCTGGGATTCCCCTTCGGGGGCAGGGGCCTTGCCGACCTGGGATTCCCCTTCGGGGGCAGGTCAGTTCGACATCAGCACCGGCACGGTCATGTGTTGCAGGATGTAGCGGGTGCCGGAACCACGGCTTAGATACGGAAAGCCGATCTGGCCGTGGGCGCCCATTACCAGCAGGTCCGCGCCGCGATCCGTGATCCGGTTCAGCAGCATGTCCATGATGTCGAAATCCTGCACTAGCAGCACTTCGGTTTTGGCCTTGATGCCATGGGTTGCAAGATGGCGTGCCACTTCGGCGCAGGATGCATCGCCATCCTCGCGGCGAGCGGCAAAAGACAGGACAATGGCGTCATCGCAGTCCTCGATCAGCGGCAGGGCGTCGTTGAGCGCGTGGGCGGCTTCGCGCGAGTCGTTCCATGCGATCAGAGGATGCTTGCCGACTTCGGCAAAGTTGCCGACGTAAGGCACAACCAGTGCCGGTCGGCCGCAACCGGTGATCACCTCCCTGACGAAGTCCTCCGGCACATGGGCCGTGACCCGGTGGTCATGCTGGCCGAGCACGACCAGGTCGGCATGGCGGGCGCGGTCGGTGACGTGGCGTAGCACCTCGACATCGCTGCCGCGGTTGATGTCGTGCCATTCGACCCGAGGCAAGCCGGCAGTGGCTTTCTCGAACACGGCCCGGCTGGCGTCACGCGCTTCGGCGTATTCATCGCTGGGCCAGGAGGCAACTACGCCCACCTGTCGCGGCTGGCCGCGCTGGCCGAATACGCCCACCAGCCGTGCCTGGTGCCTGCGTGCCAGCCATGCCGCCAGTTGCAGCCTGGCTGTGGTGCGTTCGCCCTGGTCCAGATGGACCATCAAGTTCTTCAGCGTCATGATTGTCGGCTCCTCTTTTCGTCCTGAAAAAAAGCCGGGCTTTGCCTGCCCGCAACTCGTACTGCGCAGGCGTCAGTATAGGCTCGTGGCATTGCGGGCGGAATGACCGCGACGGAACGCCGGGCCATAAAACAACGGGCGCCCTGATTGGGGCGCCCGTTGCGGAACTGCATTTCGCCCCGGCGGGGCGGCAGATTTACTGACTCAGATAATCGGTCACCGCCACCCAGCGGCCGTTCTGGATCTGGCCTACCTTCGACTTGTCGTTGCCCAGATGCTGCTTCGGCGTGAACTTGTATTCCGGGCTGCCGAACATGTCGCGGTTGAAAGTGGTGCTCTCCAACACCTTCAGGAAGCTGTCGGTAGTCAGACTCGCTCCGGTCTTCTTCGCCGTCTGCACGAACATGTCCATCGCCACATAGCCGTAGGCGGAGAACAGGCCGGGCTCCTCGTTGAACTTGGCCTTGTACGCGGCAAACCAGTCGCGCACGTTCTTCGACGAATCATCGGCATAGGGTACGGCAACCTGGTGCAAGGCATAGAGTCCGTCCATCGCCTTGCCGCCCAGTTTGTGGATCAGGTCGGTATAGGCCGCCGAGGAACCGATGAAGTGCGGATTCCAGCCCATCTTGCGCGCCGTGCCGATGGTGCCGATGGTCTCGCGGATGATGGTGCCGAGCACCACGGTGTCGCAATCCGCCGCCTTCATCTTGGCCACCTGCGCCGAAAAGTCGGTGGCGCCGCGCTTGAACGAGGTGACCTCGGCAAAGCTCATGTTGATGTCCTTAAGGCCGTCTTCCGCACCCTTCAGCACTTCGGTGCCAAAGTCGTCATCCTGGTATATGACGCAGAATTTCTTCGCGCCGCGCTCCTTGACCATCCATTTCACACCCATGCGGATCTGGGTGTAGTAGGGAGCGGCGAAGGAAAACTTCAGCTTGTGCAGCGGCTCGTACATTTCGCGCGCCGCCGTCAGCGGGAAGAGGTTCATCACGCCCTTGTCGAACAGGGTCGGAAAGGTCGCCATGTTGACCGCGGTACCGATGGTGCCGACCATGGCGAAGATCTTGTCCTGCTGCACCATTTTCTGTGCCGCGAGAAGGCCTTTCTTGGGGTCGTAGCCGCTGTCCTCGGCAACGAACTTCAGCTTGCGGCCATTGATGCCGCCGGACTCATTGACCTCGTCGACCCGCAACTGCATGCCATAACGCAAGGCCTTGCCGAAGCCCGCGAGCGGACCGGACAAGTCCTGGATGGTGCCGACCACGATTTCGTTCTTGCTGACGCCCATCTGCTCGGCGGCCATCGCCGTGCCGCCGGCGCCGACTCCTGCGGCCGCAAACAATGCCGCAGCCAGTTTCGTGTAAGCCTTCATTGATCTCTCTCCTTTTTCTCGGGTTAAAACAAACGCCGTAACCGACCTAGTCGCGATACATCGACTCGATCAACTCGGCATATTTCTGACTGACTAGCTTACGCTTCAATTTCATGGTCGGGGTCAACTCCTCGTCCTCGGCACCGAGCTTTTTCTCGATCAGGCGAAACTTCTTGACCTGCTCGGCGCGCGCAAACTGCTGGTTCACGCGCTCAATCTCGCTGCCGATCAGCTTCTGCACTTCCGCGGAACGCGTCAGGCTGACGTAGTTGGAGAAGGGCACGTCATTGTCCTGGGCGAACTTCTCGACGTTCTCCTGATCGATCATGATCAGGCAGACCAGGTAGGGCCGCTTGTCGCCTATGACCACGGCGTCGGTGACATAGGGCGAGAACTTGATCTGGTTTTCCAGCTCGGAAGGCGTGATGTTCTTGCCGCCGGCAGTAATGATGATGTCCTTGAGCCGGTCCGAGATGCGGTAGAAGCCCTCCTCATCGACGGTGCCGACGTCGCCGGTATGCAGCCAGCCGTCGGCATCGATGGTCTCGGCGGTCTTTTCCGGCTGGTTGAGATAGCCCATGAAGACGTTCGGGCCGCGCACCATGAGTTCGCCCTCGGCCGACAGCTTGAGCTCGTTCATTTCGCCCGGCACCCCGATCGAACCCGGCTTGATCCGCTCGATCGGCATCGCGGTCGAACCACCGCCGGTCTCGGTCATGCCCCAGACTTCCAGCATGGGCACGCCGAGCGCCATGTACCAGCGCACCAGATCGGGCGAAATCGGCGCCGCGCCGGTGATCAGCATGCGGCTGCGGTGGATGCCGATCATCTTCCTCACATTGTTCAGCACCAGCGCGCGGGCCAGCCAGTGGGCGAAGGCCAGCGCGCTGCTGACCGGCTGCCGCGCTTCATAGCGCCGCACCCGTTCCAGGCCGATGCCGATCGCCAGCTTGTAGGCCCACTGCTCGAAGGCATTGGACTCCTTCAGCGCAATGCTGACGCCGGAGTAGAACTTTTCCCAGACCCGCGGCACGGCGACAAACACCGTCGGCGCGATCTCGCGCACGTTTTCGGGAATGGTTTCCGGATTTTCAACGAAGTTCAGTTTGGTGCCGGTATATAGCGCGAAATACGCGCCGCCATTGCGCTCGGCAACGTGGCACAGTGGCAGGAAGCACATCCGCTCGTCATCCTCGTCCTGGGCAACGACCATGTTGAAGCTGCGCACGGTTTGCAGGATGTTGCGATGTGAAAGCATGGCGCCCTTGGGCCGTCCGGTAGTACCCGAGGTATAGATCAAGATCGCCAGTTCTTCGGGCCGGCGCGAGCCAATCCGCTCGCGCCACTCGGCATCTGCCGCGGCGGCACCGAGCCGGGCCAGCCGATTGCGCCCCAGTTCGCGCAACCGGTCGAGGCTGATCACCTGTTCGTCATGCACGTCACGCAAGCCGTCCATGTCCCACACCACGATCTTGCGCAGAGCCGGCAGGCGTTCGCGCACTTCGAGCGCCTTGTCGAGTTGCTCGTCGTCCTCGACGAACAGCATCACCGAATTGGAATCCAGCGTCAGGTATTCGACCTGGCTCGGCGCATCGGTGGGATAGATGCCGGAACTGATGCCGCCGCAGGAAAGCACGGCGAGATCCGAAAACAGCCATTCCTGCCGCGTATTGCCGAGTATCGATGCCGTCTCGCCGACCTCAAAGCCGAGTTCGAGCAATCCCATGCCGGCTTCGCGCACGATCGCGCCAACCTCGTTCCACGACAGGCTCTGCCACAGCCCGAACTCCTTCTGGCGGAACAGCGTTTTGTCGCCACGCTGCGCAACGCCGTTCCAGAACATCTCCGGCAGGTTGTCGCCGGGGACGACGACGTTATGCTCGGCCCAGTAGCGTTTGCCGTCAAGCTGCCACATCGCATCGCTCCACAATTAGCGCCATTGCTTTTTCTTCTTCCATCGCCGTCCTTCGCGCACGCCGGCTTCCTTGACGCCGAGGTAGAACTCCTTGATGTCGTCCTTCTCGCGCAGTGCCGCACAGGTGTCGTGCATCACGATGCGGCCGATTTCCAGCACGTAGCCGTAGTCGGCGTACTGCAGGGCGATGTGCGCATTCTGCTCGACCACCAGCAGTGTCACGCCGCGCTCGCGGTTGATGCGCACGATGATCTCGAAAATCTCCCGGGTCAGCTTCGGCGACAGCCCCAGGCTCGGTTCGTCCAGCAGCATCATGACCGGCTTCGCCAGCAAGGCGCGGCTGATCGCCAGCATCTGCTGCTGGCCGCCGGAAAGCTGGCCGGCCGGCTGATTGCTGCGCTCCTTGAGAATCGGGAAATAGGCGAAGACGTCTTCGATGTCCTTCGCCACGGCATCCTTGTCTGAAGCGGGCCGCGTGTAGGCTCCCATCAGCAGGTTTTCGCGCACCGTCAGGAGGGGAAAGATCTCGCGGCCTTCCGGCACATGCACCAGTCCCTGGCGCACGATCCACGCCGGATCGCAGCCTTCGAGCTTTTCGTGGCGAAAAATGATGCTGCCCTTCTGCGGATCGAGGATGCCGGAAATGGTTTTCAGGATCGTCGTCTTGCCGGCGCCGTTGGAGCCGAGCACGGTGACGATGGCCCCCGGCGGCACGCCCAGCGACACGCCGCGGATGGCCCTGACCGCGCCATACGACGCCTCGACGTTGTTGAGTTGGAGGATGGGATCGGACATGGAACCTAAAACCTTTTAGCCACAGAGGACACAGAGAACACAGAGGAAAAACTTCACAGGGGTTTTCTCTGTGACCTCTGTGTCCTCTGTGGCTAATCTTTTGATTTTGAACTTCATGCCTCCACCCCGCCCAGATAGGCCTCGATCACCCCCGGATGCGCCTGCACTTCCTGCGGCGTGCCGAGCGTCAGCACCTCGCCCAGATTCAGCGCCAGGACGCGGTCGGAAACGCGCGACACCAGGCCCATGTCGTGTTCGACCATGATCACGGTGATGCCCAGGTCGTGCTTGATGTCCTCGATCCAGAAACCCATGTCCTCGGTCTCCTCTGTATTCAGGCCCGACGAAGGCTCGTCCAGCAGCAGCAGGCGCGGTCGCATCGACAGGGCGCGCGCCAGTTCGACCACCTTGCGCACGCCGTAGGGCAGGCCGGCCACCATGCTGTCGCGATAATGCTGCAGGTCGAGGAACTCGATGACTTCTTCCACCTGGCGGCGGAACTCGAGCTCGGCGCGGCGCACCGAACCGGTGAACAGCATGTCCTGGAACCAGCCGGTATGCCGGTGGCAATGACGGCCGACCAGCAGGTTCTGCAGCACGGTGGCATGCTCGAACAGCTCGATGTTCTGGAAGGTGCGGGCAATACCGTGCCGGGCGACGACATGGGGCGGCATGCGCGAAATCACCTCGCCCTCGAAGCGCACTTCGCCCGAAGTTGGCCGGTACAGCGCCGAGATCAGGTTGAAAATCGTGGTCTTGCCGGCGCCGTTGGGTCCGATCAGCGAGAACACCTCGTTCGGCCAGACGTCGAAGGAGACATCGTTCACCGCCTTGAGGCCGCCGAACTGCACGGAAAGATTGACGGCTTCGAGCATCGGAGTCGTCATTTCATTCTTTCGGATTTCATGTAGCTTTTTTGCCGCTTGAACATGCCCTTGCGATAGAAGGGAAAGATCTCGAGGAAGGTGCGGAATTTCAGCCAGCGCCCGTACAGGCCCATCGGCTCGAACAGCACGATGGCGATCAGGATGACGCCGAAGATCGTCGGCTGCAATCCGGTCTGCTGGCCGATCGCGGGAGGCAGCCAGTCCTTGCCTGTGACGATCAGCTGCTGCACCAGAAACCAGAAAGTCGGACCGAAGATCGCGCCCTGGATCGAGCCGAGGCCGCCGATCACCACCATCATCAGCAGTTCGATCGACTGTATGAAGCCGAACTGGTCGGGCGTGATGATGCGGATCTTGTGCGCATAGAGCGCCCCGGCAATGCCGGCCAGCGCCGCCGACAGGGCGAAGGCGGTGGTCTTGTAGTGCGCCAGGTTGATGCCCATGCTCTGCGCCGACACTTCGGAGTCGCGGATCGCGACGAAGGCACGGCCGGTCGGACTGCGCAGCAGGTTGAGCACTCCCAATACGCAAACCACCGCAATGCCGGTGACGAGGAAATAGAAATTGACGCCGTCGTCGAAGTTGATGCCGCCGATTATCAGGGGCCCGACCTGTCGTCCGCCATTGCCGCCGGTTATGCTTTCCGCCTGCACCACCACTTCTTCGAGGATGAAGCCGAAGGCCAGTGTCGCGATCGACAGGTACATGCCCTTCACCCGCAGCGCCGGCAGGCCGATCATGATGCCGGTGATGCCGGCCACCAGCGCCGACATCGGCAGCGAAATCATGAAAGGCCAGCCGTTGGCCTGCAGATAAGCTTCCGTATAGGCGCCCATGGCGAGGAAGCCGGCGTGGCCCAGCGACACCTGCCCGGTGAAGCCGGCGAGCAGCATCAGGCCGAGGCAGACGATGGCGTAGATGCCGATGAAGGTAAATTGCGACAGCGTGTATTCGGAAAGCAGCCAGGGTGCCGCCACCAGCGCCAGCGCCAGCGCGGCATACCAGAAGCGCGGGCCGCCATGCTTGAACAGCGCGATATCCTGCTCGTAACGGGTCTTGAAAATGAAGTGCATACAGTGACTAAACCTTCTTGGTCAGGTTGTCGCCGAACAAGCCGTTGGGCTTGACCACCAGCATCACCAGCACGACCACGTAGGCAGCGATGTCCTTGAAACCTTCCGGCAGATAGAAGCCGGCCAGCGACTCGACAATGCCGATGATCAGCCCGCCGACCAGCGCGCCGGGAATGCTGCCGAAGCCGCCGACCACCGCCGCCGGAAACGCCTTGAGGCCGACAAAGCCCATGTTGGCGTGGACGAAAGTGATCGGCGCCAGCAGCAGCCCGGCCACCCCGCAGATCGCCGAGGACAGGCCCCAGATCAGCATGTTCACGCGACGCACCGGAATGCCCATGTAGAACGCCGCGAGCTGGTTCTGCGAGGTCGCCTGCATGGCGATGCCGAGCCGGGTGTAGCGAAAGAAGACATACAGCAACGCGACCAAAGCGACCGTCGCCAGGATGATCACCAGATGCTCGACCGATATCACCAGCCCCTTGCCCTCGCCGCCGAGCCAGACCACTTCATCCTTGAAGGGCACCGGCAGTGTGTGGGTCTCCGTGCCCCAGTAGGGAATCATGGTCACCAGTCCGCGCGCCAGGTAGCCGATGCCGATGGTCATCATCACCACGGTAAACGCCGGCTGGCCGAGCAAGGGACGCAGCACCAGGCGTTCGACGCCCATGCCGACCACCGCCATGGCGACCACGGTGAGCACAAAAGCCAGCGTGAAGGGCAAGCCGATCAGTGTCATGGCGGCGAGGCCGATGAAGCCGCCCACCATCATCAGATCGCCCTGGGCGAAATTGACGGTTTCGGTCGCCTTGTAGATCAGCACGAAGCCAAGCGCGAGCAACGCGTAGATGCAACCGATGGCGGCGCCGCTGACGATCAATTGCAGGAGTTGCAACACCCGATCTCTCCTCCGGGGAATTGGTTGTTTATCGCCCGTTTCGGGTCTGCGGAGGATTATGCCTTATGTCGCCACAATCGCCGTGTCTTCAGCGCCGACTATTGGCGGTCCTGCGCAGGAACAAGGCGCGGCGAGTCTATTTCTCCTTCAGTACGCTGCGAATGCCTTCGACCAGCAGCGTCAGTTCTCCGATCAGAGCGGTGCAGCATTTATCGATGTGGTCGCGTCCCGCAGCGACGGTGATGGCCGAATTCAGATCGGCCGCCACTGTGGATACCAGTCCTGCCCCGACATTGCCGGCAGACGCCTTCAGGTTGTGGGCAATCTTCTTGATCGTCGCGAGATCGTTTGAAGCCAGTCCGCCGGAAAGCTCCTCCGCATCCCCGGCATGACTGCCTGCAAACAAGCCGAGCATCCGCACATAGGTGGCCATATTGCCGCGCACCAGGACCAGGCCGCGGTCTATGTCCAGGCCCGGGATACGCTCCAACCTTCGGCGCCATTCGTCCGCATCCGGGGCCGCGTCAGTCCCGGCAACTGCCTCTGACGCCGCGTGCGGAACCGGGCGCACCGTCCCCGAGGTCGGCCCTGCGGTTTTCGGCAACCACTTGAGCAGCATTTGGTAGAGGACGTTGGGATTCACCGGCTTGGCAACGAAGTCGTTCATGCCCGCCTCCCGGCACAAGCGGCGGTCCTCATCGAAGGCGTTGGCGGTCATGGCCAGGATGGGTCTGGTCTCCCAGCCCGGCAGGGCGCGGATGGCTCGGGTCGCCTCCAGGCCATCCATCACCGGCATCTGCATATCCATCAGGATCAGCGCGTAGGTGGTGGACCGCGCCTTGTCCACCGCCTCGCGTCCGTTCTCCGCGGTATCCACCGCCAGACCCGCCCCGTGCAGCAGTTCCAGGGCAACCTCACGATTGACCTCGTTGTCTTCGGCCAGCAGCAGCCGCGCGCCGCCGTGGTGCCGGCGCAGTTCGACTTCCGGGTCATCGCTGCGCGCAGTCGGGGCCGGCATGATGCCGCGGCCGCGTTGCAGCCTTGCGGTGAACCAGAAAGTGCTGCCTTCGCCCGGCGTGCTGTGGGCCCCGGCCTCGCCGCCCATCAGTTCTGCCAGGTGCCGCGTAATGGCAAGGCCGAGGCCGGTGCCACCGTATAGGCGGGTGGTCGTGGCATCGGCCTGTTCGAAGGGGCGAAACAGGTTGGACAACGTATCCGCGGTGATGCCGATGCCCGTATCCGCAACCTCGAAACGAACCAGCAGTTCTTCCCCGCCGTTTTCCAGAAGGAGCGCACGCAGGCTGATGGATCCCTGTGCGGTGAATTTGATGGCGTTGGTGGTGTAGTTGAACAGTGCCTGGCGCAGCCGCATCGCGTCGCCGCGCAACCAGAGCGGAACGCCGTCCGGATCCGCCGCGATGGTCAATCCCTTCTCTCGGGCCGAGTCGGAAATCTGGGAGCAAACGTTGTCGAGGACGCTCGACAGGTGAAAGTCGACGTGTTCGAGCTCAAGCTTGCCGGCTTCGATCTTGGAAACGTCGAGTATGTCGTTGATGATGGCCAGCAGGTGGTTCGCCGCAGAGTCGATCTTGCCGAGCCGCTCATCCTGCTCGGGCGTCCGCCGGGCGCGCCGCAGCAGATGGGTAAGGCCGATGATGGCGTTCATCGGCGTGCGAATTTCGTGACTCATGTTGGCCAGGAAGGTGCTCTTGGCCAGGTTGGCGTCCTGCGCGGCATCCCTGGCCTCGGCCAGTTCGAGGGTGCGCGCCAATACCTGCTCTTCCAGGTGATAACGATGTTTGTCGAGCTCGACTTCCGCCCGGTTGCGCTGAATGATGCGCCAGATCTCGTTCGAGATCAGTTGCACGGTTTCGACATCCAGCGCCGTGTAGTCGGTTGCCTTGTTGCCGACGCCGGTGAGCATCACCACCCGGCCGTTCTCGATGACCGGCACGGAGATCAGGCGTCCCAATTCGGCATGCCCTTCCGGCAAGCCGCGTTTGTGCGGACAGACGGCATAGTCGTTGAACACCACGGGTTGCTGCCGGCGCAGCGCGTCGGCCCAGATTCCTGCCTCGCTCACGGGATAGTGCTTGTCGACCACGGCGCTGCAATAATCCTTCAGGGTGCGCTTCGACCATGTAACCAGTTCGATGCTTTCCTGATCGGAGTTCACGAAGTGGGTAAACGAGATCCGGCTTCCGGTCAGGTCTTCCGCCATTTCCTGGCCACGCTGCATGAAAGCCATTTCGTCGAGTACCTCGGCCGCCTTGGGCAATTCAAGCAGAACCTCGGCGCGATTGATGTGAAGGACCCGCGTTTCTTCGTGGTGCTTGCGCTCGGTGATGTCGCGGATGACTGCGACGTACCCCAGCAGCGTGCCGTCAGCGGTTCTGATCAGCGTTCCCAGCGTCTCTCCCGGAAATATGTCGCCATCCTTCTTGCGATAATTGACCTCGTAAGGAAGCGCTTGCGCAGTTGCCGTCAGATTGAAACGGGCTTTGCCCTGACGTTCATACTCCTCCTGGCTTTCATAAAAGAGCGAGGCCTCCCTTCCCGCCAGGTCATCGATCCCGAATCCGAGTATTGAAGAAAACGCAGGATTGATGGCAATCACTTTCCGATTGACGTCGGCATAGACGATGGCGTCCGGAATACCCTTGAAGATTGCCTCAAACAATGCTTTGTCTCGAGCCAGCGCCTGTTCAGCCTGCTTTCTGCGCCGCCTGCTGGCCAACAATGCGGCGATCATCAAGGACTGCGCCAGAATGAAGATTCCGAGGCCAAGCACATAGAGTTTGTATTTCTCCCAGAACGTCGGCTCATGATTGACGAACACGACGTTGCCGGTCAGCCGGCCCGGATCGCCTCCCCAGCGCTTGATCTGGACCCAGTCGAACATGGCAACGACTTCGTTGCTCACGCTGGTCACCGGTTGTGACGGCTGGATTTTTCCGGTCAGGAGGTCGATCGCAAGGCGCCCGGTATGCTCTCCCAGTCTTTTGACGCTGACCACCGAACCGCCGATGCCGCCGTTGATCAGGTTGAAGTCGTACAGCCCGAAGACCGGCGCATTGGCCACCTTCACGATCATGCCCTCGACTTCGTAGGCCACCGTGACCTGGCCGTTGGCGCCGCGGTTGTATTGCGTAAAGAGGATGACGGTGTGTGGCGGCAGGCTGGCGACCCGCTTCAGCATGGCATCAAGTGAAAGGTCGGCGGTGTACTCGAACTCCAGCTTGCCTTTCCACGGCGCGGCGACGCTTTCAGCCGCCGCTGCCATCTTCCGGTCGGCCTCGCTGCTGCCCGAAACAAATACCACCCGGCGCGTACCCGGAAACAGTTCCAGCGCCCGTTCCAGCGTGCCCTTGATGTCGAAGCTGGCCAATTCGCTGACAATGCGGCGCGCTCCCGCCTCTGCAGCGGTCGGCATGGGGGCCTGCACCGTGATGACAGGCGCACCGGGAATGAGTCCCCGACCTTCGTTCAGGAGGAAATGCAGAGCCGGCTGTTGCACGCTGACGATCAGATCGATGGGGCGGCCCGCATATTTGCGTCCCAGAAAATTATTCATGAAAGGGCGGTATTGCGGGTCCCCTTTGGTGCGCTCCAGATCCAGAAATTCGACAAACAAATTATTGGTGCTGAGTCCGCCGGCATTCAATTCGGCGACCAGGCCGTCGTCGAACAGGTCGATTCCCCTGCCGCCATGGCCATAGGAATAGAGGATCAGGATGTTCTTGGGTTCGGCCTGCGGCGCCGGCGGAGATCCGGCCTGACCATGGACGGCGCCGGAAAAGATCGAGCAAAGCAGCGTCAGCAGGACAAGGCCGCGCACATTTGAAAAGAGCCTTAGCATCGCCTACGCCTCGCCCCGGTCCAGCGTGTGCAATACCACGGCAAACAGTTCGTCCGGGTCGAACGGCTTGGCAAGGAAATCCGTCATTCCCGCCGCGAAGCAGCGCGCCTTGTCATCGGCAAAGGCGTTCGCGGTCATTGCAATGACAGGTGTCTGCCGGTAACCGGGAAGTTCGCGGATCTGCCGCGTCGCCTCCAGACCATCGATGTTCGGCATCTGCATGTCCATGAATATGACCTTATAGACCTTCTTTCCGGCCAGGGCGATCGCCTCTGCGCCATCTTGCGCCGTATCTACCACCAAGCCCACGGACTCCAGCTGGAGTTGGGCAATTTCCCGGTTGATCGGCTCGTCGTCGACCACCAGAATGGGGCAACCCGCATGGTGCAGCCGGATTGCCGTCTCGACCTCGTCGTGCGCTACCGTTTGGGTTGCCGCCACCGCCTCGCCCTTCTTCAGCTTCGCGGTGAACCAGAAGGTGCTGCCGACCCCCGGCGTACTGTCAGCGCCGACTTCCCCACCCATCATTTCGGCCAGCCGCTTGGTGATGGCCAGCCCGAGACCGGTGCCGCCGTACTTGCGCGAGGTCTTATTGTCGGCCTGCTCGAAGGCGCTGAAGAGCCGCGACATGGCTTCGGCTTCGATACCGATGCCGGTGTCCGTCACTTCGAAGCGCACCAGCATCGAATCGCTGGTCTCCGCCTGCTTGTGAAGATGCAACGTGACGCTGCCAGTTTCGATGAACTTGACGGCGTTGGTGGCGTAGTTGAGCAGCGCCTGCTGCAGCCGCGTCGGGTCGCCATAGAGGTTGGACGGGAACACCTCGGTCTTGACCCGGAGTTCGATGCCTTTGGCCTTGACGCTTTCGGACAGGATGGACTTGATATTCCGCAGTATGTCGCCGACGCTGATCGGCGCTTCCTCCAGCACAAATTTCCCGGCTTCTATCTTGGAAAGGTCGAGGATATTGTTGATGAGCCCCATCAAGTGATGGCTGGCCGCATCGATCTTGTTCAGTCGATCGGCCTGCTCAGGCGTCACGCCTTCCCGGCGCAGGATGTTCGCCATGCCGACGATTCCGTTTAGCGGCGTACGTATCTCGTGGCTCATGTTGGCCAGGAAGGCGCTCTTGGCAACATTGGCGGCTTCAGCCTGACGGCGAGCGGCCACCAGTTCCTGCGTCCGTTCCGCGACCAGTTCTTCAAGATGGTAGCGGTGCTTTTCAACTTCCGCCTCGGCCTGCTTGATGTCATCAATGTCGGTGCAGGTGCCGAACCACTTTTCGACCTTTCCCGCCTCATCCAGCACCGGCACGCCACGGACCAGCCACCAGAAATAAATTCCGTCCGTCCGCCGCAGCCTGGCCTCGATTGAATAGACACCGTTGTTGTTGACGGCGTTTTGCCATGCGTCCCATGCGCGTTGCCGGTCGTCGGGATGGAACGGCCTGTTCCAGCCGTGGCCGCAGCTTTCTTCCAGCGTCAGCCCGGTGTAATCCACCCACTGCTTGTTGAAATAGATGTTCCAGCCGTCCGCCCGCGTGATCCAGACAATTTGCGGCATGGATTCCGCCAGCAGGCGGAACTCCCTTTCGCTGGCCTGCAGCGTGGCGGTTTTTTCCAGAACCTTTTGCTCGAGATGCTGGTTGAGTTCCTCGAGCGCCTGCTGGGTCGCCACCAGTTCGCGATTCTGCTGCATGGCGCTTTCATAGGTCGAGATCAGCAGGCTCAGCATCCGCGGCCCGTGCGCATCGACGCTATGGATTTCGCCCGCCAGCCGGACCTGCAGCTTTCTCCGTTCCACCGGCGGCGGCGGGCCCGGGGCATGCTCCAGCAGTTCGCCGATGCGGGTAATCAGGGCCGGAACATTGTACGGCTTGATGACGTAGGCATCGGCGCCGGCGTTGAGGCCGCGGATCACGTCCAGCGGGTCCGACAGCATGGTCAGCAAGATCACCGGGGTGGCATTCACCAGCTCGTCTTCGCGGATCCTGAGACACATCGTGTAGCCGTCCATCACCGGCATGTTGACGTCGCTGACCACCGCGGCGGGGCGGTTGGCTTTGGTTATTGCGAGACCTTCGGCGCCGTTGTTGGCGATCACAACCCGGTATCCGGCTTCATTGAGGGCGCGGCGCAACAACTCGGCCTGGACCGGGCTGTCTTCGACGACGAGTATCGTCGCACCATGATTTCCGTCTGCGGTTCTAGCCAGCATTCCGGTCTCTCCATTTCGAAGGCGCCGCTCGCGCCGCGAGATCGCACAGCGTGGTGCCGATCCGCTCGAGCGGCAGCACGTGGCGGGCGGCTCCCAGTTCAATCGCACATTTGGGCATGCCGAACACGACGCTCGATCCCTCGTCCTGGGCAATGGTGAGACCGCCGGCCCGCTCGATGTCGAGCAGTCCACGGGCGCCGTCCTGCCCCATGCCGGTAAGCAGCACACCCGCCGCTGCGGCACCGTAACGACGGGCAAGCGAACTGAACGCCATATCCACCGACGGCCGGTGGCCGCCAACGGGGAGCCCGCTCGAGCAACGGAACAGGCCATTGCTGTCGATTTCAAGGTGCCGGTTGTCCGCCGGAAAATAGGCGGTGCCGGCCTGCGGCGGGGTGCCCTCGATCGCAGTCGTGACCCTTATCCGGCTGGTGCTGGCCAGCCAGGAGACCAGGCCGGGCATGAATCCCTGGGCAATGTGCTGCACGCACAGCAACGGTAGCGGGAAATCGGCCGGCAACTTCGCAAGAATATGCTCGAAGGCCTGCGGTCCGCCGGTCGATGCGCCGATGCCGATGATGTCCGGCGAGGACATCCTTGATAACGGAACGGAGGGGACCGGCATCGGGGCAGCGGCAGTTTTGGCATGATGCCTGCGGATGACCTTGACGCCGCTGAGTATCCTGATTTTCTGGATCAGGTCTTTCGCGGTGGCGCTGAAGTCGGAGTCCAGCCCGCCGCGCGGCTTGGCCAGTATGTCGAGCGCACCGGCCTCGAGCATTCGGAAGATATTGTCCTGCTGCTGCGCCTGGAGCGAAATGCTCAACACCAGGATCGGCATCGGATCTCGCGCCATCACCTCCCGCGTAAGTGCCAGACCGTCCATTTTCGGCATATGCAGATCGGTGCACATGACATCGGGACGGAGCCGGGGGATCAGCTCCAAGGCTTCCAATCCGTCGCGGGCCGTACCGACCACATTGATCTCGGCCGCGGATGCCAGCATCCGGCGCATGAATTCCAGGGAAATGGACGAGTCGTCCACCAGGAGAACTCGGATCTCCTTTCCGTTGCCGTTGCCGTTTCCGGTTGCAGGTTGCGGATTCATCCGATGAGCCTTTGCAGGCAGTCGAGCAGCAATTGCTGGTTGAAGGCCGGCTTGGTGATGTAGGCGTTGGCGCCGGCTTCCAATCCCCGGCGCTTGTCCTCGTCCGAGGCCAGCATGGTCACCAGGATGATCGGCAAGTCTGCGTAGCGCGGTTCGTGGCGGATTTTTGCGGCCAGCGCAAGGCCGTCCAGCTTGGGCATGTTGATGTCGCTGACCACCGCATCGAAGCTGCGCGTGGCGAGTTTGTTCCAGGCTTCGAGTCCGTCTGCGGTCGCCACTACCTCGTAGCCGGCGTTTTCGAGGATGCGCGTCTCCTGCGTGCGCGTCGTGATGCTGTCCTCTGCCAAAAGGATCGCCAGCTTTCTTTCTCCCTCCTCGGTCACCGACACGGCCACCGGTGCCGCACCCTTGCGTATCGATGCCAGCAGATCTCGGGTGTTCAGCACCATGCAAATCTCGCCGCTGTCGAGAATGGTGGCGCCGGTGACGTTGCGCACGCGCTCGAGCAGCGCGCTTTGCGGTTTGAGCACGACTTCCTGCTCATCGAGCAGCGCATCGACGAACACGGCGAACGCCTCGCCGCCGACGGCAAGCACAACGCAGGGAAAAGCGTCCGGTGCGTCTCCGGCGCCGACGGGTTGCGGCAATTCCAGCAGATCGGCCAGGCGCGCCGCCGACACCGGCCGGCCCTGATGCAGGATCGCATCCCGACCCTCGACGGCAAACACATCCTTCGTTGCCACCATCAACAGGATATCGACAGATTCGACCGGCAGGCCATAGGGGTGGCCGTTCACGACCACGGTCAGGATGCGGACAGTCGCCAGCGTCACCGGCAGCAGCAGGGTGATTCGCGTCCCGTGGCCCGGCTCCGACTCAAGCTGGATCGTGCCCCGCAGCCGCTCGACGTTGGCCCGCACCACGCCCATCCCGACACCGCGCCCGGAAATGTCGGTGACAAAGTCGGTGGTGGACATGCCGGGGCTGAATATGAGCCCCTCAATTTGCTCCTTGCTCATCGCGCCAAGCGCATCGTCGCGCACCAGCTTGCGCTTGACGGCGGCGCGTTTGATCGCTTCCTGGTTCAGGCCGCGGCCGTCGTCGCTGATCTCGATCATGACGCTGCTCGCGGTCTGGCTGGCCTTTATCCGCACCGTGCCGGAGCGAGTCTTGCCGGCATTCTCCCTGTCTTGCGGCGACTCGATGCCGTGATCGACTGCATTGCGCAGCATGTGCATCAAGGGGTCCTTGATCTCCTCGAGAATGCGCTTGTCGGCGCTTGTCTCACCACCCTCGATCACCAGTTCCACCTCCTTGCCCTGCTCCTGCCCGAGGTCGTGCACCAGCCGTGGAAACAGCCTGAACACGCTGGACAACGGCAGCAGCCGCACCTGGCGGATCCCCCTCTCCAACTCGTCCGCCACATAGTCCAGGCGTGCGCTGTCTTCACCGGAGCCGGCGCGCAGCCGGCCAAGCAGGGCGCCCATGTGCCCGAGACGCTCCAGCGCGGCGCCTGCCTCTGCGTCGCCGACGCCCGACCGGCGCCCGTTTTCCCGGCGCGTCCACTCGTCCGTGAAATCGATCAGCGTATCGACGTCCGCCAGCCGGCGCGCCAGCCGGGTCCGCGTTACCGTCAGTTCGCCGGCATGCGTCATCAGGGTGTCGAGTTTGCGGGTATCGACCCGTACCGAATCGATCTGGAACGGCGCCGACATCACCGTGTCCGGCGCTGGCGGTTCGGGCTCGGTTTGGTCTGTCGCGGCCTGCACGGAAATTGGCGTGGCCGGAACCGGACGCGCCTTCAATGCTGTTGATGCGCCGGTCCCGCCCGCCGCAGTATCGGTGACCGCGGCAAGCGAAAGCCGCCGCAGTTCTGCCAGCTCCGCCGTCATGCTTGCGATGACTTCCGGCTTCAGCGCCAGCGACCCGTGCCGTGCCGAGTTCAGTTCGTCCTCCAGCCGATGCGCCGGCGCCTGTATGGCGGCCAGGCCGAGCATGCGTGCCGCGCCCTTGAGGCTGTGCGCGCGGCGAAACGCCTCCTCCAGCAGTTCCTGATCGGCGGGAGTCTTCTCCAGACGCAGCAGCGCGTCGTCCAGGGCCTGGAGATGCTCCTCGCTCTCGGCCTTGAACAGTTCGCGCAGCGTTACGTCTTCGATCATTGTTGTCTCCGGCTGGACGCCGTCCTATACCATCGCCTGCAAATCCAGCGCAACACTGTTGAGCTTTTGCACGCCCCTCTTGGTCTGTTCTGTGCCGGCGGCCATCTGCGACGAACCGGCGGAGAGGTTCTGCATCGCCTCGGTCACCTGCCCCAGCGCGGTGGCCTGCTGCCGGCTGTTGAGCAGCACCTGCTGCGCGCTCACCGCCACGCTGTTGGCTTTGTCCGAGATCGACGTGAAGGCGTCGATCGTCCGGTCCACCATCGCACTGACCTCCTCCGCCGTGCGGCTGCCTTCCTCGGTCACCATCACCGCCGAGTTGGTGGCTTTCTGGATGTCGGATACCAGCGCATTGGCGCGCTCCGCCGATTTCTTGCTCTGGTCCGCGAGCTTGCGCACTTCCGCCGCCACCACCGCAAAGCCCTTGCCGTGCTCACCGGCGCGGGCCGCTTCGACCGCCGCATTCAGCGCCAGCATGTTGATCTCGCCGGCCAGTTCGCCGACTACCCGGGCGATGCCGCCGATCTGCCCCGCCTGCTCGGACAGGCGCAGGATCTGCTCGGCCACCGAACCCACTTTCTGTTTCATGCCGGTCATGCTGACGGATACCTGGTTGGCAATCCGGACGCCGTCGGCGGTCGCTTCCAGCGCCTGCTTCGCGGCTTCGGAGGCGGACTCGGCCTGGGCGGCCGACTGGCGCGACGACACGCCCAGTTCCTCGATGGTGGTGGTGGTCTCATTCACCGCCGCCGCCTGCTGCGTCACCACGCGTTCGTGCTCGTCCACCGTCGAGGCAATCTCGGAGGAGGACGTGCTCATCCCGGCGACGGCTTCGACGATGGACTGGCTGATCCGCGTCGCAATCCACCAGCCGAGCGCCAGCGCGAGCAACACCGCCGCAGAAGTCGCCGCCAGTACCATGGATACCTGTGAGTCCATGGCGCCGCTTTCCGCAATCTGCCTCGCTTTCAGAATCTCGCTTTCGCGCTGCTCGAACTCGTCGATCAGCGCATCGAGCGTTGCACCCGTTTCAATGCCCGCACCCGAAGCGAACAGCTTCACCGCCTCTGCGGGCTTCCCGGCATCGACGAAGCGCATTTCTCTTCCGGTTACGTCGACGAGACGGTCTGCCGCGGCGTCGATCTTGGCCAGGTTGTCGAGCTGCTTCTGATCCGTGATCGCTTTTCCCAGCATATCCGCGGAGCGACGGTAGTTCGCCAGAGCCGCCTGGTAGCGCTTTTGGGAGGTCTCGTTCTTTCGGAGGATGTAGCCGCGCGCGGATTTCTGCATTTGCGCGGATGCCGCGTGCAGGTCCTTGACCTCGGAGACGATCGCGTGAGCACGTTCGACCGCCTCTGAAAGCTTCTGCGTCTCCTGGTTCTTGCCGACGATCGCAACGCTAACCGCCACCAGCAGCACCAGTGGTGCAAGGTAGCCCAGCAGGATGCGTTTTCTCAAATTCAGCGTATTCATCTTGATCACCTCTTCCAGGAATATCGATACAGCCGAAACCTGCGTCGGCCCAAACTACATTGGTTCATTGCACGTACTCAGCCACCTGCAGTTCGCGGGCAGCAAGAATCTGTTGCAGGTCGAGAATGCCGACCGCCTCGCCGCCGACGGTGGCAACACCTTTGCAGTACGCCTTGCCAGCACTGTCCGAGGCGACCGGGGTGGCGGCGATGTCTGCCACTGCCAGGTGCACTACGTCAACCACCTCCGTCACCGGCAGACCCAGCAGCAGTTCCCCGATGCGCACCACCACGACCTCGTTCATCGCGCCCCCGGTGGCCATGCCCAGCATCGGCCGCAGGTCAGCCAGCGTCAGGATGTCGCCGCGCAGGTTCATGTTGCCGACGATATGCGGTGGACAACACGGCACCGGCGTGACGCCGCGCAGGTGCGAGAACTCGCGCACCTCGTCCAGCCCCAGGCCGAACAGCTCGCGGTCGAGCCGGATCGTGGCGTAGGCCTGCAGCCCGCCGCGATCATCGGACTCCTGCACGGCGGCCAGGACCTGCGTCCGGCTGTGCAAGGTTTCGGCATCCTCTTTTGACAGGTTCGCGAACAGGTGCGCCAGATCGTCAACCGAACCCGGCGGCGCTTCCGCAGCCAGCGCCGCCTCGTCCGGCGCGCTGCGCAGCAAGGCATCGACGTCGAGCAGCATGGCCAGGCCGTCGTCCAGCTTGGCTTCACCGGTGACGAACTGGGCGTGACCTCCGGCGCCCTGGTAGCTGCCGACCTCTTCGATGGATGCTGGCGCGATGGCCAACACCTCATGCAGCTCGTTGGCGATGATGCCGACCCGGGTCTCGCCGCTGGCAATTACGATGACGCGGTCAGCCAGGCAATAAGGCTCGCGTGCGTGGCCGAAGCGCAGGCCAAGATCCATCACCGGCACCACCCGTCCGCGCAGATTGAAGACGCCGACTATGTAGGATGGCAGCTCTTCGATCAGAGAGATCGCGGGCAGCCATACGATTTCACGAACCGCCCTCACCGGCAGGGCGAAGCGCGCAGCGCGGTGACTGAATATGAGATAGGTCTGATCCATGGCGTCAGGAGCCTCTACGCGGCCGGTTTTTCGCCGTTATTGCCGCCGCTTCGCCACCCTGTTCGCCGAGCAGGCGATCGACGTAAGCAAGAATGTCGGTCGCCGTCGATTCGGCATAAGGTGCAATCACCGTCTGCGGCGGAAGCCTTTCCAGTGCCGTTCGCACTGTCTTGTACATGTGTCTCGCACGGGTATCGTCACCGGACTGCGCAAGCAGGTTGCCCAGTTCAAGATAGGCCGCGACAAAGGTTTGATCGAGATAGATTACCTTGTTCAGCAAAATTTTTGCCTCCGGAACATCGCCACGCTCCTGCGCGAGTTGCGCCAACAGAAAATAGGGGCGCGGATCCAGACTGTTGATCGCGATGACTTCGCGGCAGGACCTGCTCGCCTCGTCGGGCATGCCACTGTCCGCTTCGCGCCAGGCGATTTGCATCAGCCGGTCGCAGCGTTCCACAGGCAGTGCCGGCGGCGGCGAAGGCTTGCCCTGAGATGCGGCGCGCGGCGCAGGGGGTTTTATTGCGGGCGGCGGCAACGCCGCAACGACCGGCACCGGGATCGTCGCCAGTGCTTCGCCAAGCCCTGTTATTACGGCGGCCCGGCTGGTTTTCTGGAACACTGCGGACTGCGGAAACATGCGCACGCGCAACGGTGCGACTTCATGCGCGAACAGTTCGTTGTGTCCTGTCAGCAGATAGCCGTCATCGGCGAGCGTCGCGGCAAACTTTGCGGTGATGCGGCTGACTGCGCTGACATCGAGATAGATGAACACATTGCGGCACAGGATCAGGTCGAATTCGTTCAAGCCGGCTTCAGGATCGGGGAAACGGCCCCCCATCAGGTCGAGGCAGCGAAAGTCCACGCGGCCGCGCAGCGACTCCTTGATCATCCAGTGGTCGCCGTGCACATCAAAATAGCGCTGCTTGCGCTCGGCGTCGAGGGCGCGGAAAGACCACTCGCGATAAACCCGGCGCCGGGCTTTTTCCAGTGCCGCGCTGTTGATGTCGGTACCCAGGATCAGCACCTCCCACCCCTCGAGGCTCGGGGTCATCGCGTCGACCAGCATCGCCAGCGAATAGGCTTCCTCGCCGGTCGAGCAGCCGGCGCTCCAGATGCGCAGCTTGCGCTTGCTGGCGCGGCGCTCAATGAGCTCCGGCAGGATCTTCGCCGCCAGAAGGTCGAACTGTCCAAGATCACGGAAAAAATAGGATTCGCCGGTCGTGAACTTCACGGTCAGCAGTTCGCGTTCGCGCCTTGCCACGGCACTGTCTTCGGCGAGCAACTCGCCATAACGCTCGATTGTGGGTAGTGCCAGCGCACGTGCGCGCTCCGCGGCCCAGCGCGACAGCGCTGCCATATCCCGCTCGCGCACCTGCAGGCCCGTCGTGCGCCGGACTACGTCTTCGATGCGCTGGCTGGAGCCGGCGATGCCTGTCATTGGATACAGGCCCGACAGCGAACCAGATTGGGCCAGCGTAGTTTCATGGGCATTTCGAGTTTGCGCGACATCGTTCATGGTTTGACCACGGTCCCGACGGGCCGCTATTGCGCAAGGCCCCGGCCCGTCCCGAGTCAGTCTATTTCGCCTGCGGGCCCAAAGCGTCAATGATTCGGACGCACCAGGGTTCACAAATTACGATCCGGCGTTAAAAAAAAGGGGCTCCTCTTTCTCCCGAACTCGCACTAGAACCCAGCAAAGACAATTACACAATAATGGGTATAAACATTGATACAGATCAACTGCGAGCGAGTTCCTCTTCAGTATCAATGTCGGCGTATCGCCACAGCCGACTTTTGCGTCGACCTCAGGCCGGGTAGAAGCGCTCTCCGCGCGCCGCCATGTCTCGCAGCAATTGCGGCGCGGCGAAACGCGGGCCGTATTGCGCGGCCAGGCGATCCATCGCCGCCACCGCCTGTGGCAGTCCGAGGGTGTGCAGCCAGCCGATCGGGCCGCCGCGGAAGGGCGGGTAGGCCCAGCCGAGAATGGCGCCGACATCGGCGTCGATCGGTGCGCGCAGCACCTTCTCCTGCAGGCAGCGCACGGTTTCCACCGACTGCACGAGGATCAGGCGCTCGATGATTTCTTCCAGCGGCGGTTGCTGCGCCATGACCGGATACAGAGTCGCCAGCCCGGGCCACAGGTGCTTCGGACCGTCGGCAGGATAGTCGTAGAAACCGGCGCCGGACTTGCGGCCGAGCCGGCCCAGGTCCGCCGCCATTTTCCCGGCGACGCGGTCGGCGGCGCGCTCGACATACGCTGCACCGAGATCGGCGCGGGTCTGTTGCGCCACCTTGCAGATCAGTTCGATCGAGACTTCGTCGGCCAGCGCCAGCGGCCCCACCGGCATGCCGGCGATCAGTCCGGCCTTGTCGATCAGTGCCGGCGGCACGCCTTCTTCCAGAAGCGCCATGCCTTCCGAGACGTAGGTGCCGAAGACGCGGCTGGTGTAGAAACCGCGCGAATCATTGACCACGATCGGCGTCTTGCCGATGGCCCGCACAAAGTCCATCGAGCGCGCCAGCGTGGCGTCGCTGGTGGCCTTGCCGACGATGATTTCCACCAGCGGCATCTTTTCCGCCGGCGAGAAGAAATGCAGGCCGATGAAGTTGGCCGGCCGCGCCGATGCCTCGGCCAGGCCGGTGATCGGCAGGGTCGAGGTGTTGGAGGCAAAGATCGCGTCGGGCGCAATCACCGCTTCGGTCTTCTTCGTTACATCTGCCTTGATTTCGCGCTTCTCGAACACGGCCTCGACCACCAGTTCACAGCCGGCGAGGTCGGCGTAGCTGGCGGTGGGGTGGATGCGGGCGAGCAATGCGTCCATCGCCCCGGCCGTCATGCGGCCCCGCTGCACCTGCTTGTTCCATTGCTTGCGGGCGTAGTCCTTGCCCTTGTCCGCCGCTTCCTGCGTGGTGTCGAGCAGCACGATGTCTATGCCGGCCGTTGCCGTGGAAATGGCAATGCCGGCACCCATCATGCCGGCGCCGAGCATGCCGATCTTCGTGTACTTCTGCTGCGGTACGCCGGCCGGACGCGAGGCCAGCTTGTTGGCTTCCTGCAGGGCGAAGAACAGGCTGCGGATCATGTTCTTCGACACCGGCGACATCACCAGGTTGGTGAAGTAGCGCGCCTCGATGGCGAGCCCGGTGTCGAGATTGGTCGACAGGCCTTCATAGACGCAGGAGAGGATATGGCGCGGCGCCGGATAGTTGTCGTAGGTCTTCTCGCGCAGCATGGCGTTGGCCGCCATCAGCATCTGCATGCCATTCGGCGTATTCGGTCCGCCGCCGGGAATCTTGAAGCCCTTGGTGTCCCAGGGCTGCAGCGGTTTGGTGCCGGCAGCGATGGCTTCCGCCACCCACTTTCGCGCCGCGGCGCGCTCCTCGCCCACCGCTACCACGGCGTGGATCAGGCCCATTTTTTGCGCCTCGGCCACCTTGATGCGCTTGCCTTCCATGAGCAGGGGTGCCGCCGCCATCATGCCGACCAGGCGCGGCACGCGCTGCGTGCCGCCGGCGCCGGGCAACAGGCCGAGGGTGACTTCGGGAAAGCCGAAGCGCGCCTTGGGGTTGTCGGCCGCGACGCGGTAATGACAGCCCAGCGCAAGTTCCATTCCGCCGCCCAGCGTGCTGCCGTTGAGCGCCGCCGCGACGGGCTTGCCGCCGAGTTCCACGGCACGCATGAATTTGTGCCAGTCGCTGATAGCGGCGTGGAACGCCGCCGCATCAGTAGCGGCTCCGAGTTCGGCGAGATCGCCGCCGGCAATGAAATCCTTCTTCGCCGAGGCGACGACGATGCCCTTCACCGCGGGGTCGGCCAGGGCCTTCTGCATGGCCTCGGCATAAGCGCCCATCGAGACAGCGTTGAGTATGTTCTGCGACTTGTTCGGGTAGTCGAATTCGACGGTGGCGATGCCGTCCGCGTCTATGGAGTAATTGAGCATGTCAGACTCTTTCGATGATTGTTGCCGTGCCCATTCCTGCACCCACACACAAGGTTGCGAGGCCGGTGGACAAGTTGCGCCGCTCGAGTTCGTCGAGCAGCGTGCCGAGGATCATGGCGCCGGTGGCGCCCAGCGGATGGCCCATGGCGATGGCGCCGCCATTGACGTTCATCCTGTCGTGCGACACATCAAGCACCTGCATGAAGCGCAGCACCACCGCGGCGAAGGCTTCATTGAGCTCGAACAGGTCGATGTCGCCGATCTTCATGCCGGCGCGCTTGAGCGCTTTCTCGGCGGCGTACGAAGGACCGGTCAGCATGATCGACGGCTCGGAGCCGATCGACGCGAAGGAGCGGATCCGCGCCCGCGGCTTCAGGCCCAGCGCCGCGCCCATTTCCTTTGTTCCGAACAACACGGCGGCGGCGCCATCGACGATGCCGGAACTGTTGCCGGCGTGATGCACGTGGTGGATGCGCTCGACTTCCGGATAGCGCTGCAGCATCACGCTGTTGAAGCCGTACTGGTCTCCCTGCTCCTGGAAGGCCGGCTTGAGGGACGCCAACGACTCCATGGTGGTTTCCGGCCGCATGTACTCGTCGCGGTCCAGCATCACCAGGCCGTTGAGGTCCCTTACCGGGACGATGGACTTCTTGAAGTAGCCGGCGTCCCAGGCCGCCTTGGCGCGGCGCTGCGATTCGAGAGCGTAGGCATCGACGTCCGTGCGCGAGAACCCCCACTTGGTGGCGATCAGGTCGGCTGAGATGCCTTGCGGCACGAAGGCGGTTTTCGCCGCCACCTGCGGGTCGATGGGCCATGCGCCGCCGGACGAAAACATCGGCACGCGCGACATCGACTCGACGCCGCCGCCCACCACCAGGTCGGCCTGGCCGGCCATGATCTGCGCCGCGGCCTGGTTGCAGGCCTCTAGGCCCGAGGCGCAAAAGCGGCTGACGGTGACGCCCGGTGCGCTGATCGCGTAATCGGCGTAGAGCGCGGCGACGCGCGCGATGTCGGCGCCCTGCTCGCCCACCGGCTCGACGCAGCCGAGCACGACGTCGTCCACCTTCGACGTGTCCAGTGAGTTGCGGTCGCGCAAGGCGCGTAGCGCCGTCGCGGCCAGGTAGATCGGCGTCGCCTGGTTCAGCGCACCACCCTGCTTGCCCTTGCCGCGCGGCGTGCGCACGGCGTCGTATATGAATGCTTCGGTCATTACAGGCTCCTGCTGATGAGTTCTTTCATGATTTCATTGGTGCCGCCGTAGATTCTCTGCACGCGGGCATCGGCCCAGGCACGGGCGATCGGATATTCCCACATGTAGCCATAGCCGCCAAAGAGCTGCATGCATTCGTCCATCACCTTGAACTGCAGGTCCGAGCACCAGTACTTTGCCATCGATGCGGTCGCCGGGTCGAGCTTGTTCTGCAGCAGCAGTTCGACGCAGCGGTCGACGAAGACGCGGCCGATCTGCACTTCGGTCTTGAGCTCGGCCAGCTTGAAGCGGGTGTTCTGGAACTTCATGATCTCCTGACCGAAAGCCTTGCGCTCGCGGGTGTAGGTCACCGTCCAGTCGATCGCCGCCTCGGCCGACGCGATCGCACCGATGGCTATCTGCAGGCGTTCCCAGGGCAGTTCCTGCATCAGGTAGACGAAGCCGTTGTTCTCTTCGCCGAGCAGGTTCTCCACCGGCACCCGGACGTTGTCGAAGAACATCTCGCAGGTGTCCTGCGCCTTCATGCCGGCCTTGTGCAGCGGCTTGGCCTTGGTGAAGCCGGGCATCGAGGTATCGACCACCAGCAGGCTGGTCCCCTTGGCGCCTCTGTTGCCAACTGCGGCCGGATCGGTCTTGGCAACGACGATGACCAGGTCGCACATATAGCCGTTGGTGATGAAGATCTTCGAGCCGTTCACGATGTAATGATCGCCGTCGCCGCTTTTTACCAATTGTGCCGTGGTACGCACCCCCTGCAGGTCGGAACCCGCGGCCGGCTCGGTCATGGCAATCGCGGCGATCATTTCGCCGCTGGCCATCTTCGGCAAATACCTTTTCTTCAAGGCTTCGCTGCCGTAGTGCAGCAGGTAGGGCGCGACAATCTCCGAATGCAGTCCCCAGCCGAGGCCCGTGGCGTTGATGCGCGCGCCTTCCTCCATGAGGATCACCGAGAAGCGCTTGTCCACCCCGACGCCGCCGTATTCCTCGGGCATCGTCGCGCAGAGAAAGCCGGCGTCACCGGCCTTGGTCCAGACCTCGCGATCGACGTGGGACTGCTCCTCCCAGCGCGCGTGATGGGGGGCGACTTCCTGCTCCATGAAGCGGCGCACGGTATCGCGAAAGGCTTCGTGCTCCTCTTCGAACAGGGTGCGTGGAATCGACATCATGGCAGGCTCTCGGTCTTCGCTACAGAAGGGCCGCCATGCTACCAAGCAAGCGCTTGCTTGACAAGCCGGCGGGGCGGGGCAAAAATCAGCGTCTTACCCCACGACAGGATATCCCGCCAACGATCCGGTCTCGTTGCCGGCCTGCATGGTTCTGGCGCAGCGCCTGATGAAACAAGGAGCAATCATGCAACTCAGCCATCCACCTCTCACCGTTACGCACGAGGTCATCAACCAGGCCCATGCGCTGGAAAACTACAACGCGTACACGCGCAACCTGCCGCTGCAGGAAGCAGTCGCGCTACAGGGCGCCGGCTGGGCGCACGACTGGCTGATCGCACGCGGCGCCGAGGTCGGCAGCGCGGAGTGGATCGAGCACGGCCGGCTGGCCAACAAGTTTCCGCCGACGCCGAAGCTGTTCGACACCTACGGCAACCGGCGCGACGAGGTCGAGTTCCATCCTTCGTGGCACGAATGCCTCGGCTGGCTGAAGCGCCATGGCTGCGACACCGGGCCGTGGTCCGACCCCAAGCCCGGCGCACACGTCGCCCGCGCCGCCGCCTACGTAATGTTCGCCGAAATCGAGGACGGTTCGCTGTGCCCGACCACCATGACCTACGGCGCCGTGCCGGTGTTGCGCCATGTGCCCGAGATCGCCCGCGAGTGGATGCCGAAAATGCTCTCGCGCGAGTACGACCGGCGCTTCATTCCGGCGGCGCAGAAGAAGGGCGTGCTGATCGGCATGGGCCTTACCGAGAAGCAGGGCGGTTCCGACGTACGCGCCAACACGACGCGGGCCGAGGCCAACGGCGACGGCAGCTGGTGCCTCACCGGCCACAAGTGGTTCCTCTCGGCGCCGATGTGCGATGCCTTCCTGGTCACCGCGCAATCGCCGAAGGGCCTGTCGTGCTTCTTCGTGCCGCGCTGGACGCCGGATGGACGCCTCAATGAAATCCGCATCCAGCGCTTCAAGGACAAGATGGGCGACCGCTCCAACGCCGGCACCGAAGCCGAGTTCTGGGGCTCGCAGGGCTGGCTGGTCGGCGAGGAGGGGCGCGGCATTCCGACGGTGCTGGAGATGGGGGTCTATACGCGACTGGATTGCGCCATCGGCAGTACCGGCATCATGCGCTCGGCATTGTCGCAGGCGCTGCACCATACCGGGCTGCGCTCCGCCTTCGGCAAGCTGTTGCGGCAGCAGCCGCTGATGATCAACGTGCTGGCCGACATGGCGCTCGAAACCGAAGCCGCGACGGCCTTGTCGATGCGCCTGGCGCGTGCCTTCGACGCGCAGGAGGACGAGTCCGAGGGCCTGCTGCGCCGCATCCTGACGCCGGTGGCCAAGTACTGGATCTGCAAGCGCTGCCCGACGCTGGTGGCCGAGGCGATGGAGGTGCACGGCGGCAACGGCTATGTCGATGAAGGACCGATGCCGCGACTTTTCCGGCAGAGCCCCTTGAACTCGATCTGGGAAGGCTCGGGCAACGTGATGTGCCTCGACACGCTGCGCGCCATGGGGCGACACCCGAAGAGCGTCGAGGTGCTGACGGCGGAGATCACGCCGGCGCTGGGGAAGAACCGCGCCTTCGACAGCTTCGTGGCGAAGCTGAAGGACAGCCTCACCAACCCGCAGAACATCGAAATCCGCGCCCGCGATCTGGCGCAGGGCATTGCCCTGGCGATGCAGGGCGCACTGCTGCTGTGCCATGCGCCCGACGCGGTGGCGAACGCCTTCTGCGCCACACGCCTGACGCCGAATCATTGGGGTGCGACTTTCGGCACGTTGCCGGCCGCGACCGACTTCGTGGGGATCATCGAACGCGCCTGGCCCGGCGCATGAACGACATCGATCCGGCGTGGCTCGCCGCCACCGAGTTCCTCGACTACGAGCACCCGGCGATACAGAATTTCGTCGCCGAGAAAGTCGGCTCTGGTGACACGGCGAAAGGCAAGGCCCTGAAGCTCTACTACGCGGTGCGCGACGGCATCCGCTATGACCCGTACAGTTCCAGCATGAAGCGCGAGGCGATGCGCGCCAGCACCACCCTCCTGACCGGGGTCGCCTACTGCGTGCCCAAGGCCGTGCTCTATGCTGCCTGCCTTCGTGCCATCGGCATTCCGGCGCGCCCGGGTTTTGCCGACGTCAAGAATCACCTGTCGACCGAGAAGCTGACGCGCCTGATGGGCACCGACATCTTCGCCTGGCACGGCTATGTCAGCCTGCTGCTCGACGACAAATGGGTCAAGGCGACGCCGGCCTTCAACATCGGAATGTGCCGGCGCTTCGGCGTGCCGCCGCTGGACTTCGACGGCGAGCACGACTCGCAGATGCACCCCTACAACTCGGCCAACCAGCGCCATATGGAATATGTGAAGCAGCGCGGCGAGTTCGACGACCTGCCCTATGACGAAATCGTGGCCGACATGCTGGTCATGTACCCGAATCTCGTTGCCCTCAGCGAGCGGCAGGCCGGCGGCGACTTCGACCACGAAGCGATTGCGCGGCCGGAGGCATGAGCGTGCGGATCGAAAAGCAGGGCCCCGTTACCACGGTCATCATCGACCGGCCTGCGGCACGCAACGCCATCGATCGCGCCACGGCAGCCGCACTGGCAGACGCCTTCCGTGCCTTCGACGCGGATCCCGCAGCATCCGTCGCGGTGCTCTGCGGCACGGGCGGCCACTTCTGCGCCGGGGCCGACCTCAAGTCCTTCGTCGCTAACCCGGACGAATGGCAGCTCAGCGAAACCGGCGATGCGCCGCTGGGACCGACCCGAATGCTGCTGTCGAAGCCGGTTATCGCCGCCGTCTCCGGCTACGCGGTGGCCGGCGGGCTGGAACTCGCGCTCTGGTGCGACCTGCGGGTGGCGGAACGATCAGCCACATTCGGCGTTTTCTGCCGGCGCTGGGGCGTGCCGCTGATAGACGGCGGCACGATACGCCTGTCGCGCCTCATCGGTCATTCGCGGGCGCTCGACCTGATCCTCACCGGCCGGCCGGTCGGTGCCGACGAGGCGCTAGCGATCGGCCTCGCCAATCGCGTCGTCGCCGATGGTGAGTCGCGTGCCGCGGCGGAAACGCTGGCGGCGCAGATCGCCGCCTTTCCGCAGACCTGCATGCGTCACGACCGCCTTTCGAGCTACGAACAGTGGGGCATGCCGCTGCCCGAAGCGCTGATCAACGAGTGTCGCCACGGCAGGATTTCGCTGGACAGCGGCGACGCAAAGACCGGCGCCGGACGGTTTCGCGAAGGTGAGGGTCGCCATGGCCGCTTCGAGGAGTAAGCCCGCGGCGGCGGAAGAAACCAACCGGCGCGCCGCCATCGTGCGCGCCGCCGGACGGCTGTTCCAGGAAAAGGGCTACCCGGCAACCACCATCCGCGACATCGCCAATGCCGTCGGCATGCGCTCGGGTTCACCCTTCTACCACTTCAGGACCAAGCACGACATGCTGCGCGCCGTGGTGCTGGAAGGCATCGGTACGATGAGCGAGGCGGTGGCCAGGGCGGCGAACTCGGGCAAGTCGCCGCGCGCCGTCTTCGAGGCCATGCTTCGAGCCCATCTGGGCCAGTTGCTGGGAGAACAGGGGCGCGATTTCGCCGCGACGCTGCTGCACGAAAGCCGCCACCTGGACCCGGAGGAACTGGTTGAGGTGGTGGCGTTCAAGGACCGTTACGAAGCGATGTGGCAGAAGGCCCTGCAGGACCTGAAGCGCGCCGGGCTGATTGCCGACGACAGCCAGGTCGCGCGCCTGTTCCTCATGGGAGCGCTGAACTGGACCGTGCAGTGGTACCGCCCGGACGGGCCGAAAAACATCGAGCAGATCGCGCGGCAGCTTGCCAATTTCCTGCTCGGAAAGCCGCAGCGCCCGTAAACGAGGCCGATGTGTTTGGCGGCCATTGGCCCGCGGGTCTTGGCGGCAAGATGTCGTGCGTAACGATCATCTGGATTGCCGTGCCCGATTGATCATTTGCTGAACCCGCGGCACCGCTTCAATGGGTACAAGTTCAACCTCGGGATGGGACAGGCTGAAGACCCTGAAAATCTCGTCGGCGAACGCCTGGCCAATGTCATCAATTTCGTTGAAATCCAGCAGCACGGTCTTGAATCCCTCGAACCGGGCAACCAGCCGTTTCGCCTGGGACCGCGATACCAGATTTTCATTTCCGATCTTTGCAAGCCGCACAGGTACAACGGTGGTTTCAAATCCGTAGTTCTCGCCACCGCTGAATTTATCGAATACTTCGCGGCTTGTTCGCTGGCTTGCAACCGGAATCGACATATGGACCAATGTTCCCGTTTTCGGCCGGTTCAGCTCTAGCAGCCAGTCATGGCGATCCCTCACATCGTGGTCATAGTGCAAGTCGTTGGACTCAATCTGGAATTGGTCGAACATTCGCGATGTGAAAAATATCCATTCACCGGAATGGTTCGACGGATCGGTGGTGAACTTTCCTTTCGATAGCTCAAGGATCGCCAACCGTCGATCGGGAAGATTGAGCGCCCTGGCAATCTTCTCGAAGATGCCAATTCCATCATCCATGATCTGGATCGCAAGTTGCCCGTCTTTGACTCGCATCAAAACGACGACCATTGTTCCCTCGGAGTGGTCGTTGGCGTTGTTCAGCATCTCGGTAAGACCGTGATGGGCTATGTCCGCGACATTTTTCGGGAGGCTGAACACGGGGGCAAAGTCATGAACCCATGCAATATGCTCGTCTACCCCCGGCACCTGATAGGTCCTTATCACCTCCCGATTGCGGCCAAAGCTAAAGACAGGTCGCGTCCCGCCGGATGACTCCAGCCAGCCGTCTGCGACCAAGCCCTTCAGGGCGCGCGCCGCGGTCATGCGAGTCACTCCAAAGTGCTCGCTTAGTTCTCGTGACACTTGGCTCCCGTTGCCCTCGAGTACAGCCTGAATCGCCCAATTGCGAACGAGGAGCTGGTTCATCTTTTGCGCCATTTTGAATAGCCTTACTGTAACAACCTAAGCAGTTATTGTAACATTACAGGCGGATATTGTAACAATCGAAAAGCACGGTGCGCATAACCAGGGTGCCAAGGAATCCCTCTGCGGAGATCCCGCCGCAACACCCGATGGCTATCTACCGGTACTTCTGGAAGACGGCTTTGGCGTCCCGGTGGGCGCGGTCCAGCGTGCAGATCGAGGGATCGTCGTCGTGTCCGCTGAAGAAATCCTCGGCCTGGGCGCGCATCACCCTCCGGATCGCTTCCTCGTCGCTGATGCCGTATTTTTCGGTGATCAGCGTCGTTACTTCATCGAGATGTTCTTCATAGGTCATTTTGCATTCCACCGGCTTCGGTCAAGTTCCGGGTTGCGCCGTCTGCTCCTGCACCATGCGGATATACAGCGCCTCCACCCGCTGCCGCGCCCAGGGCGTGCGGCGCAGGAATTTCAGGCTTGAGGCGACGCTGGGCTCGCGGGTGAAGCAGCGTATGTCAATCTGCCGCCCCAGTTCATCCCAGCCGTAGCAACTCACCAGTTCGTTCAGAAGCATTTCCAGGGTGATGCCGTGGAGCGGATTGTCAGGCTGCGCGGCTGCTTTCATGCAATGCCTGACGTCGGTTGTTGCCCGAGAAGCCGCGATCGCTCGACGATGCAATCGGCGGCACCCACCTGATAGTCGCGACATACGCCGGGCCGCTGCGGGTAGATGGCGCATTTCATGGTAGCTCGGTCCAGCGCCGCGCACCAGCCGTCTTCGAGGCGCCGCATCACCCAGCCACCCCACCGGTCCTCAACGGTCAATTCAACCGGTACGTCATCGTCGCCCATCAGCATGACCTCCAGCCTGCAGCAGCAAGCCTTGCAGGCGGCGCACGAAATCGTCGCGTCATAGTCCTCCGTATCAGCTGCGGCACTTGGTCCGTTCATGGCCCCGGATTGTCCCACACGCCGTCGCGGCATTCGAATTCGGAACGATGGTTTGCTCAGGCAAAAAAAATCCGGCGAGATCGCTCGAACCGGACTTGAAAAGCCCCGCATTGCGCGGAACGGAGGAGAAAACCATGAGCGGGCCAACCAATCCCCCGCTCTTGAAGCAAATATTACGGCGACCACGCTGGCGGGGGAATACCCCAAATGGCTTATATTGACTACCGTGTTACAGGTAGGGCCGACGTCAATCGAAGTAGGTCCGGCCTTCCTCGAAGCGCGCCGCGAACCAGCCGTTCCGCAGGCTTTCGGTGCGCACCCTGCCGCGGCTGTTGGGCGCATGCACAAAGCGGTCGTCGCCGATATAGATGCCGACATGCGAATACGGCCTGTTGAGGGTGTTGAAGAAGACCAGGTCGCCGGGACGCAGCTGCTCGCTCGGCACGGGCTTGCCCTGCCGTGCCAGATCCGCCGCCGAGCCAGCCAGCCGCATGTCGGCCGACTTCCGGAAAACGTAGCTGACCATGCCGCTGCAATCCAGTCCCGCTTCAGGGTTCTTGCCGCCGAAACGGTATCCGGTCTCGATCAGTCCCAGTGCAAACAGCACCACGTCGTTGGCTTTGTCGTTGATGTTTGCTGCGGCGGCCGGTCCGGACTCACGCGCCGTACCGCCAGCGCCAGCGCTGTGCGTCCCTCCCGGAACTCTTGATGAAACTACCGGCGCCGGCGACTGCGCACCATAGTTGAGGACGCCGCACGCACCCAGCACCAGCGTCGAACTGGCAAGCAGCGCAGCGAGCGAATAACGAGGATTTGGCATGACAGCAAATCTAATCCGGTAGACTGGCGCGAATTAACCCAATCAAGGCAGAAAATCTCATGCAAATCCGCGCCGCCGTCCTCAGCCAGATGGAACTCCCGCGCCCTTACGCGCAAACCCGACCGATCGCGATCGAGACGGTGAACCTCGCCGGGCCCGGCCCGAACGAAGTGCTGGTCAAAATTACGGCGGCCGGCCTGTGCCATTCCGACCTGTCGATCGTCAACGGCGACCGTCCGCGGCCGATGCCGATGGCGCTCGGCCATGAAGCCGCCGGCATCGTCGAGGAAACCGGACCCGGCGTCACCGATCTGGTGCGTGGCGATGCCGTCGCGCTGGTCTTCGTCCCCAGTTGCGGCCATTGCCTGCCCTGCCTCGAAGGCCGTCCCGCCCTGTGCGAGCCCGGCGCCGTGGCCAACACGGCGGGCACCATGGTCGGCGGCCATCGCCATCTGTCGCGCGGCGACGGCACGCCGCTGAACCACCAGGTCGGCGTTTCCTGCTTCGCCGAATATGCAGTATGCAATCGCGGTAGCCTGGTCAAGGTGATTCCCGATCTGCCGCCGGATGTCGCCGCGATCTTCGGCTGCGCCGTGCTGACCGGCGTCGGCGCCGCGATCAACTCGGCACAGATCCGCCTCGGCCAAACGGTGGCCGTGGTCGGCCTCGGCGGTGTCGGTCTGTCCGCCCTGCTCGGCGCTCTGGCTGCCGGAGCGCGGCAAGTCATCGCCGTCGACACCCTGCCGGCCAAACTCGAAACGGCACTGGCGCTGGGCGCAACGCACGCCTTCCGTGCCGATGATCCCGACCTGGTGGCACAGATCAAGGCCGCGACCAAAGGCGGCGTCGATGTCGCCATCGAAGCGGCCAGTTCGGTGCTGGCCCTCGACGCGGCCTACAAGATGACCCGGCGCGGAGGCACCACCATCACCTGCAGCCTGCCGCCGCCCTCGCACACCTTCAACGTCCCGGCAGTCAATCTGGTCGCCGAGGAACGCACGCTGAAAGGCTGCTACCTCGGTTCTGCCGTGCCGACGCGCGACATTCCGCACTACATAGATTTGTTCAAGGCCGGCCGGCTGCCGGTGGACAAGCTGATCACGCATCGCCTGAAGCTCGACCAGATCAACGAGGGCTTCGACCGGCTGGCCTCCGGCGAAGCCGTACGCCAGGTGATTTTGTTCGACTGAACGATGAGCGCGCGGCCTTACCTGTTTACTTCCGAATCCGTTTCGGAAGGCCACCCCGACAAACTCGCCGACCAGATTTCGGACGCAATCCTCGATGTCTTCCTTGCCCGCGAAGCCACGGCCAAGGTCGCCTGCGAAACCCTCGTCGCCGACAACCTGATTGTCATTGCCGGCGAGTTCAGGACGTCCGACGAAGCCCTGTTCCGCGAAGTCCGCGACAGCGCCGCGGAGATCGCTCGCCAGGTGCTGCGCGACGCGGGCTACACGGACGCGGATACCGGCATCGACCCGGACCGCTGCGAGGTCCAGGTGCGCTTCAACCACCAGTCGATCCAGATCAACAAGGGCGTGGTGCACGCCGACGGTCAGCTCGGCGCCGGCGACCAGGGCCTGATGTTCGGCTACGCCTGCGATGAAACGCCGGACCTGATGCCCTATCCGATCTGGCTCGCGCATCGCCTCGTCAGGCGCCAGGCGGAACTCAGGAAGTCCGGTGCCCTGCCATGGTTGCGCCCCGATGCCAAAAGCCAGGTGACGGTGCTCTACGAAGGCCACAAGGTGGCCGGCATCGCCGACGTGGTGATCTCGACGCAGATCGAAAAGAACCTCGATCCGGCGTGGGTGACGCAGGAAGTCGCGCGCGAGATCATCGACCCGCTGCTGCCTCTGAACCTACGCACGCCCGACTTCCGGCTCTGGGTCAATCCCGCCGGCCCCTTCGAGATCGGCGGCCCGCACGGCGATACCGGCGTCACCGGACGCAAGATCATCGTCGACACCTATGGCGGCTCCTGCCCTCACGGCGGCGGCGCCTTTTCCGGCAAGGATCCGAGCAAGGTCGATCGGTCGGCCGCCTACATGGCTCGCTACATCGCCAAGAACATCGTCGCCGCCGGCCTAGCCCGGCGTTGCCTGATACAGATTTCCTATGCCATCGGCGTGGCTGACCCGGTGTCGGTGATGATCGATACGCAGGGTACCGGACACGTGCCCTACGCGGCCCTGGAAGCAGTGGTGAAGAAGGTCTTCCGCCTGACGCCGAGCGGCATCATCGCAATGCTCGACCTGGCGCGGCCGATCTACCGCCAGACCGCCGCCTACGGCCACTTCGGCCGGAACGACATCGACCTGAGCTGGGAGCAGACCGACAAAGTCGACGCGCTGAAAGCGGCAATAGGCTGACGTCGCCATGGCGCGCCTTTTGACTTGGATCAATAGCGCACCGCACATACAGGCATAGGGTGATTAACCGGCCGGACCCATTGCTGCTGGGCCATGAACGCTAAACACAAAGGAATTCACCTTGACGTCATTGCACGACTCGGTAACGCCATCAAGGCGTATTGATCCACCTGAAATAAGTTCGTATGCCTCTGTTGCGGGTTTCCTGCTGGCGATCCTGGTGGCGCTGGGGGCCGCCAAATCGGTGCATTACCTGTTCTTCCATACCCTGGTAGAGATCCTGTCCGTCGTCGTCAGTCTGTGCATTTTCGTACTCGTATGGTCGACCCGTCACTATTTGACGAATGGCTATCTGATTGTGCTTGGCGGCTCCTACGGCGCGGTCGGGTTCGTTGATGTACTGCATACCCTGACCTTCAAGGGCATGAATCTATTCCCGGAAGTCTCCACCAACTATCCGACCCAGTTCTGGCTGACGGCCCGTTGTCTTGAAGCGCTTGCACTGATATGCGCACCGCTGTTGGTCAGCAAGCGTCTCAACTTTTACGCGGTAAGTATCGGATTTTCGGGCATCGCCGTCCTTGCCTGCATCGCCGTGATGAATCAGTGGCTCCCGGTTGCCTACATTGATGGCATCGGCCTGACCCCGTTCAAGATATACAGCGAGTACGTCATCATCGCGATGCTGGTCGCCGGTTTCGTCCTGCTCTACCGCATCAAGCACCTCTTCGAGCCACGGATATTCTGGCTGCTGGCCGGCTCGCTGCTGCTGGCAGCCGGCACAGAGGTCTGCTTTACGCAATACGGCAGCGTCTTTGATTTCGCCAACCAGCTCGGCCACTACTTCCGGTTTCTGTCGGTCGCACTCGCCTTCATTGCCGTCGTTCTTTCGGGTGTCCGTCAGCCACTGGAGCTGATCTTCCGGGAGATGGCGGAAAGCAAGCGCGAGATGGACGAACTGAACAGGAACCTGACCGACAGCAAAGATCGCCTGTCGGCAATATTCCAATCCAGCCCGATAGGCATCATTGTCAGCCGGCTCGCCGACGGCAAGATACTCGATGTCAATGATGCGACCTTGAAGTTGTATGGCTATACGCGCGATGAGGCGATCGGGCGCACGGTGGCTGAATTGAACGCGTGGGCCGCTCCGTCACAGCGAGAGGAGATGGTGCGGCAATTACGCCAACACGGCAGCGTCGATCATTTCCCGATTGGCTTTCGCGCCCACAGCGGTGAAGTCGGAGTGCTCGAGGTGTCCGGACGCATCATCGAGTTGCGGGGCGAGCAATGCCTGCTGTCCATGGTGATGAACGTTACCGAACGCAACCGAACGGAAGAAGCGTTGAGAGCAAGCGAGGACCGTTTCAAGCGCATTTTCAACGAAGCCCCGCTGGGCATAGCGCTGATTGACTCGCTCACCGGGCATATCCAGGCAGTGAACCCCATGTTCGCCAGGATTGCGGGCAGAACCGTCGAGGAAATGGCCCATATCGACTGGATGAGCATTACCCATCCGGATGATGTGCAGAAGGATCTGGATAACATGACTTTGTTGAACGCCGGAAAGATATCCGGGTTCCAGATGGAAAAGCGCTATCTCCACAAAGAAGGCAAGGCCGTCTGGATCAACATGACCATCGCTCCTGTTGATGCGGAAGACAAGGCGCATCGGCGGCACCTGTGCATGATCGAGGACATCACCGAGCGCAAACAGGCTGAAGCCGAACTCGAACAGCACCGCGACCACCTAGAAGAACTCGTGTTTGCGCGCACCTCCGAACTGGCCGCCGCTCGTGATGCGGCCGAAGCGGCGAACCGTGCCAAGAGCGAATTCCTGGCCAACATGAGCCATGAACTGCGCACGCCGATGAATGGCATCATGGGCATGACCGATCTGGTGCTGCGTCGTGTCACCGACCCCCAGCAGATCGACTGGCTCAACAAGAGCAAGGGTTCCGCGCAGCGCCTGCTCGCAATCATCAACGACATCCTCGATGTGTCCAGGATCGATGCCGGCCGCATGCAGCTCGAAGGGGCAGACTTCGTCGCCGCGTCCATCCTCAACGATGTCGCCTTCGTGATCGGCGAGGCGGCGCGAGACAAGGGGCTACAGATCGTCGTCGAGCCCGATGCCCCGCTCCTGTGGCTGCACGGCGACCCAGCGCGGTTGCGCCAGGCGCTGCTCAAACTTGCCGGAAACGCCGTCAAGTTCACCGAAAAGGGATCCATCACCCTGCGCGCGCTCAAACTGCATGAAAAGGGCGACGAGATTCTGGTGCGCTTCGAAGTCACCGATACCGGCGGCGGCGTCGCGCCCGAAGTGCTGCCGCGCCTTTTCAGCACTTTCGAGCAAGCTGACAATTCAATGACGCGCAAGTACGGTGGCACCGGCCTCGGCCTCGCCATCACCCGGCGCATAGCCCAACTGATGGGTGGAGAAGTCGGCGCTGACAGCACACCGGGGATCGGCAGCACCTTCTGGTTTGCGGCACGCCTGCAACGCGGTCGCGGCATTGTGCCCCCAGCCACGGCGAGCAACTGCGAGGTAGCGCCGAAGCACGCGCCCGATTCCTCGGAGGCGTTGGCGCCCGACCAGGTCCGCGCGAGGGCGGTACTCGAACAGATGGAACCCCTGCTGGCCAGCGACGACACCCAAGCGGGCGATCGGTTTGATGCCAACCGGGCGCTGTTGGCGGCCACGTTCGGCGCGACGGCGACGCAACTGCGGCAACAGGTGACGGCTTTCGACTACCCGGGAGCGCTGGCGACGGTGCGGGAACTGATCCGGCAGACGCCGAGCGGCTGAGGCTTCGACGTACCTGGTTGCCGGCATGACAAGCCGGCAGTCGCTCGCCAAACGTGCCGGTGGGTACAAAAAGGCGTACTCTGGCGTTTACCAATCGACAACTGAAGTCCCGAACGAGAATGCAACCGTCTGGCGATGTTTCCCGGAGCGCCCTGCGCGTAATCCGCCTGGTATTGCTGTCCCTGTCGCTTGTTGGAGGCCTCGCGGCGCCGGCAACATCGCATGGCGCCCCGCAGCGCGAGCTGGTCGTCGGCAGCGAAGTCGACTATCCGCCGTTTGCGCTGGGCGAAGCCGGCGGTACGCCGGACGGATTCACCGTCGATCTGTGGAAGGCCGTGGCGAAGGAAATGGGGCTCAAGTACCGCTTTCGCGTGCAGCCCTTCGACGAGATCCTCGGCGACTTTCGCTCCGGCAGGATCGACGTGCTTATCAATCTGGCCTACAGCGACGAGCGCGAACGTTTCGCTAGTTTCTCGGCACCACATGTGGTCTCGTACGGCACCATCTTCACCCGCAACGGCTCGCTTCGCTTCGATAGCGAAGAGGAACTGAAAGGCAAGTCCATCATCGTCTTGAGCGGTGATTTGCTGCATGACTATGCCGTCGCCGCAGGCTATCTCAACCTTGTCCTGGTCAAGGATGTCGCCGCGGGCATGAAATTGCTGAACGAAGGCAAACACGATGCGATGCTCGTCAGCCGCCTTGCCGGCCTGCAGACCCTGAAGCAGCTCGGCATCAACTCCGTCGGGCCAACCGGAGCGCCGATCCGCGGCGTGGTCCAGCGCTTCGGATTTGCCGTTCGTCACGGGGACGGCGACCTGCTGGCGCAGATCAACGAGGGCATGGCGATCGTGCGCATGAACGGCACCTACCAGAACATTTACGAAAAATGGTTCGGCGCCATCGATCCGCGGCCGGTAACGCTCATCGAGCTGGCGAAGATCCTGTCACCCGCCGCACTGCTCATTTTCCTGACGGGGCTCGCCTACTTTTATCAGAGGCGAATGAGCGCGACCCTGGCAGCGCGCGTAGCTGAGCGCACCAGCGAGCTGACGGCGACACTGCACTCGCTGAGCGAAAGCGAACAGAAACTTCTCACCATTCTCGATAATGTCGATGCTTACATCTACCTCAAGGACAGCAAGGGGTGTTACCTGTTTGCCAACAAGCTCGTACGAGATCTTTGGCAGGCGAAAATGGAAGATGTAGTCGGATACCCCGACGAGAAATTCTTCGACGCGGCAACGGCGGCCAATATCCGGCGCAATGATCGCCGGGTGCTGGAAGGCGGCGAAACGTATAGGGCAGAAGAGTCAAATACCGTCAAGGCAACCGGCAAGTCTGCCGTGTATCAGTCAACCAAGCTGCCGCTCCGTCACGAAGATGGCAGCATCTATGCCTTGTGCGGCATTTCAATGGACGTCACGGAACGCAAGCAGGCCGAACTGCTGCTACGCAAGCTCTCGCTGGCCGTGGAACAAAGCCCGTCAAGCATCGCCATCGCGGACATCGATGCCAAACTGGAGTATGTGAACGACGCCTTCGTCCGCATCACCGGCTACAGCCGCGAGGAGCTTCTTGGCAGCAACCCGCGCATCCTGCACTCGGGCAAGACTCCCAGGGAGAGCTACGAAGCCCTCTGGCAAAACCTGACCCAGGGTCGGCCCTGGCAGGGCGAGTTTCACAACAGGCGCAAGGACGGCAGCGAATACGTCGAATATGCCACTATCGCGCCGCTGCGGCAGGCTGACGGGGCAGTCAGCCACTATGTCGCGGTGAAGGAAGACATCACGGAGAAGAAGCGTCTCGGCCTCGAACTGGATGCGCACCGGCACCACCTCGAACAACTCGTCTTCGACCGCACCGCACAACTGGCGCAGGCCAGGGACGCCGCAGAAGCCGCCAACCGCGCCAAGAGCATCTTCCTCGCCACCATGAGCCATGAACTGCGCACGCCGATGAACGGCATCATGGGCATGACGGATCTGGCGCTGCGCCGTGCCACCGACCCGCAGCAGATCGACTGGCTCAACAAGAGCAAGGGCTCCGCCCGGCACCTGCTCGCGATCATCAACGACGTCCTCGACCTCTCCAGGATGGAGGCCGAGCAACTGACCCTGGACGAGAAAGATTTGTCTCTCGCGCAAGTGATTGAAGGCGCCCTGCGCACGCAGGACGAAGCCGCCCGGGCCAAGGGCCTGATCCTGTCCGCCACAATCGACCCGTCCCTGCCCGATCTGCTGCGCGGCGACGCCCTGCGGCTGGGACAGATACTGACCAACTTCATCAGCAACGCAGTCAAGTTCTCGGAGCGCGGACAGATCACGGTGCATGCCAGTGTTGCAGAAGAAGATAACCATAGCGTGCTGCTGCGCATCGAGGTCCGCGACCAGGGCATCGGCATCAACCCCGAAGACCAGGCCCGGTTGTTCCAGGCCTTTACCCAGGCGGATGGCTCCTCGACCCGCAAGCACGGCGGCACCGGCCTCGGACTGATCATTGCCAAACGACTGGCCATGCTGATGGGTGGAGAAGTCGGTGCTGACAGCACGCCGGGCGTCGGCAGCACCTTCTGGTTTACGGCGCTTATGCAGCGCGGAAATGACATCGCCGCAGCACCGGCCGTGGAGCACGATGTGACCGGCAATGGCGCGGCAACGACGCTTGCCGCGGGCAGCGACAACAAGTGTGCGGCCGATCCCGTTCGTGCGCTGGCGGTGCTCGACAAACTGGAACCGCTGCTGGCCGCCGCCGATACGCGGGCCAGCGATCTGTTCAAAGCCAACCGTCCGCTGCTGCTGGCTACGCTCGGCGCAGCGGCGATGCAACTGGACCGGCAGGTAGCATCCTTCGACTACCCCGCCGCTTTGGCGACGGTTCGGGAATTGATCCGGCAGGCGCCGAAAACCTGATCAGACCGGAAGACCGTCGCATCCTGCGTCAGGCTGCACTCCCTAGGTTACGACGGGCACCTCGCGCTTGCTGCCGTCATCGTTGATCGCCACGTAGGTAAATTGCGCCTCGGTGACCTTGACCACCACCGGATTGGCCGGATGGCGCTCGGCGAAAACCTGCACGTCGACCGTGATCGAGGTCCTGCCGATGCGGACAATCTCGGCGTAGAAACTGACGATGTCGCCGACCGAGATCGGCTGCTTGAACAGGAAGGAATTCACCGCCACGGTGGCGATTCGGCCGCGCGCGCGGCGCATGGCCGGAATTGCCGCGGCGATGTCGCATTGCGCCATGACCCAGCCGCCGAAGATGTCGCCATTGCCGTTCATGTCAGCCGGCATCGGCATCACGCGCAGCACCGGTTCGCGGCCCGGTATGAGTACGCCCTGGTGCGGCATCAGTGTTCTCCGGTCTGTAGATAGTTCATCGGACCGCCAGTATACGGCGCAAAGCCGGTGCCGAAAATCACGCCGGCGTCGGCCAGTTCGGCATCGGCGACGACACCTTCACGCACCAGTCGTTGCGTGGCAGCGAGCAGGGGCTGCAGCATGCGCTGGACAAGCGCCGGATTCGCCGTGTCGCCAGCGCCGACTCCTGTCTTCTGCGCCTTGCCGTCCGCCCAGATATAAAAGCCCTTTCCGGATTTCTTGCCCAGATGCCCCGCGCTCACCAGCTCCACCAGCTTCTTTGGCGGATCGGCTTCGCCCACCAGTTGCCGGCCGGCCGCCACGGCGACATCGAGCCCAACCGTGTCGGCCAGCTCGATCGGTCCCATCGGCATGCCGAAAGCGACCATGGCCGCGTCGACGACTTCCGGCGCGATACCTTCATCGACACAGAGCATCGCCTCGTTCATGTAGGGCGCGAGCACGGCATTGACCAGGAAGCCCGGCGCATCTTTCACCGGCAGTGGCAGCTTGTCTATCCTGCGGACGAAGGCGGCGGCCTTTTGCGCCACTTCCGGTGCGGTGATGTCGCCGGCCACGACTTCGACCGGCGGCATCATCGCCACCGGATTGAAGAAGTGGATGCCAACCAGACGCGAGGGGTCCTTGAACTTCGCCGCGATGTCGGCCAGTTTCAGCGACGAGGTATTGGATGCCAGCAGCGCGTCCGGCCTGGCGCGTGCTTCGATGTCGGCGAACAGCTTCTGCTTGGCTTCCAGGTTTTCGAAAATGGCCTCGATGATGACGTCGGCCTGACGCACGCCGTCGCCCTTGGGATCGGCGATCAGCCGGTCAAGCGCAAAGCGCGCCAGCTTCTTGTCGCGCAGCTTCTTCTCGAAGAATTTCGCGGCGCGGCCGATGGCCGGGGCGATGTGTTCGACGGACTGGTCCTGCAGCGTCACGGTCATGCCGCGCAGCACGCACCAGGCTGCGATGTCGCCGCCCATGACGCCGGCGCCGACGACGTGTACGTGGCGCGGCGAAAAATCTTTTGCATCCTTGCCGAAACCCTTGAGCCGGTCCTGAAGGAAAAAGACACGAATCAGGTTGCGCGTGGTCGGGTGGCTCACCAGCGCATCGAGCGAGGTCGGCTTGTCGGCCGGCACCGCCAGCGTATCGCCGTCGTAGTGCTGCCACTGGTCGATGATGGCGTAGGGCGCCGGATAGTGCTCGGGCCGGGCGCGCTTGGCGACCTGCTTCCGGGCGCCGCTGGCGACGAAACTTTTGAGCGGGCCGTTCATCAGCTTCTGCATGAATGGCAGGAGTGCCTGACGCGGCGGCTTGCCCGAAAGCACCAGCATGCGCGCGGCATTTTCCATGACGCGCGGCGGCACGCAGGCGTCGGCCAGGCCCATCTTCTTCGCCCGCTTCGCATCGATTTTCTTGCCGGTCAGCATCATGTCCAGCGCCGCCGCCGGGCCGACAATCTGCGGCAAACGCAGCATGCCACCCCAGCCGGGAACGATGCCGAGCATCACTTCGGGCAGCGCGAACCTGGTGCCCGGCTCATCTACCGCGATGCGGTAGCGGCAGGCCAGCGCCAGTTCGGTACCGCCGCCCATGCAGTGGCCGCGGACCAGCGCCAGCGTCGGGTAGTTCATTGCAGCCAGACGGTTGTAGGTGTCCCAGCCGCGCTTGATCAGCGCACGGGCTTTTTCGGGCGTGTCGGCCGAGATGAATTCCTCGATGTTGGCACCGGCGATGAAGCCGGCGTCCTTGGCCGATTTGAAGATCAGTCCCCGCGGCGGATTCTTTTCGCACTCGTCGAGAATCAGGCCCAGTTCGATCATCACCTCGGCACCCAACGTGTTGGTCGAGGAATTCGCGGTGTCGAGGACGGCCCAGGCGACGCCGGCGTCACCCGCCTCGCGTTCGAGGCGCCAGTGCTTGAAGTTGCTCATGTCGATTTCCTTGCGTTGGGTATGACGAAGCGCCCGACGATGGCCGGCCGCGCGTCGCCATCCACGTGAAGTGCGAAAAGCTGTTCCGCCGGCCGCGGTTCGCTGCGCAGGCTTACCCGGGTGCCATAGAAGACCGGACCCTTGATCCAGGTTTCGAGCTGCATCGGCACATGGTGCGCCGCGCCGAGGTGGCCGAGGCACTGGCCGATGGCGCGTTGCGGATGGGTGAAGGCGCGCGCATAGCCGAAGCGGCGTGCGTACCAGTCGCTCATGTGCAGGGGATTGACGTCGCCGGAGAGACGGCCGTAACGCCAGCGGCCATTGGCAGGCATGTGCCATTCGGTGGTGGCGGTCGTTCCGGCCACGCCCGGGCTGGCAAGAGCTTCGGCTTGCGCTGCACCGAACCTGCCGCGGGCGTAGAAGGTATTCACGGCCTCCCACACGGTACGGCCGCCGCTCTGCGCGTCGACCCGCAGGTCCATCTCGACACCCTTTTCGAGCACCCGTCGTTCGCCCGCGCGCACGGTGAAATACAGCACCGCATCGGATGCCATGGGCTCGTGCTGGACCATGCGGTTGCGCACCTGGAGGAGGTTCCAGATCGGCACCGGAAACGCCGGATGGCTGAGTACTGCCATCAGCATGGGAAAACTGGCGGTGTGCGGATACAGGATCGACAGACCTTCACCCGCCGGCAGGCCGGACAGATCGAGAAAATCGACAAGACCACGGCGCGATGTCCGGTGGCCCGGCCACCGCGCCTCGATATCAGGCATTTGCCCATCGCCAGAAAAGCCCCGCGACGGGCGCAAGACGCGCGACATGAAGCCGAGGATCGAAGGCCTGGCGCGGTACTCGAGCCGGATCGGCGTGCGCATGGGGGCACGGGTCAAACGGTTTCGACCAGGACCGCGCCACCCTGCCCGCCGCCGATGCAGATGGTGGCGATGCCGCGCCTGCCGCGTTTGTCGTCATTGCCACGCCGCAGCACGTGCAGCAGGTGCAGCACGATGCGCGCGCCGGAAGCGCCGACCGGATGGCCGAGCGCAATCGCGCCGCCGTCGACGTTCAGCTTCGACGTATCGAGAGCGCCGAGTGCGCGGTCCAGCCCGAGCTCTTCGCGGCAATAGGCATCGTCGTTCCACGCCCGCAGGCAGCCCTGCACCTGCGCGGCGAAAGCTTCGTTGATTTCCCAGGCGTCGAGGTCGTTTAGTCCCAACCCATGCCGTTGCAATATCGGCGTGGCGGCATGTACCGGACCGAGGCCCATCTGCGCCGGGTCGAGGCCGGCCCACTGGGTATCGGTGATCCTGCCGATCGGCTGCAGCTGGTATTTTTCAACAGCCGCTGCGGAGGCCAGCAACAGCCAGGCCGCACCGTCGGTAATCTGCGAACTGTTGCCCGGCGTGATCTTGCCGTAAGTGCGGTCGAAGAAAGGCTTCAACCTGGCCAGGTTTTCCACGCTGGAATCGAGGCGCACACCATCGTCGGCCGCATACACCTTGCCGTTGCCGTCAATCAGCGGCACGATTTCCTCGAAGCGCCCGGCCGCCTGCGCCGCCGCCACCTTCTTGTGGCTGTCGACGGAAAAGGCATCCATCTCACGGCGCGAAATGCCGAACTTCCAGGCCAGGTTTTCCGCCGTCTGGCCCATCATCAGATTGACTACCGGATCGGTCAGGCCCTTGACGATGCCGATCACCGGCGTCAGCAGCATGCGCGGCCGCAACTGCGCGAACAGCGCCAGCTTCTTGCCGAGACTGCGCGCCGCCGCCATCTGCGAGAACCACATCACCATCCGGTCGGAATACAACAGGGGGGTGCGCGAGAGCGCATCGACGCCGCCGGCCAGCACCAGTTGCGAACGCCCGAGCTGGATGTTGGCGATGGCCGAATCGATGGCCTGCATGCCCGACGCGCAATTGCGCATCACGGTCCAGCCCGGCACCTTGTTGCCGCAGCCAAGGCGCAGGGAAATGACGCGGCCGATGTTCACCTCGTCGGCGCTGGGACCGGCGCAACCGACGATCACTTCGTCGAGCTGGGCCGGCGCAAAGGACTGGCGCGCCAGCAGGGCGCGACCGGAAATGGTGGCGAGGTCGGAGGCCGAAAACGGCCCCGGCACGTTGCGCGATTTGAGGAAGGGCGTGCGAGCGCCGTCGACGATATAGACCGGGGCGAAGGCGGCCATGACTAGGCCGCCCGCCGCAGGATTTCAGCCGCGCTGACCTGCTCGACGGCAAAGTCCTGCGGGAAATCATCGACCGCGATCGCCTTGTCGCGCAAGAGAATGCGGCGCTGGACCAGCGCGACTTCCTCCGCCGACAGGATGCCGGCTTCCTGCGCGTGGCGCAGTTGGGTCGCCGTGTCGCCAGCGCCGACTCTTGCGGCCTTCTCGGCGGCGCGCAGCTTGGCCTCGACAGGCTCGGCCGCCAGCGTCGCCTCGAGCGCCAGTTCGACCACGCCGACCGCGTCGCTTTCGTTTTTCGCCAGGTACATGCCCGCGGTCAACCGGTCGCGCGTCGCGGAGGGCGCGATGAGCAGCTTCGCCACCTCGTGGCCCAACTGATCCGACGGCATTCCGAAGCGACGTCCGAGCGGGAAGATTTTCCAGCGCAGGACCGTCGCGATGAAACGGTTCGGGTAGTTCGCCATCACGCCGTCGAAGGCGTTCTGCATCCTGAACAGGGCATCCCGCATGGCCCAGTGCATCAGCGGCGCATCCTCGGCCTGGCGGCCCTCGTCCTCGTAGCGCTTCAGCGTCGCGGAACACAGGTACAGGAGCGAAAGGATGTCGCCCAGCCGCGCCGAGATCTTTTCCTTGCGCTTCAGGTCGCCGCCCATGACGAACATCGACACGTCGGCAAGGAAGGCGAAGGCCGCCGAAAAGCGCGTCAGCTGCTTGTAGTAGCGCCGCGTTTCAGGCGCCGCGCCGGCCGGCGCCGGACCGAAGCGGGAACCGGTAAGGCCCATGCTCCAGGCACGGAAGGCGCGGGTCCAGGTAAACCAGAGGTGGCTCGCCAGCGCCTTGTCGAAATCGCGCAGGCCCTTCGTTGCATCAGCTTCCTTGGCGGCCTCCATTTCCTTCAGCACGTAGGGATGGCAACGGATGGCGCCCTGGCCGAAAATGATCAGGCTGCGGGTCAGGATATTGGCGCCCTCGACCGTGATGCCGATGGGGATCTGCTGGTAGGCGCGGCCCATGAAATTGTTGGGGCCGAGGCAGATGCCCTTGCCGCCGAGGATGTCCATGGCGTCGTTCACCACCTGCCGCGCGCGCTCGGTGACGTGGTACTTGACGATGGCGGAAACCACCGAGGGCTTTTCGCCGAGGTCGATGGCGCCGGCGGTCATGGTCCGCGCCGCATCCATCATGTAGGTGTTGCCGCCCATGCGCGCCAGCGGCTCCTCGATGCCCTCGAACTTGCCGATCGCCGTCTTGAACTGGCTGCGGACACGGGCGTAGGCCCCGGTGGCGCGCACCGCCAGCTTGGCCATGCCGGTGTTGCTTGAGGGCAGCGAGATCGAGCGTCCTGCTGCCAGGCATTCCATCAGCATGCGCCAGCCCTGCCCGGCCATCGCCGGGCCGCCGATGATCCAGTCGAGCGGCATGAAGACGTCCGTGCCCGAGTTCGGCCCGTTCTGGAACACGGCATTCAGCGGCAGGTGACGACGGCCGATGATGACCCCGGGATGATCGGTCGGCACCAGCGCGCAGGTGATGCCCAGATCATCGTCATCGCCGAGCAGGTGCGCGGGGTCGTGCAGACGGAAGGCCAGGCCAAGTATCGTGCAGATCGGGCCGAGGGTGATGTAGCGCTTGTTCCAGGTGACGCGCATGCCGGTCACTTCCCTGCCCTGCCAGATTCCGCGGCAAACGATGCCGATGTCGGGAATCGACGCGGCGTCGGACCCGGCGTGGGGATTGGTCAGGGCGAAGGCGGGGATTTCCAGTCCCTTCGCCAGTCTCGGCAGATAGTGGTTCTTCTGTTCCTCGGTGCCGTAATGCAGCAGCAGTTCCGCCGGGCCGAGCGAGTTCGGCACCATCACCGACACTGCGGCGGCGGAGCAATGCGTAGACAGTTTCTGCACCACGGCCGAGTGCGCGTAGGCGGAGAATTCGAGGCCGCCGTAGCGCTTCGGGATGATCATGCCGAGGAAGCCCTTTTCCTTCGCATACGCCCAGGCTTGCAGCGAGAGATCCTGATGAACCTGGGTGGTATCCCAGTCGCTCACCATGGCGCACAGCGCTTCGCATTCGGTGTCGAGGAAGGATTGTTCCGCCGCGCTGAGTTTCGGCACCGGATAGTCGAGCAGTTTCTGCCAGTCCGGCCGGCCGGAGAACAGCTCGCCCTCCCACCAGACAGTGCCGGCTTCCAGCGCTTCCCTTTCGGTCTGCGACATGGCGGGCAGCAGTTTCTTGTAGGCGGCGAAGATCGACCCGGTCAGCAGGGTGCGGCGCAGGGGGGGCAGCAACAGCACGGCGGCTGTTGCGGCACTCAGTATCAGTAACCAGGTCATGGTCGTCTCCTCTGTCAGGCCGCACGCCTGGCGCGCGGCTTCCTGACGGCTTTCACATGGATTTCAGGCAGCGGCGCACGCAAGCCGCCGATCAGGAAACTCATCAGGCGGGCATAGAGCGCCTCGGGATCGGTGTCGTCGATCGGCCCGAGAAGGCGCAGCGCATCGGCACCGGAAACGGCGTAGGACAGGGCACCCATCATGAAATGGAAACGCCAGATGAATTCCTCCTGCGGCACATCGGGCAGCGCCTTGAAGAAGGCCGCCTTGTAACGCGCGATTACCTCCGCATATTCCTCGGCGAGAAAACTGCGGACGAATTCCGAGGGCTCGGTATAGGTGCGACCGAGCAGGCGCATGAAGGTCCGGCCTTCCGGGCTGGCGGCCGCCATGCGAATCGTCACGCCGAAGTAGGACTCGACGATCTGGCGTGGCTTCAGTGGCGCACCCTTCGCTGCGGTTTCCAGCGCATCGAGCGCGGCAATCCGCTGCTGGTTGAGCCAGGTCAGCCGGCGCCTGAAGACCGCTTCGATCAGGGCCTCTTTCGAACCGAAGTGATAGTTCACCGCGGCAAGGTTGGCATGCGCCGCGGCGGTGATCATGCGCAGCGTGGTGCCGTCGAGACCGTGTTGAACCAGCAGGTTTTCGGCGGCGTCGAGAATGCGGGAGCGGGTATCGGGTTCCATGGGCGGCAGGCCTTTGACAAACAACAGTTTCAAACGAATGTTTGAATGCTGACATTCGATTGATGGGCATGTCAAGAGGAAACTTTCGAATTTGTTCTGCGGCGAGGACGTCGTACACAAAGGAGCGACGGTAGCCCCCCAGCCAAAGAACTGCAAAAAGCACCGGCCCGAAAGGCCAAACACGCACTGCGCGCTCTGCGAAACATCATTTTCTTAAAATGTTGACTTGTAAATATTTCATATGTGGTAGCATTTCAGCGCCAAGGCTTCGACCCTGGAATTGATCCCTTCATACGATCGGGGGAAATTGTGTCGACACTCGTGAAATTCAAAAGTCCTTCCGGATCGCGATCGCCGAGCCGGACTCTTGCATATGTGCTGGTCGGCCCGCTGCTCGCACTTTGCTGCGGTGTGCTTCAGGCCCAACAGGTACCTGACGCGGGCAGCCTGCTGCGCGACCAGCCCAAGCCACCGCCTGCGGTCCTGCCCAAGCCGCCGCCCGCGTCCGTGCCCGCGACCGGGCCTGCCGACGGCGGCCCGAAGGTGCTCGTGAAGAGCTTCCATATAGTGGGCGCGACGCTTATTCCGATCGCCGAACTGGCCGAACAACTGAAGGATTTCGTTGGCCAGGAACTGACGCTCTCCCAACTGCAGCGCGCTGCGCCAACCCTCATCGCCTACTATGCGCAGAAGGGCTACCTCGCGCGCGTGGTCCTCCCGCCACAGGAAATCAAGGACGGCATCGTCAACATCAGCGTCATCGAAGGCCGACGCGGCTCGGTGCGCATCGACCGCAAGGAGGGTTCGCGCGTGGACGCGACGCGCGTGCGGGACTTTGTCGAGCGCCGGCTCGGCGACGGCGGGGCGATGGACCTCGCGGCCCTGGACGAGGCGCTCAGCATCCTCAACGACCAGCCCGGCGTCGCGGCGCGCTCCAGCGTCGCCCCCGGCAGTGCCGATCGAGCGGTGGACGTGGTGGTGAGCGCGGAGGACAAGCCGCTCGTGAACGTTTAGGTGGGCGCCGACAACCGGGGGCACGCGCGAGCGGCATCGAGCAGGTGAGCGGATCCCTGAGCCTCGCCAACCCGACCGGTCTCTTCGACACGGCGTCCGTGCTGGTCAATGCCTCGCGCGGCACGACCTTCGGCCGCCTCGACTACAGCCTCGCCGCGGGGAATTCCGGCCTGCGGCTCGGGGTCAACGCCTCGGCGCTGGACTACGATCTCGTGCAACCGACGTTCAAGGCCCTGCAGGCCAACGGCACCGCGCGCACGGTCGGCCTCGGCGCCACCTATCCGATCTTCCGGCACACCGACCGCGGCCTGTCGTTGGGCGCAACCCTCGACACGAAGAACCTGCGTGACCTGACCATCGCGGGCGAGACAGGCAACCGGCGCGTCGGCGTGGCGAGTCTTAGCCTGGCCGGATTTTCCACCGACGCGGTCTTCGGCGGCGGTGCGACCCAGTACGACGCCGCTTTCGGCACGGGCAAGTCGGACCAGCGCAACGCGGCGGCGCTCGCCGCCGACGCGACGACGCGTCAGGTGCAGGGCAATTACAGCAAGTTCAACTACAGCCTGCGGCGCCTGCAGTCCCTGAGCAGCGACTGGAGCCTCAACGCCACGCTGCGCGGGCAGACGGCGAGCAAGAACCTCGACTCGACGGAACGCTTCGTACTGGGCGGGCCTTCGGCAGTGCGCGCCTACCCGGTGGGCGAAGCGGTCGCGGACGAGGGCTGGCTGCTCTCTCTTGGCCTCAACTGGCGAGCGAGCGAGCAGCTTGCCGCCAGCGTCTTCGTCGACACCGGCGGGGTGAGGCTGAACAATAATCTCTGGGCGGGCTGGAACGCCGGAAACCCGCGTTTGCAAAATGACTACCGGCTTTCCGGGGCCGGTGTCGGCATCGACTGGCGCTTCGCCACCCAAAGCATCGCTTCGTTCGTGATCGCGCGATCGATCGGCAGCAATCCCGGTAGGGACGCCAATGACCGCAACGTCGACGGCAGCACCAACGGCTTGCGTGGCTGGATCAGCGTCAACCTGCAGTTCTGAACATCCTTTCGGAGAACACCCCATGGACAGGACCAGTTTCATCAACCGGCAATCCTCGACCTGCGCTCGCCCGGCGCAGCCCAGAATTCAGATGCTGACCCGCACACGCCTTGCGGCCGCGCTGGTGGCGGCTTTCACGGCACAGGTCGCGGTCGCCGCGCCGCCGGCCGCTACAGCCCTGCCCACCGGCGGCCAGGTCGTCGCCGGGCAGGCGAGCATCCAGCAAGCCGGGGCGGCCATGACCATCCGCCAGGCGACCGACCAGGCGATTCTCAACTGGCAGTCCTTCAACATCGGCGCCAGCGCTTCCGTGAACTTCATCCAGCCGGGCGCAAGTTCGGTGGCGCTCAACCGCGTGCTCGGCAGCGACCCGTCGGCGATCTACGGCCAACTCACCGCCAACGGCCAGGTGTTCCTGGTGAACCCGAGCGGCGTGCTGTTCGGGCCGGGCGCCCGCGTCGACGTGGGCGGGCTGGTGGCTTCCACGCTTTCGATCCGCGACTCTGATTTCCTGTCGCGCAATTACCGCTTCACCCGCGACGGAGCCACCGGCTCGGTGGTGAACCAGGGCACGCTGACCAGTCAGTACGTGGCCCTGCTCGCACCCGAAGTGCGTAATGAAGGCGTCATCGCGGCGCGCATGGGCACCGTTGCGCTCGCCGCAGGCGACGCGGTGACGCTGGGCATCAGCGGCCAGCGCCTGGTCGACGTGCAGGTGGACCAGGCTAGCATCGACACGCTGGTCGAAAACCGTCAGCTCATTCGCGCCGAGGAAGGCACAGTGATCCTCTCCGCCCAGTCCGCGCACACCTTGCTCGGCCGCGCCGTCAACAGCGGCGCCATCGAGGCGAACGGCATTTCCACCGACGGCGGCGTCATCCGGCTGCTGGCAAGCAGCACGGTCGAGAACAGCGGCAGCCTTTCCGTCGACGGCGCGGCCAACGGCTCCGGCGGCTCCGCGA
>Ga0208566_1000048_pt1 | contig 89643 bp, 77 predicted proteins | sample PL_2010_150m_FD_184159 | JGI IMG/M metagenome (GOLD analysis project Ga0208566, IMG submission 184159) | Freshwater microbial communities from Powell Lake, British Columbia, Canada to study Microbial Dark Matter (Phase II) - PL_2010_150m... | ecosystem: Environmental > Aquatic > Freshwater >...
TTTTATCTTTGTCATCTAATTCGTTAAATATGAAAAAACTACTCTCTCTTCTGATCGTGGCATTGATTATGCAAACTGCTTATAGCCAAACAGATAAGGATACTGCGAACCTTCTTAAAGTGGGTTCGGATATACCGGAATTCACTGTAAAGACCCTCGACGGTAAAACTTTAAGCTCAGATGATCTGTATGGGAAAGTTGTCCTGATCAATTTCTTTGCTACCTGGTGCAGGCCTTGTAATCAGGAATTACCACTTGTTGAGAAGGATATCTGGGCTAAATACAAGGATAATAAGGATTTTGTGCTTGTGATTATCGATAGGGCAGAAAAGGCAGAAGTAGTAAAGGCATTTGTTGAAAAGAAAAAGTGGACCATGCCCTTTTATCTGGATGAAAAGAAGGAAGTGTATTCGAAATTTGCCACCCGGTTCATCCCGAGGAATTACCTGTTTGACAGGGAGGGCACCTTGGTACTGAACTCGATGGGATTTAAGAAAGAGGAATTCGAAGTTCTGAAAAAGGAAATCGACGACCTGCTGAAAAAGCAGCACTAGCGGGTTTCCTTCTCGCCCTTGCGTAAAACACATACAATTCCGTATGCCTCAGCTAGCTCCCGCCGTTCGGACTCAGGATAGGCACTATAAAATTTTTCGATCCCATCCCAAACAGCAGCGAGCAGGGTATCAACTTCCTTACGGATCTCTATCATTTTCTGATCAGCACGCATGGTTGTTTTATTGGCGGTCAGTTGATTGTAATATCCATCCCTGAACTGGTCATACCAGACTTTAACACGGGCGATATTCGGAGTCATGATCGGGATACCTCCCTTTTTAAAACGCTGATTTTCTCCATCAATGATCCTTTTGCCCCATTCGAGGATGTCCGCATCGCTCCTGAGGTTGGGCAGCCGGTTTCCGTAATCTTCCAAACCGTAGAATGCCCTTGCGGATTCCGGAACCTCCTCCCGGATGATCGCAAAATTGAGCACCTGGATAAAGTGCGACAAATACAACCGGGTTTTAACCACGTTTGGCTGGTGCTCCCGGTTAAATGCAATCTGATGCCTCCTTGCCTGGTTCTGCTGGTGCTTTGCTCCTTCGAGTTTGTTGATAATGTTTCTTAAGGTATGGATATATTGAGCAGGGAAGGCGAGCTGGTCCAATCCTGAAATCTCTGCCATGCGCGTGCAGGAGTGCAGGGCCTTAAGCCTGGCCACATCGGTTGTCGGTAATCTTCGGTAGGGCATCTGTTATCTAATCCGCTTTAATATACGCAAAATCCGGATAAAAACCATTCCACGGCAGTAAAGAGGTTAATGAATTGCTGTATATTCGTTCGTTTTTAAATATTTCGGTCATGTTTGAATCACAGATTTACGTATACAGAAGAGCCCAGCTCCGCAAAAACATGGGCAGCGGACTCATTTTATTGCCCGGAAACGTGGATGCCGCTTTCAATTACCCGGCAAACCAGTATCATTTCAGGCAAGATAGCACATTCCTCTATTATTTCGGATTGGATCATACCGGATTAGCTGGTGTGATTGATCTGGATTCCGGCCATGACTGGATTTTCGGTAACAATGTGGATATGGATGATATCATCTGGATGGGTGTTCTTCCCTCAATTGCAGAATTATCAACCAAAGTGGGTGTCACCCATACGGCTCCCTATGCCGATCTGGATAAAATGATTGCCAAAGCACTCAGTCAGGGAAGGGAAATTCACGTTACACCACCCTATCGCGGTGAAACGATTCTCGAGCTTGAGCGGTTGGTTAAAATTCCCGCAGCCGGTCTGAAGGCAAAATCATCTATTAGCCTGATCAAGGCCGTGGTTGCCCAGCGCTCGATCAAAGATCAGCATGAGATAATAGAGATCGAAAAGGCAGTGGATACCGCCTGCCTGATGCATACCACAGCAATGAAAATGGCTATGCCCGGTACCTGGGAGCAGGAGATTGCCGGTACGATTGAGGGGATTGCATTAGCCCACGGTGGACCGGTTTCGTTCCCGGTTATTCTAAGTATGAACGGACAAACGCTTCACAATCATGATCATAGTCAGATCCTTCAGCCGGGCCGGATGATGGTGGTGGATGCCGGGTGTGAAACTTCCCTTCATTATGCTTCTGATCTTACCCGTACAGTTCCCGTCGGACTGAAATTCAACAGTAGGCAGAAAGCTGTTTATGAGGCCGTTTTACAGGCAAACCTCAAAGCCATAGCGGCCATTAAACCCGGTATTTTCTATAAAGATGTTCATCTGCTTGCTGCCAGAGCCATGGTCGATGCTCTCAAAGAGATTGGTCTGATGAAAGGAAGTCCTCATGACGCTGTCGCAGCCGGTGCTCATGCCCTGTTCTTCCCGCACGGATTGGGACACATGATGGGGCTTGATGTGCATGATATGGAAAACCTCGGTCAGATATATGTGGGATATGATGATGAAATCCAGCCAGCCAGCCAGTTCGGACTTGCCTTCCTGCGCCTGGCACGCAGGCTACAACCCGGCTTCGTTCTCACTGTTGAACCCGGGTGCTATTTCATCCCGGCCTTGATTGACCAATGGAAAGCCGAAGGCCAGCATACCGGCTTCATCAATTATGCTGAAGTTGAAAAATACAAAGACTTCGGAGGCATCCGCATCGAGGATGATGTGCTTGTAACTAAAACCGGTTATAAGGTGCTTGGCAAGGCGGTACCGAAGACTGTTGCCGAGGTTGAGGGCTTAAGATAAGGCTCAAGGCTCAAGGCGCAAGGCTCAAGTAAGGCTCAAGGCGCAAGGCTCAAGTAAGGCTCAAGGGGCTCAAGTAAAGAAGTGACGTACCCACACTCACACCCACACCCACACCCACACCCACACTCACACCCACACCCACACCCACACCCACACCCACACCCACTTCGGGGATTATTTATTTGTAGGTGCGACCCTTGCGGTCACCCCTACAAATATGCGTCCTCCTTCAAGTAAGTGTGGGTGTGAGGCGAAGCCAGCGGTTTTTTTTATCCCAATCTTCTTACTTCAAACTTCTCTTCCACTTTTGCCTTACCTGAGCCTAGCGCCTAGCGCCTTGAGCCTTACTTGCGCCTAGCGCCTTGAGCCTTCATTCAATGATCCTCTTTCGGCACATAATCCGTAGGCAGCATTACCCTCATTCTGACTGTATTATCCAGGTTGGTCCACTGCAGGGTGTCACCGGGAACCCTGTAGTTGCCTTCCTGATCAAAGATGATGGTTCCCTTTGGAATCCTGAGTGACGAGGTCCAATCGTCGCGAAGGTCAATAGTTTTTTCAAAATCACTGAATACCAGCAGGAATTCGTTCAGAACAGCGGTTTTCTCCCCGGACCCGGGGCCATCGGTTATTTGTTCCGGTAGGATGAGGAACTCCTCTACCGGGATAAAGTACAGAAAACCCGACTTGCCTTCGTTGGGATACCAGCTGAAAATACTGTCCATTTGCGCCATTTTTATTTTTGCCATCGAAGAAGCCAGTTTCTCTTGCTTCTGCAAATCGGTTATTCCATGATATGCTTTTCGTAAGTAATAGCGGTTTTCGGATAATTTTTCCTGATAGAGGCATGCCAGAAAATGCCTGAGGCTTCCCTTGAATTCGGCCTCCCGGTTGAGTTTCCAGTTGCTGGCAGTGATTCGCAATTTCGACGGAAGATCCTGATACAGGGCACTTCCTGAAAAAGCATAGTAACCCCCCTGCACTGAGTTCTTACCCGGATTCTTATTCTCCACAAATTTGAAATAGTCAAGATAGTAGATGATCCGGTATCCCAGATGACGATTGATAATCTCCAGAGGTTGCCTGGAATAGGCGGTCAGAATATCGCCGTCGTAATAGAATTTCAGGTCCTTCGGATTTCTTAAAGTGCATTTTATCTCATTGGCGTCCCCAAGGAAATACTCTTTAAACAGATTGTACCCCCAGCTCCAGTCTGGTATTTTGCCGAATTTGACAACCTCATCGATCTTGTAGATATTCTCTGAAACTGCCAAGTTCAGAACAAGTTGCTTTCCGGATTCAATCGTGATCGATTTCGAATAAGATCGATAGGTCACATGCCTGAACATCAGGGTATAATCACCTGGAGGCAGACGATCAAGTTTATATTCACCTTTGGCATTGGTGGTGGTTCCGGTGGTGGTAAATGGGATAAAAACTGAGAGATTGGCAACTGGCAAGCCGGTTAACGAATCGGCGACCACTCCGGTAACGGAACCTGATTGGGGAAATAACTGGCCGGTGGAAAAAGACAGGAGTAAACTGAAAAGGATTAAGAATTTTCTCATAACAGTTTATCGGTTATCGGTTATCGGTTATCGGTTAAAGGTTAAATGGTCATGCGGTAAAGAAGCCGGTAAAAGGGATAGACCTTGGTGTCATACAGGAAGTAGACTACATTGTCATAAACCTTAACATTAGAGATATTGTGAAAATCCGGAATTTCGATTATCCTATCGATTTTTCCGGTTTCCAGGTTGATCTCTTTTAAATATTGCTTGTTATCCGACCTGAAACGAAAGAATGCATAAGCTTTTCCGGTCTTGTCATCAAACAGGATGGTTTGGGTAAAATTAAATGCATCAATATCCACAAATGAAAACCGGAAAATCAACCCAGCTTTGACCGTGGTATTCTGAAAATTGATCGGAACTTTCCTTACCGGATTGAGAACAGAATCGAATACCTCAATATGGTTACCGAAAAAATCGAAAACAAATAATTCGTCATCCTTTCTGAATACAGGAACACTTCGGTCGGAGCATTTTGAAAGATTTTTTTCTCTGTGGCTCTCTATAGTCCTCCGAGCAACTCTGTGTAAGAAAAGAAGTAACACAGAGGACCACAGAGTTACACAGAGGGCATCATAGAAATGACCTGAACTTGAACAATACTTGAATCTTCAACCTCGGAATTCGGAACTCATCATTCGAATCTCCAAATTCTAACTTCAAACTTCTCTTCAACTTGCGCCTTTATCAGGGTTTCAAATTCGCAATGAGAAACTCCCTGTTCAGCCGTGCAATGTGCGCCACCGAGATGCCTTTCGGGCATTCCACTTCACAGGCTCCGGTGTTGGTGCAGCTTCCGAATCCCAGTTCATCCATTTTAGCGACCATCGCTTTGGCGCGCCGAACGGCTTCGGGCCGGCCTTGCGGAAGGAGAGCAAGATGGGAAACTTTGCTGGCTAAAAAGAGCATGGCAGAGGAGTTTTTACAGGTCGCCACACAGGCACCGCAACCGATACAGGCTGCTGCATCCATCGATTCATCGGCCTTGTGCTTGGGGATAAGAATGTTGTTGCCATCACGCGCAGATCCTGTGTTAACCGAGATAAATCCACCAGCCTGAAGAATCTGATCAAAGGCGCTGCGATCAACCATTAAATCCTTGATAACCGGAAATCCACCTGCCCGCCAGGGTTCGATCACAATGGTATCTCCGTCTTTGAACTTACGCATATGAAGCTGGCAGGTGGTGATATCCTCATCCGGTCCATGGGCCCGGCCATTGATAAACAAACTGCACGTACCGCAGATTCCTTCGCGGCAGTCATGGTCAAACACAACCGGCTCGTTGTTTCCATTAACAAGTTGCTCGTTCAGCACATCCAGCATTTCGAGAAAGGAGCTGTCGGGAGATATGTTTTTCAGCGAATAGGTTTCAAACCGTCCTTTTGCTTTGCGGTTTTCCTGCCGCCATACTTTTAATGTCAGGTCCATAGGTCTTATTCTTTATAATTCCGGGTTTTTACTTGGATAAACTCATAATCAAGTGGTTCCTTATTCAGTTCAGGCTCTTTACCCGGACCTTTATATTCCCAGGCACCCACATATTTGAAGTTTTCATCGTCGCGTTTGGCCTCACCGTCAGACATCTGATGCTCTTCGCGGAAATGGCCGCCGCACGACTCTTCCCGATGAAGGGCATCCTTGGCCAATAATTCGCCCATTTCAAGAAAATCGGCAACCCGATTGGCCTTTTCGAGTTCAACGTTCATGCCGTCTGCCTTGCCAGGAATTCGAACATCATTCCAGAAAAGATCTTTAACCTGACGGATTTTGCTGAAACCTTCCTCCAGTCCGTCCTTGTTGCGGCCCATACCGACATGGTCCCACATAACCTGACCCAGCTCTTTATGGATCGAGTCAACCGTCCGGGATCCTTTTATTCCCATCAGTTTGGCGTTCCATTCCCGCGAAGCTTCCAGCGTTTCATTAAATTCAGGCTGTTTGGCCGGATCCATGCGTGGTACCGACAATTGCCCAGCCAGATAATTCTGAATCGTAAAAGGCAACACAAAATAACCATCGGCCAGTCCCTGCATCAAAGCCGATGCACCCAACCGGTTGGCCCCGTGGTCGGAGAAGTTAGCTTCACCGATGGTGAACAGTCCCGGGATGGTAGTCATGAGCTCATAATCAACCCACAAACCGCCCATGGTATAATGTGCAGCCGGGTAAATCATCATCGGGGTTACATACGGATTCTCATCCACGATCTTTTCATACATCTGGAATAGGTTGCCATATCTCTCCTCGATCAGGTTTTTCCCCAACCGTTTGATCGAATCTTTACAATCAAGATAAACCGCCTGGCCTGAACCTACTCCATAACCGGCATCACACCTCTCTTTAGCGGCACGCGATGCGACATCGCGCGGAACCAGGTTTCCAAAAGCAGGATAACGGCGCTCGAGATAATAGTCGCGCTTCCCTTCCGGCAGATCGGTCGGTTTAAGTTTACCGGCCCTGATTTTTTCGGCATCTTCCTTTGCTTTGGGTACCCAGATCCGGCCGTCGTTTCTGAGACTTTCACTCATCAGGGTCAGTTTCGACTGTGATTCACCATGAACCGGGATGCAGGTTGGATGGATCTGGACAAAGGCCGGGTTAGCAAAAAGGGCTCCTTTTTTATAAGCTTTCCAGATAGCACTGGTGTTTGAACCCATGGCATTGGTAGACAGGAAGAAAACGTTTGCATATCCACCGGTCGCCAGTACGACGGCATGGCCGAAATGCGATTCGAGTGCTCCGGTTTCCAGATTGCGGGTAACAATGCCTCGTGCAACTCCATCAACCAGAACTACATCCATCATTTCGGTACGGGTGTACATGGTAACGTTACCGGCAGCAATCTGACGATTCAAAGCTCCATAGGCACCAAGCAGCAACTGTTGCCCGGTTTGCCCGCGGGCGTAAAAAGTACGGGATACCAGTGCACCTCCGAACGACCGGTTATCCAGATACCCGCCGTAATCCCGGGCAAATGGAACTCCCTGACCCACACACTGATCAATAATCTGGTTACTGACTTCCGCTAAACGGTACACATTACCTTCACGCGCCCGGTAATCACCGCCCTTGATGGTGTCATAAAACAGGCGGTAAACACTGTCGCCATCATTCTGATAATTCTTGGCTGCGTTGATACCTCCCTGTGCAGCAATGGAATGTGCCCTGCGAGGACTATCCTGGTAACAAAAGTTTTTTACCTTGAAGCCCAGCTCACCCAAAGAAGCGGCTGCAGAGGCTCCGGCCAAACCGGTACCCACAACGATAATATCGAATTTCCTTTTATTGGCGGGATTCACCAGGTTCTGAGTCGATTTGTATAACGACCATTTCTCAGCAAGCGGTCCCGATGGTATTTTTGCGTTCAGTTTCATTCGTAAATAGTTTTTCAGTATTAAATCAGATTTGTATCGTACTTATGGAGCCCTCAGTTATTTTCATTTCATTAATTGTGCATTCGTTCGTGAGGGGTTCATTTTTCTTCGAATTTAATTGATCATGGATGAAATCTTGACCCAAAGCGGAATCAGTGCAAACCCTCCGGCAACGAGGATGGTGTAAACCCACCCGGCAATTACGAGACGTTTACGCCAGCGGTTATCACTGAGTCCAAGTGTTTGAAAGGCAGACCAGAACGCATGGGTGAGATGTAATCCCAGGACGACTGTACCGATCACATAGACGATGTCGATCCACCACCAGTTGATGAAAAGAGTAGTGACCAGCAGATAGACATTTTCAACTCCGTTAACACCACCGTTGTCGAGTAATTCACTACCCGTAAACTTTATCTTCCAGAAAAAATTGGAAATGTGAATCACCAGGAAGATGAGTATCAGAGCCCCTAAAACGAACATGTTCCGGGAAGCCCACGTGCTGCTATTGCCAGAATGCTGCTTATCATAGCCTACAGGACGCACCCACTGGTTTTTTAGAGTCAGGATACACGCATACAGGATGTGTAAAATAAATCCGATCGCCAGAACCGGCTCAACCACTCTAATAATGGGATTGGTTCCCATAAAATGAGCCACATTGTTGAACAGTGCACCCGACGGGTCAAACAGGATCATGCTGTTGACAACCAGGTGAACTAACAGAAAGGTTATCAGGAATAACCCCGATAAACTCATCAGGAATTTTTTCCCAATGGATGAGTTCAGGAAACTTGCCATAGATTATTGGTTTTAGTCTGAATCAGAGAAGTGCTGAAATTATGGATTCAGATTCAAATTACCAACGACAGGGAACGGTTTTATTATATAATGATCTCCGGACGGTTATTCAGGCTAATGGAGAAATGGATCCGCGTCATCCGCGTTCCATCATTATTTTACTGAAAACAGACGCTGCGCATCGCGCTGTGCTGCATCCTTGGTCCAGTTCTCCGGAATGGTTTTCCAGTTATGTGCAGATACCGGGGTAATGGTGCCCTGTTTCCGGATCCATTCAGTCAGGAGAAAACGAAAATCCATTTCCGAAGCACTGATCAACCTTTTGGTCACCTCCTCCTTGCTAAGTCCGGCACCGCGGCTGAGATGGTTTCCTCCACCGCTGCCCCGGTAGGAGTTAAGAGCCACTTTGTAAGTCCGGGCCGGTCATCGTTTTCATCCAGAAGGAATAGGAGTAATTGAGATAACCCACTATTTCGGAACCGGTCAGCTCCAGTTGTGCCCGATGGATCAGATCAACAAAGTCGGACGGACCGAAATAGGCATCATGCACATCAGTTTTTACTCCGATCTTTAAAAAAACTTCACCCTGTTGCCCATAGGTCAGTTTCGAACCAATTGGCAGAATTAGCGCAAGTAATATTCACAATATGAGCTGTATAACACGTTTTTCCATTGATACGGGTTTTCGAATCTCTCAATTTTTCCTTCGTTCGTTCATCGGCCTGTCACCATCCCTCATTCCCCGATTCCGGGAACCCTTTGCGCCTTTGTCCAGGTGCCGGCGAACCCGATTCTCCCAAATCAGCATTTGCTCAGGAGTTAGAATTTTCTTAACCGCATCGCGGTGAGCGATACCTTTTTTTATCAGATCGCCTTTCAGATTGGTCAGTTCGGCAACCGTTTTATCCAAGTCTTTCATATCGCGGTTATCGGTATCGATCAGCGTTTTAAGATGTGCCTTTTTTTCGTTGGCCAGGTTGTTTATTTTCAAGGTTTCTTCACGAAATTGAGCCCTCAATTCGGTCATCTGTTTTTGCTGATCGTCGGTTAACTTGATTTTTTCAATACGATTTTCGTTCATAGGCTTGGCGTCAGCTCTGGACTGAAAACGGCCAGGCTGGGCAGAAATCCAGGAAAAAACTCCGGATGCCAGCAATAATACCGTTACAAATCCTGCAGTTTTTAAAACTATGTTTTTCATGATATCCTCCTATAATTATTTGTTCTTTAGACAGAACCGAGGAGGTATGGTTTAAGGGGTTTTATTCCTTAAAACTTCGATAGCCTTGTTCAAGGTATTATCAATGGTCTGAATAATAGGATAAAAGCCTTCATTATCCATAAAATTTCTGGCAATATAGGCCTTGAGCTGGGTTCTGATGATCAGCCTGGATTCTTTCCATTCGAATGCCGACGGATTAAATCCATTTGCAATGATATGAGCTTTAAACGAGCCCAGTACGTCTTTTGAGTCGAGATAATCAGCCAGTTCCTCTACTTTATTGAAAGCTAATAATTCATCCCGGTGAAGATCGGAGTAGGTGAGTGCATATTTATAAATCAATCCGGCCGCGTTGATTTTCAGAAAGAAAGGGGTTATTCCAGAAGTATCGTATGGAACAAAATAATCGGGCATAATACCGCCTCCGCCATAAACAATTCGTCCTTCAGGAGTGTTATATTTAAGGCTGTCGTTGAAATGGATACTGTCGGCAACCATAAACTCCCCTTTTTTGTACCGTTGTGCAATGTCATGATAATAATCGTCGGATCCGTGTGTGTACGGTTTTTGAATAGAACGTCCGGTTGGGGTATAATACCTGGCTGTTGTTAAACGCAGGGCAGATCCGTCATTCAGGACTGCCTGTTCCTGTACGAGTCCTTTACCAAAGGAGCGCCGACCGATGATCCAACCCCGGTCGTTGTCCTGTATGGCACCGGCCACAATTTCAGAAGCTGATGCTGAACTTTCATCGATCAGGATAGCCAGACTGAGATCTTTGCCGGAATCTTCCTGTGTTGCCCTATACTCTTCTCTTGCACGGGAACGGCCTTTAGTGTAAACAATCAATTGTCCCTTATCCAGAAAATCATCGGCTATTCTGATGGCAGGATCCATGATTCCTCCTGTATTCCCACGCAGATCGATAATGAGTTTACGGCATCCGGAGCGTTTCAATTTTGAAAGAATTTCCTGAAACTCCGGGTAAGTGGTCTGAGAAAATGTAGTGATCTTGATATAACCGATACCAGGGGCAGCCATATACCCCACATCGATACTGGAAACCGGTATTATGCCGCGTTTCAGGGAATAAACCAGTTTCTCTCTGGTCCGTTTCCGGTAAATACCAACCTTCACATCGGAATCTCTTTCTCCCCGTAAGCGATTAACGATACTGTCCTCCGGCATTTTAACCCCGGCCACAGGGATGCCATTAACACTGATGATCCGGTCGCCAGCCAGTAATCCTGCTTTTTCGGAAGGGCCGCCCTTTACAGTCTGAATCACCAGAATAGTGTCATTCTGCATATTGAATTGCACCCCGATCCCATCAAAATTTCCGCGTAAGGTTTCATTCACTTCTTTCAGCTCACGGGGCGGAATATAAATACTGTGCGGGTCGAGTTTCTCCAGCAGGATGGGAATAATCGTTTCTGTCATGGAATCCGGGTTGACAGAATCCACATAATTGTTTTCGATGAAATCCAGAATGGAGCTGAGTTTATTCTGACGGGTAAATACCTTGACTGGTAACTGATTGCCTGAATTATTCTTAAACAGGTTGCCGATAAACATTCCGGTAACCAGGCAACATGCCAGTACGATGGGAAGCCAAATGGCAATTCTGGAATTTTTACCTGACATTATGAAGGAGAGATTTATTCTACCGACAGGTAAACGGTTTTAATACCTGCACGTTGTAATAGTTCGATACCGTCGGTTATACGGTATTCCTCACCGTATACCACCCTTATGATACCTGACTGGATGATCAGTTTTGCGCACTCCAGGCAAGGTGAAGCCGTAGTATAAAGAGTACCTCCTTTGGAGCTGTTGCTGCTTTGGGCAACTTTTGTAATGGCATTAGCTTCAGCATGAAGGACATAGGCTTTTGTATGACCTTCAACATCTTCGCAAATATTCTCAAAACCGGTAGGGGTTCCGTTATATCCGTCTGAAATAATCATGCGTTCCTTCACGATCAATGCCCCGACTTTTCTGCGAATACAGTAGGAGTTTTCCGCCCATATCCGCGCCATCCGCAGATACCGCCGGTCAAACTGTTCCTGTTTATCTTCGCTGGAATTCATCATTTTGAGCCTTGAGCCTTGAGCCTTTATTTCTTCTCTTCCGTCTTAACGGGTCTGGTATTGTTCTTCTTCGGCCTTGAAACCCCGTAGGATCCCATGAATAATTTGCCGCGCTTGGTTTTTTTGTCTCCTTTTCCCATGATTCAATTATGCGATTTATAATGAGTTTGCAAAGGTAAGAAGATTTAGTTAACTTAAGATGCCGGGGGAGTTAAAACAAATCGTTCGTAAGCAGATATTGTTCAACCATATATCTGGCGTTAAGAAGAATCATACTGTCTTTTGGTAACCCTTTTTCCCGGGCACTTTCCCCAATCTGTTTCTCCCATTCCGGCGTGTTGTGGATAGCCTGGATATATTCTTTTACCATTTTATCATATTCTTTTTGCCAGGCAGGTTCATAAAGCTCGTTAATGGCCCTTTCGATGAAGCCCCATCCAATGTCTTGAAGATTTGACGGATTAGCCATGAGGATTACCAAATCCGTCTTCTCAAAAACTTCCGGAAACTTTAGCTGGTTTGTTTTTAAACTGTCGGTGTAACTTTCAGGATACACGGTGGAGTTGTAGTACCAATATCCGACCTCTTTAAAGATCCGGCCGGTGAGTGGAAGATTAAACATCTCCCAGAAAAAGCTGTCTCCGATAACGAGCGCCGAAGGCAGCGTAAAACCGTCAGCGGGCTGCGAGATTACCTCAGGGTAGCATAATGGCAAACGCCGAAGCGGAAAGAAGAGGTTCATCAGGGTTTCCAGATCAGTATCCGGGTGGATGAGGGTATCAGCATGCAGAGCCGGACCCAGGTGGAATTCCGGCAGAGGCCTTTTTAAAAGGGATGCAATAAATCCTGACAGTGAATCAGCCGCAATACGTGCACCATAATGGCTCCAATGGGTTCCGGTTTGAGGGAAAAGCGTACAGGAAGCGGTATCCTTCATTTCCACGAAGAGCTGGTTAAAATCGAGAAGCGGGATGCCTGTTTTTCGGATTTCTGCCGATATAGCACCATAATTGGTGGTTGATATAGAATCTTTCATCCTCTTGGGGATAAATTCAGGATAGAAATCCGTTTTCCCGGGAGCAATCATGATCATTAATTCTTTTCCGTTGCGGTTGAAATAGTTCCTGACTTGTTTTAACTGCCTGATTTTAAATTTAATGCTATCATCACCTATATAGTTACTGCCATTGTAGGCGGAAATAAACCATTCTTCATACAGGTAGCCTTCTTTCCCGATAACCACTCCAGATCCGTGGGGCTGTCGAAACAGGGAATAATCAATCTGATTATAGAGCCTGACAAAAAAGGTACGAAATCCGAATTTTTGTTCTACCTCGCGGTTCAGATCAGGCTGATAACGAAAATGAACCCAATCATCCATCGTTAGGGTTGGTAAAGATTGATCATAAACCACACCATTCAATCGATTTTCCGGCATTATCCTGGTCAATGTTTGAATGGCCGGGATCCCGATTATTGCGATGAATACGAGGCTGAGGGTAATATATTGTTTTTTATTGGGCATATCAGAACCTGAAATAGATAAAGGGGCTGAATCCCTGGCCAGTCAGTGATGCGATGGACAGGATTAGTAAAATTGCATACAGCCAGGTCATAGCAGTATGTTCATTATGGGAATATTCACGGTCATAAAAAAATGTTTGCAATCTCAATCCGAACCGGCTCAGGGTGATGAAAGAGAAAATAACAGCAACAATCAGGATAGCATAGAAATGGGGATTAACCGGCATCATTCCGGGGTGCATCCTGAAGGAGAATAATACCTTCATAAAGCCCATTGCATCCGGTAAAGCCTCGATCCGGAAGAAGACCCGGGAAAGGACAATGACCAGAAAGGTAAAGGCAATCGGAATAAACTTTCCGATCCGTGCGTAGATTTTGGAAAGGAAAAGCCTTTCAAGAACCATGAAAAAGCCATGAAAAGCACCATATAAAACAAAATTCCACGAGGCGCCATGCCATAGCCCGGATACGAGGAAAACCAGCCACAGGTTAAAATAGAGTCGGCGCTGCGTATTTACCCGGTTTCCACCCAAAGGGTAGTAAAGGTAATGCCGCATAAAATTGCTGAAGGTGATATGCCAGCGGCGCCAGAATTCAGTAACACTGCCTGAAATGTACGGATTATTGAAATTTTCAGGGAATTTGAATCCGATCATTTTTCCGAGACCAATAGCCATATCTGAGTATCCTGAAAAATCAAAATAGAGTTGGAAGGTGTAGGCCAGGATGGCTATCCAGGCAGATGCCGTGTCGAGTCCCGGTAAATTAAGCCCAAGGATCCTGTCGACTTCGAGGGCTAGTACATCCGCGATCAGCACCTTTTTCGATAGGCCAAGGATAAACCGGTAAAAACCGTACAGGATATTTTTCCATGTGTCCTCCCGTTGTCGTATTTGATTGGCAATGAACTCGAAACGGATAATCGGCCCGGCCAGCAATTGAGGGAACATAATGATATAGAGAATATAATCGAACGGATTTTTAAGTGGCTGATGTGCTGAACGGTATACATCTACCGAATAGGTAATTGACTGGAAGGTGAAAAAGGAGATACCAATCGGTAATATGATACGCTCCCAGCTGAGTGCCGGTGAACCGAATAATTCCCTCAGGAAACTCACATTCTCAAGGAAGAAGTTGGCATACTTAAAATAGAAGAGAAGCCCCAGGTTAATTGCGATCGACAAACCCACAACTAATCGTTTGATTCTCTTCTGCTGAGTACGATCAAGAAATTGTACGAGGTAAAAATTAACCAGGCAACTACCCAACAGAAATGGCAAAAAATCTGGTGCTCCCCACGCAAAAAAAACAATACTGAAAAGCAAAACAACATAGTTTCTCGCTTTTCGGGGCACCACGTAATACGCCGCAAGGAATACCGGCAGGAAAAACAGGAGAAATATGATGCTGGAAAAAACCATCGAGCCAATTTAATAAAACGTGCTGAAACAAAAAAAGGCCCAATCCCTTGAGCCTTGAGCCTTGAGCCTTGAGCCTTGAGCCTTGAGCCTTGAGCCTTGTGCCTTCTCTTATCGTACCCAGAGCCGGGGTCGAACCGGCACGACATTGCTGTCACTGGTGTTTGAGACCAGCGCGTCTACCAATTCCGCCATCTGGGCATTTAGATAGAGCGGCAAAGATAAAAAAAAACCCGGCAGAGCTTTGCCGGGTTTCAGAGATTTTAGGTAAGTGAAATTATTTAACGAGAAGCTTCATTACCTGATTGTTCACTTTCAGGAAGTACATTCCTTTGGCGAATGGTGTGAGGTCGATTTTTTCCTGGTAATCCAAAACCGATTTAACCAGGTTTTGGTAAACCGTTTGGCCCTGAATGTTGGTAACCAGAATGTTGAGGTCAACAACCTGTGTGTTGGTTACTGAAAGGGTAAATTCCCCGTCGGTTGGGTTCGGGTACACATTGATTGATGAGGTCAATGAGTTCAGATCAACACTCAAACTGGCGCCATTGTTGTAAATATCATTGATCATGTTGTAGAATGAGGTTCTGTAAACCCTGTTTGGCCCGCCGGACGGGAATTCAGAGGTACTCCAGTTGCCGTTGATCCGGTATTTGTACTCGATATTCTGGAAGGTGGTCAAAGCTGGAACGGTCAGGGAATAGATCCCGTCACCGTCAACATCAGTGAGGTGATGAGCAGACCCGTTCCAGGTGTTGAAGGTACCGGCAACATCAACAAAATCTCCTGCAGCTGGTTTGAAATACCCATTGGCAACGGGTAAGGTCATATCCACATTGAAAACCACATCAGCAGAATGAGGTGCACCGGTCTCTTTCAGGTTCATGCGTATCATCGAAATGTCCCGGTTTTGATACCAGATTACATCAGCATCAGTTATAACACGGTAAACGCTCTTCGCGAGTGATTGCCTGTGACTGTTATCGGATCCGATGGTAAAGCGGTACAGGCTGTTGTTGGCACCCAAACCGCCGCCATGGAATACCTGGATGGCTGCAATATATTGCCCGGGATCGAGAAATTCCGATTCACCATCTTTCTGAAGCTCCAGAGTTATCCACTTATCCAGCATTTCCTGTGTTACTTCCATATAATCCGAGGACAAAAGCTCGATCCAGGTTGCCTCAGTCTCATCATACTTGAAGAGCCAGTATTGATAACTGTACCCTGGCTTGGTACTGGCAATCTTGTTTTCCGGCCGTTGCATGATCAGTGTAGAGATGGAATTGACTTCGCACGCCTTTTTGATATCAAAAACTACGCCCAGATAGTCGCCATCGTTGTTTCCGAACCCGGCTGTGCTCGAGTAAGTCTCAAAATCCCAATCGGATAAGGAGTATACACTATCGCTGATATAGTAAGTGTCCTTGTAAACATTGTTTTCGGGGATCCCATCGACGGCTTTTTGTTTAGCGGTTAGAACCATTTCGTAATTGCCGTAACCATCCGGAATAAATTGGTTGGTAATCGGGAATGTATCCCGCTGGAGGGCCCAAATATCTCTCGCCACCGAATTCTGGTTATAAACAGATACCCCGTTTTTAAATACTTCGGCGTTTAAAAAGCACGACTCCTGGTCATCTCTGCCGGCATTCAGGAACCCTGCCTTGAAAGTATAACCGCCAAATCCATCGGTTCCGGCCTGGGATGCCGGTACCATATAGGTAAATCCTTCATCACCATCTTCTTCCAGATCGGTCATATATAGCCATGGCCGTTCAAGCTGAATCTCATTATTAAATGCTTCGGATAGCGTAAGATCATCAATGGCCCAGAAATAATAGCGCATATTATCCCAGACCAACCGGATCCAAACATTGGGCATTCCAGCCGCGACATCTGTAATATTGACTTCAACAAACGGATTTTTGCAGAAGATATTAATGGTGGTTTCATAGGCCATGCTGTAGGTCGCCCAATGGCCGCCCTGATCGTTACTGATCAGTAATTTAACATTAGATGCCGGGTTGCATCTGAAATATTGACGCATTTTTAAAACAACGGTTGGGTGGGCCGAACAATCAATCGATGGTAATTGAACGTAGCAGGTGGCGTATATGTCAGTCTGTATGCCATCAACATAGTTATACTCATCCATAGGTATAACTAAAAAACCATCCTCAGGTGTCTTGGAATATTTATGGCCTTTTTCGAAGGTCCACCTTCCTCTGATACTGTCAGTTCCGGCACGCCAGATCCAGGGTGTGCCAAGGTCCGTTTGATCAACGATCTGCCAGCCTGCAGGTAAGGTCCAGCCGCGCGGACTGGATGCATCTTTCCAGTTAAAAGTTTCGGAGAAGAATATCTCTCCTTCAGCTTTTAACCTGGATTCATCCGGAACATCCATTTTTTTTTCGTAACTGCTGTAGGGCTCAATGCTTGTGCTCGGCTTAATCTTCTGTCCGTAAGAGAGTACCACAAAGGAAAGCAGCATGAGCAAAAGTGTAAGTTTTTTCATTTGCGATAGATTAAGGGTTAGTGAAAATAAAAATACCATTTTTTAAATAGAAATCATTAAAAAAACCCGGCAAAGCTTTGCCGGGTTTCAGAGATTTTAGGTAAGTGAAATTATTTAACCAGAAGCTTCATTACCTGATTGTTCACTTTCAGGAAATACATTCCTTTGGCGAATTGTGTGAGATCGATATTTTCCTGGTAGTTCAAAACCGATTTCACCTGGTTTTGGTATACAGTCTGGCCCTGGATATTGGCAACCACAATGTTGAGGTCCGCAACCTGAGCGTTGGTTACCGAAAGGGTAAATTCCCCGTCGGTCGGGTTCGGGTAAACATTGATCGATGAGGTCAATGAATTCAGATCAACACTCAAACTGGCACCATTGTTGTAAATATCGTTGATCATGTTGTAGAAGGAGGTTCTATAAACCCTGTTCGGTCCGCCGGACGGGAATTCAGAGGTATTCCAGTTGCCATTGATCCGGTACTTGTACTCAATATTCAGGAAGGTCGCCAATGCGGGAACAGTCAGGGTATAGATCCCGTTGCCATCTGCATCGGTGAGGTGGAAAGCAGAACCGTCCCAGGTGTTGAAAGTTCCGGCTACATCAACAAAATCTCCGGCAGACGGATTGAAATATCCGTTTGCAATCGGCAAGGTCATATCAACATTGAATATCACATCAGCATTTTTTGGAGCACCGGTATTATTGAGGTTCAGGCGGATCATGGAAAGGTCGGAGTTGCCTCCCCAGGTATCCCCGGTAACAAAGCGGATTTTTGTTTTCCCATCCGAATAACGGTGGGAACGGTCAGATCCGATTGTAAACCGATAAATGCTATTGTCTGCACCGAGGCCGCCATTATGATAGGTCTGAATAGCAGCAATATATTGACCAGGCTGGATAAACTCTGATTCACCATCTTTATCCAGCGGAACAGTAACCCAATGATTCAGCATCTCCTGAGTAACCTCAGTAAAAGCACCGGAAATGGCTTCAACCCAGAGCCCCGATTCAGCATCCAATTTGAAAAGCCAGTTCTGGAAACCATAACCAACCTGGGTACTTGCTTTCGGGTTATCATGCCGCTGCATGATCATCGTTGAGATGGAGTTCACCTCGGTGGCATTTTTGATGTCATAGAGAATACCAAGGTAGTCACCATCATTGTTGCCGCCGACCCAACCGGCGGTACTGGAATAAGTTTCCCAATCCCAGTCGGATACCGAGTAAACGCTGTCGGTGACAAAATAAGTGTCTTGATAAACATTATTGGCCGGACGGCCATCGGTAGCTTTTTGCTGAGCGGTAAGAACCATTTGGTAATCGCCGAATCCATCCGGAACAAACGGGGTTGTAATATCAAAGGTATCCCGTTGCAGAGCCCATATATCAGCGACTTTGGTGGAATTCTGATTGTACACGGAAGCTCCGTTTTTAAATACTTCAACATTCAGCTGGCATGCTTCCTGGTCATCCCGGCCGGCATTCAGGAATCCGCCTTTGAAAGTATAACCGCCGAATGCATCGGTTCCTGTTTGGGCTGCAGGTACCATGTAAACAAAACCTTCATCCCCATTAGCCTCAAGATCAGTCATATATAACCACGATTGCTCAAGTTGCATTTCATTGTTAAATGCTTCAGACAATGAGAGGTCATCAATGCACCAGAAATAGTTAGAATTCGTATTCCAGACGAATTTGATCCAGACATGTGCCATTCCTCCGGCAACCTCAGTAATATTGGCTTCGGGATACGGATTTTTGCAGAAGATGTTGGTTCCTGTTTCATAAACCATGTTGAAAGAAGCCCAATGTACGCCGAAGTCATTGCTAACCAGCATTTTTGCATCAGGAGCGCCGCAGCAGCAGCGGAAATATTGCGACATTTTAAAAATTACCGTCGGATGATTGGAACAATCCAACTCCGGAAGCTGAAACCAGTTCATTCCATAGTTTCCGGTAGAAATACCGTCGACATAGTTGTATTCATCCATCGGAAGTACCCAATATCCATCCTGGGGGGTTTTGGAATAAATGTGCCCGGGGAGGAAGGTAAATTTCCCCCTGATGCTATCCGTACCGGCGCGCCAGACCCAGTACTGTCCAAAGTTACCTTCTTCAACTACTTGCCAGCCTGCAGGCAATGTCCAGCCACGGGGATTGGAAGCATCTTTGAAATTGAAAGTTTCCGTGAAAAAAACTTCGCCTTCTGACTTTAGATTGGGTTCCGTGGGAAAAACCATTTTTTTCTGTTCCGAAGAATAGGGAGCAAAATTGCTCAATTGCTTAATCTTCTGTCCGTACGACAGGATAAAAATGAAAAGCAATGCGAGTAAGAGTATAGATCTTTTCATAGCATTAAATGTTAGTGATTGTTATCGTTAACCAAATTAGATATTTTCAACCTGCTCAGAAACAAATATCGAAAATTTTTTTCTGAATGAGCGATCCTAACCGATTAAGGCTTTGAGAGAATCTATGAGTGGGACCGGAAACCTGAAAATAAGGGATCAGGTAGTTCTTGCATGACCCTTCATGCGCAAGATGAATTCTTTTTTCTTCCGTTCGCTGACATCAACCTGGCTGCCATCTTCAAAAATGATGTATCCTCCGCGGCCGGAGACATATTTTTTCACGAATTCCAGATTAATCAGGTGTTTGCTATGCACCCGAACAAAGGTCAGGTCGTAAAGGAGGCGTTCAAAATTGTTCAGGGTTTTTGAGGTAACGACGCGCTGGCCACCCTTTATGAAAAATGTGGTATAACTGCCATTAGCCTCGCAACGGACAATATCCGCTATTTTATACACATCGAAACCGTCCATGGAGGAGAGGATAATCCGCTCATTGCGATTGCTCAAGCCTTCCCTTAAAACCGATACACGGTCGCCAAAGTTTGCGTCTTTGCGGATTTTTGTATAGCGATCAACGGCTTGCTGAAGTTTTTCGGTACTGATTGGTTTCAGGAGGTAATCGAGTGCCGAAAAGTCGAATGCCTTAAGTGCATACTGGTCATAGGCTGTGGTAAATATCACCTCAAAACCGGTATATTCCACATCCTCAAGAACCTGGAATCCCTGACCATCCGGTAGGGCAATGTCCAGAAAAACCAGTTCGGGTTTTACGGTTTCAATCAGCTCAATGGCAGATTCAACTGTTTGAGCAGTACCCACCACCTGTACATCCGGACAGTATCTTTGAAGAAGAATGGCAAGCGCTTCGAGGCTGTTTTCTTCATCATCTACAATAACTGCTTGAATCAAAGAGGTCATATTTTTCCCAGGTTAAGTACAAGTATAAATGTACAAGGATTTTCCGGGATTAATTACCCATGGTGACCATTATTTCAGGCCGGGCAGATTTCACGGATTGCATTGGCAATGCTCTCGGGATCAAAACCGCATTCCCGGTATAGCTGTCGTTGGGTTCCCTGTTCAATAAATTCATCAGGAATTCCAAGCATTCTGAGGGTTGAACTATAGTTGTGATGTACCATGAACTCAGTAATTGCGCTGCCGAAACCGCCAACAATGGTGCCGTCCTCAACCGTAATTATTTTTTTGAACCGTGTAAAAACATCATGGAGAATGACCTCATCCAGAGGTTTGATAAACCGCATATCGAAATGGGCAGGTTTAATGCCTTCTTTTTCAAGTATCTGGAATGCCTTCATTACGAGGTTGCCGGGATGGCCAACTGAAAGGACGGCCACTTCGGATCCATCAGTAATCATTCGCCCTTTACCGATCGGAATGCTGGCAAATGGCCGCCGCCAATCGGTCATTACGCCCTGGCCCCTTGGATAGCGAATGGCAAACGGACCATGAATCCCTTCCTGAGCTGTGAACATCAGGTTTCTTAATTCCTCCTCGTTCATCGGCGCCGAAACGATCATATTCGGGATGATTCGCATATAGGCCAGGTCGAATGAACCGTGGTGCGTGGGCCCGTCGGTTCCCACCAAACCTCCCCGGTCGAGACAAAAAATGACCGGTAATTTCTGCAGTGCAATATCGTGAATCACCTGATCGAAGGCCCGCTGCATGAAAGATGAATATATATTACAGAAAGGAATGAATCCTTGTGTTGCTAACCCGGCAGAAAAGGTAACGGCATGCTGTTCCGCGATCCCGACATCAAAAGTCCGATCGGGCATTTCTTCCTTCATAAAGGTCATGGATGATCCGGCGAGCATGGCAGGTGTGATCCCCATTATTTTAGGGTTCATTTTGGCCAATTCCAGCAGGGTGTGTCCAAATACATCCTGATATTTTGAAGGAAAACCCGATGGCTCCTCGTCAATAATTTCCCCGGTCACTTTATTAAATTTACCAGGAGAATGATAGACAGTCTGATTGATCTCGGCCAGAGGCACCCCTTTTCCTTTTTTAGTTAGAACATGCAGCAGCTTAGGGCCGTCGATTTTTTTCATATCCTCCAGGATTTTCACCAGGTGTATGACATCATGGCCGTCGACCGGTCCGAAATACCGGAAGTGGAGCGATTCAAACAGGTTACTCTGTTTGAGGATCATGTGTTTGATAGCGTTCTCCAAAGTTTGAACCATCCGCCGTGCATCGGGTCCGATTTTGCTGAAAACGCCGAGAATTTTCCAGGTATCTTTCTTAAACCGGTTCCAGGTTCTGGAGGTGGTAATATCCATAAGATAATCATTCAGTGCACCATGGTTCGGATCGATGGCCATATTATTATCATTCAGGATTACCAGGATATTGGATCGTTCGATTCCGGCATTATTCAGTCCTTCAAATGCCATGCCTCCGGTAAGAGCGCCATCCCCGATCACGGCTATGGTATACCGGTTGGTTTCCCCTTTGCGATTGGCAGCAACGGCCATACCGAGTGCGGCCGAGATGGATGTGGAAGCGTGCCCCGTTCCAAAAGCGTCGTATTCACTTTCCTGCATTTTAGGAAAACCGCTGATCCCCTTAAATTTGCGGTTGGTGTGGAAAACATCACGCCGGCCGGTAAGTATTTTATGGCCGTAAGCCTGGTGGCCGACATCCCAGATGATCTGATCAAAAGGGGTATTATAAACATAATGAAGGGCCACCGTCAGTTCGACTACTCCGAGGCTGGCGCCAAGGTGCCCCGGGTTGCACGAAACTTCCTCAATGATGAAATCCCTGAGTTCTTTACAAACCTGCAACAGGTCGGCTTCGCTAAGTTTTTTAAGGTCGGACGGACTGTTGATCGTTTTCAGCAGTGGGAAATTTTTTTCTTGCATAAGAATCGGGTTGATCCCGGGAGGTGTCAGATCGTCATTATATCTTTTTCTTTGACTAAGAGCCTGTCGTCAACTACTTTGATGTATCTGTCGGTCATTTCCTGAACCAGTTTTTCCGCATCCTTTTCTTCATCCTCTGAAAGGCCTTCCTTAATCAGTTTTTTGAGCTGATCATTTCCATCACGCCTGTTATTCCGGATTCCGACGCGTGCGCTTTCGCCTTCAGTTTTCACCTTTTTAACCAGTTCGCGCCGACGGTCCTCAGTGAGCAACGGGATGTTAATCCGGATGATTTCACCGTTATTAACCGGTGTCATCCCGAGATTAGCAGCCAGTATGGACTTTTCAATCGGATCGATCATGTTTTTTTCCCATGGCTGAATGGCCAGCGTGCGCGGATCGGGCGAATTCACGTTGGCTATCTGAGTCAGGGGGGTAAGTATGCCATAATAATTGACCATGATCCCATCCAGCATATGAATATTGGCCCGGCTAGCCCGGATTTTCGACAGTTCATTGTCGAGATGTTTGACGGTCCGCTCCATTTTTTCCCCGGTATCTTCGAGGATCATTTCAACTTCTTCGTTCATAGCCTTTATTCGTTAGAATTCAAGGAATGCAAAATTATTTATTTCTGAATGATGGTGCCAATTTTTTCACCCGAAATCAATCGTTTCAGGTTACCGGGGGTATTCATATCAAAAACCATGATGGGCAGATTGTTTTCCCGGCAGAGCGTAAAAGCGGTTTGATCCATGATGGTAAGGTTACGTGCAATGACCTCATCGAAAGAGATATGGTCGAATCGGGTAGCCAGCGGATCCTTTTCCGGGTCAGCATTGTAAACACCATCCACGCGGGTGCCCTTGAGGAGAACTTCTGCACCGATCTCAATTCCCCGCAGAGCTGCAGTGGTATCGGTGGTAAAAAATGGATTTCCGGTACCGGCTGAGAAGATGCACACATGCCCGGCTTCAAGTGCTTCAACTACTTTGTCGCGGTGCCAGTATTCAGCAACCGGTTCCATCCTGACAGCAGTGAACAATCTTGAGGGAGTACCGTATTGACGGAACGCTGACTGGAGGGCCAGGCCATTGATGACGGTTGCAAGCATTCCCATGTAATCCCCTTTTACCCGGTCGTAACCTGCCTTTGCCCCGGATAGTCCACGAAAAATATTCCCACCGCCTATAACCAGGCCCACCTGAACCCCGAGTTCACGAATTTCCGCAACCTGGCTTGTAAAACTTTCGAGCTGGCCTGTATCGATGCCATGGGATGATTGCCCCATGAGCGATTCCCCGGATAATTTCAGAAGAATTCTTTTGTAAGTTGCCATGTTTGATGGGTATGAACGCCGAAAGATAAAAAAAATCCCGGTGGTGACCGGGATTTTCAGGTATCATATCCGCGAGCGGAAGAGTTTCGTTAGTCGTTCAGAGTAAACCGGACAAAATCCACAACGGTGAGGTCTTTATCGACATGGGTCAGATAATCGCCCACCGAAATTTTGTGGTCTTTAATGAAATCCTGGCTTAACAAGGTGTTTTCCTTGAAGAATTTACCCAGTTTTCCTTCTGCGATTTTATCGATGATACTGGCAGGTTTTCCTTCTTCGATGGCGATTGCACGGCCAATCTCAAGTTCTTTATCGATAACAGCCTGTGGGATCCGGTCCTTGTTCACTGCTACCGGGGCCATAGCAGCAACCTGCATGGCAATATCTTTGGCAGTCTGAGCATCAGCAACCTTTTTAGTAAGGCTGACGAGCGAAGCCAAACGGTTTCCCGGATGAATATAAGGCATTACAAAGGGTGATTCCAGTGATTTAAAGAAAGAAATATCCACTTTTTCGCCGATGATACCGGTCATGTTGGTCACTTCGCTCTCAATGGTATGCCCATCAACAGAAAGTTTTTTCAATTCTTCGAGGGTGGTTACTTTCTTAGCTATGGCTGCATCAGCGAACAGATGGGCTTTTTTGACGAAATCTTCGTTTTTTGCTACGAAATCGGTTTCGCAATTGAGCACGAGCAACACACCAAAAGTATGATCGCTGTTGGATTTAGCAATAACTGCACCTTCAGTGGCTTCGCGGTCTGCTCTTTTGTTGGCCACTTTTTGTCCTTTTTTCCGGAGAATATCGATAGCCTTATCAAAATCACCGTTGGTTTCAGAGAGGGCCTGTTTGCAGTCCATCATACCGGCACCGGTCATTTGACGTAATTTTGCAACGTCAGAAGCTTTAATTTCTGTCATGATGTTTAAAAATTGAAATTATTCAGAAACTTCCACATCTGCTACATCACCTGCTGCAACCTCAGTTGAGATGCGCTTGCGAATGGTTTTTCTGCCAGTTGGGCGGGCCGGTTCCTCGGAGGGTTCCGATTTTTTCGGCTTCACCGTTTCTTCTTTATCTTTTTCAGCCTTTCTTTCATTCAGGCCTTCTTCGATAGCTTTGCACATAATTCCGCAGATGAGTGCGATCGATTTGGAGGCATCATCGTTGGCCGGGATTGCAAAGTCCACTTTTTCAGGATCCGAGTTGGTATCAACCATCCCAAATACCGGAATATTCAGTTTATGCGCTTCGTTTACGGCGATATGTTCTTTGGATACGTCAACAACGAACAGGGCTGCCGGCAAACGGGTAAGGTCCTTGATGCTGCCGAGCAGTTTTTCCAGTTTAGTACGCTGACGGGTCACCTGCAGGCGTTCGCGTTTCGACATATGATCGAAGGTGCCGTCGGTAGCCATCTTGTCGATGGAAACCATTTTTTTAACAGCTTTCCGTACGGTAGGGAAGTTGGTGAGCATACCGCCCGACCAGCGTTCAGTAATGAAAGGCATTCCTGTTGGTGTAACCTTTTCGGCTACAATTTCTTTTGCCTGTTTCTTTGTGGCAACAAACAAAATTTTCCGCCCCGATTTTGCAATCCGCTTCAATGCTTCGGCGGCCTCATCGATTTTAAAAGCGGTTTTGTGCAGATCAATAATATGGATCCCGTTCTTCTCCATGAAGATATAGGGAGCCATGTTGGGGTTCCATTTCCGTTTCAGATGGCCGAAATGGACACCAGCATCGAGCAATTCCTGAAAATCTGTTCTGGGCATATTTGATGAAGAGATATTAGCGTTTTGAGAATTGAAAGCGTTTCCTTGCACCGGGTTGACCAGGTTTTTTTCGTTCAACAACCCTCGGATCACGGGTAAGAAAACCATTGGCACGGAGAATTTTTTTACACTCCGGGTCAATTTCCACCAGTGCACGGGCGATTGCCAGACGGAGAGCTTCAGCCTGTCCTGTGATTCCGCCTCCATCGAGATTAACGCGGATATCATATTTTCCGGCCACCTCAAGAACATTAAGCGGCTGGGTTACAATATGCTGAAGCTGAAAAAGCGGAAAATAGTCGGCCAAATCTTTTTTATTGATGGTGATCTGTCCTTTTCCTTCGTTGACAATAATACGGGCAACAGCCGCTTTCCTTCTACCAATTGTGTTAATCAGTTCCATGAATCTTATGTACTACTTTTGTAATTCGATAATTTTTGGCATCTGGGCTTCGTGCGGGTGTTCGTTTCCGGAATAAACATGCAGATTCCTGAAAATTTCACGGCCCAAACGATTTTTCGGTAACATTCCTTTAACAGCATGCTCAACCATACGGGTTGGATCTTTAGCCATCATCTGAGCGGGTGTAACTTCTTTCTGACCACCCGGATAGCCGCTATAGAAAAACAGTACACGGTCAGTCATTTTTTTCCCGGTCATCCGGACTTTGTCAGCGTTGATAACGATAACATGGTCTCCGCAGTCAACATGAGGGGTGTAACTGGCCTTGTTCTTTCCACGAAGAATGCTGGCTACTTCTGATGAGAAACGGCCCAACACAGCGTTGGTTGCGTCGATCACCACCCATTCCTTTTTAACAGTTGCCTTGTTGGCCGAGATCGTTTTGTAGCTTAACGTATTCACTTTAATCCGTCCTTTAAAATTAATAGCTGATATTCAATACGACGAGCCAGGCTCGAACGAATTGGAGTGCAAAAATACAACTTTTTTTTTACGTACCAAGTTTATCAACTTTTAATTTGTTGAGAACTCGGTCGATTACAGTCTGGCTGTCTGTAAGAAGGATTGTTAAAAGGTTACCAGGTGAGTTTCTATCTGCCGGGTAATCTCAAGTGCCTTGAACCCTCCCTCCAGGCTCGAGAGAGAATGGCGCCCCCCTTCAAGCGCATGGATGAAACTCAGGCACTGACGGGCCACTTCTGCTTCGCCGGGCGGATCCGGCCTGAGCCTCACGGAAGCATCGCCCGCCGGAGGCCACAAAATCTTATCGGAAAATGAAAACCCGGCTTCCGCCTTCTGGTATTCTTCAAGGTGACTGGTCCCTTTCAGGAGATCGATCAGAATGATGCCATCTGACTGGATGATCTCAATGCGACGGTCCGGTATTTTTGCAAATTTCCGGATAGCCAGACTAATAACCGATCCATTGTGCAATTCAACGCGGATATCTAACTGGATGGTTGTTCCGTTCAGCAGCCGGGAGGCATGCGGCCTCACCCTTTTCACCGTGCTGCCTGATAGCCCCAGGGCAAGATCGAGATCGGCCAGGATGGTTTTAAAAACCTGCCGGTGGCTTTCTTCTGACGATAGTTCCGGGAGGAAATCGGTAATCCGGATACTCTGTGGTTGAAAAATATGCATCAGTGAACTCCGGAATGCGGGATGATACCAGTCGTGATGCCCAACCTGCACCTGAACGTGCGCTTCATGGGCAAGCTTGACCATGAAGGGTGCTTCATCCATGAATTCAAACACCGGAAAACCAAGTGAAAGGTGCCTCGATCGACGAATCACCTGTATGGCTTCGTTCATACTCCCGTTAATTTTCTCGGGAATCCATATCAGGTCGGAAAAATCAATCAGCTGCCGGGTGGCCAGGGGTGATGATTCCTGCGGATTAATCCAGCCTATAAGGCTTGAACCGGAAGTTTTCAGCGTTTCTTCAAGAACTTCCGACCATTTACCTTGCCCAGACAATATCCCGACTGAATACATTGTTTTTTATACAAATAAACCTGTTTTTAATTCTATCACAGGCTCAAAACCAGACAACTTATTAAATTGCACCTGTGTAAAACTTAAATTTGTTCCATATTCGTCAAATATGAATCAGAACCTGTTCAAACGATACGCGAACTTCCGGAATCTTTACCTGCTTTTACTTTTAGTGATGGCGGTCAGCCTGCCACTGTCGAAATATCTAACCAGTGCAGCACAGATACTACTGGTCGTAACCTGGCTGGCAGATAGGAAATTCGATGAAAAATGGCGCCGTATCAAGAGAAGTCCACAGATCTTGATATTCACCTTCCTGTTTCTTGTTCCCTTGCTGGCGATGGCTTACACAAAAGATATTCCGTTTGGCCTCAGTGATCTGAGAGTAAAACTCCCGCTATTTCTTTTGCCTTTGGTATTAGGCAGCATTAAACCGCTCAATAATAATGAGATGCGGATTATTCTGGGCGGATTTGTGATTGCCGTTTTTATCGGGGCCCTGGTCAGCCTGAGCATCATGCTGGGCATCGGACCTGCTGTTTATACTAACGATCGTGAAACCATTCTGTTTATTTCCCATATCCGGTTTGCCCTGATGGTTGTGCTCGCCATATTCATCCTTTTTTATTATGCCTTCGATCACCAAACTCCCCCCCGTTTGAACTTAATACTTGTGCCTTGCGCCTTGTGCCTTATTATTTTCCTCTTCCTTCTTAAATCCCTAACTGGTGTGGTGATACTGGTCATCGGAGGAATGCTGCTGACTTTGCGGTGGGGTTTGAAACAATCTAATTTTCTTGTCAGGTGGTTTGTAATAGTTGGTCTGGCCACGATTCCGGTTTTAGCCGGATTTTATCTGGACGACCAGGCCGGACGATTCTATACCATCAGAGACAATACCGGTGATCTTGACTTGACCACTGTTAAAGGAAACCCTTACTGGCACGATACTGCCAATCTGATGATTGAGAACGGCTATCATGTCGGTTTTTACCTGTGTGAACCTGAATTGAGCGATGCCTGGAACAGTGTTAGTAAAATGGATTACAACGGGCCCGACCGGAAAAGCCAGAAGCTTAAATACACCCTTATCCGGTATCTGACTTCTCTTGGGCTGCGTAAAGATGCCTATGGGGTGTCGCAACTGAAACCAGAAGACATTAAACTGATCGAGAATGGTTTTGCTAATTGTATTTACAAACATCCCAAAAGGTTCAGTGTCCGCATTTATGAAACCATCTGGGAAATTGATCAATATAGGAAGGGAGCCAATCCAAGTGGCCACTCTGTAACACAACGGCTTGAATATCTGAAAACCGGATGGGCAATATTCAGGGATCATCCGTTATTTGGCGTAGGGACCGGTGATACTAAAATGGCATTTGAACAAAAATACGAGCAGATGCATTCACCATTGGATCCTGCCTGGCGGTTAAGGGCCCATAATCAGTTTCTTACATTTCTGATTGCTTTTGGAGTCATTGGATTTATTTTGATAATCAGCGCAATCATTCTCCCGGTGATTTTGGAAAAAAGGGGAAACCCTTATTTTATTATGATGTTTTTCCTGGTGACCATGCTTTCCATGCTGAATGAAGATACCCTTGAAACTCAGGCCGGGGTTGTTTTTTTTGCAATTTTTTACTGCCTTTTCGTTTTTGCTGATAGTTCCTTGCCGACAACCGATAACCTCCATCCACCTCACCCCCGTCCCCTATCCCGCGCTCGCTCCGCTCACGGGAGAGGGGAGCGCTCTGGCGTGACAACTGATAACCGATAACATCTAATGGATCAAATAGATAAAATATTTCTCGCCCGGGCCATCCAGCTGGCCAGGGAAAATGTGGCGATTGGCGGTGGACCATTCGGGGCCGTTATTGTACAAAATGGCCAAACAGTGGCCGAATCAGTCAACCAGGTGATATCCATACCGGATCCGACCGCCCATGCTGAAATCCAGACGATACGGCTGGCTGCAAAAAACCTGAAAACCTTCGACCTGACCGGGACCACACTCTATACATCCTGTGAGCCCTGCCCGATGTGCCTTGGTGCTGTATACTGGTCACGCATCAACCGGGTGGTTTATGCATCCGACCGGCATGATGCAGAAAAAGCCGGCTTCCGGGATGCAGAACTTTACTTTGAGATCGCTTTGGATCCGGATCAGCGGGTGACCTCATTTGAACAACTGGATGTGCCGGAAAGTGGCCTGGAGTTTATCGACTGGAAGAATTCAGATATAAAAACAGACTATTGAAACATCGGCTGGATCATACCTTTTTTGATCGGGATGCTTTAGAGATCGCACCGGAAATCCTGGGCAAAACCCTGGTGAGAATATTGCCCGATGGGACCAGAATTTGCCTGCCAGTCACCGAAGTGGAAGTTTACCGGGGAATGGAAGACATTGCCTGCCATGCGAGCAAAGGCATGTCGGAGCGGAACCGGGTGATGTTCGGCCGGGGCGGTATAATATATATGTACCTCGTTTACGGCATGCACTGGATGTTCAACATAGTAACCGGAGAGCCAGGCCATCCGGAAGCCCTGTTAATCCGGGGTGTTGGAGATATTATCGGTCCGGGCCGTGTAACGAAACAACTGGAAATGGGGCGTGATTTTTACGGTGAAGATATGGTCTTGTCAGACAGAATCTGGCTCGCAGATGGGCAACTCATAATAAACTTCAGAACGGGCCCCCGGGTCGGCATTAAATATGCCGGCGAACCGTGGGTAAGCTTACCTTGGCGCTATTGGGTGGAAAAATGATGTAGAGACGCATAATTGCGTCTTTGAAATGAAGACGCAATTATGCGTCTCTACATCATGTTTATTTATTTTCTTTTAGTCTTGGCAATCAGGAATTCGTCATCGAAAACCAGATAGACGCTCCAAGAGTGATCGATCCTTCCGGTATCGTAATGATAATAAGGCTCAAAGCGTAAGGCAAATTTCAAAAAATGGGTCAGGTTGAGGTCAAGCTGATATTTTAAAACCAACATTTGACGGTCGGATTGGAGAAAAAGCGGGTCTTTCTGACTGACTGACTGGAAAATCAGCATGCCGTGAGGAGATATAAAATTATGCGCTTTCCAATAGCCGACCTCAAAACTTCCAATTTTTGTATCCAGAAAACACCGGCTGTAGCTGCCATGGCCGTATGGAACTGTTACCTGATCACCCGGATTGATTTCCAAAAATTCAACATAATTCTGGGCTAAGGCTACCGATTTTACAAAGGAATTCGAAATGAGCCAGTTCAGGCGTAATCCCTGGACCAGATTGAGCCGGGTGGAAGCCGGAAGATTTGTGGCATCAGTTTCCCCGCCCATATGCCTGAAAAGGGTGCTGAACGGCGCCGTAATCTGGAACAACTTTGAGTCAAAAAGCATAAATGTGGAGTTTGATCCGGCAGTAAAACGCTCCTGAAACGGATCTCCGGGTTTCAGAAATTGTTCCCAATTCAACCATACATCCGATCGGAACTGGGGATAATTCCATAACAGCTCAAGGCCGTTCTCATAATTATCGATCAGATAATTTTCGAAATCCTGAACCGGTTCTATAAGGTTGTGGTTAACGGTGCCATAGATTGTTCCGAATATCAGGCTGAAATGATCCGTCGCATCATATTGCAAACTCAGCACGGGAACGGCCCGTTCGAACCGGTCTTCTCCGTGGTACTTCAGCAAATTAGCGCCCGCGCGGATGGTGGTTTTGGTATCCGGATGATATTCCAGTAGCGGTTCGAAATAGATTCCAATCAATGAGGAGCCGGTCAGAAAGGGGTTTTTAAATTCATTATTCTTGAAATAGGCGGTACTCTTCATCCGGAAATACAAGCTCTTTGGGATGATACTATCCTGCCCCGGAGGAGTCTGGAATGCTGAGTATTCGGGCCAGAGGACTTCTCTGTGGTCCACCGTCGTTTTTGTCGTATCTGCCGTCTGCGATCTTCCGTCGGCGCCCCTCAAGCCAGCAATTACAATAAATAATATGATCAGCAATCGAAGCGTCACCACAGTCTGTTATCAGATTTATCGAGGAAAAACAGGTGAAAGTACAAAATTTCAGGTTCGTGCTTATAATCCCTACTTTTACGGCATGAAAATAGGTTCTGTTGTTTTACCGGAAAGGGCTTTGATTCTGGCACCCATGGAGGATATTACGGATGCTCCTTTCCGCCTGTTATGCAAGCGGTTTGGTGTTGACCTGATGTTCTCGGAGTTCGTGGCTTCCGAGGCAGTGATCCGGAAAATCGATAAAATCCTTATGAAAATGGAGATCCATCCTTCAGAGCATCCGTATGGGATTCAGTTATACGGAAAGGAAACCTCATCGATGGTTGCATCGGTAAAAATCGCCGAACAGTATCAGCCCGATCTTATCGATCTGAACTTCGGTTGTCCGGCCAAAAAGATCGCTATGAAAGGGGCCGGTGCCGGAATGTTACGCGACATCCCGCAATTACTGAAAATGACTGCTGCAGTGGTTCAGGCAACGCATCTTCCGGTGACCGTTAAAACCCGGCTGGGCTGGGACGACAACAGCAAGATTATCGTTGAACTGGCAGAGCAGCTGCAGGACACCGGCATTGCTGCTTTGACGATTCACGGCCGCACCCGTGCCCAGATGTACCTCGGCGAGGCCGACTGGACGCTGATCGGCGAGGTGAAGAACAACCAGAGAATGTATATCCCGATTATCGGGAACGGGGATATCGACTCACCCCAAAAAGCGAAACAGGCATTTGACAAATATGGTGTGGATGCGGTGATGATCGGCCGGGCAGCTATAGGCAGACCCTGGCTATTCAGGGAAGTCAGGCACTATCTAGATACGGGAGACTTACTCCCGCCGCAATTAGTTAAGGATCAGGTTCAATTGGTACGTGAACATATAGCTATGTCGGCTGTGGATCGCCCCGAGATTCGGGCAGTCAGAAGCATGCGTCGGTTCTTTGCCGTCTATTTCAAAGGATTACCTGATTTTCGTGAAACAAGGGTGAAATTGCTTCAGGCTGAATCATTCGAGGAGGTTAACCGCCTACTCGATTTGATCGGGGAAAGATGGGGGTACCTGCCGGCCTATTCATCAACCGAATCCGTAGCAAAATAGCGTTTCTTCATAACCCGCAGCGGAACCCACGCGGCAAAGTAGCCAATCACGCCAACCAAAAAAATAACCAGCAGAAAATCGCTGAACAGCATCCTTACCGGGTACACATTCACTACAAATGACCCGGTATTGGGAAAGCGAATGATCCCGAACTGCTGCTGCAGCATGCAAAAAACCGCACCCAGAATCAGTCCGATCATCATCCCGATCCCCGTTACCAACAGGCCTTCCCACAGAAATACCTGTCTGATTTTAACCTGACTGGCACCCATGCTGCGCAAGATCTGCATATCGGTCTTCTTTTCCAGCATCAGCAGGGTTAATGATGAGATCGTATTAAAAGAGGCAACCATCAGAATAAAACTAAGAATCAGAAAGATAGCCCATTTTTCTGATGACATGACGCGGTAAAAATCGGCATGCTGGCGAAGCCGGTCTGATATCCTGAAATCCTTCCCGAAAACAGACAACAATTTTTTGATGATATCGGGTGTCTGCCGGGCATCAGTAATTTTTATCTCCAGTGCACTGACCTCCCCGGCTGAATAATCAAAAAAATCGCGCGCAAAATCCAGTGGTACAATGAGATATTTTGAATCGTAATCTTGCTGGATCCCGAAAACCCCGGATGGAAAGAGAAAGCGATGATTGATGGATTGCATTGGATTCAGGAGAATCCTGCCGGATCGCTTCGGTACATAAACATGAATCGGATTGATAAAATTGAGCCCGACACCCAACTCGCCGGCAAGCTCCTGGCCGATCACCCCCATTGGTGTATCGCCGGCAGCTAAACGGACCTCCCCATCGACCAGCAGGGAATCAATGCCTGAAACTTTGGTAAATTCCGGACCGACGCCCTTGACGGTGGCTATTGCCTGACGATCACGGTATTTCAGCAAGGCATTCTCTTCCAAAACCTGACAGTAATACGCTACCCCCGGAATGGCCTGTACCCGGCTAAGAAGAATCGAATCGGCACTGAACGTTTTCCCCTCAATGGCTGTGATTTTGATATCCGGATCGAAGGAACTGAACAGCGACCGGATCAGGTGATCAAGGCCGTTAAACACTGAAAGCACAATGATAAGGGTCATGGTGCCAAGGGTAATTCCGGCTACAGAGATCCGGGATATCCAGTTAATGATGTGCCTCGACCGGCGTGCCTTGAAATATCTGAAAGCGATAAAAAGAGGCAGGTTCATTATTTCAATAATTCACTGATCCTATCTACATAATCCAGGGAATCGTCAAGGTAAAAACGCAATTCCGGGATGTGCCTTACCTGTTTCCCTATCTTTTTACCCAACTCAAACCGGATCATTTTAGTTTTTTCTTCTAGTAGTTTGACTATCTCTTCAGCCCTGGATGAAGGGAAAACGCTGATATAGGACTTTGCCTGGCTCAGGTCGGGGCTCATCCTGACCTGGGTCACTGATATCATGGAGCCGTGATCGGCCAAACCGATTTCTCCCCTGAAGTATTCAGCCAATTCCTTCTGGATCAGCCGGGCTATTTTTAGTTGACGTGTTGTTTCCATCTGATGGTCCTCCTCACTGGTTAAACGATATCAAAGGTAATCAAACCAGACTAAAGGAGGAATTTCTATCTTTGGAACCGTTTATACAGAACAAAATCAGCATGAAAGAAACGGTATTAAGCGGAATCCGGTCGACCGGGAACCTTCATTTGGGTAATTATTTTGGTGCAATCCGGAACTTTGTACGGATGCAGCATGAATATAACTGCTATTTTTTCGTCGCCGACTGGCATTCATTAACCACTCATCCGCATCCCAGAGACCTTCATGCCAATGTGAAAACGGTTTTATCGGAATACCTGGCCTGCGGGATTGATCCTGAAATTGCCACCTTGTATGTTCAAAGTGATATTCCGGAAATTGCCGAGCTGTATTTACTGATGAACATGAATGCCTATATCGGTGAACTGGAGCGAACCACCACCTTTAAAGAAAAGGTCAGGAAACAGCTGGATAACGTTAATGCCGGTTTGCTGACCTATCCTGTTCTGATGGCTGCAGATATTATTATCCATAAAGCGAATAAAGTCCCGGTTGGTAAGGATCAGGAGCAGAATATCGAGATGGCCCGGCGGTTTGCCCGGCGGTTTAATACGATTTATGAAACCGAGTATTTCCCGGAGCCTGAAGGTTTTAGCTTCAGCGGTAACCTGATAAAGATACCTGGTTTGGATGGATCCGGGAAAATGGGGAAATCAGAAGGGAATGCGATCAACCTGGCTGATGATGCAAAAAAGATTCATCAGAAGGTGATGAGGGCAGTAACCGATGCCGGTCCAACCGAGATGAACCAAACTCCTCCCGAAGCCATTGAAAATCTTTTTAAACTGATGGAGGTGGCCAGTACCCCAGAAACCGTGATTCATTTCAGGGAGCAATATGCAAAATGCCGGATCCGCTATGGTGATTTGAAAAAACAATTATCTGCAGATATTATCCGGCTAACGGCTCCAATTCGGACCCGGATTCTGGAAATTCAGGCCGATGATGCCTATCTGGCGAAAGTGGTAAAAATGGGAGCCGAAAAAGCCCGGATCAGTGCATCCGCGACCTTGCGGGATGTGAGGGAGATTATCGGATTCAGGAAGTTTTAATGCTCCCAAAGGCATTCGCGGTCAGTGACCGGTGCTCCCAAAAGCGTTCGCGGTAAGGAACGGGGTCCCGGCCTTCGCCGGGATGACACTTCTCCGTATTGAACTCACCTCCTCACTCCCTTAACTCCCTTAACGATCTTTTCTTTCTTCTCGCTCTTCTCTTTCTTAACCTCTTATAGTCTTAAAGTCTTCTCGTCTTCTTATCGTCCCTGTTTAGGATAGTCCAGGTTATAGTGCAATCCCCGGCTTTCCTTGCGCTGGCGGGCATGTTTGACGATCAGGTAAGCCACTTTGATGGCATTCCTCAGTTCACAGAGTTTTACTGATACTGTTGACTGGCTATACAGTTCCTCGGTTTCGCGATAGAGGATATAGATCCGGTCAACGGCCCTTTTCAGACGGGCATTGGTACGGACAATTCCCACATAGTTGGTCATAATCTGTTGCAACTCTCTGGTACCTTGGGTGATTAGTACCATTTCATCGGGATTGCGTGTTCCCTCATCGTTCCAGGGTGGTATTTCCAGTTGGTGCTTCAGATCTGGCAGTTTCCGGCCCGAATCAATGGCTGCCCGGTGGGCAAAAACTACTGCTTCAAGCAACGAATTGGATGCCAAACGATTTGCACCATGTAAACCGGTGCAGGCCACTTCGCCCGCGGCATACAGATTACGGATGGTAGTCTGGCCATTTTCATCGGTACGGATACCCCCGCAGAAATAGTGAGCGGCAGGAACAACCGGCACAGGCATCCGGGTCATATCAATCCCAATAGAAAGGCATTTCTTATTTATATTCGGAAAATGAGCTTTTAAGCTTTCGGGCTCAATATGAGTGCAAACCAGATTAACAAAATCCTCACCGCGGTTTTTCAGTTCCGTATCTATGGCATGGGCTACGATGTCCCTTGATGCCAGTGATCCGCGCGGGTCATATTTGTTCATGAATTCCTCGCCATCCTGGGTTTTAAGTATCCCGCCAAAGCCGCGTACGGCCTCAGAAATCAGGAATGACGGACGTTCTCCGGGATTATACAGGCTTGTGGGGTGAAATTGAAAGAATTCAACATGATCCACATAGGCTTTAGCCCGGTAAGCCATAGCAATTCCGTCGCCCGTTGCAATCGGAGGATTGGTGGTTGTCTGATAAATATATCCGCTCCCGCCGGTGGCTAAGAGGGTGATCTTGGAAAGAATGGTATCGATCCGGTTATTTTCGATATCAAAAGTATAGGCTCCGTAACACTCGATTTCGGGATTACCGCGGAACACCGGGGTACCCAGATGATGCTGCGTGATCAGGTCGAGCGCAAAGGACTTTTCCATGATCGTAATATTTGGATGAGACCGGACGCGGCCCGAAAGTGCGCGCATGATCTCTGCTCCTGTGCTGTCCTTGTAATGCAAAATACGATTCTCCGAATGTCCTCCCTCGCGGTTCAGGTTAAACTTACCATCGGTATCTTTATCAAAATTGGCGCCCCATCCGATCAATGACTTGATCTGTTCCGGTGCCTCATTTATCACCATTCTCACGATTTTCTCATCACATAGCCCGTCACCGGCAATGAGGGTGTCCTGAACATGCTTTTCCGGGTTATCCGGGGGGTACATCACCGAGGCAATGCCACCCTGGGCATACCAGGTGTTGGTTTCTTCGAGGTTTGTTTTGCTGAGCAAAATAACACTTCCAAATTCGGCAACCTGCAACGCAAAGGACATTCCTGCGAGGCCGCTGCCAACTACCAAAAAATCAGTTTTGTGTTCCATCGTTGCAAAAATCGGATAAATTAAGGAATTACCCTATTTTTGGAGCCTGATATACCGATTGTTTCAAAATGAATCAAGAAGAAGTATTTAAAAAGCTGGTTTCCCATTGTAAGGAATACGGTTTTGTTTTCCAGTCATCGGAGATTTACGACGGACTAAGTGCCGTATATGATTATGGCCAGTATGGTGTTGAGCTTAAGAATAATATCAAAACATATTGGTGGGAATCAATGGTTCTGCTTCATGAAAACGTGGTGGGGATTGATTCTGCCATATTTATGCATCCCACCATCTGGAAAGCATCCGGACATGTGGATGCCTTCAATGATCCGCTCATCGATAACAAAGATTCTAAAAAGCGTTATCGTGCTGATGTGCTGATTGAGGATGAGATGGCTAAGATGGAGGGGAAGATTGACAAGGAGATAGAGAAAGCACGCAAGCGATTTGGTGATTCTTTCGATGAAACCATGTTCCGGCAAACCAATCCCAGAGTGACTGAAATTCAGGTTAAGATTAATTCGCTGCATAACCGGTTTACCAAAGCCCTGAACGATGGTGATCTCAATGAACTCAGGCAGATCATTATCGACAGTGAAATCGTTTGTCCGGTTTCCGGTACCCGCAACTGGACCGAAGTTCGCCATTTTAACCTGATGTTTTCCACCGAGATAGGCTCAACGGTTGACGGAGCTTTAAAAATTTATCTTCGGCCGGAAACTGCACAGGGAATTTTTGTGAACTATCTGAATGTTCAGAAAACCGGCCGGATGAAGTTGCCGTTCGGGATTGCCCAGATCGGAAAAGCTTTCCGTAATGAGATCGTTGCCCGGCAGTTCATTTTCCGTATGCGTGAATTCGAACAGATGGAAATGCAGTTTTTTGTTAAACCGGGTGAAGAACTGAAATGGTTTGAATACTGGAAAGCTATACGGATCCAGTGGCACCGCGCACTGGGTTTCAATCCGGAGCATTATCGCTTTCACGATCATGATAAACTGGCGCATTACGCGAACGCCGCAACCGATATCGAATATAAATTCCCGTTCGGATTCAAAGAGGTGGAAGGGATTCATTCCCGCACCGATTTCGATCTGAGCCGTCACCAGGAATTTTCGGGCCGCAAGATTCAATATTTCGATCCGGAAACCAACGAATCGTATATACCTTTTGTCGTTGAAACCTCTATCGGGGTTGACCGGATGTTTTTGCAGGTGATCTCGGAAGCTTATGCCGAGGAGGAGGCACCCACTGCCGAAGGCGGCACGGATATCCGTACGGTCCTGAAACTCCCGCCGCCACTGGCTCCGGTAAAACTCGCCGTTTTCCCTTTGGTTAAAAAAGATGGACTTCCCGAGATTGCACGGCAGATCATTGATGACCTGAAATTCGACTTTTACTGCCAGTACGATGAGAAAGATTCAATCGGAAAGCGGTACCGCAGGCACGATGCCATCGGAACACCGTATTGCGTAACGGTAGATCATCAGACCGCAGAGGATAATACCGTAACCATCCGTGACCGTGATTCAATGGAGCAGGAAAGGGTGGCCATTTCAGCTCTGCGTGAGTTGGTGGGCACTAAGGTGAATATGAAAAACCTTTTGAAATAGTAAAGTAAAAAAGTTTAGATTCCAATTCAGAATTGTCGAGTTCCGAGGTTTGAGATTCAGGTCACCATGAAGTTGAAATTTACAACTTCACGAATACTTGAATCTGTAATTTCGTCATTCGGAATTCTAAATTCGAATCTCATCTCTGTTACTTCTTACTTCTGATAACCGATAACCGACAACAAAAAACACATTGTATGAAAACTGTCCTGCGTTCCATCTTGCCAGAGCTGTTAATGGTAGCAATAATGGCTGTACTGGCCCTGTCCTTTATGAGCCCGGTATTTGAAGGTAAAATTTTGTATCAGAATGATATAGTGCAGGCCAAGAATATGGCCCAGGAGGTGGAACAGTACCAGAAGCAGACCGGGGAATATTCAGCCTGGACCAATTCTGCTTTCGGGGGGATGCCGGCTTATCAGATTAAGTCGGCCCCATCAGGAAATATTTTTCTGTGGTTGTTCAGGGCCCTGAAACTGTTTCTTCCGGGATTTACCGTTGCCATCCTGTTTGTCTGTATGATGGGCTTTTATTTTCTGCTCCGGACCCTGAAACTCAATCAATGGCTGGCACTCGCAGGTGCTATTGCTTTCGGGTTTGGGGCTCATAACCTCCAGCTGATCGGTGCCGGTCATGTGAGTAAGATTTACGCAATTGCCTATATGGCTCCTGTCATTGCAGGGGTGTTCCTGGTGTTCAAACGGAAATATCTGATCGGGGGACTCGTCACAGCAGTAGGATTTGGCATTCAGCTGGTTACCAATCATCCTCAGGTTTCCTATTATCTCGGAATCATTATCCTGGTTTATATGCTGGTGGAATTGGTGTTTGCCATCCGCGATAAATATTTCGATCATCTCGTAAAATCGGGTATAACACTTTTTGTAGCCCTGATATTGGCCATCCTGCCAAACATGACCGCGTTGATGACCACTCAGGAGTATAGTAAGGAATCGACCAGAGGGGAATCCGAGCTTATTAAGCCGGGTGAAACCAAAACAAAGGGACTGGATGTAAAATATATTACCGATTGGAGTTACGGGATCGGAGAAACGATCAACCTTTTTATCCCAAACTTCAGCGGCGGGGGATCAAGCCATGATCTGGGAACCAAATCTGAGATGTATAAGGCAATGATGAGCAATCAGATACCCGAACAGCAGGCAAAACAGTACACACGGGGTATTGGGTACTGGGGAAGTCAAACCCTGGGAACTGCCGGACCGCATTATATCGGTGCCATTTCAGTATTCCTGGCTGTCCTCGGTTTGTTTATTGTTAAAGGGAAAAAGAAATGGTGGCTGGCCTCGATAATCGTGCTATCCATAGTTTTGGCGTGGGGTCGTAATTTCATGGGACTGACTGAATTTTTCGTGAACCATGTTCCGTTGTATGCCAAGTTCCGCGATGTGACCAACACTCTGATAATTGCACAATTCGCGATTCCTTTGCTGGCTTTTCTGGCCATTAAAGAGTGGTTTGCCAATGATGAGCTGGATCTTCAGATGAAATTAAAAAAGCTCTACACTGCCGTTGGAATAGCCGGAGGAGTTGCGCTTCTTGTTGCGCTGATTCCTTCGATGTTCGGATCTTTCACCAGCGTTACTGACGGCACTCTGCCCGACTGGATCAAAGAGCCACTCCGGAACGACCGCATCAGCCTTGCACGCCGTGATGCTTTCAGAACTTTGATTTTTGTGATTGGTGCGGCCGGAATTCTCTGGTATTCATTGAAATCCAAGACCAAAAAGGAGTACTTGTACATCGGTCTTGCGTTGCTTATTCTGGTTGATATGTGGTCAGTCGGGAAGAGGTATCTGAATAAAGATAATTTCATCAGCAGCCGTCAGATTGAGCAGACTTTCAAAGCCACTCCGGCCGATGAAACTATTCTCAAGGACAAGGACCAGGGATACAGGGTACTGGATATGACTACCAGCCCGTTCCAGAGTGCCCGTACTTCGAGGTTCCATAAATCGATTGGTGGATACCATGGTGCAAAATTGGGCCGTTATCAGGATTTGATCGATAAGTATCTGTTTCCTAATACGACGGCAATTGGAGCAGTATTCCAGGATAAACCTACATTTGAAAAGTTCGATGCGGCCATTGCCGGGATGAATGTTTTAAACTTGCTGAATACCAAGTATATAATTTTCAGACCTGCTCCCATTGTCAATAGTCACGCCTATGGGGATGTATGGTTTGTAGACCGGGTGAAGTGGGCTGAGAATGCCAATCAGGAACTTGATGCATTGGGCACTTCGCAGTTGATGGCAGAAGCTGTTGTGGATAAGCGGTTTAAGCAACAACTCAGCACATTGCCAGCCCAACTCTCACCGAACCCGGAGCCTGACGTAATTTCTCTGGTAGAGTACAAGCCGAATTATCTTAAGTACGATGCTAAAACTTCTGATAATCGGCTGGCTATCTTTTCCCAAATATACTATCCCTATGGCTGGCAAGCCTTTATCGATGGCAAAAAGGCCGAACATATCCGGGCCGACTATACCATGCGCGCCATGTTGATTCCTGCCGGTAAGCACACGGTCGAATTCCGTTTCGAGCCGAAAACACTGAAGACGGGTAAGATGATCAGTTTGATTGGGAGTTTGCTGGTGCTATTGCTGATTATCGGGACGGCGGTGGTGGAGATCAGAAGTAAGAAAGCTAAGGGATAGCGGCTCTTAGTCCATCTGAGGCCTCTGGTAGCGTGAAGGGGTCCCCGCCTGCGCGGGGATGACAAGGCTGCCTTTCAAAAAAAGAGTGAGGGGGCAAGGGTGTGAGTGTGAGCTTACTGCTTAATGCATCTCACATAGCACGCCTCAGGCGTACGATATCCGATGATGTACAGCAGAAGCGGATGATAGATCCACTCGGTTCGGTTGAAGCTTTGCACAAAATTCCAGGAATCCCTTGAGAAGTTGATGCCCGTGAAATAGCGGGTTGTATCCTCACCGGTGAATCCGGAGGTCCAATACCTTACGCCCGATCGGTCATCCTTAAACTCGCCTTCCATCGGGTTTTTTGGATCTCCGTATTTGTAATATCCTTTCATTTCAATACCGAGGTTCTCAATGGATGACACACCGAAATAGTAAAGAATGCCAAAAGGCTGTGAATAGGTCTTGAACAATCCTGACCATTGATCGGGCGAAGGAATCCGCCACCCCGTGGGGCAAATATCCCGAAACAAGGCAGGCGATGGGTAGTAATTGGCTTCCACCCAGGTATACAGACCTCCATATTTCTCGAAGTTTATACTGTTATTGAAGTATAAGAATTCAGCCAGATCATTGTTGGTTTGAGTAGTGTTGCACGGAACCGGTGTTCCGTAACGAAGATTCTCGGCCATCCACCAGTTTTCCCCGATCTTTACGATCCGGTAGCGGTTGCCGTCCCGGGAATCGGTGAGGATATCAACCTGACGGTTCGGACTCAGTATAAAAACCGAATCAATGGCTGTGGCCGTTCCTCCATCCTCATCTGCCACTTCAAGGATATACTTCTGATACCCGGTCCTGCTGAACCGGGCGGTATAGCTTGATCTGGTTGAAAAGGCGGTTTCCCAGGTACCGTCAGCATCCACATCCCAGCGGTAGCGCAGAATAAAATAGGAGCTTTCATTATCCGATGAGTTCTTTCCGTCGAGCATAAAAACAGTTGTGGTATCACCTGTCCCGGGAAGGGAAAAAACCGCAGCAATGGGCGGGGTGTTTTCAGGCTCACAGGAAGCGATCAATCCGGTCAGGATAATATATATTAAATGCCTGGTATTCATGTTAATAAAATCTGAAATTCAGATGTTTGGTGTATTGTCCGATCATAATTGAATCTTTACTGCGAGGATCGAGTTCCAGGTCGAATGAATTAATAGTCTGTGAGGTGAATAAACCGATACCGTTAATAATATTGGTGACCGGAAATCCGATCTGGTCAGGTGGCTGGACCTGATTCATCAGGCGGTATTCATACAAGTCGGCCGGAATACCCACGATGACAACCTGGAAACCGTTTACAGGCCGGTAGCTGACCGACCGATCCTGCCGGACCTGACCAACGATCCGTTTCATGATGTCCTGGCCAAATATTGATTCCGTGCCCCCTTTGCCAGGTTCCAGACTGTGATATTCACGCCAGCTGATGCTTCGGGCAATAGTAGTATCCGGATAAACGTCTGTGTAATATAGCTTAAAGTACATTTCAGAATAGGAGGCTTCCGTTTTCCAGGCAAACTCAAGTGGATTCAGGAAGATGTTTATGGTTGCGGATAATCTCGGCGAGAGTAAATGTGCAGAAGGATAGGCCTTCGTTTTTGCAAAAATCAGGGGCAGTCCGGGGATTTCGACGATAAGGTGGTATTCCTGGTTAAGGATTGATCCGGTAAAAAGGGGCTCTGTCTCAGGTGACCTGACCAGTATATAGTTCCAGTTTGGTTTTTCAAGGAAGGTTCCGGGCAACCTGGAAATCAGGTCAGTTTTGATAAGTTCGGCTTTGCTCACCAGGAAATCCCCGTTCCATTTTTCCAGCCATACCGTGGCAACCGGGAAATAGACAGAATCTTCGATCCGGGCATAATTCAGGGCTGATCCTAATCCGGAAAAGGTTTTGGTCACCCGCACGCTGAGGGTATCCCGGTGGAGTTCCAGAACACTATAAACAACCGGGATCGTCACATAGTCAGGCGATTGCGGATCCAGTTCGTTGTTGCAGGAGAATCCAATGAATCCCGCAAAGCCGATGATGAAAAGGGTCCTGGAAAAAGAAACCAACCTCATGGTACCATCAAGATCAGGTTAATACTCCGGGGGATTGATCAAAGGTAGTGAAAGTTGAGATTCTAAAATCGAATCTCTGACTTCAACCTACCATCCCCCCCTGTCATTCCCCACCGGGGGACCGCTTCATGAAGATGTCTTTATAAGGAAATGATATTTAGTTACAAAAAAAAAATATCTTGAGATGCCTTTTCATCTATCTGTCCCCACCATAAATTCTAATCAAACAGTCCTATGAAAAAGTTTAATTTAATCAGTGGGATTCCTGTTTGCATTTGTGTTTTTCTAATCTCTTGCTCCACTAAGATCAAGACAGAATTACCGGTTATAGATGTCATCGGCGCACTTAAAAATGAGAAGTCGCTGAAATTGAGCGAGATCGTCGATCATATCGAATATGTCAAACTGGAAACAACCCCGGAATGCCTTATTGGTGGCGGACAAGCGGTATTGGCTGGCAATACTATCTACATTAAAAATTTTCGGCCTACCAGCCTGCTGGTCTTTGACGGCCAGGGGAAGTTTTTAAGGCAGATCAGCAGGCAGGGCAAGGGCCCCGGAGAATATATAAATTTTGCCTATTTCGACGTCAGTCCGGATAACCGGTACATTGCCATCGGCGGTTTTGGCGGTGGGATAAGACTTTATACAATTACGGGAGAATTCACGACACAATCGGATTATAACAGTCTCTCCTGGTCCGGTTTTCTCTTCCTGAACCCAAACAAACTGATTACCTATGAATCGCGGCAGAATGGCCACCAAAAAGGGTACCCGATAATGATGGCCTGGAACACTGAACATCTTCAATCGGATACTCTGTTGTGTATAGATATGGAGCCTCAGGAGTCGGATAGGTCGGTTCTCATGGTTTTCAACCCATTTTATCCTTTCAAAGGCAGAATTAATTTCATGGAAGCCGCGAATGATACCCTTTATCAATTGGATACCGATCTGAAAATTTCTCCCCGGATGGTTGTGGACTGCGGTGAAAGGGCTTTAACGGAAGAAACACTTTTTATGGCTCCCGGCAAATCAATAATCAGGGTTTATCCGGTTTGTGAAACGAATAATTATCTGTTTATAAACTCCTATAGTGGAGAGGATTACAGAGTTTTTGTTTTTAACAAAAGGTCTGGTGAAACCTTTCGGATGCCGGTCAGGCAAAGCCTGTTCGACGAAAAGGTAAAAACTTATGGACCCGAAAACGATCTGGAAGGTATCGATTTTACATTCAACGGGCTTAGGGTGAACGATAAAACCTGGACCTCTATTCTTCAGATAGTGGACCTGAAAGCTTTTTTTGAATCCGTGAAACCGGATCTGCTGAAACTGAAAACCCGGAAGTATCTCGATCAGCTCCGCAAGCTTACCGACGCCAGCGACCTGAACGACAATCCGATCGTGAGGATTGTACACCTGAAATAGGATTTGGGGAGATTGAAGGAGAAGTAAAAATTTAGAGATTCGAATTCAGAATTCCGAGTTCCGAGGTGCGAGATTCAGGTAATCTAGAAGTTGTAAATCCCTACTTCATAAATACTTGAATCTTATACTTCGTAACTCGGAATTCTCAATTGGAATCTCATAATTTCACTCCAAAGTGATCTCCTTTTCCAATACCCCGCCTCTCGTAGAAAGCACCTTCACTTTCCCTTTAATTGTATTCTTGCCATAAGAGCGAATAGTAAAGGTTGCAGTAGCTTCCTGGTTTTGCCACAGATGATCGGCATAGCGGGTTTTGTCGGTAGTTTTTGGATCCACAATTTTGATTTTTGGCTGATCACCTTCCATAAGTTTTTTATCAAAATCCAGCACGGCCTGATCCAATTGCACAATTTTAACACGCTGGGCGATATTAAGTGCTGTTGGGATCCGTGCGGTGTTTTTCCAGCTGACGGTTACCTGGTAATCCGTCGAATCTTTGTAATCTTTCAACTCTTTCACTTTGAACTTATTCCACTCGAGGGTTGGCAGATCCTCAGCCATGGCCAGGTTAAACATGGCCTGTTTTCGGATCCAGGGTTCGAGATGTTCAGGCGGAGGATTCTGTGAGAAAAATTTTGGATGATAGCCGCCGTTCTCAACCGGACCGAGGAAGGGATGCATCACGCTGGTCCATTCTTTAAAACCGCGGCCGCCATTTTCCTGATCGTCCCAAAGGAGTATATCGAGTTCATCTTTTTTGCCGTCTTTATTGAGATCGGCATACAGGCCACCATTCCAGATTTCATCACCGTACCAGATGGCACCGAAATAGCTGTAACCGAAATCCGGACCGTGGCCGAAAAGAGGTTCCGCCTTGGTGCTGTCGCCGGAATAGTCGTTGACCGGTTCTTTGGTGTTATATTCATCATATACATCACCTGCCCAGGGATATCCGGTAATCTTCATGCCGAGTGTATCATAATATTCCAGAAGTTTACGGTCGGCCTCGTACATGCCTTTTGCCGAAAATTCCGTTGATGGGCCGCGGAGGTGCATGGGAACCTGGGTGTCCATGGAGTTGACCACTGAAACGTTTGGATGGGTCATCAGGAAGTTGAAAAGGGCACGGGTTTCAGATTCGCTGAGCGGGAATTCACCGGCACCGTTCTGAGTCCAGCCCCGGCCTGTAACATCGAGCCTATCTTCCGGACGCCAGTTTTCAGGATAATTCCTGTGCAGGTCGAGTCCGCCAATGCCATCTTCATTGATTTTCCCATCGCCATCGTTGTCCCAGCCTTCTGATGCACTGGTCCATAGTCCTTTCCCTTTATGAACGCGCTTCATGAGCCGGCCGCCTTCGAAAAATGCCGCTGGCTTGTCGGTGTCCTTGCCTGTCTTTTTATTGGCTAAAGTTACCTGCAGAATCGGTCGGCCTTCATAACTAAACCCAACCTCATACAGATCAACCAGATCTGGATACTTCTCTGCCCATCGCTTCATCCAGGTATACACCACATCAACTGTATGGTATCGGTCCCGGGTGAGAGTTTCACCGGCTGAATATTCCACCTCTTTATGCTTAACCTGCCGAAAAACGCTGGTTCCGTGACGGTAACCCTTAACCGTATAATGCGTGGTATCCTTGTCGGATTCGGGCCAGACAGCAATGTTAAGGGGCCTGATCTGAGCAGTCGCGGATAAGGATAGAAACGAAAAGAAGGTTAAGAACGAAAAGAATGGCAAGAAGGTTGGTTTATGTTTCATAGAGCACTTTATTTTGGTTGACTACTTTTCTTGACTATCCACTGATGACTCTGATATCACTGATTTTATCTGTATTATCAGTGGTATCTGTGGACCTCTGTGGTTCTCCGTGGTCTCTGTGTAACTTTCTTACACGGAGTTACACAGAGGACCACAGAGTTACACAGAGAACTTAATAATACTTGAATCTGTAACTTCAGAATTACAAATGGATTTCGCACCCACCTCCCTTAAATCTACCCTGGATCATCCGATATTTAATTCAATCAAAACCTTTTATTCTGCATATAGTACCACCCAAACCTCACCGCTATAGGGATATGCCTGAGGACAGTCGGGATCAGGCCATAGTGGCGGACCATGGAGTGAAACCGCTCCCGCAGGCTGATACCGATATTTTTTTTTGAATGGCCGCCATCGAGGAATGCGCAGAGTACAAGATGTGTATTGATGATGTGCTGATGTACTGATTGGCCTTGAGCCTTGAGCCTTGAGCCTTGAGCCTTCTTCAGTACTCTGATAACCCAGTCAAAATCGGCTGAATGACTGTATTGCGGGTCAAACGGTTCCGCTATTTCCCGGCTCACGACAATCGCCTGATGGCATACCAGCATCCCCTTTTTAAAGTTTTTCCAGGTAAGAACTTCCGGCGGTCTCAGTCTACGCAAGCCAACCTCCCGGTACTCGTAATCCACAATCATGGTATCGCCGTAATAGACAAGGTTGCCTTCCCTCTGCCCGGAACCTAAGTAGTCAGCAAAGATTTTCTCCAGAGTATCCGCCGCATAAACCTGGTCCCCAGCGTTCATAAACCACACATAATCACCAGTGGAAGCTGCCAGGCCCTTGTTCATGGCGTCATATATACCGCGGTCGGGCTCACTGATCCAGTAACTGATCTGCTTTTCATACAGTAGGATGATCTCAACGGTTCCATCGTCTGAGCCCCCATCAATCACAATAAACTCGATGTTGGGATACGTTTGGCCTACAATACTTTTGATGGTTTTTTCGATCAGGCTCAGGCTATTATAGACAACCGTAATCACTGAAATTACAGGTAATCCCGCTTCTTTCACGGGTGATTGGCCATTGAGCCGGTATCCGCCTTGCAAGGTCTCTTCCATCATGATCGGTTTGGATCGGAAATTAGTTAATTTCGCACAAAACCTGATATGTTTTACGGTTTACTCAAAATACAACGATTTTTCGAATCTCTTTACCAGGCCCTGATCAGTTTGGTGCGGGTATTTTTCCGTTTTCGTTTCCGGTCGGATCTCAATAAGATCAATGCTTCCGGTAAGGAGCTGGTCATTTTGGCCAACGGCCCATCCCTGCGGTCCGATCTCGATAATCATCCCGGGTTTTTCCTTGACAAGCAGCTGATGTGCGTCAATCAGTTTGTGTTAAGTACAGATTATGAGCGTTTAAAACCTCAATTTTATATACTGCTGGACATCGGTTTTTTTATTGAAAATACGATTCCGAGGGTGGCAGAGGTGCGTGAACAGGTTAAGCAGGCACTGATCCGGAAAACGACCTGGCCGATGACATTCTGTTGCCCGGCCGAGGGCAGGAACAGCTTCTTTCACCGTGATTTGGCAGCTTCGGGGATACCTGTGAAATTTGTTTTTTTTAATCGTACAGTGGTCGACGGATACAGGCCGGTCAGGCATTGGCTGTACCGGCGGCAGATGGGAATGCCCCCGCCGCAAAACGTTCTGATCGGGGCACTTATGGCCGGACTGGCCTTCGGGTTCAGCCGGATTATCATTCTTGGGGCCGATCACTCCTGGCACCAGGGCCTCGAAATCGGGACGGATGGAAAACTGGTGTCGGCCGAGCACCATTTTTATGATAAGCAACCCTGGAAAGTTGCTGTCCAACATCCCGAAACCCTGCAAAGAGCAACCATTCACGACTATTTCTTCAACCTCTATCGTACATTCCGCAGTTATCAACTTATTCAGGAATTTGCCGGATCGAGGGGTGTCAGAATCATCAATGCAAGTTCCATAACCTTCATCGATGCATTTGAGCGTAAAAATCTTGCTGATTATCCCTGGGATCAGCGCTGACCCAGGTAAATCCCTGCCAGATCAAAATCCACCTGATCATCAATATCAATCGAATCTTTCCGGTTCATTATATAGGCGTAGGCACCGGTTTTCAGGAACAGGGTCCGTTCTTCGATCATCCTTGGAATCCGGCAAAAATAGAGGGCTCCGTTCAACCGGTAATAGGCTGGCAATTGCTGCGATGGGGTTTTCTGAACGCTTTCAGGGATAAATCCATCCAGTGATAAATTAGCTGGCAGGGTATTGCTCCAGAGTGGTGAATGTTCAGATTTACAAACAGATATAATAGCATCCGCCTTTTTTGCTTCGAGCAGGTTAACTGCCTCCCGGATGTTTTCAGCCGTCCGGAGTGGCGAAGTGGGTTGCAGGCAGGCCAGATGCGTCCAATGGGTTTCTTTACCTGCCATCAACTCATTGGCAGCATGAATCAGCACTTCAATGGAAGGTGTATCATCAAGGGCCAGTTCCCCGGGCCTCATGAAAGGGACCTCGGCACCAAACTGTGCAGCCATAACGGCAATTTCCCAGCTATCGGTGCTAACCACCACCCGGTCGAAAACACCGGATTCCATGGCGGCTTCAATGGCCCATCCGATCAGCGGCTTTCCCGCGATCATCATCAGGTTTTTCCCCGGAAGGCGTTTGCTGCCTCCCCGTGCGGGGATAATCGCTATATAGGGACTTGGTTTATTCATTAAACAGCCTGTTATAATCAAGATTGGCACGCTCATAATCTTCCGGTTTTCCGATATCCATCCAAAACTCCCGGATCGGGAAGGAGAGGGTAGTCATCCCCTTTTCAACTGCTTGCTCAAATAAGCCGGTCATATCCAAAGGAAGGTCTTTGGGTATCAGGTTCAGGGTTTCGGGGGTCAGAACGTATATTCCAGCATTTACGTAGAATTGCTGGATGGGCTTTTCTTCAATGGATACGATATTTTCCTTATTCAACCTGACGACCCCATAAGGTACTTCCATTCCATATTCCCGGATGCACATGGTGGCGTCGGCACCGTTCCGGATGTGAAAATCCATCAGGCTTTCAAAATTTACAAGAGTCAGAATATCAGCGTTCATAACGAAAAATGATTCATTTGGTGCCCTTTTGAGCAATCCCAAAGCCCCGGCCGTTCCCATCCGCTGATTTTCCTCGAGGTAGCTGATTTCCACCCCCATGGTTAACCCATTTCCGAAATATTTCCGGATGATATCACCCTTATAATTCAGTGCGATAACAAACTTCGAGAACCCTTGTTTCCGGAAACGGCTGATGACCGTTTCGAGAATTGGCTTTCCCCCGATCGGCAGCATCGGTTTTGGAGTATGATTGGTTAGCGGGCGGAGACGGGCTCCGAGTCCGCCTGCCATCAGGACCACTGTATTCGGATGTTTTTCCTGTTTGATGAGATGGTCGATTTCCGCCAACCGGATTACCCTGCCTTCATCATCCACAACCGGGATCTGGTAAACGCGCCTGGCGATGGCCAGCTCGATGATTTTTTCTTTCGGATCTGATGTTTTTACTGCAATCGGCTGATTATTATAGATATCCCGGATGGAATCATCCAGCTCCATCCCATTCAGCAGTCCGCGCCGGATATCCCCATCGGTAAGAGTCCCGATCAACTTTCCCTCCTCATCCACCACGATGGCAATTTTCATGGCCCCGGTATCTATGATCCGAAGTGCTTCGCGGATGGTAACTGCAGGAGTAATTTTTATCTCTGAAATCTGGTACATAACGAACTATTTATCATAGAATCGTTTAATGATCAAGTCGTTTAAATCAACTTCCTTCAAAACTGATAATATCTTATCTGCTGCACCGCCGTTTCCGTAAGGGTTTACCACGTTTTTGAGTTGTTTCTGGAAAGAAGCTGAGTACAATTTTGCAAAGGCTTTGATGATGTCCTCTTCTGAGGTGTCACAATCAATGACCGATGCAGCGCGGATGCGGCCATCCTGACGTTTACCGATGTTGATGGTGCCGATACCAAAGCTCGGGGCCTCAATGATACCGCTGGACGAATTGCCAACCACCGCGTCCACTAATTTCATGGTCGACAGGTAGTTGAGTTGTCCCATAGATGGAATCAAAATGGTACGGTTTTCTCTGGTTTGCACAAACGATTGTATCTGTTCCACGATGATCCGGTGACCGGTATCGGCGTTGGGCATCGTGAAAATCAGATGTGTATCAGCCAGTTTATCGAGTGCTGCCAGCAGTTCCCTGATCTGTTCGCCAGCCATTCCCGAGTCCAGGGTTTCCGGATGATAGGTGATCAGGAGGTTACGTTTATCGAAAGACAGACCGATCGCCTTTTCCAGATCATGTCGGGTTAACAGATTGATTTTATTGATATTATCGATCCCTAATCCGCCAACCGTGAAAACCCGTTCAGGCTGCTCACCGAGCTGAATGATCCGGTTACTATACGGCTCGGCAGCAGCAAAATGGAGGTGTGAAAGTTTTGTAACAGAGTGTCTTATGGCATCATCAATTACGCCTTCACTGAGTTCCCCTCCGTGCAGGTGAGCAACCGGAATGTTTGCGATGAGAGCTGCGGCGGCAGCGCCCAGGATCTCGAACCGATCACCCAGTATCACAATCAGATCGGGTTTCAAAGTCTGAAAAGAGGCTGCGAACCCGTCAAGCGCAAGTGCCAGCGAATGGGTAATATCCAGCACTTTGTCCCCGAAAAGTTCAAGATCGAAACTCCGGTCCACCTTAAAACCATCTTCCCGGATCCGGTCGATGGTGGAGCCGAATTCGGACGATAGATGGGCACCGGTTACCACTACCTGCAACTGGAAGAAAGGATCCGACTGAATGCCTTTCATCAGCCAGTAGAGAAGGCCATATTCAGCCCTGTTTGTTGTTATGACACAGATTTTTCGCATCAGATGAGGTCGTCAGTCCGGTAATTCCTGGTTGCAAAGGTACCGATAATATCATCCCACAGTAAAGGGCATATCCCCGTGCCGGGACGCTTTATGGTCAGGTTGTGTTCGGTGAAAAGTTCACCTTTATGGATAGGGCGGGCAGCGACAATGCTTTTTCGGGCCGCGGCCATATTTCTTTTTTCACCCGGCGAGGGTTCTTTTTTAGAAGAACCCAGTGCCTGCTCGATATTGCGTATGGATTTGACCATGGCATTGAGCTCTGCGGGTTCCAGACTAGCCTTATGGTCAGGGCCTTCCATGCTGCGGTCAAGGGTAAAATGCTTTTCGATCACCTTTGCACCAAGGGCAACCGCTGCCACCGGCACTTCTATGCCATCCGTATGATCTGAATAACCGACCGTAACACCGAATTCGCGCGCCATGGTTTGCATTGCCCGAAGGTTAACATCGGTGTAAGGAGTGGGATAATCGGTGTTCGCATGGAGCAGCGTAACCATTGATTTTGGCAATCCCGCTTTTTTAATGATTTCGAGAGCTTTACCAATTTCAGGCATATCCGCCATTCCGGTTGAGAGTATCACTGGTTTCCCAAATCTCGCCAGCTGCCTTAACAAAAGAACATTAGTAAGGTCTCCTGATCCCACTTTAAACAATTCAACCTTTAAGCGATTCAACATTTCCGCACTCTCCTCATCAAAGGGTGTTGAAATCATCCGGATTCCATGCTTGCGTGCATGGTCCATCAAAAAGATATGGGCCTGTTCGTCGAGTTCGAGTTTTTTCAGCATGGCAAACTGGCTTCCCTCAATGCCGGTCTGGATTTCCTGATAGGCCGCTTTCGGTGCAGTGGCAGTAACCAGTTTTTCGGTTTTAAAGGTTTGGAATTTAATATAATCGGCTCCGGATGAAGCAGCTGCTTCGATCATTTTCCGGGCTATATCGATGTTCCCGTTATGGTTGACCCCGGCTTCGGCAATGATGGTTACGTGTGTGATCATCGGATTTTTCTTAATGGATTACCGATATAGGTTCCTGGCTTATCCAATGAACGAAGAACAACTGAGCCGGCAGATACCAGTATGTCATCGGCAATCTCAGTATTATTCGACAGAACAGCATGGCTTCCGATAAACGTTCGGTTACCTACCCGGCACTGGCCATTGAGGATCGCATAGGTGGAGATGTGGCAGTGATCGCCCACTGAAGACTCATGTTCAACCAACGAACCTGTGTTAAGGATACAGTTCACCCCGATAACGGCTCCTGTATTGACCACTGCATGATGCATCACGATAGTGCCGGAACCAATCATAGCAGTTCTTGATACATAGGCATTTGGCGAAACAATCACCGGGAATATTCCCCCGAGTTCACCAATTATGGTGAATAGTTTCATCCGGACGTAAGGGTGCTGGATCTGTCCCACCGTGATCAACGCATTTTTATACTCTTTAATCAGTTCCGGAAGGTCATCATCGGTCCCAATAATTGGGTACCCCAGCAACTGATAACCGATAACCGGTAACTGATAACCTGAATTTTCCACGATTCCGGCAATGTCGAACCTTCCTTCCGCCTGAACCACATCAATGCAGGATTTGCAATGCCCGCCGCCGCCGATAAGAATGAGTTTTTCTCTCACAATAATCCCGTTTTTACAAAGATAATTTAATTGATCCTTAGCCAAACCAGTAATTCCTTCCACCGTCGGTTTAAATCCGGTGAAATATTCAGAATGAGCGTAGACCCGATAAATACAATCGTTATGGCCAGGCTCCTCACGCCAATATCGAGTATCAGACTCAGTATTTTATAGTTTTCATTATTCAGATCGGGGATGAGAATAGCCGGCAGATAAGCTGCAGCTGTTATTGCCACTGCCAGGGCATGTTTCCAGGTATAAGGCTGCATGCCATATTTGAACCATAAGAAAACATAGCGCATCAGCCCGTAAAAAAGTGCTGAAATAGCCGATGCCAGGGCTGCTCCTGTAATTCCCATCACCGGGATGAAGATCAGGTTAGTCACAAAAACGAGTACACCGAACAGAAAAACAAAGAAAGCCAGCAACCGGTAATGACTGCTGGTAGCCATTATGGATCCGCTGATGCCCGATGCCATGATGAACAGGTTGGCGATCCCGATGAAAAAAATCACATACCGCCCGCTGGAATAATCATCGGGGAGAAAGTGGAAAATATTTTTAATATTGCCCCAGATGCCGATAAAGATCAGGAGTCCGAAAAGCAACTGATGCAAACTGGTATCCCGGTAGAGTTGGTTGATGGCCCCATGTTCCTGATCTTTCCAATGCTGGCCAACCACCACTGCTGAAATCTTGGAAACTGAGCGAATGGGTATCGAAACGAGGGTGCCATAAAAGGCAACCCGGCCATAAATTCCGGTTTCTCCCAGCCCAAGCATCGAGTTGATCATGATCCTGTCCATATATAGAATCAGTATATTGCTGAAGCCTATGGTTACCCCGAAAAATGCAACGCTGACAAGCGATTTCGATAATTCGCGGCTGAGGAAACCAGGCTGTGGCCGGATCTGAAATTCGCCGTCCTTCATCAGCAAAACCGCTATTATGATGCCCGGTAATGAGAGGGCAACCGTATAGAACAGGATAAATCCCGTGAATCGGAAACAACCGGCTACAAAACCAAGTATCACGACGAGGATAAATACCCTTTGCACAAACTCTTTCAGGAAAATTCCTCTCACTGCATTCATCAGCACGGAGTAGTAGATATCGATCACCAGGTAGATGGTGGTAAATGCCGTAAGCGGGATAATGTAATCCATGTAACGGATAAACAGGGAAGAAGTGTCGAGGCTATCGGCTATGATCCAGGGTCTTAGCACCAAATAGAGCAAAAGTGCCAAAAGGAACCCGGACATGTTTACCCAGAACAGGATTCCGAAGAATCCGTTGTGATGGTTTTCCTTGTTCCGGAACCAGGGGAAGAGCCTGATGGTGACGTTGTTTAGTCCGAGTGTGGCTAGCGTTGCGAAAACAAGAGACCAGGTGGTCAGCAGATCAATCACACCGTTTTCCTGCTTGGAGAAAATATTCGGGAGCAGCATTCCGGCCGTTACAAAGCCTACCGCTACGCCTATATATGAATAGAAGGATCCCTTAATGCTCTGTTTTTCAATAATGCCCACGTAAGGATGATTTTGATCTAAAAATAGCAATTTGCAGTCACGTTCCATTGGTTACCCAAATCTTTGTAAATTAGGCGCTGGATTTGAAACAGGTATGAAGAACAAAAAGCAGACGGGTCCAACGGTCAGACTACGAAATTCCTATGTCACCACGGTGGTCAGTATTGCTATGGTTTTGTTCCTGTTAAGCCTGCTGGGTTTGCTCATACTCAATGCCCGCCTGATTGGTGATTATGTAAAAGAAAATATCGGATTTTCGGTTATCCTGAAAGATGACGTTCGCGAAGCCGATATCGTCCAGCTGCAAAAAACTTTTGATGCCAACCCGGCCGTGAAAGGAACAACATTCGTTTCAGCGCAGGAGGCAGCCAAGGAACTGGAAAAGGAGCTCGGCGAGAATTTTCTCGAATTTCTAGGTACTAATCCGCTGAAGCCTTCGATCGATATCAAATTCCATGCTGCCTTTGCCAATCCCGACAGCATTGCGAAGTTTGAAAAGGAATTTAATGCTTATCCGCAGGTGTATGAGGTTTATTACCAGGAATCGATGGTAAATCTGGTTAATGAGAATCTTCGCAAGATCAGTATTGTCATGCTGGCTTTCAGCAGTTTGCTGTTTCTGATCTCCATTGCTCTTTTTAATAATACGATCCGGTTACTGGTTTATAGTAAGCGGTTTATTATTAAAACGATGCAATTGGTAGGCGCCACAAGGAAATATATCCGGAGGCCTTTTATCGTGCGGGGATTGATGAACGGATTGTTCGGATCAGCGCTGGCTTCACTGTTACTGCTGGGCGTGATTTATATTGCGAAGCGCCAGATGCCGGAAATTTTACAGTTTACTGATTCAATGACGATTGCGATGCTGATTATACTGATATTCATCGTGGGGATGATCCTTTCCGGAATCACGACCATTCTGGCTGTGAACAAATATCTGGGAATCGACAGGGACAAGCTATATTTTTAACAGAATTTATACATACAACGATGGCGGATAAAAAAGTGGTTGTTAAGCTTAGGGAGGAAGTAGCTCCTAAGAAAAAGGAAAGCTTTGTATTCAGCAGGCTGAACTACCAGCTTCTGATTACCGGTTTGGTAGTGATATTCATAGGATTTTTACTGATGGCCGGCGGCGGATCAGATGACCCGAACAAATTTGATCCCGGGATTTTTAGCTTCAGGAGGGTAACGTTCGGACCGGTAATCGTCCTGATCGGTTTTATTCTTGAAGGAGTGGCCATTATGTACCGGCCTAAATCCAGGAAGCAGAAATAAAATTCATGGACTGGCTTCAGGCATTGTTACTCGGTTTGGTCCAGGGCTTAACTGAGTTCCTTCCAGTAAGCAGTTCCGGGCATCTTGAGCTCGGTAAAGTGCTGATGGGTGTTGAAGGCGAAAGTAATATCACCTTTACGGTAGTTGTTCACGGAGCCACCGTACTGTCTACTCTGGTGGTTTTTTGGAGGGAGATCTGGCGGTTATTAAAAGGCACCTTTGAATTCCGCCTCAATGAAGAAACCCATTATATCCTTAAACTCATTGTTTCCATGATTCCGGTTTTGCTCATCGGAATATTCCTGGAAAGCTGGGTGGAGAGTTTTTTTACCGGGAACATTTTGTTTGTGGGCTTTATGCTTCTGATTACTGCATTTTTATTAGCGCTTACGCATTTTGTAAAAATCAGGAATACTGATAAACCCATTACCTATGGTTCCGCTTTTATTATCGGTGTGGTTCAGGCCATAGCAACCCTGCCGGGCATCAGCCGCTCGGGTTCTACCATTGCCACGGGCATGCTGCTTGGAATCGATAAAAAGCTGGTTGCACCCTTTTCTTTTCTGATGGTATTGGTACCGATTATTGGCGCCAATCTGCTGAAAATTATGCAACTCCACGAAACAACTGTCACTACAGCTATTCCAACTCACTGGTTGCCACTGGCAATTGGTTTCATCGCCGCTTTTTTCTCCGGATTGCTTGCCTGTACCTGGATGATCAACCTGGTTAAAAAAGGCAAACTGATCTGGTTTGCTGTTTACTGCCTCATTATCGGAGCAGTAGCAATCGGGTTGGGATTATTCAGTAAGTGACATGAACAACACCCCCGGCCAGGAATGGCTTGATGGACAGATTCTGGTGTTTGACAAACCCTATCAGTGGACCTCCTTCTATCTGGTTAAAAAGGTCAGAAGCGCATTGGAGCAGAGATATGGCCTGAAGAAACTGAAAGTTGGGCATGCCGGAACGCTGGATCCCCTGGCGACCGGACTGATGATCATTGTTACGGGTAAGGCTACCAAGCGGATCGATGCACTCCAGGCCGGTGAGAAAGAATATTTTGCAACCATTCGTCTGGGCGCCACCACCCCGGGTTTCGACCTGGAAAAAGAAATTGATGAGGTATTCCCATTTGAGCATATTACCAGCGAAATGATTGCTGCGGCTCTGAAAAACATGACCGGAGAGATTGACCAGATTCCACCGGTTTACAGTGCAAAGAAGATTAAAGGTATGAGGGCGTACGAAAAGGCCAGAAGGGGTGAATATCAGGAGCTTGAGCCCAAACGAGTGCAGATTAATGAGATTGAATTTCTTGGATATACACCACCAGATGTGCGATTGCGCATTGTCTGTTCGCGGGGCACATACATCCGGGCAGTAGCCCGGGATCTGGGTTTAATGTTGGGCTCAGGAGCCCATCTGACTGCATTGAGACGGTCGCGGAGCGGCGAATTCACAATAGATAATGCATTGATCTTCGAAGACTTTCTAAAACAATTATTTTGAATGCAACAAATGCAGTTTTGCCCCGTATAAAGGCAACTTACCTGATTAATATTTTATAATGAAATTATCCAAGTTTAGGTATACTCTTCCGGATAAGCTTATCGCATTGCATCCATCCGAAATTCGTGATGAATCCAGATTACTCGTTCTGAATCGCAAGTCTGGTGAGATCGAGCACAAGGTGTTCAAGGATGTATTGGATTACTTTGTGACTGATGATGTAATGGTTTTCAATGACACACGTGTATTTCCGGCAAGACTGCGCGGGAATAAGGAGAAAACCGGCGCTGAAATTGAAGTATTCCTGCTTCGGGAATTGAACCGGGATCAAAGGCTATGGGATGTTCTGGTTGATCCTGCCCGGAAGATCCGTATTGGCAATAAGCTCTATTTTGGCGAGGAGGATATGCTGGTTGCAGAAGTGATTGACAATACTACCTCACGGGGTCGGACACTCAGGTTCCTGTTTGATGGGCCTTACGAGGAATTCAAGAAAACTCTTTTTTCATTGGGGGAAACACCTTTGCCGAAATTCATCAAGCGTGACGTGGTTCCGGAGGACCGCGAAAGGTATCAGACCATCTTTGCCAGACATGAAGGAGCGGTTGCCGCACCGACAGCCGGGATGCATTTCAGCCGTGAGCTGATGAAGCGCCTGGAAATTAAAGGCGTGGATTTCGCTTTTGTAACCCTTCATGTGGGACTGGGAAATTTCAGATCGGTCGAGGTGGAAGATCTTACCAAACACAAGATGGACTCCGAACAGATTATCATCACCGAAAATGCTGCCCATATCGTGAATTCCGCAAAAGAGCGCCATCAACGTGTTTGTGCCGTTGGTACTACCACTATGCGTACGCTCGAAAGTGCGGTTTCTACGGATGGATTCCTGAAACCTTATGATGGCTGGACTAATAAATTTCTTTTCCCTCCGTATGTATTTTCGGTAGCTGACAGCATGATATCCAATTTTCATCTTCCCCTGACTACTCTCCTGATGATGGTTGCAGCCTTTGCCGGATTTGATCCGCTGATGAATGCTTACCAGGTTGCGATCAAAGAAAAGTACCGGTTTGGTACTTACGGCGACGCGATGCTTATCATATAATTATGCTCCGCTAGCGCGAAGCGAACCAATTACAGATGATCGCTATGGTGCTTCGGGTCCACAATCTCCCGATACTTCTGCACAACGAGCTTCATATCCTCCCACACCTCTTTCTTCAGTTCCGGGTTACGAAGAAGTGCTGATGGATGGAAGGTAGGCATGACCTGGATATGGTTCCATTCCATCCATTTACCCCGAACCTGGGTGATTTTACCGTCGGGATCAATTAATCCTTTAAGGGCCGTGGAGCCCAGCAGGATGATGATCGATGGTTGAATAAGCTCAATCTGAAGCAGTAAAAAGGGTAAACAGGTGGACCGTTCTTCGGGTGTCGGCTCCCGGTTTGCCGGCGGGCGGCATTTGACAATATTGGCGATAAACACATTTTCCTGCCTGGAAAAGCCGGCTGCTCCAAGAATCTTATCGAGCAGTTGGCCCGACTTGCCTACGAAAGGCAATCCTTGTTTGTCTTCCTCCTCACCCGGACCCTCACCGATAACCATAAGTTCGGCGAAAGGATTCCCGGTTCCAAAAACTGCCTGTGTCCTTTGCTGATGAAGGTCACACCTTACGCAGGAGCGAACTTCATGGGTAAGCCGCTGAAATTGTTTCTCAATCAATTCTGTTTGACAAGGGATTTGATAATAACTTCATCTGATGTTTCCACAACGATATAATACAACCCTTTTGCAATACCCTTAAGATTAATCGTTTCCTGTCCTTCGGTTTGATTTTGGCGGATCTTTGACCACAGGGTTTTACCGTCAATGCTGATCAATTTCAAGGATACCTGACCGCTGGAAGTGCCGGAAATTTCCAGCGTTGTTTCGTCCCCGGCCGGATTTGGGAAAAGATTTACAGCCAGATTTTCCAGGTTGGTTTCAATCCCTGAAGTTGCTTGTTCGTCGATCACCACGTTATCGATGGCGGCACCATAGCCAAAATCATTGCTATCGTCATACTGGAATCCTATTTGTGCCTCCGAAGTATAGCAATCAGCCGGGAGTTCAAGGTTGTATTTTTTCCATTTGAATCCGGCACCGGTTCCGCTTGTTGGCAAATCAATGATCGGAACCCAGATTTCATTTCGGTTCCGACGGAAAAAGATTTTCAGATGATCGAGCTGCTGCCATCTTTTTAACGAATAATCGAAATGCAGGTAAACCTTGTTTTTACCAAAAAGGTTAAGCCTTGGGGTGATTGCATAATCTGAGCACAAGGTATTCTGTCCCGCAGCAACTGAATTGGCTCCTAGGAACTTGGTTGTATTAATGGATTGCATGGCCAGGCTGGTTGCATCTCCCCATCGGAATCCCTCAACGTTCCCTTTGATTTTCCATCCGTGACCGGGTTGTTCAAAGTCCTCTATATATGGAAGGGCTTGGATACCTTTGGGAGTGTAGGTTATCTCGTTGCTCTTTACCGATTCACCGGTATACTGTCCCTCATAATAAGCGGAAACTGAATAGGAATAGGTCTGACCTTCAACTATATCGTTATCGCGGAAGGTGGAAAGCGTCGTGTTCGCATAGAGGGTGCCATTACGGTATACATAATAGGTGCGCAGATCCTGAGCCATACTGGGTTGCCATGACAGGTCCACTACTCCGTTACCCGGACTATAATCAAGTTGGGTTGGCGGGAAAAGGTGTATGATTTTGACTTCAAAAGTGATAGAATCGCCGGCGGCAGAGACGTTGAACAGATCCAGCCCTCCTGGTCCGCTCTGGCCGTTGTTCCAAAGGAAGCAGTCAGGATCGGTCTTATCATTCATGGCTCTTCTGCTGGGAGCTATCAGTGCTGCACTGCTGAGACTGCCCACTGCGGTGATTGAACCTCCCGGACGGTAAACGTATACTTCATCCGGTGGTCCACCGGCATTTCCGTTTCCGGCACCGGGATTGATGCGGTAAACAACCAGTCCGGTTCCGGGAGCTGATGATTCATAGCGGCCTTCTCTTTTGCGATACTCCAACACAAAATACTCCGTACGGCTGAATGGGGATTTAATTTTATACAGATTATCAGTGGGTTGACATAATGGTTTTAATGAATAAACCCCTGATTCGGTAATCTCAGGCAGGTCGGATATCCAGTGATTGTATTTCAGTTTTAAGAATCCGCAAATGCTCTGTGGAGGATCGGCAGATCCGCACATCAGGCACCAGCCACCGACAGGATCAGGACCTGTGTGGCCGCTGCCGGAATAATGATAAAGATCCGGAGCTCCAAAAACATGGCCCAATTCATGACACATGGTACCGGCTCCAAAACCATTCTCCAGAGTTAGAAAATAACTATTGACCTGGGCACCTTTCACTCTTACATCATAGGAGAACAAACCCCAGGCGTGCGGCCACAGGAGATCAGCCCAGGCCGAAGAGTTTCCTTGAATTACAAAACAAATATTATCCACTATCCCGTCGTCATTCATATCAACATCAACATCAGCAGGTATCTGATTCTGCACAAATTCCACAGCTCTTTTGAGCATGGAATGTTCCCGGATGGCATTATCGGCATCATAACCTTCAGGGTTGGTTGCAGATTTCGGTAAATAATAATTTCTTGGATGAATGTCTTTATAAGAAACGGTAATGGTATCCGGACTAACAGGAAAGTGATGAATTTGAAGGTTCAGCGTATTGTAAGATATCTCCTTATAGTAGTCCTGCACCGATGATTTATCGGTTGCCGACCACATTTCCTTGAAATACTTGCGATTATGCGTAAAAACACTGTCATCGGCAAAAGAAATATAGATGCACAACGTGTTGACCAATCCCCTTGTCGGGGTTCCCTGAACTGATTTTAGGGGCGTTTCAAATTTTGCCCGGCGCTCGGCATACAGCCGTTCGGAAATCTTTACCCCTTTTTCGAGTCCGACGTTGGCCGGATTTACTGTCCCGGCAACGTATTTTGATGGAATAACGGTTTCTCCGGAGCGAATTCCATAATAGAAATATCCATCCTGCGGATTCATAACGATGGTATACCCATTCGCATCGTGAAGCCAATGGTAATATTCGTCACCTGATCCCAGGCAGTGGATGATTTTTCCGTTAGGCTGAGTGATGGTCTGCGGGACATTTTCTACATAAGCTGCAAAAATCAGACGGCTGAGTAAGAGACCGAAGGCTAATAAGGTTAAACGTTTCATCAGAAAATATGCAACTAGTTGTTTATCTTAAGTATCTGTTGGTTGCCGATCAACTTACCGGAAGCGATCTGCAAGATATATAATCCATCCGGAAAATCGAAAAGGTCCAGCGTTATCTCTTTTTGAGGGGGGTATTCCTGAGATAGAAAAATCTGTCCGGTTATAGATAGTATCCTGATTCTCATTGGGTCCGTGGAGGGGATGTTCCATAACAGGGTCACCTTGCCTCCGGTAGGATTTGGGTAAATGGTGAGGGTGCTCAATGATTCCTCTTCATCGATCCCGGTGCCGTTGCGCATATCGATAAAAACCGTCAGGGTATCAGGGGTGCAGGTGCCGTTGTAGGCGATCTGCTGAACTTCGAACAGGCTTTTGGTATAATAGGTATGGATGGGGTTTGGTTCAGTTGAAGTGGTTCCATCGCCGAACAACCAAAGCAGGTGTTCCGTATGATTTGATTTATTGGTGAAAGAGATGTCCATGAACTTCCGGTTAAAATCGAAGGCAGCTTCAGGTTTTTCACGGATCGTAAGTATTTCAGGAGTTATCAGATGATCCAGATGGTTCAGGGATAGCTTGACTGTCTTTTTTCCAGATTTCGTGTAACTAACCAGATGGGGCCCTTTTGTAGTTGCGTAACGGGGTTCGGCTCCCTCGCCAAAATCCCACTCCCAGGATTGGATCGAGCCTTCGGATTGATCGGTAAAAGTTACCGTCTGATACAGGCAAAGGTCGGTGTTATCGATGGAAAAATTGGGGATAGCCGGTTCAGCGACTTCATAAACGGTAAAATTGTCGATTGCGGCACCATAGCCCTGACTAAAGGAATCGTTGTAATAGAATGCAATCTGGATGGGAGCGTTCCCTGAAGACAGTGGCAGGTAAAAGTGTTTGTTTTTCCAATCGGAATATCCTCCGGTAGAATCAAGACTGGCGATTGTATGCCATTGGCCGGTGTCAAAATCGCGCCACATCAGGGAAAGATTATCGATACCCGGATTTTGCTTAAAAACATAATCAAAGGATACTGCCGGGTGGGAAAAATCTCCTGGATAAAAGACCGGACTGATGAGATAGTCGGCAACCTGTTCACCGGCAGGATGGCCTTCAGAGCGGATAGCGGCAATATTGCCGGGATTGCCCCCGATTTGGAAACTGGCGGCCGGGCCTACCTGGAAACCCGATTCGGAACGCTGCAGTTGCCAGCCTGCTGATCCCGACTCGAAGGTTTGGGAATATCCTGGTTGAATCCGTACCCAGGGAAGAACTGCGATCACAGGTGTGGCTTCCGATTCACCCGGAGTTTCGCCCTGATAATACGCGGTGATTCTATAGGTATATTTTCGGCCGTTTTCCATCCCTTCGTCGCGGAATTTGGTCTCAGCTGTCTGGCCGATTACAGAACTATCTCGGTAAATATTGAAATGGGAGAAATCGGGTATTACAGGCTGATCCCAGAAAAGTTGAACGAACCCATCGCCTGCCAGTACGTCGAGTGCGGATGGCCGGTCGTGCAGAGGCATGCTGGCAGGCTGCAATCCGAAAATGGCCCCTTGCTGGGAGGAAAAATCAGCTCCACCGCCTGCCATGCCGGAAAGCGTGTACCAGCCGTCACCGGCGCCATTCCAACCCCAGTTAAAATGGAAAAAAGTTTCATTCCGGTAACCATCGACATTAAACGCATGGCTCGATTTGCCATCCGGACTTGTTCCGGAGTATAAAACGGGCCTGGAATTATCCAGCTCCTGATGAAGCATGCGTATCCAATCGGGAAAAGTATTTTCTTCCATGTCGCGAAATACCATGCCCGGATTGTAAGAGAAATTGTTTATCAGGGCCGGCACGGCGTATCGGTCAACACTTGTGCTGGATAAAACAGGGCCATAGTTCATTAGGGAGGCAACGCCGGTATGATAGAGTATTAATGCGGAGGCTTCGGTCGGGGAAATATCATGGGTAAGATCCCAGCGATAATGGGTTGTATCGAAAATGGCCGTAATCTCCCCATATTCAGAGTGTTGTAGCGGGGTATAAGTAACCTCGCCGGTTCCTTTCGGCGGCCACTGCCATTTTTCCATGATTTGCGACATAGCCACGGCTACACACCCGACGAGGGCCCGTTTGCCGGTGGAATCAGCAGGACAATACCTGTTCCAAGGGTCTCCCTGTCCCCACTGGGCCGAGGTCAGGGGGAGAACAAGGTGATCAGTGAAAAATTGAGAATTTTGACCCTGCTTTTGTTGTGACCCAAGGGTAACCGGTGCCTGGTATGACGGCAATAGCCAATTGAGAAGGGGATGATCCGGATTAGTTGGAAACTTCGATGTAAGTGAGTAGCCAAGGACTGGTGAGTTGGTTTCCTGAGCTGAAACAATGACAAAACCGGCGGGTTTAAAGGTTACGATAAATACAGCCGGCAGATCCGGATTTCCTACCGGAATAATGGAATCCTGCACGAGCCGGGTTTTCAGTGAGAGCGGACGACCGCCCATCACGCTCCATGCGATCTCTGCCGCTTTTGTTGCCGGAACCATCTGAGCAGTAAGGGCCCATGGTATCAGCCAAAGAATCAATGCAAACCGTTTGATCATCGGGCCAAATATAGCGCTTACTTCTTGAATAGCACAAATCCGTTTTTCTGCCGGATGCGGGACCAATGAGCCGGGATGCTATCGCGCGGAAGTTCTGTATCCTTAACCAGGTAAAAACAAGCCGAGGGATTTTCAGATGGATCCAGACTGATTCCGGAGTGTCGTGCAAAATAGCTGTGAAGGCTCCAATCCGTGAAAAGTAATGGATTGATATGGATAGTGCTACCCTTCGGAATCACCACGCTGAAATCATGAATCATGGCCAATTCTTTCTGATCGCGGCGGGAATATTGAGCCAAAACAGGAGGGATTATCAACGAAACAACAAAAATCATCGCGGTTGCATATCGAAAAACTCCGGCACCCGGCTGCCTGGAATTCAACCGGATCAATAGGTCCTGCATAAGTGCCCAAACGAGCAAAGCAATCATCAACGCAAACATCGGTAGCGCAACCAGTATGTAAAAACTGCGCTGCTTCATGCTGATCATAATGGGCAGAACACCGCATAACCCAATCAACATAAATAGAATAGATGGTTTAATGTATTTCCGGAATTTCTCCTTATTGATAGGATGCCTAAAAATCAAGGCTATGGCACAAGCGGTCAATACCGGAAGAATCAGTTGAGAAAGGAGGGTACCCAGGATATAAAACCGGCTCGGTACCGTTTTCATCCCTGCAAGGCTGTCAACCACCTGGTTTATCCAATACGCATGAAGACTTTCCCTGGCATCAATCGAAAAGGTAATCAGGATTATCAATGGGATCAAAGTGGAAAAAACGAGAATCAGGGTTCTTGTTATCACCTTTTTCGGGATGAAAGCAGGAAGAGTGAATTCCCATAGAAAAGGTAAAATCCAGGGAAAAAGAGCAAAAGGGCCTTTAGTAAGGAGTCCGGCGAAAAGCGAGAAACCTGCGATGACCAGATAAACAGAATTTTTTTGTGAGGAGCTTTTCAGTACAAACAGGATGGCTAGTGTGGTAAAAATTCCAAGTGTATTATCCAGCAGATTTGAAGCGGCGGCCCATGAAACCAGTGGGAAAAGAATCCAGAAAAGAAGGGGAATCCAACCCGATTTTTTTTCGCCGGTCACCTCCTCCCAGATCAGAACGATCAGATAGCCGGTGATTAAAAAAGCAGCAAGAGAATAGAACCGCTCAACAAGGGGGCTGTCGCCGAACATTCTGAATGCCAATCCTTGCAGGCCCAAAGCCAATGGTGGATGTTCATGGAACTGCGGGTAGAGGGTCGCTGATAAATGGGGTTCCCAAAACGAACCAAGGCCATTGGCCAGATTTCGGGAGATCGATGCGTAGGTCACTCCGTCGACAAACATCCCTTCAGCGAAAAGCCGAAACCCTGTCATCAGCATAAACAGGGCAGCAACGGCAATGTAAAAAAACAGGATCATATCCGGGCTTCAGCGATTTTATCAAATTCGATGTCGGTCCGGGTACCAAGATAATTAATCGGGATGGATAGTTGATCGGTATCCCTTACTGAAATAAACAAACAAAAAAGTTATTTTTGGAAAACAGCAATACCGGGTACCATGAAAAAATCAGATCAAATTCCTTCTGATGATCTCAACAGGCTCCATGACACCATTGAATCGCTTCAATCCAGGGTCGAACAGCTGGAAGCCAAGATGGTTGCGTTGGAGTCCTCTCCTATTATGCGATATATTGTAAAAGACGAGGAAGATGAAACCGGGGACGCTGATAGCGAGGAAACCCGGAAAGGGATTGAATCAGCCATCGGGGAACATGGATTCGCCTGGATCAGCAGCATTATCCTGATATTCTTTGTGGTATTCCTGATGGTTCTATTTCAAAAGAACTGGGGATCACTGGCTGCAACGATGAGTGGACTGGCTGCATCAGCGGTAGTATTTTTACTCACCTTACTTTTGCGCAAACGGTTTTCCGGACAGGTGAACCGGATCCACACGGGTATTCTGATGCTTCTTTATTATATCTCTTTACGGCTTCATTTTTTTACCGATGACCCGCTCATTGCCAGTTTACCACTGAGCCTCATCATTCTCGCTATTCCGGTTGTGATCCAATTTGTTTATGCTTTAAAAAGAAAGTCGCAGTTTTTAACGGGGATCGGACTGATCATGCTCATTGCTGCCGGCCTGTGTTCTGACGTAACGGAAATCATACTGTTTTCCGGAGCGGTTACAACCGGTTTGTCAATCATGCTTCTCTGGCGGAACAATTGGTCGCAGCAGGTTTATTTCGCCCTTTTCCTGGTTTATTTAAATCACGTCCTCTGGCTGTTCGGCAATCCGGCTGGTGGTAATGACTTTGTCATCAGAGAAGTAGCAGGTTATAACCTTTTATTCCTCTTCGGTTATGGAATTCTCTTTTCCCTTGGTTCGATCCTGCTGCTTAAAAAGGAACAACCGGTGAGCTTCAGCATCTCCACCACCATGTGGAATGCTCTGTTTTTTTCAACGATTCTTGCACTTGAGGTGACCACATTTTACAAAAAAAACTACATGCTGATTTTTGCGGTGATCACCGTATTCTCGCTGGGATATTCTGCGCTTCTCCAATTGAAAGGGAAACACCGGTTTATTACCGCATTTTACGCATGTGTTAGTTTCATTGCCCTCAGCATTACCATTTACGGGTATGCCGGATTGCCCCAATCCTACTTATGGCTTGCCCTGCAGAGCCTATTGGTCGTTTCGATCGCTCTTTGGTTCCGTTCCCAGATCATTGTCTGGGTTAATACCCTTCTATTTGTCGGGATACTGCTTTTTTATCTGGCTAAATCCCCATCCCTTGATACGGTCAATTTCGTATTTGCGATCGTGGCACTGCTGACGGCCCGCTTTCTGAACTGGAAGAAAGAACGCCTGACCTTAAGAACCGAAGCCCTTCGTAATATTTACCTGCTGGCTGCCTTTTTTATGTTGCTTCTGGCACTCTTTAAAGCAATACCTAAACAGTTCATCACCCTTTCATGGGTTGGAGCGGCCGCATTCTATTTCATTCTCAGCATATTGTTAAGAAATATCAAATACAGATATATGGCGATCGGTACCCTGATCGTGGCTATTCTATACCTGTTCCTGATCGATCTGAAAAATATGGAAGTTGGATTCCGTGTAGTGGCATTTCTGATCGTTGCTATGATCAGCCTTGCCGGATCGCTTTATTATACGAACCTTAAAGTGAAAAAGAAACCCGAAAAAGATCGGGATCTTTAAGAATACCGAGATATCAAGACAACTCACCAAAACGGATACCGGACAAGGAATGGATGCCAGTTCATTCCGGGGATTGTGAGAAGGCTGGTTAAGCAACAACCTTACTCGGAAACATATTCCGTTTAACCAAAGATTGATATTCGTCCGGCGTAAGATTAAGCACATCCATCGGAATCATAAATTTCCGGAGTGTCTTTAATTCCGGAACCATAGTCAATTTTCCCCTCGCCGGAATATTCTTTCCTTCAAAATCGGATGATGGTATTTACTGCTGCTTGATCCATTGTAATGTCTTTTTTGAGGTATTGAGAATTTTTTCCGTATCAACCTGGTTAAATTCCTTGATCAAATCCTTTAGGTTTTCCGGGTACCGTGTAGGAACTGAAAGCTTATTCAATGCAAACAAAAAGTCCAAATCACTATCGGAGAGTACCATTCCGTGTATGTTTTATCGAGTTCCACATAGCAAAATCAGAAAAATTGAACTGATAAATCGTTTATTGGGTGTGAATTACCGCTTATTCCTTGCATACAGGTTGTTATCCAAATAGTCAAAAACCCACCGATCGGCTGCTGCAAATCCGGCCAAGGCTGGTATTATTGTTTGGAAAAAACTTTTTATCATTGATTGTGTTATTCATTTGTCTACCTTTTGACTGGAAAGTTATATTGCTGAAACCATTATAATTAACTTATCTTAAACCCATGAAAAAGACTTTGTTTTATTTCGTTCCGTCTTTAGCGACCCTGGCAATGCTATTTGCCTCTTGCCAGAAAGAACCTACTGTAAGCGAGATTCAGGCCACAATCAATGGTTACAGTGTGACCTTTTCTGTTGTAGTAAGTGATGTTGATACCTATCTCTGGAATTTCGGTGATACCAAAACCAGTACCGAAGCTGCCCCTGTACATGAATATTTAAGTTCAGGAAGCTATACCGTTAACCTGACAGTCACTGGCCGGGGGGGTGAAGGTAAAGCTACTAAGCTAATCGAGATTTTGCCCTCCATCACCGAGATGCTCACGGGTGGTCCGGCCGCAACCAACGGCAAGACCTGGGTGCTCAGCAGCGGTTATACCCAAGGCATGGACGGAGGCGGTGCGATTGACAATTCGATGTTAGTCATTCTTCCCTCTTTGGAAAATATGCTTAATGTTATCGGGCTGGGCGAAGAATATGATAATGAGTTCACTTTCTATTCCGATGGCAGGTATATAGTGGATGTTAAAAATGGCATCGCTCTTACCACAGGAATTTATGGCATGTTCACCGGGACCACTGTAAATTACGGAAACGAAAATAATAACTTAAGTATCTATGGGGCCACTTATACAGCACCAGCCAGTGCAACATGGACGCTTCATGCAGAGGACCTCGTTGTGGACGCCATTACCAACCCCCTTGGTACGGAAGTTCCGGCCCCGCATGAAAACAAAACCATAACGGGAAAAAAATGGGTGTCGCTTTCAGAAGGAGCCTTTTTTGGCATTCTCGACTTTCCAACGACCAGAAAGTTCATTATTAAGGAAATTACACCTGACAAGATGTACGTTGCTCTTTTTATCTGCGGTTATTTTGCCGATGAAAGTGCCTGGTCCATTCCTGAGTATTTGTTTCACGTGACGTATATCCCAAAGAAATAATGAGAGGGATCGCATCCGTTTTATTTCTTTTCCTGTTTTTTCCGGTGTCCGGGCAGGAGAAGGCTGTTATCAGAGGAAAGGTAACCGACGGAAAAACCGGACAGCCTATGATGGAGGTCAATATCAGTGCGGATGGCAAGTCGGGAACCATATCAGACAGTACGGGCAGCTATAAACTCTTTCTTTCACCCGGCCGGTACAATATCTCTTTTTACTTCGTGGGATATGAAACGCTTTCCGAATCAGTTTCTGCCGGTAAAGGTGAATCCGTTGAATTGAATGTGCGCATGAAGGCGAGCACCAAAGTACTTGATGAAGTGGTGGTTAGTGCCGGACGCTATGAGCAGAAATTATCCGATGTCACAGTCTCGATGGAGGTGTTAAAAGCCCGCCAGATATCCAACCAGAATATCACCTCACTGGACATGATCCTGGAGAAAACATCAGGCATAAATATTCTCGATGGACAAGCGAGCATCAGGGGTGGGAGCGGGTACAGTTACGGTGCAGGCAGCCGGGTACTGATGCTGGTCGATGACATGCCCATGATTGCCGGCGATGCAGGGGATATAAAGTGGAATTACCTGCCGGTTGAAAATATTAACCAGGTGGAGGTGGTCAAAGGCGCTTCATCGGTATTATATGGTTCATCGGCATTAAACGGGGTCATACATTTGCGCAACCGATTTCCCGGAGATGATCCGGAGACCGAAGTGACCCTTTTCGGAGGAGGTTACCTGAAGCCCAGGCGACAGGAGATGGCCTGGTGGGATCGTACCCCGGTTTTTGGAGGGGCCACGTTTTCGCACCTCCGGAAAATCGGGAACCTGGATGTCATGCTGAGCGGTAATTTTTTTCAGGATAACGGATACCGGGAGAAGGAGTGGGAGAAGCGCGGGCGGGGAAACTTAAACCTGCGGTACCGCTTTAAAAAAGTGCCGGGGTTAACGGCGGGTGTATCCAGTAGTATCATGTTTATCCATGCATCCGATTTTTTACTGTGGCAGAATGCCGACTCGGGGGCATACAGGCAAAATCCGGTATCCGTTGCACCCTATTCGGGAATACGGTATAATGTTGATCCCTATATAGAGTACCTTATGGGAAAGGGAGGCAAGCACACTTTAAAAACCAGGGTCTTTACACTTGGGAATGTTAATGAGGATAGTACAAAAAGCAGTCAGTCAAGAACGCTGTACACAGATTACCGGTACCAAAAGAATTTTCACAACGGGATTGTATGGTCGAGCGGGATCTCAATAACAAGCTCAAAGATTGAAGGGAACTTCTTTGAAAACCACAATTCAGCAAACTTTGCTGTTTATTCGCAGGTTGATGCCAGGCTGGGTGAAAAGATCAAGCTATCCGGGGGTGTGAGATGGGAAATGAATAGGCTTGACGGGGAGTTTTATAATGCATTACCTGTTTTGCGGACCGGCGTAAACTACCAGGTTGCCACGGCCACTTTTCTCAGGGGATCCGTAGGGCAGGGCTACCGCTTCCCGTCACTTGCCGAGAAATATGCAAGCGCCGAAGTGGGCGGATTGAAGATTTTTCCGAACCACGATCTGCAACCTGAAAAGGGATGGAGCGCAGAAATAGGAGTAAAGCAGGGATTATCCCTGGGGAACTGGAAAGGATTTGCCGATCTCGCCCTTTTCCAGACCCGATACAGCGAAATGATCGAATACACTTTCGGAATGTATCTGCCTGATTCCATCAAGGTACCGAGCTTCAAGTACCTGGGATTTAAGGCACTGAATATCGGAAATGCGCGTATCACCGGAGCCGAGCTGACCATTACCGGTGAAGCAACCTACGGCCCGGTGGTGTTACGGATTATTTCCGGATACACTTTTATGCAACCCATTGATATTGACAAAATGGCTGCGGGTGGATCAGAGCCGGACGCCTACATTCTTAAATACCGGCATAAGCATGCATTAAAAGCAGATTTTGAAGCGGAAATGAAACGGTTTCTTATCGGTGCAAGTTTTAATTATACCAGTAGAATGGTCAATGTAGACAAAGTATTCACCGATAGCTTTACCGGTAATTTATTTCTTCCCGGATATCCCGATTACAGGAAAAACAATAATTCCTCATATTTAGTCATGGATTTACGGTTCGCATTGAATATCAGTAAATTCATCAGAATTAACCTGATTGTCAGAAACCTCTTGAACAAGGAATATATCGGCCGGCCCGGTGATATCGGGCCGCCGAGGAACATGACATTGCAGTTAAGGGTGAAATTTTGAAAGTCCAGGAAGAAAAGATTCAAGGATCCTTTCAGATCGATGATAAATTGAGTAGGTATTCATCGAACACTTCCAAATGAAAAACGGATACATCAATTACTCCGAGATTTCAAAACAACTCAACCAGAATGGATATCGGACACGAAAGGGTCGTCAGTTCAGTCCGGGGATTGTGAGGTGGCTGGTGGTACCGAACAAATTCAGGAACATTAAAAGGAAAGGAAGCGATCTGGACAATTCAGGTGGTTGTTCCGGTTGCTTATTCCTTTATCAAAATAGTCCTGACCGGTGGATGGCCGACCTCAACAACAAGAATCAGATAGGCCCCGGGCGACAGGTCGGAAATGTCAACTGAAACCTCAACATGGTGTATCGACCGGAGAAGCATACCCTGCATGGAATAGATTTTTACCTCGGCGGGCTGTGACAGCCCGGAGAGGTTCAGTACTCCGCTGGCTGGATTGGGGTCTATCCGGATGGGATCAATCCTGATTTCCTGGTGCCCTGTTGAGGTTGAATGGTAGAAATAGTAATCCTTTCTGTCGAAAATGAGTGATTCGGTATAGGCATACCATCTATACCAGATTTCCCTCTCAATGTCGCCGTCGACATCGAACGACCGGATATCCTTTAATCTCCTTCTCACGGGGTAGCAGTCTGGCTTTCTTATTCTTATTAGCAAGCCGTTCAGCGTTTCCAGGATGAGCCGGCCGGCAGGATCATAGACCCATTCCGTTCGGAGCCTTTCCGTCAATGTGCCCGTTCCCTCACTGATTATCGATAAAACCGGCTGTCCCAATGAATTGTAAGCCAATTCCTCCTTCCAAATTGGCGTCCAGGCGGTACTTGAGGCCTTGACAGATTCAGTGGTCAGGACCCGGTTGTCTGCCTGATCAAATACTTTAACGATTCTATGTCTCTCATATTCGCTCCAATCGTAATATTTACCGGTCAGGGTCCAACTGAAATTGGCAAACTCGGTTGTGATCCCCGGGGAATCATAATACCATTCTGTTTTCCGCTGGTTGACCCAATCCCGGGCTGTTTCGTTCCAAAGCTGGCGGATTTCCTGCGTCTTCCTTCCATGGCCGTCAAAAGTGTAAAGCATTTTTTCTAAAGGGAGCCAGTCTTTGAGGGGAAGACCCCTGTCATAAGTAATTTTGGATGTAATACGTCCAACGTCATCATACCCAAACTCGTACCCGAAACCAGGGGTCCACTCTTTTTCCACGGCATTCCATCCGCTGTATATGATGGAGACATTATTCCCGCAATCATCATAATTGTTCTCTGTTCTGCCCCTCAGCACCCATCCAAGTTCATGGCCCTGCCAGCCATATCCGAAAGATAATATCTGGTTGCCCCTCTCATCATAGTCGTATTCATATCTCCCTGTGCAACCGCTGCACTCGTCACAAAACACCCATCCGTCCCATCGGTTCGTGTTCGTATCCCAGAGATAGATCGAGTGGGATGTCATTTGGCCAGCGGCATTGTATTCGTTGGCGATTTTGACGCTATTCACGGAATCCCTGTCTGAAGCATAATAATAAGTTACGATGGAGTCGAGCAGTTTTTGCGCCCCGAGGTTTCCGAACACTAGAAACACACAAACTACAAGAAGGCTGCACTTTTTGATAGCCCGGGCGGGTAACATGGCGATTGTCTATTTGGTAACTCACCCAAAGTTACAGAAAATTTATCTGTTTCGAGAATAACCAATTCTCACACCGGAGATTATTCTGGCAACAATCTGGCATAAACGAAAAAACAGTTACCCGCTTGATCGTTTCGTAGAGACGGATAATTATCCGTCTCTACACCAGGAACCCTCTGATTAACAGGTAACTATCTGGAGGATAAATAATTACGTAAACGATTGATATTTAACATATTCAAAATGAGCATATTCACTTGATTTCCCCACCTTTATCCCTGTTTATCCTTTTTTCTGGCAAGGTTTCCGGCAACCTTCCGGGTCAGAAAATCCGGTCCATTTTATTTATCTTTGCAATATGAATCTGATCGAACAACATAAAAACCAGGTTTTTGAACTTTGCGAACAATACAAGGTCAGAGAACTCTATGCCTTCGGTTCCGTATTAAGGGAGGATTTCAATTCATCCAGTGATATCGACCTGCTGATTCAGTTCGCCAATGTCGATCTGATGGATTACTTCGACAACTACATGGACCTGAAAGAAGCATTCGAAAAATTGTTTGGAAGGCCGGTTGACCTCGTGGAGAGCCAGGCCATACGGAATCCCATTTTTCGAAAAATTGTTGATCGGGATAAAAAGCTATTGTATGAACGAAATAGTGCTTAAATGTCTTTATGACATTCAATTAGCCATAGCTGAAACTGACTCGTTTGTTGCAATGATCCCCAATGATTTTGAAGAATATGACCACCACCCGGTTATTAAACGGGCTGTCGAGAGAAACCTTGAAATAATCGGGGAAGCTGTTCACCGGATTCTGAAAGAGGACCCAAAATTTCCGATCCACAATGCCAAACGTATTATTGGACTTCGGAATCAGATCATTCATGGTTATGATACTGTTTCTGATGAAAATATCTGGGCGATACTAAAAAATCACCTGCCTAAACTTCGAACGGAGGTCTCTGAACTTATCAAGAAAGAGGAAGATCAGGGGTTGCAATGAAAAGAAAAAAGTTAGAATTAGATGTGGACTATATCGGTGGGCAAGGTTCTTTGACGGAAGCTGAAGAGAAAGCACTGAGCGAATTCTTTCAAAGTAATCTCGTATCCTGGGACGACCATTTGGGTGAGAAATATGGCAATATTGGTACTCCGGCAAGAGATAAGTACGAAGAGAGATTTGAAAATTTTAAAAAAGGAGTGTTTATTCAGGAAGCCATGAAACAATTCAAGCTGATCGAATAATAATTTGGATGAATTATGGAGGCCCCAACTTTATCTTATACAGTCGGTGAACTAATCAGGTTATTAGAATCACTCCCCCCAGATTTACCAATCCTTGTCAGCGGTTATGAGAGCGGTTTTGAGAATTTTTATCAACCTTATGTAGTCCGCCTTAATCATTTACCTGATAATCCATACTATGAGGGTGAGTTTCAATTGGCAAATAAGGATGACAAGGAATGGATTGAAGGAGTAGTTTTAACCAGGGTTAACAGGTAAAGTTAAATATAAACGCCATTCGTTAAATTTTTTGTGATGGCTTGGGAACCTCCAATTGAAAAGGAAGAACAGCCTGATGAGAAGCAGGTTTGTAAAAATTGCGGCACCGTTGGATTTGCATGATATTCCGTAGGGGAGGAGCCGCGGCTCCTCCCTCATTCCCTTTTTCCGGATTTTCATCGAACACTTCCAAATGAAAAACGGATACCTGAACTATTCGGAGATATCGAAACAACTGAATTTCAATGGATATCGGACAAGGAATGGTTTCCAGTTCAGTCCGGGGATTGTGAGGAGGTTGGTGGTAAGCCCTAATTTGCTTCGGGAAATTAGGGCTCTGTAACATTTCGCTATCTTTAACCTCACATCCAAATTTAACCTTAACCGCCAACAACTTATGAAATCCATCATTAAGGGGCTTATGGTACTGTCTTTTTTAGCTTATGTGATTCAATCCCAGAACACCTGCTCGGGACAGGCTAATAACCTTCCTGATACACTGATCCTTAAAACGAAACAGGTTAAAGGTCCGGGGCTAATGTATTATTTGTCTGCCATCCACGATTTGCACTTTAAGATCAAAGATTCTTTAAAATATGATGTAATCCTTCCGGATAATATCAACGATGTCAAACTTACTTATACGACTGTCGACTTTGATCACCAAAAAGGATTGTCACTGAAAGATAATTCTGTTTGTTTTCTGAAGGGCATTAAAGGTAAGGATACAATACTGATCGTTGATGAAAACAATAACAAGGATTTTCGGGATGATCCCATACGCCCTATAGAGAAAATCGATTTTTTTTCAAAAGAGAGTCTGATCAAATGTGACTATAAAATCTTTAATGGGAAAAAGTATGTCACAAACTCGAATTGGATCGCAATAGGTACATGGAGCGAAGATGGCTTATGGTACCTGGCAAATCAACATTACACAGCTAGCTTTAAACTGAAAAAATCAACGTATGATATTGAGCTTTTTATCAGTGACACTAGGTTTTGGTTCACTAAACCACAAATAGCCTTAATTGGAGGGAATGGAATAAAAAGAGACACTGTGGTAGAAGGTGAGATTCTGAATATTGGCGAGTATTTGAAGTTAAAAGAGGGTATTTTTAAATTTGCAGATTTAGCCAATGATGGCAGTTATATTACTTTAGTCAGGGAGGACCACTACCAGGATATGACCGGAACACAAATCGGGGTAATTGCTCCGGACTTTAAATGTCATACTACCGACGGCGATTCGATTTCATCTGAAGATTACAAAGGATCAAATGTTTTGCTCGTAAACATTTCATCATGTTATTCAGTGCCTGCCAGCCAGGTGGTGTATAAGGACCTGGCTGAAAAGTACGGGTCGAAGCTTGATATGGTGGTGATTGACCGGGGCGAAGGACTTTTAAAGCAATTAGAAAAATGGAACCTGGCCGGAAAGTTTGTTAATGCGCATACCTCTGACAATGCTTCATTTGCGAAGAATTATCGTCCTGATATTTGTTCCCGGACTTGTTTTCTGATCGGTGCCGATGGCCGGGTCATTGACAAGTTCGAGATTTTTGATTGGGAGAAAACATTACCAAAGCACTTTATCCAAAAGAATTGATTTTTTTAGAAAAGAAGAAACTCATTATTGGTTCTTTGGTCTGTAAAAGAACAAAATGGGACGGAACATTCTGGCGCCAATCTGGCACCAAAGAAAAAACACTTATCCATTTGATGAGGTTGCATCCATGACTTTCCTGCAATAATCCTATATTTGTTCAATAGAACTGATGAAAGGCGTTAGGCAGAAATTTCATTAAATGAGTGCACCAGAGTTAAATAAGATTGTCGATTTTTGGATTCAGAGCTCGGATCAGGACTATAAAACCATGACCGATCTGTTTGCAACCAAAAACTTCCATTGGTCGCTGTTTATGGGTCATCTGGTGATAGAAAAACTGCTCAAAGCTCATTTTTCCAGGATTGTCGGCGGAGTCCCTCCAATGCTTCATGATCTCAGACGACTGGCCGAGCTTGGTGGATTAAAACTGGATCACGAGCAAACAATCAACCTTGATACGATAACCAGGTTCAATATCAACGCCAGATATGATGATTACAGGCAGAGCTTTTACAAACTTTGTAATGAGGAATTTACGAAAGAGTGGACAACTTAAATCGATCTTACTCGCTCATGGATAAAGAGTCTGTTATAAAAATCTGTAAGCTCTATCTCAACAGGCTTAAACGGAACAGGATCAAGTTTTCTGAGGCTTATCTGTTTGGCTCGGCGAATAATGGGACCATGCATTCGGACAGTGATATCGATATTGCAATTGTCCTGTCTGATGATTCAAATAGCTTCGAAACCGAAGTCAGATTGATGATTCTAAGAAATTCAAAAGAAACGATTATTGAACCTCACGCCTTTAATCATTCAGATTTTACTCCTGATAACCCGTTGGTAAACCAAATCCTGAAATCCGGATTACGGCTTGTATGACCGGATTCTGGCACCAACCTGGCATAAACGAAAAAACACTTACCCGTTTGATGAGGTAAGTGGTTCATTTTCCTGGCGCTCCATCTTGGACTCGAACCAAGGACCCTCTGATTAACAGTCAGATGCTCTAACCGACTGAGCTAATGAAGCGTTTAAGAAAATGCAAAAATAGTGTTTTTACTGAATACTACAATACGCCCGGAAAAATCAACGGCAGTCTTCCATTAAATCTTTTTTCGGAAAACCTCATTGAGGCCCTTGAGGATATAGGTCGCTGAAATCCTGGCTTCATGAATATCGGGCCCCTTTCCAGGTTTGAAGAAGGGAGTGACACAATAGGATGCTGAAAGACCGATATTCCATTTTTTATGGTACAACGCTGCTTTGACACTGAATTTTGTGGTGCTTGGATTGAAGTTCCTGAATTCAGCCGATCGGATGATTTCCTTTACTTTATCCTCGCCATCAAGATATTTCATTTTGTAACGGGCAGTGACGTTGAGGTCGAGATAGCCGCCGACAATAAATGTCAGGTTGTTTCCGATGACTAAATTGAGATCGACCGGGAAATAGATGGAGGTGGTGACCAGCTTGCTTTTACCATAGCCGAAAAAAGTATTTATATAATTGTGTGTTATATCCGGATCGGCTTTCCAACTGGTCATATCATTTTCTGATTGGCTGAATATCAAATTATTCGAAAAACGATATTTGAGAATCGCCAATCCTGCCCCTAAGCTGACAAAGAATTTTTCTGTTCCGATGTCCATAATGTCAAATCCGTTCTGTCCGGCAAAATAATCTATCACTCCGGAACCAAATCCTTTAACCGATGTATTGAAACCTCCGGCATCCGGTCCCACAAAAAAGTTGTATGCCAATATACCATCTCCCCGGTAATATTGGAAATATTTTATGGTAACCTTTTCTTGTGCAATTCCTTGATAATTAATTAAGAAAAGACTCGTCAACAAGAATAGGGTAAATAGTTTTGTTTTCATGGAGTGCGGACATTTATATCTGTTTTGGTGCCTAAAGTTAGGAAAATCGACGAAATCCGTATTTTCGGGGGAAATCCGGATCAAAATGAATTCAAAAGAACGTGTACTCACAACCTTCGACCACCGCGTATCCGACCGGGTTCCGCGTTGGTGCGGGTCATCGCCTGAGTTTTGGGAAAAATCAAAAAAGGTACTTAACCTGGATGATGAAGAACTTCGCCTTCGCTTTGGCGATGATTTCCGGCGGATCACCGCGCCCTATCTTGATAAAAATGGTTTGGAAGTGGCGCCTTTCGGAATTACCCGGGGTGGTGTGGGATACGGAATGGCTCTGAGCCATCCGCTGGCCGATGCCACTATCGAGGAAATGAAGGCTTTTCCATGGCCTGATCCGAACCGTGTCGACCTCTCCTTCCTCCGCCCCCCCGTCTCACAGTCTCATGGTCTAAAAGTCTCAAAGTCTTCTGTTTCTAAATACCCGTCACCCGACTGGTTTAACAATTACGCTATACTCGGTGGCGATTGGTCGCCTTTCTGGCACGACGTGATCGATATGGTTGGCATGGAGAACCTGTTTATCCGGATGTACACCGAACCGGAGTGGGCGCATACGATTTACGATCTGGTATTTGATTACTATTATGCTGTTAATGAGCGCATTTTTGCTGAGGTCGGCGATCTGATCGATATCTTTTTTATCGGTAACGACATGGGAAGTAACAACGGGGCGCTCATCGGCACCGATCTTTTTAATGAATATCTATTCCCTAAATTCAAAAAGATGGCCGACCTCGGCCATGCCTATAAAAGCAAGGTTTTACTTCATTGCTGCGGCGGATTCCGGGAACTGATGCCCCAGATGATCGCGGCGGGGATCGATGGGGTGCATGCCATCCAGCCATCATGCTATGGAATGGAGCTGCACGGGCTGAAAAAGGATTTCGGAGATAAGCTGCTTTTCAACGGGTGCATCGATTCACAGTTTGTGGTGATTGAAGGTACCCCGGAATATGTTAAACAGGAAACCCGCAGAACATTGGAAACCATGATGCCGGGCGGTGGATTCGTAGCCGGTGCCAGTCACGATTATCTTTTAGAAGAAACACCCCTGGAGAATGTGCTGGCGATGTTTGATACGGTGCAGGAGTTCGGGAAGTACTGAAGGCTCAAGGCTCAAGGCGCAGGGCTCAAGTAGGGCACAAGGCTCAAGGCTCAAGGCTCAAGTAGGGCACAAGGCTCAAGACCTAAGTAAGTTAGAAGGATAAAGGATCAGTAAGGATCAAGATATCTCGCTTTCCTTCTTACTTGTCCCTTTTAACCTACTTGAGCCTTGAGCCTTGAGCCCTGAGCCTTGAGCCTTGCGCCCTGCGCCTTGCGCCTTTTAATAAGTATCTTTGCAATTTTAATTCGGTAAATAAATGGAAATCAGGAAAATTAAGCCGGTTGATGCTGTTTCGATGCGGCTGGTAAAGGGTGAGGATCTGAATCATCACGGTACTTTGTTCGCAGGGCGTACTGCTGAATGGTTTGTGGAGTCGGGGTTTGTAGCTGCGGCCAACCTGATTAACCCCAAACATGTTGTTTGCCTGCAGATTCACGGAATGTACTTTTCGGCTCCGGCCTGGCCGGGCGAAGTGCTGAAGTTCGCCTCCAAAATCATCTGTACCGGTAGGAGCAGCCTGATGGCCTATATCACAGTGACCAAAATGAATGATAACAAGAACCTGGTCAGCGGATTCGTGACTTACATCCACGTTGATGAGAATACCCGACCCTCTCCTCATGGGATCGAGATCATTCCGGAGACCGAGGAGGATATTCAACTCAACGAACTTGCACAGTGCGTGAAGAATCAGCGGAGTGATATTGAGAGCTGGAACACTAGATAAGTTTAAAGGCTCAAGGCTCAGAGCTCAAGGCACAAGGAAAGAAAATTACTGTCCACAGATGGCACTGATAACACTGATTTTTGCTATAGCCATCTGTGAAATCAGAGTAATCAGCGGATAGTTTTTTCTTGTGCCTTGCGCCTTGTGCCTTGTGTCTTATTTGAGCCTTGAGCCTTGAGCATTTTGGGTATATTTGTCTCCTTGAAACTATTACCAAATGAAAAAGTATAGCCTATTTATAGCCGGAATTGCTTTGGCTGCCGGATTATGGGCACAAAAACCAGTTGAAAAAACCTTTTGGAAAGAAAATTTCACCAGCGGAAAAATTCCGGCCGGATGGCAGGTTATTACGCTGAATGACAGTGCCTCCAAGTGGTTTGTGACCGACCAGCCCTTCCCGGGCTCGTTTGGGCGAACTTACCAGGCACCTCCGATCGCATCGTTGAGCCGGGGGTACCATCTGCAGGTGGCACCGGGGGTTAAGGTGGATAAAAATGCCCGCGCCTGGAAAAAAATCAATATCTGGCCGGATTCCTATGTGCAAACCGCTGCGATTGACTGCTCGAAGCACCGCTCGGTGGTGCTGAAGTTCCAGCAGAATTTCTTCTGGAACCGCAGGGATGCTGACAAGGGTGGCGGCTTATACGTTGGAGTCAGCAGTAACGCGAAGGACTGGAATTATTATAATGTTAAAAACGAGATCGGGTCAGGCGAGGACTGTCCAAACCCGATGGATGTGGAGCTCAATATTACCCGGACGGCTGCCAATCAAAAAACAGTCTGGCTGAAGTTTTTCTGGAAAGGTTACTACCAGTGGTACTGGATGATCGACGATATCAGCCTGTCGGAAGCCTTCGATGCTGATGCCCTTGCTTATAGACTGAAAAGCCATCCCGAAATCGGAAATCAGTTTAAAGCATCAGAAGAGATTACCTTTCAGATAATTAATCTGGGATCAAACGATATCACGAAGGACTTCGACTGCTTTCTGAAGATCGATAACCGACAGCCACTGAAAGCAATTGTCAAGGCCGATCCGAAGAATCCCTTCAGGATAATCGATACCCTGGCGGTAACTTTTCCGGGTATTAACCTGACAGATTACGGGATCCATAAAATCAGGTTTAATAGTGCACTTCCGGGCGATCAGCGGTTATCGAATGACACCATATCAACTGTCCTGTATTCAGGTGCCTACTCGCTTGGTAAGATTACTGCTTATGCACCGGTGCCGGGAGGGTATGAATTTGAATGTGGTAATGCGCGGCTGAAGCTGCTGTTTATACGCAACGATATTTTCCGGCTCTGGATGGCCTATGATGGTGAATATACTGATCCGGCCGGCAATGATATTGTCATCCACAAACCGGATCAGCCGGTGGAGGTGAAAACCACAGATAAAGGTGCCTATTATCTGTTCACCACCAAGGATGTTGCATTAAGGGCCTATAAACAACCGTTGAGGTTTACATTATATAAGGCTGATAATGCTTCTTTAATCTGGGAAGAGTTGCAGGGAATGACCTACGGAAAGCAGACCATCCAATATCTTAAACGCCAGCCCAATGAGTATTTCTATGGCGGCGGGATGCAGAACGGCCGGTTCTCCCATCGGGATAAGACCATCAAACTAACCATCGACTATAACTGGGAAGATGGCGGCGGTCCCAACCCGGTACCTTTCTTCATGAGTACAGCCGGATACGGTGCTCTCAGAAATACCTATGCATCAGGGTTTTATTCGTTCGGCGATACCGTAAAACTGGTCCACAACGAAGCCCGGTTCGACAGCTACTTTTTTGCCGGAAATTCACTGAAAGATATCCTTGGCGATTACACCGACATAACAGGTAAACCTTTCCTGATGCCCCGCTGGGCGCTCAGCATGGGCGATGCCAACTGCTACAACAGGGGGGCCAAAGCAGACATTAAAACGGTTGGCAGTAAAGGAACCGGTTTTGGCGGAACTACTCCGGATGTGATTAATCTGATTGCAGATGAATATATTAAACATGATATGCCCAGCGGCTGGATTCTGCCCAACGACGGTTATGGTTGCGGATACACCAAGCTGGATTCGGTAGTCAAAGAGCTTCATAAGCGCGGATTTTACACCGGATTATGGACTGAAAACGGGGTGGAAAAGATTGCCAAAGAAGTAGGCGAGCTTGGAACCCGTTTGTGCAAGCTGGATGTGGCATGGGTTGGAGATGGATACAAGTTTGCTGTTGACGGAGTCAAAGCGGCTTATGAGGGAATCGAAAACAGCAGTGACGCCCGCGGATTTGTCTGGTCGGTTTGCGGCTGGGCCGGAACGCACCGTCATTCCGTGGTTTGGACCGGCGATCAGAGCGGCAGCTGGAACTATATCCGGTGGCACATCCCGACGCTCATTGGAAGCGGACTATCGGCACAGAACTGTGCGACGGGCGATGTCGACGGGATCTTCGGCGGAAGCGATTCCACTTATACCCGTGATTTACAATGGAAATGTTTTACCCCGGTGCTCATGGGCATGTCGGGCTGGGCTTCCAACAATAAAAACGGCATCAGGGACAAGCAGCCCTGGCTCTTTGGCGAACCTTTCACCAGCATCAACCGGAAATACCTGCAGCTCAAGCAAAGGATGACTCCTTACATGTACACGCTATGCGCCGAATCGAACCATACCGGCGTTCCCGCAGTGCGCGGACTCGTATTGGAATATCCGACGGACCCGGTTGCCCTGGGATCTTTAACGCAATATGAATACCTGCTGGGCCGCGACCTGCTCGTTGCCCCGGCGTATAAGCCGGAAGCGAAGCGCGACAGCATCTATTTCCCGGCCGGAAACTGGATCGATTATTGGGATGGAACAGTCTATCAAGGGAATACCTGGATAAGTAATTATCCGGCACCGCTTGATAAACTTCCGCTGTTTGTTCGCTCGGGCGCTATCATCCCGATGTACCAACCGATGTATTATGATTGGGAACGGCCCACTGATACTCTGACTCTCGATATTTATCCCAACGGCGTATCGGAATATGAGATGTATGAAGATGACGGCCTCACCCGCGAACATCGCAAAGGCGTGTTTTCCACCACAAAGTTCGAAGTCAACGATAACAGATCCGCAGGTAAAGCGATGGAGATCAGGATCAATCCTGCAAAAGGGGATTTCAAAGGCAGACTAAAGCAGCGCGTTTATCTTTTGGAAATCCACACTGCGGCTAAGCCGAAGGAAGTCAAAGCACAAGGCTCAAGGCTCAAGGCGCAAAAGCAAGGCTCAAGGCGCAAGACACAAGGCACAAGTGGGGGATGGAGCTATGATTCAAATGACAGGGGCGGAGTATTAAAGATTTGGACCGGGGTTGTTGTGACGGATGCTTCCACCACTGTTACTGTATTGTGATTTGGTTTTAGATATCGGTTCGGTATCGGTACGACGCAACTTCGGTGCAGCGTTAAAAGGTCCCCGCGCGGGAATGACAACGCTTCGATTTTGAGTTTTGGAATTTATTCGGAATTTGTTTTTTTACTATTTGGGATTTATGAAGTTTTTGCTCTCTGTGTAATTTCTTTTCTTACACAGAGTTGCACAGAGAACCGCAGAGAGCCACAGAGAAAGAGACGCGTAATCATTGTCCTGATTGGTTTATGACGGCTCGGGAGGACACGCGGGCCCTCCCTTTTTTCCTAACTTTACCTGCCAAATTAACCTGAACCAACGCGTTGCAGCCAGATCAGAAAACCGAGAGTAAAGCAATCACTGCGACTGATATAAGTGATTTTGAAAGGCTGTTCAAATCGCATTACAGCCAGTTGTGCTCCTATGCCAATCTTTTCCTGAACGATCCGGATGCCGCCGAGGATGTGGTACAGGAGGTCTTTTTCAAACTCTGGAAAAACCGCGAAAAACTCACTATAAACACTACGATCAAATCCTACCTGTTCAGGGCAGTGCGTAATGGTTGTATGAACGTAATCGATCATATTTCAGTCCGGGAAGCTTATAAGATTGTCAATGAGGAGGATATAAAGGATAGCGAAAAGAATTTGATTAATGAGACTGTGGTTTCTGAGCTTGAACAGCGAATAAAGGAAACGATCGATCAGCTTCCGGCGGAGCGACGGAAAATTTTTATCATGAGCCGGTTCGACGGATTGAAGTACCGGGAGATTGCTGAAAAACTGAATATTTCGGTGAAAACGGTGGAGAATCAGATGTATCAGGCACTTCGGTTTCTGAGGGAGAAGCTGGTGGATTATCTGCCATTGATACTATTGATTTTTAAAGGATTATTTCGGAATGAATAGAGATTTATTGATTAAAGGATTAGTGATTGGCGGTTTTGAACTGTCATACCGATAGACGTATAATGAAAAAGGATCAGCCAAATATCGACCAAAAACTGCTGGTGCTTTATCTCCTGGATGAGATATCGCAGCAGGGCCGCCGCGTGGTGGAGGCCTGGCTGAAATCATCTGGGGAAAACCGTAAGTATTTTGAAAGCCTGGAAAAAACCTGGGTCGAAACGGGCAAAATCGATCCGGCAACCGTGGCATTTGATACCAATAAGGCATGGGCACGAATGGTCGGGAGGATCGGAAGGGACGTGAAGGTTGTTAAGGGAGTTAAGGACGTTACGGGCGTTAAGAATGTAAAGAACGATAAGAAAGATAGATTTCAGCAACGGACGATGCGGTTTTTCATGGCGGCTGCGGCTGTGCTGGTTCTTGGTGTGGTTTCGGTAGTGTTTATTCGTTTTATGCAATACCGGCAGGATTCCGGGCCTGTCACTCTTGCCAGTTATGCCGAACCGGTTCAGGATACATTGAACGATGGATCGACTGTGGTTTTGAATTCAGATACCAGACTGACTATCCCGAAAAAGTTTGCCCAAACCAGCCGGACAGTTGAACTCAAAGGTGAAGCGTTCTTCCAGGTTCAGCCCGATGCCGAAAGGCCATTTATTATTCATGCCGGCCTTGGACAGATAAAAGTTCTGGGAACCTCTTTTCAGGTGCAAGCGTATCCGGGTTCGGACCTGGAGGTATATGTCGAAAGTGGCAGGGTGGAATTATCAGCCTTTGATAGTATCCATGGGAAATCCCCGAAAATAGTACTGAGAGCGGGTGAACGTGGGATGATCAGATTGGGTTCACATGAGATTATCAAAACCGGCGAAATCGGACCTGATGAACTGTTCTGGGTCAACAGGAAGCTTATATTCCAGGAAACAAAGTTATCGTTGGTTTTCAACTTGCTTAAAAAACATTACGCGGCCGATATTGAAGTTAAAGATGCGTCGATTTTGAATTGTTTGCTTTCTGCCACATTTACAGATGAATCCATCGGCCAGATCCTTAAGGTGGTGGCAGCTTCATTCGATTTAAAATTGAGCAGGAATGGGGAAAAGTTTATTATCAATGGAAAGGGATGCAGCAATGAAGATGAGTAAATTCTATATCGTATTGCTATTCATTCTGCTGAACTCTTTTCCACCCCGTGCAGCGGCGCAAACCAATCATCTTGAGAAAAAGATAACCATTGATCTCAATCAGGTTAAACTCAAGAATGCGATTCCGAAAATCGGGGAAACAGGCGGCTTCCAGTTTTCCTATAATTCGGAAATCATCCCGGGAGATAGCCTGGTTTCGATAAATGCTAAAGATCAGTCAGTTAATCAAATTCTAAAGGATTTGGTCGGACCGGGTATCCGATATAAGGTTCTCGGTAATCACATTATTCTGCTAAGTGATACCCCCGTCAAACGGATCCCCAGGAGCGATCGTCCTCCGGAATATACGATCACCGGATATATCTATGATGCACAAACCGGTGAGATCATTTCATCGGCAAGTATCTATGAGGTTGAGGGCATGTTTGTTTCAGCAACGGATTCCAAGGGGTTTTACTCGCTGACCGTTCCTGGCGACCGGGATAAACAGGTTTTGAGTTACAGCAAATCGGGGTATACCGATACGCTGATCATTGTGAAGCCGAAAGAGCAGTCGTCCCTGAATATCCATCTGACACCAGCATCAAGGAAATTGTCAGATATTCCATTATCTGCTGTGCCATCGGCCGGTCTGAATCAACGGAAGTTAGTAGCAGTATTGGTGCCGGCTAAAACAATGGTTACAGCAGATAATATTCAGGTTATCGAACAAAGATGGGCTCAATTGTCACTGTTTCCTTTTGTCGGAAGTAATCGTTTTGTATCGGGATTGATCACTAACCGGTTTTCCCTGAATCTTTTTGCCGGATATTCCGGGGGCGTTCGGGGTTTGGAGCTCGGTGGATTTCTTAATATGGTAAGAAATGAGATGCATGGTGTTCAGATGTCAGGTTTTGGAAACATTGTCGGGAAAAAGAGCCAGGGAGTCCAGATGTCCGGGTTTTTTAATGTCGATGCCGGTTCATTCAGCGGATTGCAGGCTACCGGATTCAGTAATGTCGTGACTGACACAATCAGAGGGGTTCAGCTGGCTGGTTTCAGCAATGTCCTTCGCGGTCCGATGTACGGATCCCAGATCTCCGGATTCAGCAATTTTACCAGTCAACACGTGGATGGGATTCAGGCATCTGGTTTTACCAACATAGCGATTAAAGATGTGAAAGTTGCACAGTTCAGCGGGTTTGGAAATTACTGTAAAAATGTCGGGGGTCTCCAGGCTGCCGGGTTTACGAATATCGCATCCGGAACCAATAAGGGCATTCAGGTGGCCGGATTTCTGAATTATGCCACCGAATTACGGGGACTTCAATTATCGGTTTTCAATATTGCCGATACGGTAAGTTCCGGTGTTCCCATCGGGCTGCTCAGCTTTGTCACAAAAGGATATCATACGATTGAGGTTACCGCAAATGAGTTTTTCCCCTTTAATGTTAGCCTGAAAACCGGTATCCGCCATTTTTACAATATCCTGTCAGCAGGGATCCAATCTGAATGGCTTTCGGTAGGATATGGGTTGGGCACTCAATTCCGGATTGCTAAAAAACTGACCTTTAGTATAGATCTTACTGGTAACTATGTTTCAGATAATAAGAAATTTGCCGATTATAAAGGTGCTTTCATCCGCTTTTCTCCCACCCTGGATATTGAACTTGCCAGGCACCTGAAATTTGTATTTGGACCCACTCTGAATGGGTTTGCCAATCTGGATCCTGCTGATACGGGCTCTTCCAAATTACCTGTTCTATTCTCTTTACCCATTCATAGTCAAATGGTTGGCAGCACTCCTGTCAACATCTGGATAGGGGCAACGGCAGGTTTCCGACTTTAATCTTCATTTTTTTTTCATGCCAATAGGGGTATTTGTAAGGATGCCTGTCATCTTTATGAATAAGTATCAAAATAAACAACTAAAATCAAATTAAGAGTATGAAAACTAAAAGGTGGAAAATGATGATCGCCGGGATGGTGATCCTTCCAATGGCTCTTGTTTCTTGTCGCGATGAATTCATGATAGGAATCAGCGGACAAGGTGAAATTGTAAAAGAAACAATCAATCTTGATGATTTTGATGGATTTGTGTCGGCCATTTCTGCTGATATTTACCTGACACAGGGAGATAAGCAGGAAGTAGTAATCAAGGCGCAGCAGAATATCATTGACAACATCAACCTGGATCGGGTTGAAAACGGTATTTGGACCATCCGCTATGATCAGATGGTACGATATACCAAACCGGTTAAGATTTATATCACGATCCCGACCCTTACCAAAGCTGGAGTTAGTGGTTCGGGTGAAATCACCGGACTGACTCCCTTTACCAATCTCGATAATCTTAAGCTGATCATCTCGGGTTCAGGAAGGATGGACCTGGAGACAGAATCCAAAGAAATGGATGTTGCCATTTCGGGATCGGGAGATCTCAGAATGATTGGGAAAACCGAAAGGCTTAATCTGATGGTTTCAGGTTCCGGAAGTTTCCAGGGGCCCGAATTGGTTAGCCGGCGAGCTGAAATGACAATTTCCGGATCGGGAAGTGCCCGCCTCAAGGTCGAAGAATTCCTGCAGGTTATCGTTTCCGGTAGTGGAAATGTTTATTATTCAGGAAATCCCGAATTGGATGTACATGTTTCCGGCAGTGGAAGCGTAGTTCGTGGTCGTTAACTTATTAGTCAGGAACATGACAACAACAGCAAAAAGATTAGTAAGAATTCTCATTGTGCTGATCATCGGATCGGGGAGTGCATTGCAGGCCCAGGACTCAACCCGAATAAGTCCGTTTCATCTGAGTTTTATCACGCCGCTGGGCACCAATGGTTTACAATCATGGAATACAACCAACCTGATTTCAATCAATATGTTTGCCGGTTATTCCGGCGGGTTGAAAGGGATTGAAATGGCTGGTTTTGCCAATGCATTGAAGGGGGATATGAATGGTATTCAGATGGCAGGATTCTGCAATAATACCTTTGGAAGCGCCAACGGTCTGGAAATTGCCGGATTCTGGAATTTCAACCGAAAGAAAGTTGTCGGTTGTCAGTTATCGGGTTTTGCAAATGTGGCTCTGGATACTGTTGATGGAATTCAGGGATCCGGCTTTGCAAACGTTACGATCGGTGATACCCGGGGAGTTCAGGCAGCAGGATTTGCCAATGTCACTACCGGAACTCAAACCGGTGTTCAGGCATCGGGTTTCTTCAACTATACGCGGAAGCTCCGAGGGGTGCAACTGGGAGTTGTTAATGTGGCAGATACCGTTGAAAAGGGTATACCGATCGGCTTTCTGAGTTTTGTCAGGAACGGTTATAAAGTGATCCAGATCGGAGGTAATGAAACCCTCTTTGGAGAGATCAGTTTCAAAACCGGTGTCAGGCGATTTTATAATATCCTGTCAGTTGGAGCAACCGTCAGAAACAACAGCATTAAATGGGGATTCGGTTACGGTATCGGCACCTTGATCCCGGTAGGAAAACGGATGGATATTAGTCTGGAAGGGGTTTCATACCAAATCAATGAGGATGCCTGGTATACGGATCACATGAATTTACTGAACCGGCTGAATCTTTCTTTGAGCTACAACATTACCAGGACCCTTGGTGCCTATGCCGGTGCCAGCTGGAATGTACTGGTTACCGGGAATGAAATAGAAGGCGAGCATCCTCATCATTGGACCAGTGAGGTTACGATGTATCCGGGCTTTAGTGCCGGTATCCGTATCGGTCTGTAATCCCCGGCAGGCTGTTCGGTAGGAACCCGGGAGGACCGGCATGTTTTTGAAGTAAGAGGTTGTAGATTCCAATTTAGAGTTCCGGATTCCGAAGTAGAAGATTCAAGTAATTCTGAAGTAGAAAGAAGTAACTTCATATTGACCTGAATCTCGCACTTCGGAATTCTAAATTCTACATTGGAATCTCATACTTCATTCTGTTTCAGGGGTTAGGGTGGGTACTTTAAAATAATTTACCCGCTGGGTCTCCCTTCTTCACTGTCTTTCTATCTTCTTGTCTTACAGTCTTATAGTC